>Ga0315901_10010705_pt1 | contig 10398 bp, 7 predicted proteins | sample LakEriMetagenome_10_FD_203761 | JGI IMG/M metagenome (GOLD analysis project Ga0315901, IMG submission 203761) | Freshwater fungal communities from buoy surface, Lake Erie, Ohio, United States - Buoy 2 MA116 | ecosystem: Environmental > Aquatic > Freshwater > Lake | place: USA: Lake Erie, Ohio... | reverse complement strand
TATGAAAATCAACTTCGTGATAAAAAAGATTCTCACTCAGGAAATCAAGACGGGAAGGCTGAGAGTATGTGATAAAATGAACGGCGTGCCCCTGTTTTGCGAGTGCCTTTCCAAGTTCTGTTGCCACCACTCCGCTTCCGCCGAAGGTTGGGTAACAAACAATACCAATATTGATACGATTCATCCTGAAAATTCAATTTTGTGGAAAGGGGGACTGCAAATAACCTAAAATTTCAAACAAAGCAGTCAGAGAATGTACCGAGTCTAAGGGTTTAGGGACTGAAAGGCCTGAATTGACTTATATGCGATGTCGTGAATCCTGGTTCTTATATTCAGGTTGATCAGTTTTCCGTTGGTCATATCAGGATGTACCCTGTTGGAAAGAAAGACATATACCAGGTCATATTTCGGGTCAACCCATATACAGGTTCCTGTGAAACCTGTATGACCGAAGGTTTCCGGTGAAGCAAGCATTCCCGTCGGTGTGGACTTAGGATCTTCGGGCCATGGCTTATCCCATCCCAAACCGCGACGGCTGGGTTGATACTGCCTGGCTGTAAATAATCTGATTGTTTCAGGGCTGAAAAAATATTTTCCTCCGTAATAACCTTCCTGCAGCCACATCTGCCCAAGTTTTGCCATATCATTGGCATTGCTGAATAGTCCTGCATGACCTGCAACACCACCATGCATGGCCGATCCCTGATCATGAACATAACCGGTGAGTAACGATTTACGGAAACTCTTATCATCCTCGGTTGGCGCAATAATTTCAGAAGGAAAATTATTAAGCGGCAGGAACCCTGTAGTTGCAGCACCAAGAGGTTTGTACAGAAATGTATCCAGAAAAGTTTCCATGGGCTGACCGATAATACTTTCTGTCAGATACTGAAGCATATAGAAACCCATATCACTGTACCGATAATCAAAAGGCAGCCTGTCTTTTTTATCAGCAATTCTTGCATTAATTATCCATGTACGGATGCTATCCCGGATTCCGGCCTGAGCATATAATCCATCGGAAACAACAAACGGATAAGCCGCTGATCGTTCGGAGCTGTAGTATTCGGGCATCGGATTTCCATCCTTAACCGTGCGTGTCCAGAAAGGAATATAAGGCCACAAACCGGACTGATGTGTCAGAATATCTTTCAGTGTAAAATCTTTCTTATTGGAATTCTGTAATTCAGGCAGATAAAAACTCAACTTTTTCTGAAGATCAATCAGACCAAGGTCATAAAGGCGCATGGTTGTCTGCAGCGTTGCGGAAACTTTTGTAACGGACGCGAGATCATAAATTGATTCGTCCGTAACAGGCATTTTTTTATCATAAGTATGCCAGCCATAAGAGCGATCAAATACAACCATACCCTTTCGGGCAATAAGTACCCTGCATCCGGGTGTTGCCCCGGAATCAATTGCTTCACGGGCAATAGCTTCAATCTCATTTAATACCTGTGCATCCATTTCCGCTGCTTCCGGTACAGCATAAGAGAGTCTTGAGACTGTTCCGGTGCGGACCGGTTCAATTAAACCATTGGAAAATTTGAATGGCAACGAACCGATTGCAGGTAAAGCGCCAAACAAAATCTGGGGAACTGCTTTATCGGTACCCTTTGAAAGATAACCCTCTGCAAGAGTTGAGAATTCCGAAAATTCAGTCAGGTCATAAGGATTGCCGCTGTGTACGATGATCAGTTTGCAACGTTTTTCCAGTTTCTTCAGCCAGGGCAGGATACTTTTCCATAACGAGCCTGAGCCTTCGCTCAGAGAAGCTACAACGATGTCATCAGATTGGATTACTCTTAATCCTGTGGTGTCTGCTATGGTGTTGACAGAGACCTTTTGGAATGGAACATACCGGTTCAGACTTTTATGAAGATCAGGTGAAGTTCCGCGGAATTCAAGATGAATGAATCTGCGGTTCTCCAGATTCTTAATTGGAATTAGGTTTCGGTTATTCCTTACAATTGTTACTGCCTGAGCATGAGCAGAAAAATCCAGGAGATTTGAAAGTGATTCCATTTTTAATTCCTCAGACATGACTTGATTCTTTTTCAGAAAAGTACCTGTCCTGTATTTTGCAAGAAGGATGCGCTTCACGGAAGCGTTTAATTGATTTTCATACTGAGTATTGCGCCTGACCAGCTTCAGAATTTTTCTTAATGCCACATCAGGATTTAAAGGTGAGATCAGAAGATCATGCCCTGCCATAAAACCAAGTTTTTCAGCTTCACCCCTTCTTTTAGGAGAAAAGTTTTTTAAAAACGAAACTTCAGTCATAGTAAGACCCCGATATCCGTATCCGGAATGAAGGACTTCAGTTATAAATTCCCGGGAAATTCCGGCAGGGATCATTTTATTTTTTTTCGGAATTGAATAGTGCAACCAGGCTGTGTTAATGCCTCCGGCACCATTCTTCAATAAGGCAGAAAAGGGATAAAAGGAAAGTGAATCAACTCGGGCAGAATTTAAAAGTGATTTTCCTGTGAATTCATTTCCATCTACTGTTCCGGGTATATGCTTCAGGACAGAAATAGCACCATCCTGCTGAATGCCCTGTATATAAGCAGAGGCCCTGCTATATAAGATACGGCGGTCATCACTGAAGTACCTGTAAAACACAGAGGACTTGGGAACATCGCCGTCCACATTCGGACCAATGTTCAGTCCGGCTCCGATAGATCGCATCTGTTGTGCCACAAGTCTTCCTGTAATAAATGCAAGACTATCGGATGACGCCCCGAGGATTGCAGGTGCGGGCAATGGTTTAATGGAATCAAGCGTTTGGGATATCCCCCATTCGGCCTGAATTGCTGCAAGTAAAGGAACCGTTGAACCTGACTGAAGTCGGGCAATCATTTTTTTTACAGATGCCGGTGTTCCTGATCGGATCAAAACTCCTCCCGGACGAAAAGCTTTTACATGGTCAATAGTCCCCGTTACAGGATTAATCTGATCAGGTGAGGCAGTCATTAAAAAAATCTGTCTCACTTTATCTTCCTGCGACATTCGTGATAATACACTGTCAGCCCAGTGTACGGCAGCAGTTTGCCCGAAAGCACTGAAAGAAAAAAACAGCAGTATGACACTTCTGATCAGCATACTCCAAAATAATGGACATTTAGGGAATTTTGTCCCTATTTTTGAAGTTGAGAAGCAAAAAGGTTGTCTCATGATTAAGATTCCCACACTTTTTGGAAAAATACCACGATATCAGCGATTCAAGTATGATCCAAGATTCTATGATCCGCAACAAGAAGAGCGGGAATCAAGAATTTCGAGGATTAAGTCTGAATTAAGTACAGAAGCAGAATCGTTACCGGTTCAGGATTTGAAATCCCGAATGTCAGGATCATTTAAGCAAGCCAGAAAATTATCCAAATCAACCGGCGATGCCGGAATGAGCACAACCATGCTCAGGCTCCTGATAAATCTTTTGCTGGTGATGCTGCTGATCGCCTGGTTGCAGTGGGGCAACATCGCTTTCTCTCTTCTGCTTTTAATCCTTCCGGTTTACGCATGGTTCAGGATTTTCAGGAAATAATTATTTAATGACTTTAGGAACCTTAAACCAGATTGAATCTGAAGCCGGGTTGTTTCTAAGTGCTTCCGAAGCAGGAATTTCATCTTTAACCTGATCCTCTCTGAATGAGTTGATCTCTTCAGTCATACTGACGAGTGGTTCAACTCCTGCAGTATCCGTCTCTTTAAGCTTTTCAACAAAGGCAATCATTTTATTGAAATCTTCCAGAAGCTTTTGCTCATTTTCCTTGTCCAGATTAAGTCTTGACAGGTGTGCGATTTTTTTCAAAGTATTCAGGTCGGTACGCATTGATTCAGTTCCTTTTGAAGAATGTTAAAAACTTTTTCCTTGAGATGGTCCACTTCTTCCGGGGCTGATGACTCGGGCATTACAGGTTCATGAAAGATCAGTCTTAATTTTCCCGGCTTAAGTCTCAGCGGACCATCCATCAAAATAAAATGATTATCCGGAAGCGTTACCGGAACGATGGGTATTTGCTTTTCCACTGCAAGGCGAAAAGGTCCATCTTTAAAGCGGGCAAGTTTCGGAGGTGCATCTGCCCAGATTCCTCCTTCAGGAAAAATAACCAGACTCTTTCCCTGGTCCAGTGCACTTCCGCTTCGGACATATGTCTCATACCTGCTTGCCCTTTTTGATCTGTCAACCAGTATATGCAGTCTGGAATACATGAAGCCAAAAAGCGGGATGGATCCCATATCGTGTTTACCAACAAAGACTGCATTGAAAGGACTAAGGGCCATGGCGGGAATGTCTATGTAGGAGAAGTGATTCGGGCAAAAGATGTATTGTTTTTTCGGATCGATATTTCCTTTCAATATAATTTGCCAGGGTAGCAGCCATCCGGTAAAAGAGCCGTATGCCCACCACCTGTTTAATATTCCAATCAGCCGGAACCTTGAAGGCACATAAATCGGTATCAGTAATAAGGGAAGAAAAAAAAGAAACAATACTGAAAACCAGATCAGCGCATATATCAGATAGACCCTTTGCAGAAATTTCAGCATCGTTGGAAGAAGTCTGCAAATTTACTCAAATAGCAATCAACGTTTTCTTTTTCCGGAAATCGCAGGCTTTGGCAGTGTGAAAAGAACAGACATCAGATCAACTCCGTACCATAAATTTCCAATACGGACATTTTCATCTTCAGCGTGTTGGTTGTTATCATGGTTTACGATGTTGACAGAAATACCGGGTTTTTTAAGTTCATCAAAAATGACTGAGAAAATATTATTTGATCCTCCCTCGCTCGGCAGCAAAACCAATCGATCACCAGTGAATGACCTCACTTCCTCTATTATTGGCAGAATGGCAGGATGATCCATAGGTACTTTGGCGGCAGGGAATCCATCGGGATCACGATCAACTCTTATAACCTTCGGGTATTTCATTCTGGTTTCACGATCCGGTTCTCCGTACACAATATGCCAGCCCTGCTTTTTTATATGGGCCTCAAGCAGATCAAGCATTTTTTCAGGATCGTTGCCTTTTACAAGACGAAGGCCAAGATTGGCTGTGGCTGTAGCGGGTATAACGTTACGTGCAAGGCTCCCGACATTTCCGCTTGATAACCCCTGAATGGTAAGTGATGGCAGCAGAAGCCGCTGAAAAAGTGTTTGCCCGCTGCCTTCTGTCCATCCCAGCGCAAGATCTTTTTTAACTGTCTCCTCAATAGATGGAACGCGTTTTAGTTGTTCAAGTTCAAAAGCTGAAACAGGCTCCACGGAGTCATAAAAGCCTTCTATCAGAACATTGCCCTGCTCATCTTTCATTGAGTGCAGTAAACTTGCAAGCATCTGACCGGGCACCGGGGCATAGTTACCATAGTGACCGGAGTGAAGTGGACGAATGGGGCCGAATACGGTAAGCTCCATGCTTGTCACGCCCCGGCCTCCGAATTTTAAAGTTGGAGCACCTGTTTGAAACACCGGACCGTCAACAAGCATCCATGCAGTAACATCTTCAAAAAGGTGTTTGTATTTTTTCAGGATTGCACTTACATGAGGAGAAGAAGATTCTTCCTCACCATCAAAAAATAATTTGATATTGGATGTGTAGTCAATGCCGGCATTTTTGAGACCATCCATAGCTGCCATCAGAGATATGATAGGTGCTTTGTCATCACTGGCAGATCGTGCATAAATACGCCACTCTTCAGAAACAGGATCACCTGGTTTGGGAAGTGGAATTTGTTTGCCTCCAAGAAACATAGCCTTATCGTAAAGAACAGGCTTAAAAGGATTATTTGTCCAGCCTGAGGGGTCCGCAGGTTGTCCGTCATAATGGACGTAAAAGCAAAGAGTCCGCGTCGCACCCGGTACTATTCTTTCTCCATAAACAACCGGAGGTGATCCCGGATATTCAAGGAGCTGCATGGAAAATCCCCTTTTATTGAAAATTTCAACCAGCAGACCGGCATTCTTTCTGATATTCATTGAGTCAGAAGCGTGGTTGGGTATTGAAAGCAGCCGATTAAATTCTCCGATGATATTAGGTCCTTCCTTGGCAATCCACGCACGACCTGCCTGAACAGATTTGTGTTGAGCAAGGGTCATCAGCGGGCCAAGGATCATTAAAAAAAGAATGCTTTTGAGTTTCATAGTGGTCAGTTTTTCAGGTGGTAGCAGATCCAAAATACAGAAAGTAACTTGTAAAGTTATTAGATTAGTGATCTGTGAATTTTCAATCCAATTAAATCCCGTTTTATATGAAATCCTCAAGAAGGAATTTTATGCGAAAAGTTTCATTGGGTGCTGCCGGACTTCTGATGACCGGACCTTCATCCGGCATTGGATTTTCAGCTTCCTCTTACCGCAAAATCATCGGAGCCAACGACCGGGTCCGGGTTGGCATTATTGGTTTTTCGGACAGATTCAGAAGTTCACTTTTACCGTCCTTTCTTGCAGTTAACAAGCAGTTGAATTTTGAGATTACTGCATTGTCCGATATCTGGAGACTCAGGCGTGAAGAAGGTCAGGCTTATATAAGAGAAAAAACCGGAACTGCTCCTTCGGTGTATCCAAACAATGAAGCACTTTACCAGGCGGGCAACACAGATGCAGTTATCATCAGCACTGCAGATTTCCAGCATGCCGTGCATTTAACCGAGGCTGTTCGTGCAGGAAGAGATGCCTATGTGGAAAAGCCCTTCGCGGAAACCATGGAAGACAACAGGAATGCACTCAAGGCTGTTAAAGAAACAGGTAAGATTGTTCAGGTTGGCTCGCAAAGACGCAGCGGACTGAATTATTCAACAGCAGCAGAGTTTATTCAGTCGGGTCAGTTCGGACCAGTCACCATGGTTGAGCTTACATGGAATGTAAACCAGCCGGGAAGATGGAGAAGGCTTGAGGCTGTGAAAAAAATGCAGGAGGCTGATACAGACTGGAAAAGATATTTAATGAACAGGCCCTTTGAACCATTCAATGCAAGAAAGCATCTGGAGTTCCGTTTGTTCTGGCCGTACTCCTCCGGTTTGCCCGGTCAATGGATGAGTCATCAGATTGATACAGTTCACTGGTTCACCGGATTACAGCATCCCCGTAGTGTAGTAGCTAACGGTGGAATTTACTGGTGGAAAGATGGAAGGGAAAACTGGGACACCATTACTGCTGTTTTTGATTACGGCCCTGCTCAGGATCCGGGCAACGGGTTTCAGGTCACTTTTGCATCCCGAATGCACAACGGAGATGAAAATCCCAAAGAAATATATTATTCGAACGGTGGTGAAATGAACCTCAATACAAACAAAGTTTCAGGTGCAGGAGGCTTGAGAGAAGAGTTTGCAAAAGCAATGCAGCTAAATGCCAACATCCTGAAAGAAAAAGACCTCGGTCAGGTTTCAAAAGTTGAGACTGCGGCTAATACAGGTGGCGATTATCTTACTACCGCACACATGAAAAACTGGATGGAATGTGTGCGTTCCCGCAAGCAGACGAATGCACCTGCTGAAGCGGGGTATGCCCATTCAGTTGCGTGTATTATGACAACAGCTGCTGTACGGACCGGAGCACGTGCGACTTTTGATGCAGTCAATCAGGAAGTTCTGGCGGGCGGAAAAAATTTCCATCTCTGAATGCTTAAAAATATAAAAGGGCAGATAACTGCCCTTTTATACACAATCAGAAACAAAACCTTGAAAAGTCTGCTTACTTAGCAGTTTCAAAACTACGGTCTGAAGTAAACAATTCTATTAAGGAGCAGATTAGAAAAATTTTAAAAGTTAAAAGTGACTGTCACCTTTGTGACAATTCCCGGATCTGACTCCATTTTTATTTGTGCGTTATGAATTTTCAGAATTCTGTCCGCCAGCGGAAGTCCAATGCCATAGCCTTTGGTGGACTTTAGCTTATCTGCTCTTATTCCAAATTCAAAAATATTTTTAAGATCGCTTTCCTGAATTCCGGGCCCTTGGTTGGTGATGACAACCTCAATGCAATTCGGCATACAGCTCATTACCACATCAACAAATTTATCAAATGAATATTTTCCTGCATTTTCAATCAGATTCTGGAATGCAGTCCGAAGCAGGTAAGGATTGCCGGAGATCATCATTCCCCTTTCATCATCAGGCACAGGCAGAATGGCAAAATCCACTCTGTAACCTGCAGGCAGTTCATGAATACGGTCTCTGACTTCCCATAGTATCTCATCAACCCTTACAGCCATAAAATTATAACTGGCGGGGTCGTGACGGACGATAGAAAGATCCAGCAGGCTCTGGGTGAGTAAATTCATTTCACGGATATCTTCCAGAACAGACTGAAGGGTTTCCTTGTAAACATCCGGGTCTCTTTCACGGAGTAAGGTTACTTCAATCTGGGAAATGATTTTGGTTACAGGATTTTTGATTTCATGGGAAACATTGGCAACAAATGTTTTCTGAAGGTTTACAGAGTTTTCAATTCTTGACAACAGGTCATTAATAATCCTTACAAGTTCGCCGATTTCATCCACGCTTTCTGCACCGCCAAGCCGGTGTTTCAGATCGGTTGCAGGGATGGCCTGCACTTCCCTGATTGTCTTTTTCAGAGGTTTCAAAGCGCGGGAAGCAAATATCCAACCAGTCAATGCAATGATTGCCAGCATCATCACAAAAATGGCTACCATTAAAAACCGAAGTTGAAGCAGCCATTTTGAGTTTTCGTCCGGACGCGCACCTGAAAAAATCATAAAAGACTCCTCAGGGCCGGACATTTTTTTTAGTCCTATATACCTGTGAGATCCGACTATGAAGGAAGTTATTTCTTTATTTTTAAGCTCGGCTATTTTGTCTGAGATCCCGGGCAAATCTATTGTGTCATTACTGTTGTAGAATAGCTTTCCGGATTCAGACAAAATCAATGTTTTTTCAGCCGGCAATCTTGAGCTTCTGTTACTTTCTATCAATTTCATTTCTGATGAATCACGTTGCGCAACAATGAGCCACTGCGAAAAAGTGGTCTCGGCACGCTTTTTCAACAGGTTATCAAAATAATTTGAAGCAGTTCTTTCAGAGAAGACATACAGAATCGACGCCGAAATCAATAACAGCGCACTTACCAGAATTGTAAACTGAAGTGTTAATCGTTCACGGATTTTCATAATGAGCCCTGATCAGGATCTCTCATTTCATATCCAATTCCAAAATGAGTTATGATCAGTTTGGGTGAGAAATCAAGATCAATTTTTTTCCGAAGATAATTGACATAAACCTCCACCATGTTGGTGCCGGTTTCAAAATCAATTTTCCAGACATTTTTGGCAAGATCGCTCTTTGACAAAACCTTATTTCGGTTAATCATGAAAAACTTTAGCAACTCCATTTCTTTTGCAGTAAGACTGACGGGATGGCCGGCGCGTGAAACCTTTTTGCTTTGCACGTCCATAGTCAGGTCTCCAACCTTAAGAATATTTTCGGCCGGACGCTTGTGACGGCGGATCAAATTGCGGACACGGGCCACGAGCTCATCAAATGCAAATGGTTTGATGAGATAATCATCGGCTCCGCTTTCAAGGCCCGAGACTACATCCTCTGTACTTCCAAGAGCCGTAAGCATAAGCACCGGAATATCAGATCCGGTTTCACGGATTGACTTGCAAATATTCCTGCCATCTAATCCGGGAAGTATTAAATCGGTAATAACCAAGTCATGTGCACTTCGGTTAAACATGGCACGGCCGGTAACACCATCCGTTGCCACATCAACCTCAAAACCTTTTTCCTCAAGACCTTGTTTTAGGAATTGAGCGGTTTTTACTTCATCCTCAATAAGTAATATGTGCATAATGTGACATGTAATTACCAGTAAATTGAAATTTAAAATTAAACCATCAACAGTCAAATAAACGGACCGGACCTAAAGGTCAAAAAAAAAGACCAAAGCATTTGCCTTGGTCTTTTCTCCTGAATACTTAAAAATCAGGCCTTTGCTGCCTTACGACGGTTCAGGTCAATGACCACCGGCGCAGCAATGAAAATCGAGGAATAGGTACCAATAACAATACCTACAAAAAGGGCGAATGAGAAACCTCTGAGAACCTCGCCTCCAAATAATAAAAGAATTATAACAACAATCAGCGTTGTTCCTGATGTAATTAATGTTCTGCTCAGTGTGTTGTTAATGGCTGAGTTGAATAAGGTAATCTCATCTTTTATTGAACCATAGCTGACATACTCCCTGATCCGGTCAAAAATGATTACGGTATCGTTAATGGAATAACCTATGATGGTTAATACAGCAGCCACAAAGACCTGATCAATTTCAAAAGAGAATCCAAAAGCATCGGCTATGGCGAATGCTGAGAAAACAAAAAGTGTATCATGGATCAGCGCAAGGATTGCGCCCATACTGAACTCAATTTTCCGGAATCTG
>Ga0315901_10010701_pt1 | contig 10402 bp, 16 predicted proteins | sample LakEriMetagenome_10_FD_203761 | JGI IMG/M metagenome (GOLD analysis project Ga0315901, IMG submission 203761) | Freshwater fungal communities from buoy surface, Lake Erie, Ohio, United States - Buoy 2 MA116 | ecosystem: Environmental > Aquatic > Freshwater > Lake | place: USA: Lake Erie, Ohio... | reverse complement strand
TCCATCCAATCCTGTTTATTGTACTTAATTGGTGTTCCATACAACATGTTTTTTGGTATTAGGAAACCTAAACCATCCGGTTGTTTATAAGAATTTATAGTTTCCCAAACTTCAGAATTTTGCAGGTTCTTTTCATTTGAAACTTCTTTAAGTACATGTTTAATTACTGATTTCAATATTTTATTTTTATTCATAATAAAGTATTTGCTTTACCTCTAGTTACCCCACTTTCCCATTTATTATTAGCAATTGGATTTGCTTTACCTCTAGTCACCCCACTTTCCCATTTTGTGACAGTTGGGTAACCGGCAGACGCACCTCCACCCGTTCCTGTTGTTGCGGTTGCTTCTTCTTCATTGAACTCAGACTCTATTGAATTTTCTTCATCATCTAAGTCCATTAATTTTTTAATTCTTTCTATATCTTTATCTAAATCTTTTTTCATTTAAATTACGGCATAACTTCAAACTTATCGGCCCATTCTCTTGCTTTGGTAAATCCTTCAGTAAAAGTTGTAACGTTACCTGCATTAAGTTTAACAAAATAATTTGTAGCCTCATATTTATCATCAAATTCTGGTGGAGTTTTACCTCCAGTAAAAAACATAACCCCTACTTTTGCGGCGACTTTAACGTCATTAACTTTATCAGGATCTGAAACTAAATCCTCACCAATTAAATCACCAAATGTCTTATAATTAGTCTTGAATGTCAAACCATTAAAACCTCTACCTCTGTATTTAAAACCATCTCCAGGTTCTGTGTTTTTAGTATCAAACCTAAAACAAGGTTGTGCTGGTTTACCATACATTGCTTCAAAAAAATCCTCACAATTTTCTTTTAATTCATTAATCGTTACTTTTGGACCATATTTTGATGCCCAATCTGCTCTTATTTTCCAATCATTAGTTCTACATTCACCAAAAATATCAAGTATTCTTGATGTTGAGGTTGTGTCGTAACATATTTCATTTTGAGGCACAAACCCAGATTCTTTACCGCAACACGCAAGAATACCAATTTGTGTATATGGATTAGTTATTCCTTTTTCTATCATGTAATCTAAAAATAGTTGAACATTTTTCATTTGTTCGCCACTTAACCCCGCTTTACCTAAATCAACTCTACCGTTCAAATAAACATCATCAACATCTCCTGTTTCTATTTCTAAATCTTTTAAAAATTTACCTAAATCATCCTCATCAAATCCTTGTACTTTTAAATCATATAACATTTCTTCTAAAGTATCAGGATCTGCGATACCTGTTGCTTCAATATCTGCAACTATTTGGTAAGTTTCAATTGCCCTCTTTGTTTCATCATCAAATATACCATCAGAAGTGAATTTACCAACGTAATTTGGTAATAAAAATCTTAAAGCAATTTCTATTTGATGTACATTTGGGTTATAACTTTTTTTGGTTACGTCTTTACTGTAAACATTTTTTGATTTGACTATTTTTTCAAATCTTTCAAGGAATTCGTAAATAGTATCAAAATCTGTTTCGTCATCTGAAATATTATATTCTCCGTAAGTTTTTTCAACTTCAGGTAATTTATTTTGTATCTTATTTCCTAAATCATCTAAATTTACGTCACCTATTGTAATTGTGTCTATTTCTTTTTTTAGTTTTAGTATGTTAGTGCTGTTAGGTTCTAAAACTTCAGAAGATATTAAATCGTTAGTTTCTATAACTTCAAAACCATTATTTAAAAATTCCATGTAAAATTTATATCTTTGTTCCTCTAGATCTTTTAAATCTTTTTCGTCAAAATTTATAGATTCTTCTTGGTCCAAAAAACCTTCTATTGCGTAATATTCTGCATTAGGAAAAATTTCTGTAATTAAATCACATAAATAATTTACATCTTCTATTTCGGAAAAATAACTTTTAGCACCAACCGATACAATTACATAATCTACATTTTCTTGTTCTTCTTCTGTTTTTAATCTCATTATAAGGTCACTAACATCTATGTTTTTAGAATATATGTCAGCAGTCAAATAATCATTAGTATTATCTAATAAATTTGCAATGTGGTCTCCTATAATTTTTACAGATATATCTCTATCTAATTCTTGCATTTTATTTAATTTGCGGTTTAGGTAGTTTTTTTGGGTAGACTACGTAATACTCATTTAAAAATGAAATCAAAGTGTCCTCATCATTTATATAATCAAAATCGTCGTCACCCCACTCATCTTCTTCATAATTTTCTAATAAGTTATTATCGAAATTATCTTGTTCAAATCCAAACTCCTCAAAAAAACTATATTCGATGAAATCTTCTCTCACTACATCAATTTCATCATCAAATAAACGAAATTCAACAATAATTAGATTTTGTGTTTTATCCACATAATGTGATACGATTTCAGCAATTTCCATTAGTTATATTTTTGTATTTTTTTAAACATTTTTAATGTATTGTTGATACTTTCCGTTAAATCTTCAACACTCTCGACTTCAGGATTTTCAACGTCTTTCCACATTTCAATATCATCTTCTTCTATTTTATCAAAATTTTCTTCGGTATCGTATTCTTCTCTAAATGGATCAACGGGCCCACCAGATTTAAATTGGTAGGGTTCGTCAATTTCATCATAGTGTAAATTTTTAGCATACCTTTCATTAATTTGATGATTTTTGTAAGTGGTAACATTTCCTGTATTAGTAACTGTTAATCCATTTTTATCATTTCTAGCGTCATACACGCTCAGTGGTGTCATGTTTGAAGGCACGTTACCGATCGCATAACCATCATAAGGTGTTGAGTGTAATTTTGTAATTTGTTGTCTTTCTTCATCAGACATCTTTGAATATCCTCTCATAATTATAATTTTACTTTGTTTATGTTTTTTTTAGTTATGTAAAAAAGATTTTCTTTTAATTGTTGGTTTTCATAATAATCTATATCATATACCCACAAATCTCCGTCGGCCAAAAGTTTTATTTTACTTAAAAACTCATTAGTTTCGGAATCAAAAAATTCAACCCAATATGCGTCTTCTTGCATTTCACCTTTTAATTCATCAGGATTGTTTAAATTTTTTATAACAGTACCTTTAGAAAGTGGTGGAACATCATCACCATCCATCCGTATTAAAATTATCCTATCATGTTTTTCAAGTTTAGGATTTGGCATGTATAGGTTTTCTTTTTCCATAATAATAAATATAATTATAATTGTAATAGTAGTAATATGGTCAAATTTTTGAAGTATTTGTTAGTTCAAATTATGAATAGGTATGGTTCATTCATGTGGTTTGGAACACACGTATCTATGACACAAACAGATTGGCATTATTTAATTGAAATATTTTTATGTTTACTTGTCAACTTTTTAATGATTTTTTCCGTATATTTGCAATACAAAGAAGAACAAAATGAAAAACTACAAAAAACTAATAATACCTGAGGATTCAGCATGGGATAGAAATCCCTTGTGGAGAAGTCTTAATTGGAGAATCAGAAACTTTTTAATTGGGTGTAAAAATATTATAAAATGGTCACCAACTTTATTTAAAGATAGAGATTGGGATCAATACCATATTTACACAATACTTCAAAAGAAAATAGAATTTCAAAGAAAAGAAATTGTTTACGCTAATCGTAGTACAAGAGTTTGGCAAGACAATCGCGACATGACAATAATTTTAAATTTACTTGAAAGAGTAAAAGATGGTTACTATGAAAGTGAACATACAGATTATTATGAAATGAAAGTTGAGACCATACCAATTGAAGGTACAAGTTTAAAAGAAATGAAATTTAACGTTTTATCTGAAAGATATGATGAATATTTAAACAAGTACAAATCATCAGTTAGAAAAGTCTTAAAAGAAGAAGGTGAAATAGATAAAGAAACTCTTTGTATGTTAGTTGCAAGTCACAACCAAGAAAGGGCAAGAAAGTTATTATTTAATATGTTAAACGAAAAAATAGAAGGGTGGTGGGATTAATACTATCTTATGATTGTTAAATGTCCGTGATCTAAAATTTTATCATCATTACCAAAAACATTGAATTTTAACATCCAAATATAAACCCCGTCTGGACATTTTTTTCCGTCATGTGTTCCATCCCATCTACCATTTGGGTCTTGTGATTCCCACACCACATTCCCCCATCTGTTAAAAATTGTAAATTCAAAACCATTTATGTCATAACCTTCTGACATTACTGGACCGTATACTTGATTGGCCTCATTGTCATCAGGAGTAAAACAATTTGGAACCCAATAAATATTGCCAGGACATTCACTAATAATTACTTGAAATGTTTCTTCAACATAACAAGGACCATTTTCTCTTCTTAAAACTATATTGTAAACTCCTTCATTAGTGTATGTGTAAGTTAATTCTTCTCCAAAATACGGTAAACCATTAACTGTCCATGTATTGGTACCGTCACCTGTTGATGTTGAAAAGTAAGTAAACGTTTTAGTTTCTCCCGCACAAATTTCAACTAACTGTTGTGCAGAAGAAACTAAAGACATAAATAAAAGTAATATGAAAAGAAAACTCTTCATTTAATTATGTTGTATTGGTGACAATGTTGGGGTTCCGTAAACCGGTACAACTACCGATGTTGAAAACGTACATCCGGCGGAATTAACAGTATATGTTACTGTAGATGTTGCGTTTGTTCCGTTTGTTACGTTATCAGGACAAAATTGGTTTCCTACGACACCGGTTCCTGACCAAGTCCCACCAACAGGTGAACCAACTAATGTTACACAAGGGTCGGATTCACAAAAAGGTCCTAAAGCAGTGATGGTAGGTAATACTTGATAAATCAAAACATTTAAATTAACAGGAGTTGCGGGACAGTTTGCTGGTGCCGGTGATGAGTAAGTTACGGAAACACCATTTGTAATTAATCCAGGAGATGCTGCAGACCAGTTTACAGATATTGAGTTAGTCCCTTGGCCGGCAGTGATAACTCCTGGCGAAGCAACCGTCCATGTGTAAGTACCTGAACCTACAGATGGTACCGTATATGTTGAAAGTGCGGTTGATTGGTAACAAACTGTGTCAGGGTTTACTGTTGATAGTTGTGATAATGAGATACCTGAAATCATCATCATTAAAATAAATAAAAACTTTTTCATAATAGTTTAATTATGGTTTATTGGTCCCAAAACTATTGGGGTTACGTTTATTGATCCATTGAATACAGTATTGGGAAATAACGCATCACAAGCGGTACTTGTATAACTACCCCAAACACCATCAGAACCTGCGGTTACTTGTATTAATAGATTTTGTGATGTACATACATTTGCAACTGTTAATGTCACACAAAATGTCCAAGAACAATTTGAGTTATTATTATCGCCGAAATCGTTACCCGGATTATTATCATTATTTAAATCAAAGAAATAACCAGGTCCGACAGTAGTAACAGGAGTTGCCGTTGATGTGACAGATGTTCTCCATAACCATTGCCCTCCTGTTGAGTTCCCCCCACAATTTGCAGGTGAGGTTAACGGTGTTACTGAAGACCAACCTGGACCTAAATTTAAATCAAATCCCTCAAAGTAATTTAGATTTGTTTGTGTAAAACTATTTAAAGTGTAACATAACGTAACAACCTGACCTGGGTTGTAAGTTCCACCCACAGGTGCGGGTGTTAAAGTAAATGATTGTGTACCAACACACTGACTAAATGTTAAAAAATTTAAAATAAAAAAAATTAATAAAATAAAGTACTTCATCTTAATATATAAATACGATTATTAGTGATTAAAGTTTCTTTTGTTAATTAGTTATTTTTCATACTATTCATTTTATCGAATATTTATTGTTATAATATGTCTAAATTAAAATTATTAAGTTTATTAAAGGAAGATATTGTAGAACAGTATTGGGGGTTGGCGTGGCAACCATACATGTCAGATAATGAAAAAAAATTCTCAGAAGAACTTTTTGCAAAAAAAGAATGGCCAAAAAATTATCAAAAAATAGATATTAATTCAAAATATTTAAAAGATCCATCATCTTATAGAAACTCCCCTTTTGATGAAGTTAGAGGATATCATAAAGATGGTAGTCCAAGATTACATAAAGGTATTGATTATGGGGTAGGTGTTGGGACTTTGATCGTTGTATTAAAATCCGGTAAAGTGACAACATCAGGAATGAACGTAGATCCTGATGGGTGGGGAGCAATGGTACAAATAAATCATGACGATGGTTCTGCTACGAGATATGCACATTTAAGTGAGATTTATGTTTCGGTTGGTGATAAAATAATTCCAGGTACAATTATTGGTGCGACGGGAGGTATTAAAGATTCTCCAGGTGCGGGTAATTCAAAGGGTCCTCATTTGCATTTTGAATATCTTGAAGGTGGTTCAACAAAGGACCCTGCGTCAAATAATAATGACAGTAATTCTTATAAATTTTTAAACAAAAGCGATAAAGAAAATTTTGAATCTGAAAAAGATGATAATATGTTTGTGCAAAATTACGGAGATTCAAATTTAACAAATGAACAAAATAAATTAATAGAATTGGCAAAATCACATATAGGAAAAAAATACTTTTATGGTGGTGACGGACCACTAGTTTTTGATTGTAGTGGTTTTGTTAGATATGTATTCGAGGAATATGGGTATGATATAAAATCAGTACCTAGAACATCAAACGGAATGGAGGATGCGTCACAAAAAATAGAAAAAGAAGACTTAGATGTTGGTGATTTAGTATTTTTTGATGCTGCGGAACCTAAAGGTATAAATGACCACGTAGCAATGGTAATAACACCAAAGGGATCTAAAACAGTTCAAGTAATTCATGCAGAAAGTTCAAGAGGCGTAAACATAATGAGTGATTTGTTTGGTAATAAGTTTTATAGTAAAATTATTTCAGGTTACGGGAGATTTCCTATTTTTAATAAAATTTCTTCATAATTTTTTGTAGAATAAAATAGTTTTTGTATATTTGTTAAAAATATGGATATGTCAAAAATAAAAAAAGAAGCGGAACTATACAAAAACTGTTCAACATTCAAATTAAAAAGAGCAATTTTAGATTATAAATTGTTGTCTTATTCTAACTCTAAAAATTTTAATTTTTTAAGTACCTTATTTTTTATGGTTATCCCATATCTAATATTTTTTGATATAACTTTAATTTCTTTTGTGTCATTAATCGCCATACATTATTTTTATTTTCATAAATTTTTATATGTAAAAAAAAATAAAAAAATGGTTAGTGATGAAGAAAAGGAAGAAATTGACGAGATAATTAAAATATTACAATCTTACCTAAATGATAGAAAAACAAAAAACCCTTCATAAGAAGGGTTTTTTTTAAATAATGTGTTTTATTATTTTATCTTCTTTTCTCGTTATATTCTTTTGCTCTACCGGCCAAAGCTAAAGCAATCCCCGATGCAATCATTGCAACACTAATTGGTCCTGTATAACCACCAGCGTTTAACATTTCTGTTAACTCATGTAATTTTTGTGTGGTACTAAATTCAGACCAACCCATTACATTACCAACAAACCCCATTAAACCTAAAGCGGTCATTGCTCCACCACCTTTTTTCATCATTCTTGCAGCAAAACTAGGTCTTTCATTACGCATTTCTTCATCTTCACGTAAGTATCTTTCCATCATTGATTTAGACTCAATTTGTTCAACTTTATCTTCAATTCTTTCAATTTTTCTTTCAGGTAAATCAACAATCCCCTCATCTTCAAAAAACTGAGCAATTGCCTCAATAGCGTCATCTTCACTCATATCCATATCCATTTCTTCATTATCTTCTATGTCCATATCAGGTTGTCTTCTAAAACCATTAATATTTGATATGTCATCGCCCATATCCATATCCATTTCCATTTCATCTTCAGCTTCTCTAACAATTCTTTTAACTAAATTTGCTAGTTGTCTTTCCGTTAACATTACTCTTCTTATTGCCATTGTTTTTGTTTTTTCTATTTTTATTTATATATAAATATATGTTTATTTTAAAAATCTCAATTTGTAAACTGTTGAGTTAATTAGTTCACACGCAGTATCTATTTGATTTTGAATATATGAATCTTTGCAACAATTTCTTAATTTTTCTATTTTTGAGCACAAGTCCTTTAAAAATTTAGTAGTATTTTCAGTAGATTTGTAGTCAGAAATGTTATAAGATTTATATCCTTTAAGTATTCCGTATTTACCTTGATAAGATTCTACTAACCCGTCTATTATACCAACTATTCCATCATAATAATCATTTAATGCTACGTGTTCTGCATATGATTCTGTTTGTAAATGAAAAGTATGTGCTTGAGTTCTTGAGTGTAATAATAAAGAAACCATTTCTGTATAGTCTCCATTTCCATTTTTTTGTTCATTTAATATCGAACCACTACCTAAAAAGTCTTTTTTTGTGATCATAATAATAAATACTTCAATATTTATAAATATGCTTTTGAATAATGAAATTTATAGGATTAAACATTTAATGAATTTATCTGAGTCTAAAATCCCGAAGGGTAATATATTCAATAAATTCGACATTAAAGTATTCAAAAACTACCCTCCTCCAATTGACTCTAGTAATCAAACTAAAAAAGAGATAGAATATCTTAAAACTATTGATTTGAAAAAGAAATTTGTTCAAGAAAAAGATGATATTGACGGTAATTTTTTAGATTTTTTAGAGTCTAAAGGTATTGATGAAAAAAAACTAGTACATAGACTACACAAAGATGTTAGATTTATCATTGTTGAATTAAAAAATTTTTATAAAAGACCTAGACCATTTAGAGTTGATAGTAATTTAATAGATCCTATGTTAAAATCTATGGATGGGTTTGCATATCCATCGGGACATTCTACACAATCTAATCTTATTTATTATGTATTATCTGAAAAATACCCAAATTTAAAGTCTGAACTTAAAAAAATTAAAGATGATATTGTATATTCTAGACAAATGGCTAAAGCACATTACCCATCTGATATTAAATTTGGAGAAAAATTAGCTAAATCTTTATTTGAATACCTAAAAAAAGAAAAATTAATCAGTTAAATAAGGTACAATCTCTTCTTGAAAGAAGTATTTTACTTGATGTATGTCATTTCCTAGTTCATCTTGTAGCCTTTTTTCTTGATCTTCGTTATATCCGGCAAATTCATCATCAGAATCGTATGTTTGAAACGAGTCTTGATCTAAAACAAAGTCAAATTCTGTTATTTCGTCTTGTTTATCTGTCGCAATTAACCCTACCCACTCTTCTCCATGCCAGTTTACACTACCATAATGTATGTTTTCATTATCTAAATAATCAGAATAGTCATAACTAAAAGATAATTCACTACCATCAGGTAAATAAGTAGTAAATTCCTCACCTATTTTAGCCTCAAAATCAGTGTTTTTTGGGGTAATTTCACCCATAAAATCCCCTTTTTGACCCGAATTTAACCATTCTGAGTACTTATTTAGGGTCATTTTTTCGTCCTTTTCAAGGTTTTCGTACCCAATTTCGTTCATTTTATCTAAAATATCGTCAATAATTTGTACATTTTCGACCAATTTACGGTATTGAGACTCTGTTATTATGATTTTCATACAAATAAATAGTCAAAAATGTTGGTTTTTACCTAAAAAAGTTGTATTTTAGCCTAAATGTTAGAAGAAAAACTCAAAAATATCCCAAAATCTAGTGGTTGTTACCTTTTTAAAGATAAAAAAGGTCAAATTATCTATGTTGGAAAGGCAAAATACCTTCCAAATAGGGTAAAATCGTACTTTTCTAACAAAAATCACTCAGATAAAACCAAATTATTGGTAGAAAACGTCTCAGATGTTGATTTTTTGACTACTTTAGACGAAAATTCCGCACTTACACTTGAAAATAACCTAATTAAGTCCCACAAACCTAAATTTAACATCAAATTAAAGGATGATCGGTCAAAAAAGTGGTATTTAACCCTATCAAATGAGGTTTTTCCACGTTTAGAAGTTAAAAATGAGACAAATTTAGACTCAGATCCACTAATTTGTGTTACAAGTAGTAATATTTGCTATGAATTATACGATTTATTACACGATATCTTCAATTTACGGTCATGTTCTTATGATATCACACCTGAAAATGTAGAAAATACCAAGTTTTCTACCTGTTTAGAGTACCATATGGGTCGTTGCGACGCTCCGTGTATAGGAAATATCAATAAATTTGTCTATAATAGCACAATTACCGACCTAAAACAGGTCATTTATTTTAATATTGACCAATATAGGGGTAAATTATCACGTTTAATGGGTAAATACAGTAAGAATATGGAGTTTGAGAAGGCAAATGACATCAAATTTAGGTTAGATGCACTAAATAAGTATGAAAAATGTGTTGAAACTACAAGAATTGGTGGTTATTTGGTACTTGCA
>Ga0315901_10010699_pt1 | contig 10404 bp, 9 predicted proteins | sample LakEriMetagenome_10_FD_203761 | JGI IMG/M metagenome (GOLD analysis project Ga0315901, IMG submission 203761) | Freshwater fungal communities from buoy surface, Lake Erie, Ohio, United States - Buoy 2 MA116 | ecosystem: Environmental > Aquatic > Freshwater > Lake | place: USA: Lake Erie, Ohio... | reverse complement strand
TCCTTGCAGACCAAGCCAGCAAAATAACCACACACTCTTTTGATTTACTTACAAAATCAGATACTAAGTTTTCCTGCGTTACCGCCTTGCCATGGGTGGGTGCTACTGCCTCACCTGTTGGTTTTTTTAATGTTGATAGATCAAAGGCATTGCCAAAGTTGGCACTGCCCATCCCGGGAAGCGGTTTATTGCTGCTCACTTTTTAATCACAACCCCTGAATCCATTCGATATGGCAAGACCTTCTCAATGTAATCTGCAGTGGCAAAATCTAGCCCAACATCTCTGCCTAATTTCTCACCTAGATACCATCTATTCTCTAATACCTCATGAAAGAGTTGAGCTGGCTCAACTCTTCCCTTTAACTCCTCTGGTACTTGGTTCACCACTCGCTTAAAGACATCAGAGAGCCACTGTTTAACTACCACTGCGTGAGGTGTTGCTGGGGCAAACTCCCGTGCCTTATATCGATCATAGGATGCAAGTAATCGCTTTGCTTGAAGCTCTTCTGCCTGTAATCCCATTAACTCCGCCAAACGATTTGCATGGTATCGGGCAGCAACTAACTTTGGTTGAAACTTAATACTTCCCTTATCTCCCGCAGTTGTTACCTCAACCTCCTCTACCGCAAAGCCAAGATCTTGCAGATTTCGCATAGCGCGCTCTACCGCTTGGCGATCTGAGGCATCTAATATCTGCGGCTCTTTTAACATCTTCCATAATCTTCGATACCTTCTTATTACGCCATCTGCTGCTCTTACTGGATTTATCTCCTTTGATAAGACCCCCGCCAGTGCTAAATCCTCTAACTCTGCGGCCACATTAAATTGAGCAAGCTCTAAATCATGCTCACGTTGACCATCACTTAAGCTTTTTTGAAACTCGCCAGTCTCAGCATCTACTAGGTAGGCAGCAAAATCATTGGCATCTCTTCTAAATAAGGTATTTGAAAGGGAGCAATCCCCCCACCAAAAACCAAGTAGGTGAAGCCGAACTAAAAGTAAGGCCAGAGCGTTGGCCATATTTAAGATCTCAGTTGGGGTGACCGCACCACTTAGTATCACCCGATAAGGAAGTGAGTAGGGCAGATACTTTGTAACTAAAGCTGATGGCAACTCATTGCCATCAGAGTCAACTCTTCCTTCAATAACTGCTACCGGTTCAACACATGGCGCAGTTTTTTGATTTAAATCTCTAAGTAATGAGTACTCACGATTTGCAAACTCAGGAACTGTCTCTTTGACTGCAAATATCTGGCTATTGCTTTTACTGGGATTTGATCTAATCAACCTAACTACATGGCGAGAGATACCACGCATACTGGTCAAAACCTCATCCTCTGGCCAGCCTTCAAGTGGTTTATCCCAAGGCAGATTAGCTAAGGTGGCGATCTCCTCACCTAATCCTTTGATTCGCAATCCACTCATAGCCATATTCTCTCTTATTTAAACCACTCCTTGCTCATTAATCGGTCTGTGGTGATGTAAAAAGCAAGATAAAATTCACCTATGGCTAGATTTACTAAACCAAAGATCTCTGCAAAATTACTTCGGCGCAAAGTTAGCAAGGTAGCGGCTGAAGATTTTGGTACAGCAGGTAAACCGGTAAACACCTCTCACCCCTTTTACTTTGGCTTTATGGTTACAGTTGGCGCTCTTCTTGCATTTACGATGTTGCAGGCCTTGGCATCAGCTAGCGCGGTATTTATATTAATTATCATCTCACTCTTCTTAGCAGCTGGATTAAACCCAGCTGTGTTATTTTTCCAAAACCGCGGATTATCTAGAGGTGCCTCAGTTGGCGCGGTTATGGGATCGGTTTTACTCTTTGTTGCCGCATTTATTGCAGTGGCAGTCCCACCGCTAATTGATCAGGGAAATCAACTGCTTGATAACGCACCGCAGTTGATCCGAGATTTAAATAACAATGCATTTATCAATGACCTAAATAATAAGTATGGCGTAATTGATTCTCTGCAGAGCAAGATTGATTCAGTAATTAAAGATGGTCAATTTGCCATTACCGCATTTGGAGGCGTAATTGGTGTGGGTCGAGCTGTTGTATCAGGCTTAGTTTCAGCGGTAACAATATTGGTGTTAACTCTCTACTTCCTGGCCTCGCTTCCACAGGTAATCAACATTGGCCTTCGTTTTGTGCCAACTAGTAGAAGAGATCGAGTCTCGAAATTAACCAATGCAATCGTCTCTCGAATTGGCTCATTTGTTGGTGGTCAAGCAATTATTGCCTCTCTTGCTGCGATATTTATTTTAATTATGGGATTGTTAATTGGTATGCCATACCCGGGCCCACTTGCCATGGTGGTGCTGCTGTGCGGCTTTATTCCACTAGTTGGCCACTTTATTGGCATGGCGATTGTGACAGTTGTTAGTTTGACCGATTCGCTAACCACCGCACTAATTGGCCTTGGCGCTTATATTGTTTATGTACAGATTGAAAATTATGTCATCACACCAAAGATAATGAGAAAGTCTTTAGCTATACCAGGGTTGGTAACAATTATTGCCGCCTTGCTGGGTGCATCATTACTTGGCCTAATTGGTGGCTTACTTGCTGTGCCAATTGCTGCGGCTGTTCTGCTTATTTTAGATGAGGTTGTTTTCCCAAGGGCTGATCAATCCTAAATCTCTTGCGGTAGTGGCAATTTGCTTGGCGCAATAACTTTAACAATCTCACTTAACACCAAATGAACCATTGGCTCTCCTACCCATAGGTGTTTTGCTCCTACTACATCAATCTGTTTTAGGTTTTTAAGCTTTGAAAATTTTAATTTAGCAGCATCTGGTCTTAAGTAATCATCTAATTCAGGGATAAGTGCGGTAATTTGCCTTCCATCCTTAATCCAAAAATCTAGATCTTCATCAGTTGTAGATAACATTGGTGGGCTAAGCAAGATCAACTCTTTAATTCTTTTATCTCTTGCATACTGCAGTGCAAGCTCCGTTCCAAATGACCAACCAATTACATATAGATTGTGTGTTTTCAATTGCTCAAAGCAGTATTCAATAGCTGCTAAAACATCTAACCTCTCAGACTTGCCATGGTCGTACTCACCCTCACTTTTTCCCAACTCACTTTGGGTACCCCGGGTGTTAAATCTAATTATTTGAATTCCCGCCATGGCAGGTAGGCGATTGGCTGCTTTTTTGTAAATATGTGAGTCCATCATTCCCCCACCCGATGGATTGGGGTGAAGCATTAACAACGAGCCAGTAATTTCACCAAGTGGAGTTGCCACCTCGCCGATTAAATTAAGCCCATCACTAGTTTTTATCGTAATTAGGCTTCGATTAGCTGGCAAAATTGTTGAAGGGCGGATTAACTCTGGCACAAAAAGAGTTTACTCTTACCTTGTGAATCTTGAAGCCACCTTTGAAAAGCGTGATCCAAAAACTGGTGAGGTGATTGCCACTTACAAAAACTTCACAGCCGATGAGGTTTTTGCACAGGTGAACTTGGCTCAGGCTGCAAGTATTCGATGGCAAGAGTTTGGTTTTGTTGCCAGAAAACGAACTTTACTTAAGTGGGCCTCCTACATAACAAATAATCAAAAAGATATTGCACAGTTGATTGCAACTGAATGTGGCAAACCATTAAGCGATGCCTCCCTTGAGGTTTCAATAGCAATCGATCATATTTCTTGGGCAGCAAAAAATGCTGAAGTGATTATGCGAAAGCAAGATCGCCCAGCTGGATTGTTAATGTTTAATATGAAGGCACAGGTGCAAAGATCCCCTCTTGGTGTGGTTGGCGTAATTGGTCCATGGAATTATCCAATCTTTACCCCGATGGGCTCTATTGCGTATGCATTAGCAGCTGGAAATGCAGTTGTATTCAAACCATCTGAGTTCACACCCGGTGTTGGTAAGTGGCTTGCTGATTCATTTGCCCAAGTTGCACCCTTTGAAAACATTTTCACAACAGTTACTGGATTGCCAGAAACTGGAAAAGCCTTAACCCAATCAAAGGTAAATAAGATCTCATTTACCGGTTCAACTAAAACTGCTAAAAAGGTGGCAGAAAGTTGTGCGCAATCAATGATTCCAGTTGTGCTTGAGTGTGGCGGCAAGGATCCAGTAATTGTTGCCAAGGATGCTGATATCAAACTTGCGGCTGAGTACACACTCTGGTCTGCCATGGCCAATGCTGGGCAATCTTGTATTGGGGCAGAACGTGTATATGTTGTTGAGTCAGTAGCAGATGAATTTATTGAAGAGATAACCAAAATGGCAAAAAAGATTGAGGTTGGCAAAGATTATGGTCCAGCAACCATGCCATCACAGTTAAAGGTAATTCAATCTCATCTAGATGATGCCAAAGCAAAGGGAGCTAAGTTTTTACTGGGCGGACCTGATTCAGTAAAAGGTGCATTTGTTGAGCCAGTAATTATGTTAGATGTTCCAGAGGATTCAACTGCAATGTCACAGGAAACCTTTGGACCAACTATTGCCATAAACAAGGTTTCTAATACTGATCAAGCAATTGCATTATCTAATGCAAGTACTTATGGATTAGCCGCAGCTGTCTTTTCTAAGCGAGAGGGTGAAAAAATTGCTGCAAGGCTTGCTTGCGGAATGGTCTCAATAAATTCAGTTTTCCTATATGCAGCAGTTGCATCTGTGCCATTTGGCGGTGTAAAAGATTCTGGATACGGACGAATCCATGGCGCAGAGGGATTACTTGAGTACACCTATGCCAGAACTGTTGTTAAGCCTCGATTTAAGATTCCATTACGGTTTACAACCTTTAAGCGAACCAAACTCTCAGAAAAAGTCTTAACCACATTGATCAAACGTCTGCATGGAAGAAAGAAAAAGTAGTACTACAAAATCTTTGCGATTCTATTTATACCTTCGGTAATAAGTTCTGGACTGGTGCCAAAGTTAAGGCGAATAAAACTCTTATGTTTTGGCCCATATAAAACTCCACCATTCACAGCAACTTTCCCTTTTTCCAATATTTGCCCAGCCAAATCATCTCCTGCTCCAAGGCTGCTCATATCAAGCCAAGCCAGATACCCAAAATCTGGAATTCGATACTTAACCCCCGGCAACTTACTTTCAATCAGAGTAGCCACTAATTTTCTATTTTCATCCAGTGTAATTAGTAAGTTACCTAACCAATCTGTGGATTGGGCGTATGCGGCAGTTGATGCCACAGCGCCAAATAAGGATGCTCGCCAAGTCACCGCTAGCGGCATTTTATTAATCCGCTCCTGTAGTGCAGGTGATTGAGTAATAATGATTGCGCATTTAAGTCCAGCTAGGTTAAAGGATTTACTAGCGCTGGTAATTATTATTCCAACCTCTTTAGCAAGATCACTCACCGCAAGAAAAGGTGTGAAGTTTTTTGCATCATAGGTAAGTGGGGCATGAATCTCATCACTTAAAATCACCACTTGATAACGCTTTGCTAACTCAGCTAGAGACGCTAGTTGTTGTTTATCAAAAATTACGCCAACAGGATTGTGGGGGTGGCACAAAATATGAACCTTAACCCCATTTTTATACTCTTTTTCAATTGCAGTTAAATCTAATTTGTAATTCAAATTTTCTTCAATAAGCGGGGTATCAACTGTTGTGGCATTAACCTCTGTAATCCATCTCCAGATATTTTCATAAACTGGTGAGTTGAGCATTACCTTCTCACCAGGCTTGATCAGCACCCGCATTATCTCAACAATGCCTACTCCTACATCGGTTGCAATTCGCATCTGCGTAACATCTGGTTGCCAACCCCACCGTTGATTTGAAAATTTAGCGAAGGCATCAAATAGTTCAGGGAATGGTCCTAGGTAGCCAGTATCAGATCTTTCCACCATGTCCAGCAAAGCTGCTTTGACCGCTGGTGCTGATTCAAAATCCATTTCCGCAACCGGAAGGGGCAGTACATCATTTGGGAATTGTCGCCACTTAACGCTTTTACGTTTACGTAATTGTTCAAGTGATAATGCTCGGACGACGTCGGCCATAAGTGAAAGTATCTCACTTTCTCAAATCAATTAATAGGTTGCCCGACCACCTGAAATATCAAAAGTAAATCCAGTTGTAAATGAACAAGCTTTAGAGCCCATAAACGCAATAATTTCTGCCACCTCACTTGGTTCACCAAGTCTGCCTGCCGGGATCTTTGCGATCATATAAGCCAAGGTTTCTTTTGCAGTATTTACGTTAATTGGCGTCGCAATAACAGCTGGAGCAAGTGCGTTAATTGTTATGCCATCTACGGCAGCTTCTTTAGCAACTCCCTTTACAAAACCGATTAAGCCCGCTTTGGCTGTGTTGTATGGCGCCATCTTTGGATTTCCCTCTTTGCCAGCAATCGATGAAACCTGCACAATCCGGCCATACTTTTGTTTTTTCATAATTGGCAAAACTGCTTGGGTCAACCAAATAGCTCCATATAGATTTACCTCAATAACCTTCTGATAATCAGGCCAATTAATATCTTCTACAAACTCACCAGTTGGACCTGGATAGCCAGCACAATTTACTAAGGCATCAATTCGGTTATGTTTTTTAGCAAGATTTGAGATTAAATCCATCACCGCTTTTTGATTTGAAATATCCAATGTAGCGCTATGGGCTGTTGCACCTTGCGCATTTATTTCAGCTGCAACTTGATCAACCCCCTCTGAATTCAGGTCAACGCAGATAACGCTTGCCCCGCGGGCTGCAATTAATTTTGCTGCAGATTTGCCAATACCACTTGCTGCGCCAGTAACAACTACTACCTGTCCTGCGTAGGTGATCTGCTCAAAAGCACTGTTGTTACTCATTATTATCCGATTATACTTACCCATCACTTAAAACTAAAAAGTGATTTGGATGGAGCAAAATGGCATCTTGGCCAAGTACCCGTGATCCAAAAGGGCCAATGAAGCGCTCAATTGGAATTTTAAACAAGCAAAAAATTCAGTCTCAGGATGCCGATGGCTTACCAGAGTCAGCTAAACGATTTGCTGATGGTTCACGTTACAAAATTGAAATTCCCTCTGTTGAGGGACCAGCAGCTTTTAAAACAGTTATTGATGAGGCAAAAAAACTTAAATTAGTAATCCATCGCATATCCCAAGGCTCCGGAATCATGCTACAAACCGATGCTGAAATTAAACAAATGGTTGCTATGGGTAAAAAAGAGAGGATTGAGGTTTGTTTATTTGTTGGACCAAGGGCTTCCTGGGATATTGGAAAGCAGGTAAGTGCATCAGCTGGCGTGATCGCATCCCCCTCACTTCGTGGTGGAGATCAACTTAGATATGCATTAGAGGATGTAATCAATGGAGTAAATCTTGGAGTACGAAGTGTTTTAGTAGGAGATCTTGGATTACTAAAAGTTCTAGGGGATGCAAAACGCAAAGGTGATCTGCCAAAGGAGTTAATTCTTAAAACTTCAGTGGCTATGGTTTGCAATAATCCAGCAACTGCAGCTTTACTGGAAGATCTTGGTGCTTCAACTCTTAACCTAGCCACCGATCTTTCATTGCAACAGATTGCAGCGATTAGATCACAGGTTGATATCCCAGTAGATATTTATGTTGAAGGACCAGATGATTTTGGCGGTGCCGTCAGGCATTATGAAACACCAGATTTAGTCCGGGTTGCCTCTCCAATTTACTTAAAATTCACACTTCGAAACTCACCAGGACTGTATCCATCTGGCGCACATATTCAAGGTTTAGTGGAGTCCACTGCCCGAGAACGCGTAAGAAGAGCTGCAATAAGTAAGGCAATACTAGATAGGTATGGCTTTAAAAAGAAATGAGTACTACCTCGTCTTTTAAACTTTTAATCTTTGGTGGCACTGGTGTGCTGGGAAAGGCAATTGCCGACAAGTTCAAAGCCCAAGGTTACAAAGTAACCTACGGTGTTCGCACCCTTACAAATCCAAATGAACAATTTCAATTACCGATTACAGATGGTCCAGTTCCTGAGTTATTAAAGGGTGAGTTATTTGATACGGTAGTTTTTGCCCAAGGTGCTAACAATAATGATTCAGTAATTAATCATGCAGATGAAGATTTAGATCGATTATTTGAGGCAAATGTTTCATTTATTTCGCAAACCACCAAAGCCTTACTTCGTCACAATCTGATTAAACAAAGAGGCAAGATTGTGATTTTAAGTTCATTTTGGGAGCAGATCACAAGACAAGAGAAGATGTCATATACGGTGACAAAAGCTGCAGTGGGTGGGTTGGTTAGATCAATGGCGGTTGATTTAGGAAATGCCAAGGGCATTTTGGTTAATGGATTACTACCTGGAGTTGTTGATTCACCCATGGCACGGGGACTTTTAAAACCTGCACAGATAGAGAATGTGCAGAGCCAAACTCCTGGACACAAAATGATTGTTCCGCAAGATGTGGCAAATGCTGCATATTTATTGGGCTGTGAAGATAACACTGCAATCTCTGGTCAATCATTGTTTGTTGATTATGGCTTTACCATTGCCCGAGTTTTATAAGGGTTAAAAAGGTGAGCGTTGAGTTACTAAATCAGGATACGGTAGTTGAGTATTTAGTTAGTAAAAAAGTAATCAAAAAAGAGGACAACCCGCAGGTTGAGGTTTTAACTGGTGGGGTTTCAAATGTTGTATTAGCAATTACTACCCCCTCCCAAAAATTAGTCTTGAAACAAGCATTAGCTGAGTTGGCAGTTAGTGAGAAGTGGGTAGCAGACCAGCGCCGAGCAATTGTGGAGGCTGATGCGATTGAGTTGTTTAACAGATTAACTCCTACCCAGGTACCTAAATTAGTGTTTCTAGACCCAGAACGTTTTGTCTTAGTTCTTGAGCGAGTTCCAGTAGGTAGCACAGTATGGAAATCAGATTTGTTGGCTGGAGTAATCAATCCCGATATTGGATTAAAACTTGGGGCCACCTTGGCTTTATGGCATAACCACGGTGAAAAGAATGCTGAAGTAAAGATAAAGTTTATGGAGGACTCATTATTTGAGCAGTTAAGAATTGATCCTTTTTATAGATTTGTTGCTGCTAAAAATCCGCAAATTGAGGTTTCAATTCGTAAGTTAATTAATGAGTTAGAGGGTGACACAACCACAGTTGTGCATGGAGATTTCTCCCCAAAAAACATTATGGTTGCCACCAATGACGATGTTTACATACTAGATTTTGAGGTTACCCATGTTGGGAATCCAGTTTTTGATCTAGCCTTCTTAACAGCCCACCTGCTATGCAAATTCTTTAGAACCAATGATCGATTACATGCAAAATTACTTGCAAATACTGCAATTTCATTTATCAAGGAGTATCAAGGAATACGGCGGATCTCACCTACCTTTACTAGGCATGCAGCGCTGATTGCTCTTGCTCGAGTTGAGGGTAAATCCCCTGTTAATTATCTTTCACTTGATGCTCAAGCCAAGCTGCAAACCTTCACCAAAGCAATTTTGGCAAAGAGCGATAACCTTTCAGTCACTGAGTTATTTGAGATGAGTGCAAAGTGAAAATTAGTAAGGTTGTTGGCTATCAGGTTTTAGATTCTAGAGGTAGGCCAACAGTTGCAGCTGCAATCAGATTAACAGATGGCTCCCTTCATACCGCTCGAGTTCCTTCTGGGGCATCCACTGGAAAACATGAGGCGAAAGAGTTACGAGATGGTGCAGGTAAGTACTCAGATAAGTTTTACTCAGGCTTATCTGTACATCAAGCAGTAGCAAATATTAATGAAAAGATTGCGCCTAGATTAGTTGAAGAACCGATTGATTTAAATCTAGTTGACTCACAGCTTGCTGAATTAGATCCATCACCTGATCACTCAGCATTGGGAGCAAACGCCACTTTAGCTGTTTCTCTATCTGCCAGTCTTGCAACTGCTCACTCTCAAAATAAATCTCTGGCCAGATACTTTGCAGCGGATGGTCCATTATTAATTCCGATGCCGATGGTAAATATCCTGTCTGGTGGAGCTCATGCAAACCGCAGCATGGATATACAAGATATTTTGATCATTCCAACTGGTGCAAAAACTTTCACCCAAGCCTTATCTTGGATTGTGGCTGTTCGTGAGATGGCAGCGGTAATGGGTAAAGAATCTGGACAGGTAACAAATTTAATCGCAGATGAGGGCGGCTTATCCCTCACATTCTCATCGATTGAAAAGGCTTGCGATTTTGTAGTTAGCGCAATAGAAAAGGTCGGCTTGCAGGTTGGCAGTCAAGTCAGCCTCGCCTTAGATATTGCAGCTACTCAATTTTATGATGGTGAAAAATACAATCTAGCAACAATTGGCAAGAGTTATACGCAAGGTGAGTTTGTTAATTACATTAGCTCATTGACTAGAAATCAACCAATTATTTCAATCGAAGATCCATTTGCCGAAGATGATTGGAGTAGTTGGCAACAATTTATGCAGATTGCACCACCAAA
>Ga0315901_10010697_pt1 | contig 10405 bp, 10 predicted proteins | sample LakEriMetagenome_10_FD_203761 | JGI IMG/M metagenome (GOLD analysis project Ga0315901, IMG submission 203761) | Freshwater fungal communities from buoy surface, Lake Erie, Ohio, United States - Buoy 2 MA116 | ecosystem: Environmental > Aquatic > Freshwater > Lake | place: USA: Lake Erie, Ohio... | reverse complement strand
GGTCCTCGAGCCGGTCGATGTTCGGGGTGGCGTCCTCGGCCACGCGCGCGATGCGGTCGAGCGGACGGCCGATGTCGTAGACGCGGAGCGTGTAGCCCTGCTCGAGATCCGCTGCAGAACCAAGGGACAGCACGAGCAACGCGATCGACGAGGGCAGCATGCCGCCATGCTACCGCGCGATCGTGCGACCGCAATCGAAATCGCCTGCGTTCGGGCGCTTAGGCCTTGCCGTCCTTCTTCGCCATCAGGCCCAGCATGTCGACGCAGCGCGTCGCGTAGCCGAACTCGTTGTCGTACCAGCTCACGATCTTGAAGAAGCGGTCGGAGAGCTGGATGCCCGCCTTCGCGTCGAAGATCGAGCTGCGCGGATCGCTCATGAAGTCGCTCGAGACGACCTCTTCCTCGGTGTAGCCGAGGATGCCCTTGAGCGGGCCTTCGCTCGCGGCCTTCATCGCGGCGTTGATCGCCTCGATGCTGGTGGCCTTCGACGGCCGGAAGGTGAGGTCGACGCACGAGACATTCGCCGTCGGCACGCGGAAGCTCATGCCGGTGAGCTTGCCCTTCGTCTCCGGGAGGACGAGCGCGCACGCCTTCGCGGCGCCGGTCGAGCTCGGGATGATGTTCATGTACGCGTTGCGGCCGCCGCGCCAGTCCTTCTTCGACGGGCCGTCCTGCGTCGGCTGGGTGGCCGTGACCGCATGCACGGTCGTCATCAGGCCTTCCTCGATCCCGCAGTGGTCGAGGAGCACCTTCACGACGGGCGCGAGGCAGTTGGTGGTGCAGCTCGCGTTCGAGAGCACGGTGTGCACCGCGGGGTCGTACTTCGAGCAGTTGACGCCGTGGACGAAGGTCGGGATCTCCTTCTCGCTCTTCGTCGGCGCCGAGATCAGCACGCGCTTCGCGCCGGCGTCGAGGTGCTTGCGCGCATCCTCGGCGGCGGTGAAGAGGCCGGTCGCCTCGAGCACATAGTCGACCCCCTGCGCCTTCCACGGAAGCTGCGCGGGATCCTTCACCGCGGAGCAGGCGATCCGCCTGCCGTTGACGACGATCGCGTCGCCGTCGGCCTTCACCTCGGCCTTGACCTCGGCGTCGAAGCGGCCGTGCGAGGTGTCGTACTTGAGAAGGTAGGCAAGGTTGTCCGCAGGCACGAGGTCGTTCACGCCGACGACCTCGAAGCCGCCGCGCGCGGTTGCGATGCGGGTGACGAGGCGGCCGATGCGGCCGAAACCATTGATTGCGATGCGGACTGCCATGGTGGATCTCCGTAGGGGAAGGGGCAGAGGATAGACCGCTCCGCGTGGGTCTTCAACATGGCTCCGCGTGGGTCTTCAACCTGGCCCCGCGCGTGCGGCCAAATGCGGCTTCCCTCCGCGGTTACACTCGCGTGCCGCCGCGAAACGGCGAGCAGCAGCCCATGCCGACCCCCTACCCGCCCCGTCCTGTCTCCACGGTCCTCGGACGCGACCGCGCCATCGTCGCGATGGTGCACCTCCAGCCGCTTCCCGGTTCGCCGCGCGCCGCGCTCACGCCGAAAGAGGTCGCCCGTCACGCCGTCGAGGAGGCCAAGGTGCTGGCGGCCGCCGGCTTCGACGCGATCCTCCTCGAGAACATGCACGATGCGCCGTACCTCGCGCGCAGCGTCGGCCCGGAGGTCGTCGCCGCGTTCACGCGCGCCGCGTGCGAGGTCCGCGCCGCCGTAGGCGTGCCGCTCGGCGTGCAGGTGCTCGCCGGCGCCAACGAGGCCGCGCTCGCGGTCGCCCTCGCGGCCGACTGCTCGTTCATCCGCGCCGAGGGCTTCGTCTTCGCCGCCGTCGCCGACGAGGGGCTGCTCGCCGAGGCCTCCGCGGGACCGCTCCTCCGCTACCGCCGAGCGCTCGGCCCGGCCGCGGAGAAGATCGCGGTCTTCTGCGACATCAAGAAGAAGCACACCGCGAACGCGATCACCTCGGACACCTCGCTCGCCGACCACGCGCACGCCGCGCAGTTCTTCGGAGCCGACGGCGTGATCGTGACCGGAACGGCGACCGGCATCGCGACCCCGATCTCCGATCTCTCGGCGGCACGGAAGTCCTGCGGGATTCCCGTGCTCGCCGGCAGCGGCGCCACCGCCTCGAGCGTGCGCGAGGCGCTTTCGGTCGCCGACGCGGTGATCGTGGGAAGCGACCTCAAGCACGGCGGCGTCTGGTCGAACGAACTCGACCGCGCGCGCGTCGACGCGTTCGTGCGGGCCGCAAAGGGCTGATAGACTCGGGATTCCCGAGCCCGAAACGACTCCTGTGAAGGTCCACCTCAACGGCCGCCTCATCGACGAACGCGACGCGCACATCAGCGTGCTCGACCGCGGCTTTCTCTTCGGCGACGGTGTCTACGAGGTCGTGCGGTTCTTCGCGCACCACGGCGTCGGCCTCGAGGCGCACGCGACGCGGCTCGCGCGCAGCCTGTCGCTCGCACGCATCGACACGGTGCGCCACGGCTTCGACCCGCGGGCGCTGGGCGCGATCTGCGCGTCGCTTCTCGAGGCGAACGCGCTTGCGGACGCGATCGTGTACCTGCAGGTGACGCGCGGCGCCGGGCGCACGCGCTCGCATGTGCCGGCCGAACCGCTCGCGCCGACCGTGTTCGCGATGGCGACGCCCGCGCCGCCGATCTCGACCCTCGTCGCGCCGCAGGAGATCGGCGCGGTCATCGCCGAAGACACGCGCTGGACCCGCTGCGAGATCAAGACGACCGCGCTGATGGGCAACATCCTGCATCTCCTCGAGGCCGCCGAGTCGGGCGCCGCCGAGTCGATCCTCCACCGCGGCGGCATCGTCGGCGAGGGCGCGTACTCCAATGTCGCGATCGTCTCGGACGGCGTCCTCGCGACGCCACCGATCGACGAGGACCCTCCGATCCTGCACGGCACGGCGCGCGCCGACCTGCTGCGCGCAGCGCGCGCGACCGGGGTGCGCACCGAGGTCCGCGCGATCCGTCTCGAGGAACTCGCCCGCGCCGACGAGGTGATGATCTCGTCGAGCAGCCGGCTCGCGAGCGCGGTCGTGCGGCTCGACGGCCGCGCGGTCGGCGATGGCAAGGCAGGCCCCGTCACGGCGACGCTCTTCGCCGCCCTGAAGGCCGAGATCGAGTCCGCCATCGCGGCGCGAACGCAAGCCATTCCCGCGCGGGTCTGATCCTGACGCGCCCACCAACACCGAGCGATCGGCATCCAGCGAGCGATACCATGCGAGCCAACCCATGAAAGACACCCGTCAGCCGCCCGTCCTCGCCATCCAGGTCGGCAACACGCGCATCAAGCTCGCAGCATTCGTGCAGAACGAACCCGAGGAGACCGTGTTCGTCAAGACCGACGATCTCGCGGGCGCGGTCGAGGCCGCTGCGCGGCTCTACGAGACGGTCGGCGCCGAGCCCGACTGCTCGGTGGTCCTCGCGAGCGTGAACAAGCCCGTATCCGACACGCTCGTCGCGATGCTGCGCGACCAGCTCGCGACCGACATCTACAGCGTCCCGACCGACATGCCCGTGCCGATCGGCACTTGCCTTGCGCCGGGCGCCACGCCTGGCGTCGATCGCCTTCTCAACGCCGCGGCCGCGTTCGCTCGCCTCAAGCAGGCCTGCATCGTGATCGACGCGGGGACCTGCGTGACGGTCGACTTCGTCGACGGCGAGGGCGTCTTCCATGGCGGCGCGATCGCCCCCGGCATCCGCATGCAGCTGAAGGCGATGCACGAGCACACCGCGGCGTTGCCCGCGATCGACTTCGAGGTGCCGGAGGGCACCGCGTGGGGCGCCGATACCCGCGAGGCCATGCTGCGGGGCGCGTACCACGGCGTCCGCGGGCTTGCGTGGCGCCTCATCGAGCGCTACGCCGAGCAGTACGGCGGCTTTCCCCTCGTTATCGCGACCGGCGGCGACGCAGCGGCGCTGTTCGCCGACGACGAGCTCGTGAACCAGGTGGTGCCCGATCTCGTGCTGCGCGGCATCGCGCTCGCAGCACGCGCGGCGCTCGATCCGGAGGAGGCCGTCGGCGAGGACCGCGCCGGACGCTCTCGCGAAGGCGGCGACTTCTCGATCCTGCCCGAAGACATCGAACCGACTTCGCTCGGTGGTACAGGGCGGCCGAGAACTTTGCGGCGCGAGGCCCTCCCGCACGACCACGAGTGCGGTCCCGACTGCGACCACGACTGACTCCGCAGGCGGAGAGTTACTCGGACTCGGGGTACAAGCCTTACGAAAGCGGTGCCGAAACGGCCTTCAGAGGCGGTTTCCCTGACCTAAAGGCCGTATTGCGCCGATCATTGCCTCCGATGCCAGGCTCCGATGAGCCCAACCACCAGACCTCCGGCGATGTCACTTCGTCGCCGCTCGAGGTCGCCTGCTACCGCGCGACGCCGCATGGCGCCGGCGCAGTCGCCATGATCGAGATGGTCGGCGATGTGTCGGCGTGCCTCCAGGCGCTCTGCGGACGCGATGTCGCCGTCGGTGGCCTCTCGCTTCGGCGATTCGACCGCATCGACGACGGCCTCGTCGCGCGGCTCGCGCCTGAGCGCGCCCAGATCATGCCGCACGGCGGCACGCGCATCGTCGAACGGCTCGCCGAGTGGTTCGCGGCGCACGGAGCGAACTGGATCGACGATCCGAACGCCGCACGCGCATCGCTCGACCCGCTCGAACTGTTTCCGGAGGCGGCCGACCGCATCGAGGCTCTCGCGCTGGCGACGCTCGCCCGCGCGGCGAGTCCGCTCGCGGTGCGACTGCTCCTCGCGCAGAGCGGCCGCTGGGCCGCCCACGGCGATGCTCCGTTCACCGCCGAGGACTTCGCCCGCTCGAAGCGGCTGATGCACCTCGTCGATCCGCCGCGCGTCGCGCTGATCGGCCTCCCGAACACCGGGAAGAGCACGCTCTCGAACGCGCTCCTCGGCATGGACTACGCGCTCACCTCGCCGCTTCCGGGCACGACGCGCGACGCCGTCAGCGCACGGATCGACCTTGCGGGTCTCGTCGTCGAGTGGTTCGACCTGCCGGGCGTCCGCGAGACGACCGACGAGGAGGAGCGCACCGCGATCGAGCTGTCGCAGAGCCTCATCCGCGACGCTGACTTCGTGATCTCGCTCGCGGCCCCGGGCCTGCCGTGGATCGACCTGCCGCGCGCGGCCGATCTCCTCGTCTACTCGAAGGTCGACGACCCCTCGGCGAGCGACTGCGCCGTCCGCTCCAACGCGGACCTCTGCGTGAGCGGCAAGTCTGGCGAAGGCCTCGACGCGCTGCGCGAGATCATCCGCGAGCACCTGGTTCCGAAGTCGGACCGCGATTCCGAGCGCCCGTGGGCGTTCGAGCGCTCGCTCCTGCCGAAGCCGGTCCCGGCCTCGCAGCCGGCGCCGCGCACCGACGCCGAAGAGTGCCCGCACCCCTTCAGCGAACGCTGAACGGCTGCGTCACCTCGGCGCGCGCGGACCCCGGTTCACAGACCCATGATCGAATAGCCGCTGTCGACATACAGCACCTGTCCGGTCGTCCCTCGCGAGAGGTCGGACAGCAGGAACGCGGCTGCATCGGCGACCTCCGCCGCCACGATGTTGCGCGGCAAGGGCGCGACCTGCGGGATCCGGTCGAGGATCGAGTCGAACCCGCCGACCGCCGATGCCGAGAGCGTCTTGATCGGGCCCGCCGACACGAGATTGCAGCGGATGTTCTTGACGCGGCCGAGCTCCATCGCGAGGTAGCGGTTGGTCGCCTCGAGCGCGGCCTTGGCGACGCCCATCACGTTGTAGCCGGGCACGGCCTTCTCGGCGCCGTAGTAGCTGAGGCCGATCATCGAGCCGCCGTCCTTGAGGACGGGTATCGCGGCGTTCGCCATCGCCATGTAGCTGAAGGCCGAGATGTCCATCGCGTTCGCGAAGACGGCGCGCGGCGTGGCAGCGAACTTGCCGAGCTTCAGCCAGTCCTTGTCGGCAAAGGCGATCGAATGCACGATGAAGTCGATCTGCCCGAAGTCCTTGCCCACGCGCTCGAAGCAGGCGGCGATGTCGGCGTCCTGCCCGACATCCATCGGCTGGAGCCACGGGTTCGCGACGCCGAAGCCCTCGGCGATCTTGCGCGTGCGGCGCTCCATCTTCTCGCCGGGCATATGGGTGAAGAGGCATTCCGCGCCCTCGCGCAGCAGGCTCTGGGTGATCGCGGTCGCGATGCTGGTCTCGTGAAGGACTCCGGTGACGAGTCCGCGCTTGCCTTGCATGATTCCCATGGGTGTTCCTCGTTTCGATCGAGCGGCCGAAAGAGTAGCACTTCCCGCCGAGGCCTGTTCGCGCTACGCTGTGCGCGGCAGAACGCCGTGCGCGCGTAGCTCAATTGGATAGAGCATCGGTCTTCGGAACCGACGGTTGGGGGTTCGAATCCCTCCGCGCGCGTTTGCTTCACCCCGCTGCCCGCGAGTGCATCGTCGCCGTCGAGGAGTCGCTCGCGGCCGACGCGAACGCGATGCCCGACGCCGCGCTCGCGAAGGCGGTCGAGCGCCTCTCCGACCTCTACACGACCGACCGCGGCCGGCTCGCGCGCGAGCAGGCCGACGCCGTGCATCTCGCGGCGAAGCGCGAGTACTTCCTTGCGAGCGATGCGCCGAAGGTGGTGCTGGCGATCGAGGAATGCGCTGCGCGAAGCGGGGAATGCGCTGCGCGAAGCGGGGAATGCGCTGCGCGAAGCGGGGAGTGCGCCGCACGCAGCGAGGCGTTCGCGCGGCTCGCCGCGCTCGAGCGCGTGCGCGTCGTCGACTTCGGCGCGGGCGTCGGCGCGACCAGCGTCGGGTTCCTCGCGTGGCTTGCCGGCGCGCGGGCCGCGCGCGGCATCGCGGCCCCCGCGCGCGTCGAGTTCCACGCGGTCGAACTCGGCGTGCCGGCGGCGCGCGCGTATGAATCGGCGGTGCGCGTGGCGGCGGCGGCGGCCGGCGTCGAGGCGACGGTTGCGGTCGACGCGCGCGACTTCCGCGCGGCGCCCCCGCCGCCGTGCGACATCATCCTCTGCCAGACGGCGATCAACGAGCTGCTGATCGGCGAGCGCCACGGCGCAGCGACCGTCGACCTCGTCGCGGGCTGGGCGCGGCACGCGCCGCTCGTCGTGATCGAACCGGCGCTGCGCACGACGACGCGCGCGCTCATGGCGCTGCGCGACGACCTCTGCGCGCGCGGCGGAACGCATGTCGTCGCGCCATGCCTCCATCAGGCGCGCTGCCCGATGCTCGCCCGCGAGGGCGACTGGTGCCACGAGGCGCGCCGAATCGAGCCGACGCCGCGCGTGGCGCGCATCGACCGGATCGTCGGCCGCCGCGACGAGCGCGCGCTCTTCGCCTTCCTTGCGACCGCGCCGGGCCAAGCGCACGCGCACGCGCAGCAGTCACCGACTCTCGTCCGCCTCGTCACCGACACGCTCGGCAGCCGGGGCAAGACCGAACGGCTCGCCTGCCGCGCCGACGGCGAACTGCGCCTGATGCGGTTGCTCGACCGGGAGACCACCGAGTCGAACCGGGCGTTCCTCGCCGCGGAGCGCGGCGCGGTCCTGGCGATCGATCCCCTGCCCCCGAACGACCGAATTTCGCCCACCGCCGCCGTCCGAGAGCAACCAAACGCCTGACCCCCGCGAACCGATGTTGCCTCGCGGCCGTCTGGTACCTACCCTGCGCGGCCCGGATCCTTCATGCGTCGTTCGCTTTCCCACCGCTTCCCACGCCTCGTGATGGCCCTCATGGTCGTCGCGGCGATGCTGTCGAGCGGTGGCTTCGCGAAGCACGCGCACCTCTGGTCGGCGCACTCGCACGGCCACTGCGGCGGATCCGAACGCACCTCCTGCTCGTCCCATCCGGTCCGTTCGCTGTGCAGCCAGACCCGCTCCTGCGAGCCCCCCGCGCCACGGACGCCGGCCGCGCCCGAGCGCGAGCACACCCATGTCGACGGCGAGTGCAGTGTCTGCGCCGAACTCGCCTTCCTGACGCCTGTCCTGCCGATCGCATCGCCGTTCACCACGGTGCTTGCGGTCCTTAGAATCGTGCACGATCGCGAGGCCGCGCAGCTGCCCGACCCCGCCGCGCCCGAAGTTTGCGCGGCGCGCCCGCCTCCATCGCGTGCCTGAACCCGCGTGACTGCCCTTCCGCGAGCGCCTGCCGCCCGCGGTTCGGCCGTCGTCCCGTTCAGTGCATCCGAATGCCGAGTCTCTCGGCAGGCCTTCCGTGTCTCAACCAATCCGTCCGCGACGGGCGTTCACGCTCGTCGAACTTCTCGCGGTCGTCGCGATCATCGTCGCGATCCTCGCACTGGTGCTTCCTGCCCTCTCGGGCATGCGCCAGCGCGCGAGCGCCGCGAACTGCCTTGCGAACATCCGCTCGCTGCAAGCGGCGTCGCTTGCCTACTCGGCCGACTCGGCCGGCTGGCTCATCGACGCCCGCCTGCCGCACGGCGGCATCGACCAGGGCAGTGGCGAAAGCTTCGTTGAGCTCCTCTCGACACGCCGCTATTGCGATGTCTCGCGCATCCGCTCCCCGCTCGACGACAGCCCGCACTGGGCTCCCGAGAACGGGGGTGCGGGCGTTCCCGTCCCCAACTCCAACGGCGCGTTCCGCCGCACGAGCTACGGACTGAACAACCACCTCGCACGGGAGTTCTCCCCGTGGGCGGCGGTCGACCCATCGAAGACGACGGACCGGTTGTCGAAGGTCTCGGATCACGCCAACACCGTCCAGCTCCTCCTCATGACGCCCGTCGGCGAGTTCGCCGGCGCGGATCACCCGCATGTGGAGGGCTGGGGGGCTGCGCCCGCCGCGCCCGCGATCGCCAACGGCGAAGTCGCGATCTCGGCGGTGTCGCGGGACGGCGCGTCGGTCGATGCGGTGTCGAACTGGGCGTTCCTCGACGGACATGTCGAGACCGCTTCGTTCGCCCGCGTCTATCTCGACGAGTCGCGCAACCGCCTCGATCCGTTCGTGAGTCCGTTCTTCGCACGCTTCGCGTCCGCCAATCCGTAACGGCGGCGCGAAACGCCCAGGAGTCTCTCCATGTCACGCACTCTGCTCGCCGCCATCGCGGCGGTTTCGGTCGCTGCGTCCGCCACTGCACAGCACGCGGGCGACATCAACCTGTCGATCCAGCAAGGCGCCATCCACACGGCCGCCTTCGACGGATCGACCTCGATTCCCTCGCGCGTCTTCGGCGCGACCTTCGGCGACACCGGCGTCGCGCGCTTCACCTCGAACCCAGGGTTCGAGGCGCTGCCCGGCACCTTCACGCTCGGGTCCCGCACGGGATTCACGCCGCTCACCGGCCTTGCGCGCTTCACCGGCGCGGGGCTCGAGCCCGTGACGGTCGAGCGGCTGGAGATCAAGTTCCTCACCCTCGTGAGCGTCGTCGGGGCCGATCCGGTCGCCGGATTCGACCTCGCGGTCCAGTCGAACGGAGGATGGCACCGCCATCTCAACTTCCGGCTGTTCGCGCAGGGCGGCAAGCTTCCATCGAGCGGCATCTATGTCGTCGAGATGGAGCTCTACTCGAACGACGGCGTCACGCTGCCGAGCGACCCGCTCTGGCTCGTCTTCAACGACGGGCGGAGCGTCGCGGAGCACAACGCCGCGATCCAGTGGGTCGTCGACAACCTCTCGGGCGGTGGCGAGCCGTGCGCGGCGGACCTCGACGGCAACGGCGATGTCGGCGCGTCCGACCTCGCCACGCTGCTTGCCGCGTGGGGCACGGCGGGCGCGGATCTCGGCGGCGACGGGTTCACCGATGCGGCAGACCTCGCGGCGCTTCTCGCGTCGTGGGGCGCGTGTCCGTGACGAAGGTGCAGGCGCCTTCGTCTGTTTCCATTCCCCATTTTCTGTCTCTTCACTCTTCTCTGTCTGTTTCCCTTCCTGCACAACCGCGGACCCCGGTCCGCTTCAAGATCTGTTTGGATTCAACCATGCGTACCAAGTTTGTCTCTGGTTTCCTCCCCTCCCGCACCTCCTCTTTCTTCGCGCTCGCCGCGGTCGTCGCCGGCGTCTCGGCACTCGACTCCACCGCGCGCGCCGACGGTGAACTCGGCGATGTCTGGATCTCCTCCGTCGCCGGCACGCTCGTGACCGGCGGCTTCGATCACACGACCGGCACCGTGATCAACCCGTCGCAGCGCGTGTTCGCGGCTGAGTTCGGGATCGATCCCGCGTTTCCGTTCAGCACCGACGAGCCCGGCTTCACCTCCGATCTCCTCGGCAGCACGATGACCGTCAACCTGCTCTCGGGGCTCGGCCGCTGGAACGGCGCCGGCTTCGACGCCGCCACCTCGTCGCTCTTCGCGAGCTACGGCGGCCAGGACGCCTCGAGCACCTCGGGCGGCTCGTTCAGCTTCCTTGTGACCGCGGGCCTCGACCTGCACCCCGAGTTCACGCTCGTCG
>Ga0315901_10010696_pt1 | contig 10406 bp, 4 predicted proteins | sample LakEriMetagenome_10_FD_203761 | JGI IMG/M metagenome (GOLD analysis project Ga0315901, IMG submission 203761) | Freshwater fungal communities from buoy surface, Lake Erie, Ohio, United States - Buoy 2 MA116 | ecosystem: Environmental > Aquatic > Freshwater > Lake | place: USA: Lake Erie, Ohio... | reverse complement strand
CCCGCTGATGACACCCGAGTAGGTCGTGGCGTCGGAGCGGTTGAAAACGATCCCGCCATTATTGACAACGCCGCCCGTGCCACCGAGGAGAACGCCGGTCGTGCCGCCGTTACCAATTACGATGCTGCCGTAGGGGCCGGTCGAGAGCGTGCCTCCCACCGTCACAAGGCCGCCCGTCACATTCAGCGTGCCGGTGCCCGCCACGCCCACTGTGACATCTCCGCTACTGGCCCATGTGCCGCTCGACACAGTGACGCTGCCGACGCTACTCGCTAGCGCATTGCCGAGGACTGCGCTGGTGTTGGTAACGACGCCTCCATCAATCGTCAGCGTCCCAGTACCGCGATGCCCGACTCGAAGTATCCCACTGCTCGCCCACGTGCCGCCTGACACCGTACCGCTATAGACGCTCCCAGCGAGAAAACCGAGATAGGCATCCCCATTCGAGACGCGGCCGCTTGTCACGTTGAGCGTTCCATTGCCTGCGTAGCCCACATACAGAGTGGCAGCGGTTGCCCACGTGCCGCCGGTCACCGTAACGGTTCCAACACTACTCGCATTGGTGCCGAGGTAGCTGGTCGCATCAGTGACACTGCCGCCTGTCACGTTGAGCGTGCCCGCACCGCTGTCGCCGACGTAAAGATTCCATCCATTCGCCCATGTGCCGCTCGAGACCGTGGCGGCACCGACACTGCCTACGCTTGCACCAAGCGTGCCCACGTAGTTGGTAACGCTGCCACCCACAATGTTCATCGTGCCGGTGCCGCTGTTGCCAACCACGAGATTTCCGCCGCCGGACCTCATCTGCAACAGCCCTGAGGACACGGTCGTTGTCATATCCAAAACGATAGGATTTGCGGAGTTAAGGTTGAGTGTGCCTGTGTTGGTCAGCGAGAGTGTGCCGGTGCCCGAAATCGTGCTGGTGATCGTGAGCGTGGTGCCAGACTGGTTGTACTGAAGCGTGCCGTTGTCGATGACGTTTCCCGTAACCGTCGCGCCGTCATTGAGGAGCACGGTGTCGCCGGGGACGATCGTGCCGCCGATGTATGCCGACGTATAGGTCGTCGTGGCGGCGAGAAGCGGCTTCGTCGGCACGCCCAACGCCACCAGAACAGCAACCTGCCGGGCACCGCGGAAAATCGTCCAGTTCGATCGGCGCATACGAATATCTCCGAGCGCACGACCCGTCACACGAACGAACTGCCCAAGCACAGACCTTCAAAATCGCGCGCAGGGCTTATCCGTAGCCACACAGGAAACTCGGTGGCGAACCAATAGCACTACCGCAAAAGAAAGGTCAGCGTGTCGAGAAGACAGCGGTGACGGGTGCGTGCAGTAGCAGGTCCAGAAGGTGGCGTATCTCGCTCTCGCGGCCAGATCGCCCACAAAAGTTCCGCAGAGCCTAGGGGTTCCAGAGGGGGGCGTCAACAAACTGGCAGGCCTCCGTGAGCTCCTGCTCCTCTCCCTACCGCCAAACGTTTTTAGAAAACGGAAAATGTGGTCTCTCCACCAGGAAGCCCCGAGCGCGAGCGCGGGGTTTGGGTCCGGCATCAGGAATGGGCTCAGTGGTTCGCCACGCCACATCCCCTCGCTCGAGCTCGGGGGTTTTTTGCATGCGGCAGGCGTTCGTTGAATGTGGCCTGAAGGCATTCAGCCCCGAGCGGCGTGCCAATAAAGGCCCATGGCTCCATCGCTCACGCGATTGGGCTTCCTGAGGAGCAGAGGCTCCTGGGGCATTCCCGCCGTCCAAAATGCCCGGCAGAGCGGCCGCGGTGGCCTGATTGCCCACACAATCACCGGGGTTTCGTATCCGGGCTCGAAATCGGCTATTTTCAGCATGGCACACACGGATTCGCCCAGGCACGCACGACCGCGCGCCCGGCGGCCTTCCCACGCCGGCACGAAGCCGCGCGCCGCGGGAAGGCCGGGGCAGTGAGGAGCACTTGATGATTTCGTTTCGGTTTGAGCATGTCCGCCTGGAGTCGTTTGGCCTCAACTTTCCAGAATCACTGCTGTCTTCCGCGGAGATCGAGGAGCGGATTGCGCCCGTCTACGAGCGGCTGAGGATTCCGACGGGCACGCTGGAACGCGTCAGCGGCGTAGCCACCCGCGGCATGTGGTCCACCGATGTGACCCCCAGTTCGATGGCCACCGTGGCCGCCCGCCAGGCCCTGGAGCGGTCGGGCTTCCGGCCCGATCAGATCGGGGCGCTCTTCAACTGCTCCGTTTCTCGCGACTTCTTCGAGCCCGCCACGGCCTGCCTGGTGCACCACAACCTCGGCATCCCCGAGGAGTCGCTGGTGCTCGACATCACCAACGCCTGCATCGGATTCAGCGATGGCATGATCATGCTCTCGCACCTCATCGAGGCGGGCACCGTGAAGGCGGGGATCATCTGCTCGGGCGAGAACATCTCCAAGGTGGTCCACACCACCTGCAGCCAGCTCCTGGGCGACACCAACATCACCCGCGAGAAGATCCTGCAGATGCTCCCCACGCTGACGCTCGGCTGCGGGGCGGTGGCCGCCGTGCTCTGCCACGACAGCATCTCGAGCGGTGGCCACAAGTTCGTCGGCGGCGTGGCCCGGTCGGCCTCGCAGCACCATCAGCTCTGCATCGGCAACGGCGACTTCAGCGTCGGCCAGGGTGAGGAGATCGCGCCGATCATGACCTCCGACGCGGCACAGCTGATGATCGCCGCCGCGAAGCTCGGCGGCCGCGCGTTTCCCGACGTCACTGCGGCGCTCGGCTGGTCGAAGGATCATGTCGACCACGTCTTCTGCCACCAGGTGGGCCGGCAGGTCAACGAGGCCTTCTACACCGAGATGGGCCTCGACTTCGACAAGGACTTCGCGATCTACAACCGCTACGGCAACATGGTCTCGGCGGCGCTGCCGGCGGCGTTGGCGATCGGCGCGGAGGAGAAGAACATCCAGCCGGGCGAGAAGGTGCTGCTCACCGCGTTCGGTAGCGGGCTCAACGCCCGGTTTCTGGGATTCGAGTGGTAGCCTCCGGCACGGCCCCATGATCTCGATATGACCTCGCCATGACCCTCGCCCCGCCCATCGACCGCGACTTGCCGCGTCCGTTCGGGCCGCTCTACCCATTCCGGTCGCGGTTCGTCACGGTGGGCCTCGGCACGGCCACCGGCGGCACGCGGGGCCATCGCATGCACTACGTGGACGAAGGCAGCGGCCCCGTCGTCGTCTGCCTCCACGGCAATCCCACCTGGGGATTCCTGTTCCGCAATCTGATCGCCGCTCTCCGGGACGATTTCCGCGTGATCGTGCCCGACCACGTCGGCTGCGGCCTTTCGGAGCAGCCGGCGGATGTCTTCTTCCGGGCCGGCGACCGCATCGGCCACCTCGAAGATCTGCTGGCGGAACTCGGCATCGACCGGTTCTCGCTCGTGATGCACGATTGGGGCGGTCCGCTCGGCACGGGCCTGGCGGTGCGGCGACCCGCCGATGTGGAGCGGCTCCTCTACTTCAACACCACCCTTGCCGAGACGGCGCTGCTCCCCGGCATGATCCGCCGCGCGGCGGCGCCGGTCGTCGGCCGGTTGCTCACGCAGGACACGATGCAGTTTGTGAAGCTGCTGACGTCGTTTGGTGTCGTGAACGCCATGCCGGAGGAGGTCAAGCAGGGCTATCTCCATCCCTATCGCACCCGCTCGGGCCGCCGGGCCATCTGGGGTTTCGTTCGCGACATTCCTTTCGCGGCATCCCATCCCACCGCCCCGCTGATGGACGACATGATCGCGCGGCTGCCGACGCTCGCCGACACGCCGGTGAAGATCGTCTGGGGAATGAAGGATCCTTGCTTCCATGCGGAGATCCTCCCGCACGTGGCCGCGCGGTTCCCGCAGGCCGAGGTGGTGCGGATCCCGGACGCCTCCCACCTCGTGCTCGAGGACGCGCCCGGCCGATCGATCGCGGCCGTGCGAGAGTTTCTCCGACCGAGCGCCGTCAACGCCACAGCGGCCGTGGCGACCGCGACCACCGCGCCGCGGACGGCGGCGGCCGCACGGGTGTCGGCCGGCGGGCTCTACGAGGCGCTGCGGTCCGCGGCCACGGCGATGCCGTGGGTGTCGGCGGTGACGAAGGTTTCGTTTCCGGGATGGCGCGGCACCCCCCGGTATGACACGCTCGACTTCGGTGCCCTCGCCGCCCGGATCGACGCCTACGAGAACGGCCTGATGGAGGCCGGCCTGAGGGCGGCCGAGCGCGTGATCATGCTCGTCACGCCCGGGGCCGACTTCCTCGCGCTGAGCTACGCCGTGATGGGTCGCGGCGCGGTGCCCGTGTTCATCGATCCCGGCATGGGCGTGGACGCGGTCGTGGCCTGCATGCGGGAGGCCGAGCCGAGCGGCTTCATCGGCGTGCCGCGGGCTCACCTTCTCCGCCTCAAGGCCGGCGAGCTCTTTCGCTCGCTGCGGTTCTCCGTCGTCGCCGGCCGGTTTCCGCCCTGCGGCGCCATGCGGCTGTGCGACCTGCGGCGGCCCTCTGCCGCGCCCCCCGCCCCGGTGCCCCGCGGCGACGGCGACCCGGCGCTCGTGGCCTTCACCTCGGGAGCCACGGGCCGGCCGAAGGGCGTGGTGTTCACCAACCGGATGCTCAGCGAGCAGCTGGCGGTGTTTCGCGGGCAGTTCGGCTTTCGCGGCGGCGATCAGGATCTGCCGCTGCTGCCGGTCTTCAGCCTGTTCACCGCCGCGCTGGGCGTCGGGAGCATCTTTCCACCGCTCGATCCGAGCCGGCCGCTTTCGCTCGTGCCGGCCCAGATCATTCGCGTGATGCGCGATCTCGGCAACCAGACGTCGTTCGGGTCGCCGGCGCTCTGGTCGAAGATCGGCGAATACTGCCGCCAGACCGGCGCGACGCTGCCACAGCTCCGCCGCGTGTTCATGGCCGGCGCACCGGTGTCGCAGACCACGATCGACCTGGTGAAGGCCGCCTGCCCGCAGGCGGAGAGCTTCACCCCGTACGGTGCCACCGAAGCGCTGCCCGTGACGATCGCGTCGGCCGACGAACTGCGGCAGGATCGACCCGTGTTGGCGGTGACCGGCGAACAGGGAACGCCGGTGGGCCGCGCCATCGAGGGCGTGTCGCTCCGCGTGGTCCAGCCGCTGGGCGGACCGCCGGCCGCCCCGCTCGTCGACTGCCCCGAGCGGGTCATCGGCGAGATCGTCGTCAGCGGCGACACCGTGAGCCGCGAGTATCTCCGGCGGCCCGAGGCGACGGCGACCAGCAAGATCCACGAGGGCGACCGTGTCTGGCACCGCATGGGCGACATGGGCTACCTCGACGCCGCCGGCCAGCTCTACTTCTGCGGCCGAAAGGCCCACGTGGTCACCACGCCTGACCGCACGTTCCACAGCGTGCCGGTGGAGACCGTCTTCAACCGGCATCCGCGGGTCCGCCGCACGGCGCTGATCGAGGTCGATGGCGGCCCCGCCCTCGCGGTCGAGCCGGCCTCATGGCCGCTCTCGGCGTCGGCTCGGCACACGCTTGCCATGGAACTGGGGGCGGTCGCCGCGGGCGATCCCGTCACCGCCACGATCCGGCGGTTCTATTTCCACCAGTCGTTCCCCGTCGATGCCCGGCACAACGCCAAGATCTTTCGCGACCGGCTCGGTGCCTGGGCTGCCAACCAGAATGCCGTCGAACTGCCTGAGCTGGGGGCTACCGCGACGGTGACGGCATGAGGGTGGTCGTCACCGGCGGTGGCGGCTTCGTCGGTGCCGCGCTCTGCCGACGGCTCCGCGATCTCGGCCACGACGTCACGGCGGTCGGTCGCAGGCCCCACGCGGAACTTTCCGCGGAGGGAATCCGTACGGTGATCCAGGATCTTGCGGCGCCGCAGGCCGAGGCGGGGCTCGCCGCGGTGTTTTCTGGCGCCCAGTGCGTGTTCCACACCGCGGCCCACGTGAAGATGTGGGGACCGCGCGAGGCGTTCGTCCAAGGCAACGTGATCGCCACGCAGAATGTGATCGCGGCCTGCCGGGCGGCGGGCGTGGCAAAGCTCGTGTTCACCAGTTCGCCGAGCGTGGTGGCCACCAATCACGACCTGCGGGGCATCGACGAGTCGCAGCCGTATCCGCAGCGTTACAAGGCGTTTTATCCAGAAACGAAGGCGGCCGCGGAGCGGGCCGTGCTCGACGCGCACGGCCACGACCTCACGACGATCGTCCTGCGGCCGCACCTCATCTTCGGCCCCGGCGACACGAACCTCGTGCCCACGATTCTCAAGCGGGCCCGCGCCGGCCGCCTCGTGCAGGTGGGCACCGGCACGAACCTCGTCGACCTGACCTTCATCGACGATTGCGTGGCGGCCCACGTGCTCGCGGCGGAGGCGCTTGACGCACGGCCGACGGCGGGCGGGCGGGCGTATTTCATCAGCCAGGGCACACCCGTGCGGCTCTGGGAATGGATCGGCCGCGTGCTCGCGCTTCACGGGCTACCACCGGTGCGGCGGCGGCTGTCGGCGGCCACCGCCCGAACTCTGGCAACCGCGGTCGAGGGCGTGTGGCGGACGTTCGGCCTCGCCTCGGATCCACCGCTGACGCGGTTCCTTGCCGAGGAGATGGCGACCGATCATTACTTCGACATCTCCGCCGCGCGGCGCGAGCTCGGGTTTGATCCGAGCTGCACGGTATGGGAGGCGACCGAGCGATCGTTCGTTCCACGACCAGAAAGCCCAATCGCGTAAGCGATGGGGACACAGGGCTCGGGGCTGCCCGCGCCCCGGTTCACCCCACGCCTCACGGCGTTGGGCTTGGACGATGCATCGTGAAAGCCGACCGGCCGTAAGGCCGCGGGCTCCCCCGCGCTAGACGCTGCCCCCACTCCGGTTCACCCCACGCCTCACGGCGTTGGGCTTAGACGATGCATCGTGAAAGCCGACCGGCCGTAAGGCCGCGGGCTCTTCGAGTCACGCCGCCGGCTACAATCGTCTCGTGACTCCTTCGCCCGATCCGCTGTTTGCCGACTGCCCCGACCGCCACGGCACCGGTTCGGAAAAATGGGATCGCTACGCCGATCACGACGTGCTGCCCGTGTGGGTGGCCGACATGGATTTTTCCGCGCCGCCCGAGGTGCTCGCGGCGATCCACGATCGCGTCGATCACGGTGTGTTCGGCTACACCCACGAGCCTCCTGGTTTTCGCGAGGCGCTCGCCGCGCACCTCGCACGGCGACATGGCTGGCAGGTCGATCCGGAACGGATCGTGGCCACTCCGGGCGTGGTGACAGGCTTGGCGCTCTCCGCCCGACTGCTCGCCGAACCCGGCGCCGAAATCCTCACCTTCACGCCGGTGTATCCGCCGTTTCTCTCCCTGCCGGGCCTGGCAGAACGCCGGTGCGTGCGCGTGCCGCTCATCCAACAGGCCGCGTCGTGGACGATCGACTTCGACGCACTCGAGGCCGCCGTCTCTCCGAAATCAAAACTCCTCTGGCTCTGCCATCCGCACAATCCCACGGGCACGGTGTTTGGCCGTGCGGCGCTCCTACGGCTCGCCGACTTCGCGGCGCGGCACGGGATCACGGTGGTGAGCGACGAGATCTGGTCGGATCTCCTGCTCGACGAAGATCACGGTGGCGCGGGGCACGTACCCTTCGCGAGCCTCGATCATCCCGTCGCCCGCTCGGCCGTCACGCTGGTCGCAGCGTCGAAGACCTGGAACCTTGCCGGGCTCGGCTGCGCGGCGGCGATCCTGCCCACGGTCGAGATGCGCCCCCGCTGGCGGATCGCGGGCGGCGGGCTCGTGCCGATGGTCAACCCGCTCGGATACGTAGCGTCGATCGCGGCCTGGACGCACGGCGATCCCTGGCGACGGCTGCTCGTGGACGTGCTCCGCCATCACCGCCATCTCGTGCAGGAAACGGTCGCCGCGACACCGGGGCTTTCCTGCGTGCCGGCCGAGGCGACGTATCTCGCCTGGATCGACTGTCGCGGCACTGGGTGCGACGACCCGCAAGCGGCCTGCGAAGCGGCGGGGCTCGGCCCTTCCGACGGCCGCGAGTTTGGCGCTCCAGGCTTTGTGCGAGTCAACACCGGCTGCCCGACGCCACGGCTCGGAGAGGCACTCCGCCGGCTACGAAGGGCGTTCGGCATCGTGGCATGTGTCTTCGCCGCCATGCTGGGCCTGCTGCCGGCTGCCAGCGCCGCCGGCAAGAACGTGCTCTTCATCGCGGTCGACGATCTCAAACCCGCGCTTGGCTGCTACGGCGACCCGCATGCCAAAACGCCGGCCATCGACCGGCTCGCGGACCGGGGCACGCTCTTCGAGCGGGCCTACTGCATGCAGGCCGTCTGCTCACCCTCCCGCAACGCGGTGCTCACCGGCCTACGGCCGGAGACGCTTCAGATCTACGACCTCGGCACCAACTTCCGCCGCCGCGTGCCCACCGTGAAGACACTTCCAGAGTGGTTCAAGGAGCACGGCCACGCCAGTCACGGCATCGGCAAAATCTTCCACGTCGGCCATGGCAACCACGAGGATCCGATTTCGTGGAGCGTGCCGCATGTGCAGGAGCAGTCGATCGAATACGTCCTGCCGGAGTCCCGCGCGGCGACCACGCGGGAGGAGGCGCTCTTCGCCAACGCTCCGGGCGACGCGAAGAGCCTCGACAAGGGGGCCGCCTTCGAACGGGCCGACGTGCCCGACGAAGCGTATGCGGATGGCCGAATCGCGGCCCAGGCGATCGCGCGGCTGCGGGAGTTCGAGCGGACGGGATCGTCGTTCTTCCTAGCCGTGGGGTTTCTCAAGCCGCATCTGCCATTCTGCGCGCCGGCGAGATACTGGGATCTCCACGATCCCACCACGCTTCCGCTGGCCACCACTCGCGTGCCGCCGCACGGAGCCCCGCGATTCGCCCCGCAGTTCGGGAACGAACTCCGCAACTATACCGGTATCCCTGAGCGCGGCGACCTGCCGGAACCGCTCCAGCGGACGCTCGTGCATGGCTACTATGCGGCGGCCAGTTTCATGGACGCACAGGTCGGGAAGTTGCTCGACGAGATCGACGCGCTCGGCCTGGCCGACGACACGATCGTGGTCTTGTGGGGAGACCACGGCTGGCACCTCGGTGACCACGGGATGTGGTGCAAGCACACGAACTACGAGCAGGCGACACGGGCTCCGCTGATCGTCGTCGTCCCGGGCCGGCACGCTGGCCAGCGATCTGCGGCGATCGTCGAGTTCGTCGACATCTATCCCACGCTCTGCGACCTGGCGGGCATCCCGCGGCCGCCGCACCTTGAGGGCGAGAGCCTCGTGCCGCTGCTCGATGAGCCCGCGCGGCCCACGAGCAAGCCCGCCTTCCACGTCTATCCCCGAAAGGCCAAGGACTTCGGTCCGCTCCTGGGACACGCCGTGCGGAGCGACCGCTGGCGATACGTCGAGTGGCGGCAGGCCGACGAGAGCGTGGCGGCCCGCGAACTCTACGATCTCTGCGACGATCCCGACGAAACGGTGAACGTCGCCGATGAGCCGGCGTGGGCGGACGTCGTCGCGGAGCATGCCACGCTGCTCACCGCGCGGCTCGCTGTGCCCCCCCCGGCCGGCCTGGAGCTTCGCGACCTCACGGACATCGGCTCGCACGAGCGCCGTCCAAGCCCAACGCCGTAAGGCGTGGGGCGAGCCCGAGCGGTTGCGGCGTCCAGCGCCAGGCACCCGCGACATGAACGCTGTGCTGAGAGGTGAGTCCGGCCGGTATCCCCTCGCTCACGCTCGGGGCTTTTTGGAGAGCCGGTTTTCTGCAGCCCGGGGAGTGCGGCCCCGCCGCCAGCAAGCCCCGAGCGCCAGCGAGGGGATGAGGCTTGGTGTCAAAAAGAGCGTGAGCAGAGATCAGCTTTCAGCCAGGCCAGACCACCGGATTGATCGGGCTCGCGGCGACGTCGCCATCGCGGAGGCCCGGAAGCCAGGTCTGAAGGTCCTTCTCGCGACTGGGGTGATCGGGGACGCTGACCACCGCATCGGCCTCCATGTAGATCACCGTCATCACGGCGCGGACTTCACTCGACGAGTTGCCCTGCGCCCCGTGGATGCACCAGCCGTCATGGAAGGTCGCATCGCCGGCCCGCATGTCGCCCGCCTCAGCGATGGGATGGCCGTGTTCGGCGATCAGTCGCTTGAGCCGCTCCTCGCTGCGGTCCGAGATGTCGAGCGGGCCGAGGTAGCCGAGTTGCTGGCTGCCGGAAGCGAACCGCATCGTGCCCATCGCCTGTGGGCAATCGATCAGCGGCATCCACATGGTGACGCAACGGGCTCCATCGAGAGGCCAGTACTGCTGGTCCTGGTGCCACGGCGTCAGGCCGCCGCCCGCCTCCTTGAAGAGCGCCTGGTCGTGGTAGATCCGAACGGCGGGCACGCCCATCAAATCCGCGGCGATCAGGCGCTCTTCAAG
>Ga0315901_10010695_pt1 | contig 10406 bp, 10 predicted proteins | sample LakEriMetagenome_10_FD_203761 | JGI IMG/M metagenome (GOLD analysis project Ga0315901, IMG submission 203761) | Freshwater fungal communities from buoy surface, Lake Erie, Ohio, United States - Buoy 2 MA116 | ecosystem: Environmental > Aquatic > Freshwater > Lake | place: USA: Lake Erie, Ohio... | reverse complement strand
GCGGGCGACATTCTCCATTCTTTCATCGGTCAAACTGATTTGATTGAGATCAGCGTTATAAGGTGTTTGACCTGGATAAGTGCGCATACTTTCAGGCGCATCTTCTGGTACGGGCATGGTTTGATTGGCACCGTCACCGGTTACAACTTCTTCGTAAGGCAGCTCTAAGGCCGCAGCATATTTACGAACAGCGAGCAATTTATGGGCTGGTGTGTAAAAAGGCTTATCGCCTCCTTCTTCCATATGGATGATTTGGGCGCGGGACAGAGTGAGCTGGCCGGCAATGTCGGTAATGGAGATGCCCTTACTCTCTCTGGCATCTTTCAATTTTTGACCGTCAATATGGAGTGACTCTAAATCAATATGCTTTTTCATTAGCTGCTGCCCAGTCTGCGGATTTGCCTTTTGTGCTGCTTACTTGTCCAGATCCCTACTGTAATGGATAGTGATGATCTGCACTAGTAATCCCTTTGTAAATTTCGCTCTGTTTGTCAAATTTAGTGTTTAAGAAAAAAATCTCTCTAGATTTGCGAGGGGAATGCCGTAGCCGCGTGCCAGTCTGAGCATGGTACGAAAGCCTGGCTCGCCATAGACGCCACTTTCTATTTTTGAAACAGTAGGGAGTGAGACACCGGATGCAGGATCACCATTGATCTGACTAGCGCGACAGACATCGATTTTGCTCATGTGACGAGCGAGCCTGACCGCAGCGAGATATTCATGACAATCCGTGAAATGTTCGGGCAGGATTTCTGCCAGCCACTTACGCGAAATTTCCGCTAATGGACCATCTGCTTTCATAGAGGAATGAGGTAAGCGCTGTTCGGCGATATAAGCAACCGAGCCATTCGATCTTGCAGTCATGTTGAAATCGTCTCTCTCTTATTATTTTTAAAGGTAAAACTAAAAAGTTTTATCAAAAAACTAAGTGTTGGTTGTCATATACAACGCAACTTAGTAAAAATATACGCATTACTATAATTAGAATAGCTTGCGTTTGTGAAATTTCCTATAGCACCAAGGGGCAGGGTAGATGATTTTTAATGCAGGATTTAGTTAATTTTATCGATTAATTTTGCTAATTCAATAACATTATTGGCGCCTAGCTTACGCATCATATTCATACGATGTAATTTGACAGTTCGAACCGCAATTCCCAACTCGTTAGCGATATCACGATTGAGTTTTCCTTTTGCCACCATGGCTGCGATTTGTTTTTCACGTTGAGAGAGCAGCGAAAGTTGTGCGCCAATTTTCTGATGATGTTCAAGGTCGAGTTGTTGTTCACGGCTTTTTTCCAGAGCACGTTGTATGGCTAGCAGTAATTCCTGATCTTCAAAGGGTTTGATCAGAAAATCAATGGCGCCATGTCTAAAGGCTGTGACTGCTTCACTTGCTCCACTGCCGCCACTCATAAAAATCAGCGGTGTCATTTCGGATAATTCTATGAGAGCACTTTGTAATTCCAGTCCAGTCAGTTCAGGCATTTTCACATCTAGCAAAATGCAGTGCGGACCAGGAAAAACAGAGGTTGCTTCTTCTAGCTGATCTAAATAAAGTAATGCCGAGTCTAGGGATGTGGTGGCATAGCCTTCGAATTCTAATAAGGCACTTAATGCATGGCGAATCGCTTGATCATCATCGATGATAGTGATTCTTCCTTTTGCATGGCGAGCAGCCTCGCGTTCATCATGAACGGTAACGATTTGACGTACATCATGCGTTTTCATCCTTACTCCTTAAAGCGTCGCAGCATTTGCGCTAAACCTAGGTAGCGGATTATAAACGTGTCATACAAACTATCAGTTCAGAAGAAAAAGTCAGCAACGATGTGCATGAGAGAAGTACAACATCAAATACAGAAAAAGCGTAGTGAATGGATGAAGGAAGACCTTAGTGAAGAACTAGGGATTTTGATGACCTGAACTTGGTTTATTTTTTGCTGCGGCATGTTCTTCATGTGTATCTAAGATTTTTTTTTGTTTAATGTTGTGTGTTAAGTGATAGGTAGGAATCAGTTTTTTTATACTGGTAGCCATATCGAGTTTATGTTGACTCAAGCTTAATCGTTGTAGGCTGTAAAGAGACTCACGTAAATAATAACGTTCACGCAATGTAGTCGATGGCGTAGCAATAGATGTAAAAAAAATATCCATGAGTTGGTTCATAGTGGGTTGTGGGTTCATTTTCTCATTCACGATCTGCCTTGTAAGTTATGTGTAAGTAAAGCGAGTCTATCTGGAATCGTTGTGTAAACACGTATAATAGAATTGAGCAAAATCAACAGGACAGCAAGACTGAGTTGAAGAAAAATGAGAATAAAAATATTTTCTTTACCCTCTAGGAAAATGTATTTTTAAACAGTGATTGTTTGATAAAGAAAATCTAGCTAAGCCTATCTAACTTGAATCAAAGACTTAAGAAGGACTATCGGCTAAAAATTATTTGGCATTGATTTAATCTTGGCTTGCTAAGCTTTCTTGTGAAATATCAAATCTTTTACCCCATCCCAATAACACAATGAACGAGGTGCAAATAAAGTTATATGCATCCTGATTCAATATAAAAGTCATTTAATGGGAGTGGTTTATGGATGCCTTAAGCGATCAGCAGAAATCACTGCTACAGCATCAATTAACGCAGAGAGAGCATGCGCTGCGGGAAGATATACGTCGTGAAATGAATTTAAAAGATGACTATGTTCAACTAGCGAGTGAAGCACCCGATACCGGCGATCTTTCTTTTGCTAATTTATCGGTTGATTTAGGGAATGCCGCTGTTACCCGCGATGTGACAGAGTTACGCGCAATTGAATTAGCCCAAAAGAAAATGCTCACAGGTAGTTATGGAGAATGTGTTACCTGTGGCTATGCCATTCCTTTTGAAAGACTGATGGCAGTACTCTCCGCTGAGCGCTGCGCACCTTGCCAAGAGAAATTCGAACGCACCCATATGGATGGCATGCGTGGCGCCAGTATGTAAGTAAGCTTAATAGCGATCGGCTAAGTGGCGCACAGCAGCTTTTCGCTTGACTCATTACAATGCACACTTCTATCTGCACTCAGCAAATAGGTTTTTGATAGGGTGTGCTGGTATGTCTATTCCTTCATCTAGATTCTGGTTATTTGCTCAAGCATGGCGTATGACCCGCCGCGACTGGCGCGCAGGCGAGTTACGTTTCTTATTAATCGCTTTAATCGTTGCCGTGGGCGCTGTTTCTTCTGTTGGCTTTTTAGTCGATCGTATGAATCGTGCGTTGGTGCGTGATGCGAGTGAATTGCTAGGTGCAGATTTAGTTGTGCGTAGCGATTATCCGATTCAAGCGCAATGGCGTGAACAAGCGAACAAGCTAGGTGTGACGATGGCAGATACCGTTACCTTCCCTAGTATGGTGAGTAGTGGTATTGGCACAACTGAAGAATCACGTTTAGCAGCGATTAAAGCAGTCTCTGCAACTTATCCATTGCGTGGCCGTGTCAGCATAAAAGTAGATCAAATACTACAACTTGCAAACAGTAATCCCAAGCGTGGCACGGTGTGGGTGGATGAAGGATTATTACTTGCGCAATCCCTCAAGCTAGGCGATAGGCTACGTGTGGGTGAAAGTGAGTTTACGGTTGCTGCCACGATAGTGACTGAACAAGATCGAGGTGCTGCCTTTATGAATTTTGCACCGCGTGTGATGCTTAATCTTGAAGATTTAGCAGCTACGCGCTTAGTGCAACCAGGTTCACGCTTAAGTTATCGTTTGCAATGTGCAGGAGAAAACGCAGCGATTCAACAATTTCAAGATTACATAGCAGCAGAGATAAAGACGCGTAGCTTACGTGGGGTGCAAATTGAATCGCTAGAGACGGGTCGTCCTGAAATGCGTGCAACCCTAGATCGCGCCAGACAATTTCTTGCATTAGTCAGTATGTTATCGGCGATGTTGGCAGCCTTGGCGATTGCTTTAGCTGCGAGACAATTTTTACAACGTCATCTTGATGCTTGTGCCATGTTGCGTTGTTTAGGTATGAAACAAGATCAAGTCACGCAGTTATATGTCATTGAATTTATTATCATAGCTGTAGCAGGAAGTGTATTGGGTGCGGCATGTGGCTTTATTGCGCACTTTGCTTTGTTGTATTGGTTAGCACCTCTAATGACTACTGCATTGCCAACTGCAGGTTGGTTGCCTTGTTTACAAGCCATCCTCACTGGACTCTTACTCTTAGTCGGTTTTGCAATTCCACCTGTTCTTCAATTACGTAATGTGCCTCATAACCGAGTGATACGTAGAGAACAAGATGCACCGCAAGCATTTACATTAGTGGGTTATGTGACAGCCTTAAGCTGTTTTTTAATTTTATTAATCTGGCAGGCAGGTGAAATTAAAATAGGCGTCATCACAGCAGGTGGCTTTCTAGTTGGTCTTGCCGTTTTTTGGTTGATCTCCTGGTTGCTACTAAAATCATTGCATCAATTACGCGGATTATCAACTCGGCCTGCTTGGCGCTTTGCATTGACTTCGCTAAAACGCAGGCCGGCTGCAACCTCTATGCAAATCGTCGCACTTGCATTAGGACTCATGGCTTTGTTGTTATTGACCGTGATACGTGAAGATTTACTCACTGCATGGCGTCAATCAGCACCACCTGATGCACCAAATCATTTCATCATCAACATACAACCAGAGCAAAAAGTAGCAGTTGGCGATTATTTATATGCACGTGGTATTTCAGAGGCGCAGTTGTATCCCATGATACGAGGTCGTTTAATTAAAATCCGCACACAAGACATCACACCTATGAGTTTTGATGATGAACGTGCACGGCGTTTAGTAGAACGTGAATTTAATTTATCGACCATGTCTGAACTGCCTCTGAAAAATAAAATTATTGCGGGATCATGGTTTGATAAAAATAATACGCAAACTGAAGCTTCGGTAGAAGAAGGTTTAGCAAAGACCTTAGGTATCAAACTCGGCGATGAATTAGGTTTTGATGTCGCAGGTGAAAGCGTACAAGTCAAAGTGACGAGCTTAAGGAAATTAGAGTGGGGCTCCATGCGTGTGAATTTCTTTGTTATTCTCAGCCCATCCCATGTTGAGCAATTACCGCAAAGTTGGATTACTGCTTTTCGTCTGCCGCCAGATCAACACAGTCTGATTAATCAATTAGTGAAAAATTATCCTAATCTCACGATTGTTGATGTGGGTACTTTGCTATCGCAGATACAGCAAGTGATTAATCAAGTGATTGCAGCAGTTGAGTTTTTGTTTGTGTTTACCTTAGCAGCGGGCGTATTAGTGTTAGTTGCAGCGATGTTGGTGTCACAACAAGAAAGGCAGAGAGAATCTGCTTTACTGCATGCATTAGGTGCTACGAAAAATCAACTCAAGCATGCGCAAACTCTAGAGTGTTTATTAATTGGTTCTGTTGCAGGGTTTCTTGCAGCGACAGGAGCAGGCTTAACTGGTTGGTTGTTAGCGCGTCAAATTTTTGATTTTAATTGGAGTGTAAGTCCCTTACTCTGGATAGCAGGGATAGGCATAGGTATCGTAGTTGCCTTACTAGGTGGATGGTTTAGTCTGCGATCTGTGTTAACGCAAGCTCCTTTGCAAACTCTCAGAGAAGCCTGAGCAATCTCAACGGCTAGTAGGTAAGCGCATCGTAAAGTGATCTATCGCTAACAGTCTGCATGCTTCTGTCATAACAGCAAGCACTAGATTGTTAGCATACGAGGAGATCATGTATGCGAGAACAGAGCACGCTGCGTTTGTGTATTGCTAGTAGCTTAGCTTGGGGATGGATAAGTTTGTTATCAGGCTGTACTGCCATGGCGCCAGGCATACAGTTTAATAATGCTCCCAACATGGAATTGCAAGAACAAGAAGGCGGAGTCGTTACACCGCCTATCAAAGTCATCACGCCACGCTTAGTCAAACAAGAGCGTACTTTGCGTGAACAACAAGTCACAGAAGATATTAGTGCGTTACGTCAGCCGGCACAAATTTACACCATAGAGCCGGGCGATATTCTACAAATCGTCGTATGGGATCATCCAGAATTATCCGCATCAATGTTACCTGCTGTACCGTCTGGTGCCGTCGTTGCAGGTGGTGTTGCATTTAGTCCTTTAGCACAAGCACAGTCAGGATTTGAAGTTGATCATAAAGGCATGTTGGAATTTCCGTATGCAGGTCCACTTTATGTAGCAGGTCTTTCACCGGAACAAGTGCATAAACAAATAACGCAGAAACTTGCTGTGTTTCTAAAAAATCCGCGTGTCACATTACGTATGCTGGCTTATAGAAGTAAGCGAGTTCTTGCTGTATAGGTTCTTTTAAGAGGATTAAATATGCCTAAGGCTATTTCTTTCCATCCTAGATATTGACCTGTTAATTCTGGGAAAAAATGATGCACATATTGAGAAGTCGGATCATCTGTAGGCTAAGCATGCTCGTTACTGCCCATTAAATCTATATAGTGACCTTGTTGCTTAAATGTTTTACAAAGTGTGAGCACATGCTTAGCGAGTCCACCTAGTGTAGGGGATGGTAGATCTTCGCTCACCATTAAAATTCGCATAGTAATTAAGCAGGAAGGATAATTTTTTTAGCGAGGGTTAAAACAGCGGATCGTTCACTGGCATTCACTATGAATAGTAATCCAATTACTGAATAGGCAATCACACTCAAAACGGCTAATAGAATTAAACCAGTTATATCTTGTTGAAATAAATACTTTATAGGCAGGATCATCAGTAGTACAGCTATGCCGATTGCACTACTGGGTAAGAGAGCAAGTTGTGTAGTTTCTCGTAGTGAGGCAGGTACTGTTCTTCCATGTACGATATACAGAAATAAAAAACTCATGATCAGTGAAGCGATAATATGTGCTGCAGCAGCACCTTGAATGGTAAATAAGCTAGTGCCTATAAAGACCAGTGCAATGCCAACTATGCCGCGCGCTAGTGCAAACTGACCTGTGATTTGGGGATGACCTACACCATCATTTACGAGAGTAGGTAAATTGGTTAAGGAATCTAAGAACATGGCACATGCAATGAGTATCAAGATAGGATATCCGGCAGCCACAAATTGTTCGCCTACCCATAGTGATAAAAATTGTTCACCACAGAGGATGATGATGCCTAGTACAGCTGTATTTAAATAGGTGACTAGTCGTGAGCTATCTAGGTAGAGCAGTTTCAAGCGTGATAATTCTCCGGTTGCAGAAAATGCGGAGACTCTGGGATAGATGACGCTGCTAAGTCTATAGGTTAATCCTAGTAGGCGACTCGCTAATTGCGATGGAACAGTATACAGAGTCACTGCAACGGGGCCAGCGAGTATGCCTATGATAAGTTTATCGCCATACTGATGTAGTAATGACCCCATGCGGGATAAATAAGCATAGGCACTAAAGCGAGTCAGTAAGCGCAAGATAGCGCGACTGGGTAAGCGTGGTCTGAGTGAAATACCAAGATGATGCAGTAGTCCAAATAAATAGATGAGGTTGAGTGCAGCTATGACCACTCTCACTGCAATCACACCAACTATGCCGCCATGTAGCCAAGCGACTAGGGCTGAGCTGACATTGAACAGTATGCCAAATAGACACTCTGATTTTGCAGAGTAATCATAGCGTTGCAATGCTTGCGGTATCACGAGCAGATAGCTCTGCAATTGCGTGAGAAAAAATCCTACTGCTGCTAAGCGTAAGGCGAGTAATAAGTCTTGCTGATTTTCTGTTGAGAGATAAAATAAATGGTGAATGATTAATTCAGCGCCAGCAAATAAAATCACACATCCACAGAGCCCAAGTACGCTATAAAAAATAAAGCCGAACCAAAATGTTTCAGAAAATTTTACTTCTTCTTGTTGCGCATGAAATTGCGCTAAATATTTAATCGAACCGGCTGTAAGATTTAAATCTAATACACCAAAATATCCTACGACTGAGCCTATTAAGGTGATGACGCCAAAGCCTTCCATACCTAAGTAGTGAATTAAGATGGGTACAGTTGCGAGAGCGACTAAGGTGGGTAGCGCTAAACCAGTTAGATTCCAAATTGAATTACGTAGCAGCATAGAGCTTGTTTGTGCTGTTTCTTGCTAGCTTAGGAAAAGTTGGTGTAAGTAAGGGTAGTGCGAGAGTAAAACCTAGCAATAGCATGGTACGAAATTCAATGATGGGTGTGCCTACGAGTAAAGTCGGTAGCCAGAAAAATAAACCTGCACAACCTGCATCCGCTAGTAAGGCTTGATTGCCTTGATAGTGCGGACGATACTTTTGGTAGCGCCATATAAATGTGATGAATATGGCTGAGAATAAAAGTAGTCCGAGTACACCTGTCTTGAGTAAGATATGGCCAAATCCACTATGCACATAGTCAAATTCACCAAAGTGATAGTCTAAGATGTTTTCGAAATCAAAAAACCTTCCCCAGCTACCTAAGCCTAATAGCCAATTATCTTGCAGGCTGTGGGCTGCTGTTTCTAGTTCATAAAATCGCGGAAGCTCAGTACTACGGTTAGGTCCAACGTCGTACAGCAGCGATGAGATGAAATCAGTTTTTTCAGAATTAAATTGTAGTCTTTGCTGTATCACTGTGAAGATAGAAGCCAGCATGATGACTAAGCCTAGTGTTGCAAATTGAATTTGTTTTTTCCACGGTAGGCGCCACAATAAGACGCCAAACATCAGTGCTAATCCGATTAAAGATGAACGCCTGAAGGATAAAACGACAGTCAATATTTCAGCGATGAATAAGCCTGAAAGTCCTATTTTCACAGCTAATGAAAGTTTTTTACCTGGCATCCAGAGTAACCATGCGATACAAAATGCAGCAAAAGCAGCGACATAATTATCAGCAATATCAAAATAGACTAATTTGATATCAAGGCTTTCAAAATTTCTATAGGGATTTGTGGGATCGCCATCGAGGAAGAAATAGCGCATCAGTCCATAGACACTTCGTAGTGCCGCAATGGCGAGCAGGATTAGTAGCGTACGATTTTGTTGTTTGGTAGTGGGATGAGTTACTGCAATCATCCAACTCATAATCAACATATTAATGACATTAATAAAGCCATTCAATCCAAGAATCTTAGCGAGATCTTGCCCCGCCATGAGTCCTATCATGAGATGCGCCAACATCAAAATCAGAAACAACTGTAGATATTTTGCTAACGGCCAGTTAGGCGTGAGTGCTGGTTGCGGGATGAGCGGTTTTTTACTTTGTATGGTGAAAACGATGATGGCGGCTATCCACAGTAACCAATTCAGTAAAGGGAAGTACAGTAAGCCTGTGCCACGTGAGTAAATTGTATTTTCTATGTCTAGCTGTCCCCAAGTAGAAGCAGGAAATAAAAATAAGATAGCAAGAAAACTTAAGGTTAAGTCATTCGGTCGTTTTATGCACAATAAAAATAAACAGGGAATCGCAAGTATGGCAAAGCAGAGTAATAAATAAATAGTGGTGGAAGAGAAGGCTTGCATAAAAAAATCGATACCTGATTGAGGGAAATGTGATTTTTAGATGCTTGATCATGCGCTTGAATTAGCAAGATGTTATTGCGTTATAGCAGTGATGCATTAATTGAGTAGGTGCTTATGAACTACGCTCTGTATCAGTAGTATGTGTGAGTAAAGATAGGCAACTAGTCATAAGGCCTGCTGCTAATAGGTCTACGCTTAAATCAAGTAGCGATGCATTTCTAAATGAAAGCATGCTTTGTATGTATTCATCTGTCAGACCAAGCGCGAGCATGATGCAGATTGTGATGATGAATTTTTCTCGTTTTGGTGAATTAAGTGAGAGGTAGATCAGTGCGGTGAGTAAGCTATAGGCGAGGAAGTGTAAAATTTTATCGTTGATTTTTTCAGTAAATGCTTGTGCATTACCTGGATAGGATCCTAACGCTAGCATCAATAGAAAGAGGGTGATTGCTGCTACAAGATAAGTCCAACGCATTGTTATCATGTGCAGTCTTATTGTTGCAAGCTAAGTCGTAGAGTCAGTTAATGAGTGTGGATTGTATTTAGGATGGAGTCGTAAAATAATCGCGGGTATAGCTATGGATTTGTGGATCTAACTGCATACTTTCACTATTTGTCTATCGGTAATGTGCATGTTGATCAGTGGGTAATGCCAGTGTATTTTTATATACTTTTAATTCATAGGCTAATGTGATGTAGTGAGTACTTTGTCCTTGTTCACCTAAAAAATTTTCAGAATAAAAATGTTGGTAAACGCCTTTAAATGTTGACTGTTCTAGGTTGAGTGCGCTGCCCAGTTCAGTTTGCGTAACACGTATAAACGCGCTAGCTAAGCTTTCATTTTTTCTAATGCGTCCGCCTGGAACAAACCAACATGATTGTGCTGGTGGATTGCTACGCCAGCCTAATAAATATTCA
>Ga0315901_10010689_pt1 | contig 10410 bp, 5 predicted proteins | sample LakEriMetagenome_10_FD_203761 | JGI IMG/M metagenome (GOLD analysis project Ga0315901, IMG submission 203761) | Freshwater fungal communities from buoy surface, Lake Erie, Ohio, United States - Buoy 2 MA116 | ecosystem: Environmental > Aquatic > Freshwater > Lake | place: USA: Lake Erie, Ohio... | reverse complement strand
ATCTGTTGGTAAAACATTAGAACAAAAGGAACACAACTTGGCTACCATGACTTTACTCAAGTCACGTATCGGACAAGATGGTATTATTTGGAACAACTGTAAATTTGATAACAAGTTCCTTCAAATAGATACTGAAACTCAAACAACTCTTCTTGGGCACCAAGAAGAAAAAGTAAAAACAAATGTTAACAGAGCAGCAGAGGCTTTTAAGAAAAGACAGGAACTGTTAAACCGATAATCAAAAATTTTATTAGAACATGAAAGAAAAGATTTTACAAGAAAATCCGGGACGTTTTGTCCTCTTCCCAATCGAACACCACGATATTTGGAAACTTTACAAACAACAAGAAGCGTGTTTTTGGACCGCTGAAGAAATTGACTTAGCCCAAGACATTAATGATTGGGACAACAAGTTAAACGAAGATGAACAACACTTCGTTAAACATGTATTGGCATTCTTTGCGGCTTCTGATGGTATCGTAAATGAAAACTTAGCGTTGAACTTTGTAAACGAAGTACAATACACCGAGGCAAAGATGTTCTATGGTTTTCAAATTATGATGGAGAACATTCACAGTGAAACATATTCACTTTTGATTGACACATACATTAAAGATAAAGAAGAACAAAACCGTCTGTTCAACGCAATTGATACAGTACCTGCTATCAAGAGGAAAGCAGAATGGGCAATCAAGTGGATTAACTCTGACTCATTCGTTGAACGACTTGTCGCTTTTGCCGCTGTTGAGGGTATTTTCTTTTCGGGCTCATTCTGTTCTATTTTCTGGCTCAAAAAACGTGGTTTAATGCCGGGTTTAACATTCTCAAATGAGCTTATTTCTCGTGATGAAGGAATGCACTGCGACTTCGCTTGTCATTTATATAATAACCATATACAAAAGAAACTTACACAAAGTAAGATTAAAGAAATCATCTGTGGTGCATTGGAGATTGAAAAAGAGTTCATCCTCGAGGCATTGCCAGTTCGTTTAATCGGCATGAATTCCGACCTTATGTCACAATATTTGGAATTTGTCACCGATAGATTATTAGTATCATTGGGTGTACCTAAAGTATACAATTCAAACAACCCATTTGATTTCATGGAAAACATCGCAATTCAAGGTAAAACCAACTTCTTTGAGAAAAGAGTTGCTGAATACCAAAAAGCGGGTGTTGCCACTAACTCGTCTATTGATGACATAACAAATATTGATGATATTGATTTTTAATTAACCGAACACGATGAAAGTAAAAAAAAGAGATGGCTCCCTTGAGGAGATGAGATATGATAAAATCACAAGAAGAATGCAATACTTCTGTGATGACTTGGATAGTGAATATGTCGACCCAACATTGGTTACGTTAAAAGTAACACAAGGGATTTATGATGGTATTTCCACAGTAGAACTTGACACACTAGCAGCAGAAACGGCCGCGTCTCTTGTTACTACGCATCCTGATTATGCTAAATTAGCGGGAAGACTGGCGGTATCAAATCTTCATAAAACCACACCAAAAAAATTCTCACAGTGTATTAAAGAACTTCACTCCTTTATTGAACCAAAAACAGGTAAAGAATCTTCTTTGATTGATGATAATGTTGCTAAATTTGTACATCAAAATAGAGAAGTTCTTGATGGAGCAATTAGACAAGAACGTGATTTAGATTTTGATTATTTTGGTTTCAAAACATTAGAACGTTCATATCTTTTGAAGATTAGTAAACGTATTGTAGAAAGACCTCAATACATGTATATGAGAGTTGCTGTTGGTATTTGTAATGGTAACTTGGAAATGGCTTTGAGAATCTATGATGATTTATCACAACATTTCTATACACATGCAACACCTACATTATTTAATGCCGGAACTCGTAGACCTCAAATGTCATCTTGTTTCTTAATTGGAAATAAAGGTGATGATATTGATGGTTTATTTGATACCATTAAAGATGTTGCGAAGATTTCAAAATGGGCCGGCGGTATCGGTTTACACGTTCATGATGTAAGAGCTAAAGGTTCGTACATCAAAGGAACAGGTGGTGAATCTGATGGACTACTTCCTATGATGAAAACTTATAATGAAGTTGCTCGTTGGATTAACCAAGGAGGTAAAAGAAAAGGTTCTTTTGCTGTTTATCTTGAACCATGGCACTCAGATGTGTTTGAGTTTATTGATTTAAGAAAGAATCACGGTAAGGAAGAAATGAGAGCTCGTGATTTGTTTTTAGCAATGTGGACTCCTAACTTATTCATGGAAAGAGTTGAGAGTGATGGTGATTGGTCACTATTCTCACCTGACGAAGCTCCGGGATTATCTGATGTTTATGATACACCTGAAGACAAAGCATTTACTCGTTTGTACACTCAGTATGAAGAAGAGGGTAGAGCTCGCAAGGTAGTTAAGGCAAGAAAATTAATGGATGCAATTCTTACCGCACAAATTGAAACAGGAACACCTTACATGTTGTATAAGGACGCCGCAAACTACAAATCAAACCAAAAAAATATCGGCACAATCAAATCTTCAAACTTGTGTACCGAGATTATCGAGTATTCAAGTCCCGAAGAACAAGCGGTTTGTAATTTAGCATCAATTGCTTTACCAAAGTACATAGTTGACGGAGAATTTAGTCATGAATTATTATATGAGTACACTTACCAAGTAGTACAAAACTTAAATAATGTTATTGATTTGAATTTTTATCCTACAGAAGAAACTAAACGTTCAAACATGAGACACAGACCAGTTGGTTTGGGTGTACAAGGTTTGGCTGATGTGTTCTGTATGTTGTCCATACCTTTTGAAAGTGAAGAAGCAGATAAACTACAAACAGAAATATTTGAAACAATTTATTATGCTGCACTTGTATCTTCAAAAGACATTGCGAAGGAAAATGGTGCATATGAGACCTTCCAAGGTTCACCTTTATCTGAAGGTATTTTCCAATATCAATTATGGGGTAAAACCGATAAAGACACGAGTGGTCGTTGGGATTGGAAATCTTTAAGAAAAGAGGTTGTTAAATTTGGTGTAAGAAATTCATTATTAGTTGCACCGATGCCGACAGCATCTACCGCACAAATCTTAGGTAATAACGAAGCGTTCGAACCATTTACCTCCAATTTATTTTCAAGAAGAACTCTTGGAGGTGAATTCATTGTGGTAAATAAACATTTGGTTAAGGTTTTATTGGAAAAAAAGATATGGTCGGATGATATTAAAAAGAAGTTGATTCTTGAGAACGGTTCAGTACAAAACATCCCTGAAATCCCAACAGATGTTAAAGAGGTGTTTAAAACCATATGGGAAATGTCTCAAAAGAGAATTTTAACCATGGCAGCAAATCGTTCAATTTATATTGACCAATCTCAGTCATTGAATTTATTCATTGACAATGCCACCAAACAAAAGGTATTAGCGGCACATCTTTACGGTTGGAAACTTGGTTTAAAAACCGGTATGTACTACCTTAGAACGAGAGCTGCTGTTGACCCAATGAAAGGTTTGGGTATCGATACCTCTACCATGAAACCTGTGGCAGAAACAATCGAAGTACCCACCACCAATAATTTCATACAGGATACTTCTGAAGAAATGAAATTAATGGAAATGGTAACAATGTCAAGACCTACAGATTCTCCATTTGAATGTGAGGGTTGTGGTTCATAAATAAGAATACATAAACTACTAATAATCCCGACTTCGGTCGGGATTTTCCATTTAATAGTATTCCGGGTTTCTTTATATTTATTGATATGGCGACAACATATGGTATAGATTATCCATTTAGAGAAAGTAGAAAAGGTAATTTCCTTGAGATGACAGAAACACCTGAAAGGGAAATTAGGGCTAATCTATTACATCTAATTTTAACCAGAAGAGGCACACGTTATTACTTACCTGATTTTGGCACAAGACTTTATGAGTTCATTTTTGAACCAAATGATGTTGTTACGTTTCAAATGATTGAAGACGAAATAAGAACAACAGTAAAAAAATACATACCGAATTTAGATATCACATCAATTAGAATAACACCGGCAGACCAAGACCCCGAAGAACCATCAAGTGTAAGTGAAGACGATGACGCAAGATTATTTAGGGTGTCCGATAGTTCAAGTAAACCCTACACTGCCAAAGTTAGACTTGATTATGATATTAATAACGAACCATTTAGTTCATCGGACTTTATAATTATCAACATATAATATGGCTAAAAAGATTTCATACGCAACAAGAGATTTTGCAGGATTAAGACAGGAATTGGTTAATCTTACAAAAGAATATTATCCTGACTTAGTAAAGAATACTAACGACGCATCAATTTATTCTGTACTATTAGATTTAAACGCGGCGGTTGCAGATAACCTACATTATCACATTGACAGAGTTTGGCAAGAAACTATGTTGGACTTTGCTCAACAAAGACAATCTCTTTTCCATATTGCTAAAACATACGGTATTAGATTACCGGGTACAAGACCATCAGTTGCATTATGTGATTTTAGTATTAATGTTCCTGTAAGAGGTGATAAAGAAGATGAACGTTATTTAGGTACCATTAAAGCTGGTGCACAAGTAAGTGGGGGAGGACAATCCTTTGAAACAATTGAGGACATTGATTTCGCAAGTCCTTTTAATAGTAAAGGGGAACCCAACAGATTAAAAATTCCAAATTTTGATGGTAATAATAGATTAGTTTCATATACAATTGTAAAGAGAGAAGCGGTAGTTAATGGTGTTACAAGAATATTCAGAAAAGTTATAACTGAACTTGACCAAAAACCATTCTTAAAACTTTATTTACCTGAACAAAATGTTTTAGGTGTTACTGCGGTAGTTCATAAAGACGGTACTTCATTTGCTGGTAACCCAACAAACTCAGAATTTTTAGACCCAACAAATAAATGGTATGAGGTTAAATCGTTGATACAAGATAAAGTATTTATTCCTGACCCAACAAATGCATCAGACAGAGATAACTTTAGAGCAGGAAAATACATTTCAGTCGCTAATAAATTTATCACAGAATATACTCCCGAAGGATATTTTTTAGTAACATTTGGTAGTGGTAACGTAGACCCCATGGATAATCTTGATGATTATATGAGTGGTTCATTAAAAGTTAATTTAGGAACTTACTTAAATAATATGTCATTAGGTGCATTACCTAAAGTTGGAACAACCGTTTTCATCAAATATCGTATTGGTGGTGGTAAAGACAGTAATCTTGGAGTAAATGTGGTCACAAGTATTGATGATGTTGATTTTGTATTAACAGGTCCAAATTCATCAATTAATAGTCAAGTAAACCTTTCATTAATAGTGACAAACGTAACACCGGCAATTGGTGGTGCAGACCAACCATCTATTGATGAAATAAGAAACATGATTGCATACAATTTTGCTGCTCAAAATAGGGCAGTAACATTGAATGATTATAAATCATTAATTGAAACCATGCCATCCACATATGGTGCCCCGGCTAAGGTTAATGTAATGGAAGAGGATAACAAAGTAAAAATCAAATTGTTATCGTATGATGAAAATGGAAATCTTTCCGATACCGTCTCAACCACATTAAAGAACAATATTCTAAACTATCTATCCGAGTATAGAATGATTAATGACTACGTTGATATTGAAAGTGGACAAGTAATTGACTTAGGTTTAGAAATCGACTTAGTAATAGATAAAAACGGAAATCAAACCGAAATTATAACAACTTCAGTTGAGGATATTGTTGATTATTTTGCCATAGAAAAAAGAAAGATGGGTGACCCACTTCTTGTAGGTGATTTGAACAGATTAATCGGACAAGTTAATGGTGTGGTAAACGTTGTTGATATCAGAGTTTTCAACTTAACCGGTGGAGAATATTCAAGTGCTGAGGTTGCTCAATCTTACTCAGACCCAGCCACTAAGGAAATCTTACAAGCTGATATGACAATCTACATGAAGTCGAATCAGATATTCCAAATCAGATTCCCGAATAAAGATATCAAAATAAGAGTCAAAACTCTCGGTTCGACTACATTCTAATTTTTATTTTCTGTATTTTTTAAGAAAATAAATAGATTTCTATTTATATAGGTAAGGTATGCAGAAACACAGAATATCAACGAATATAGGTAGGGACCAAAAAGTCACAGTCGAGATAAAACAGGACTATGATTTATTGGAAATTTTATCATTAAAATTTACCCAATCCGATGTTTATACATCGATGTGCTCCGATTATGGGGTGGTCGTTGGTAGGATTTCGGTTAATAATGGATTTGGCGTACCAAATGCAAGAGTATCCATCTTCATACCATTAGATGAAATTGATAGTGAAGACCCCGTAATATCAAAACTTTATTCATTTACAACAGTTCAGGATAAAAATGAAACGGGACATCGATACAATCTACTACCCTCAAGAAAACAACACGGAGGACATGCCCCAACAGGTACATTCCCCGACCAAAAAGACATTCTAACACGAGAAGAGGTTCTTGAGGTTTACGAAAAATATTACAAATACACCGCAAAAACAAATGATGCCGGTGACTTCATGATATGGGGAGTACCGTTGGGTACACAAACTATACATGTTGACGTAGACCTTTCCGATATTGGTTGTTTTTCACTAAGACCCGATGATTTTATTCGTCAGGGTATGGGTGTTGACCAATTTAAAAATGAATTCACCTTTAAGACATCTGAGGACATAGATTCTTTACCACAGATTGTTTCATTTAATCAAACAATTGAGGTTTATCCTTTTTGGGGTAACGAAGATTTATGTGAGATTGGTATAACAAGAACCGATTTTGATTTATCAGATAAGGGGGTTAGAGTCGAACCTAAAGCATATGTTATAGGTGGAACATTTACAGATACCGGTAAAGCTGCGTTAAATAAAAACTGTTCACCAAGAAGAAAGATGGGTCGTAAATGTGACCTAACAACAAAAACGGGCAAAGTTGAAGCAATAAGATTTACAAGTTTAAAAGATTCCGAATATAGACCAATACTTGAAGGAGTAGAACTTAATGAAGATATTGATGAAGATGGTTCATTCATTGTTCCTGTGGTAATGAATATGGATTATTTATACACCAATGAATTTGGTGAAAATGAATATACCAATGACCCAAATAAAGGTATCCCAACATCTTCGTGTTACCGATTTAGATTTAGTTTATCTGATGAGGGTATGGAGAGAGTTAGAGCAAATGCCGACTATTTGGTACCAAATATTAGAGAATATTCTAATAATGACGATAATATCGATAAATCATATGCGTTCTCAACAAATTATGATGATTATCCATCCCATGCTGTTGAAAATTTTATATTAAATAGTGATGATGGATTTTATTACCCAAGAGATTATTTTTATAGACTAACATATAATAAAGTTTACACAGTTTCTTCATTTCAAGGGTCATACTTTAAAGGCGATTCTTTTACTAGAGATAGATTCTTAGGGTTAAAAGAATTAGTACCATCTGAAGAAGAAGATTGTGCGGGAAGTTCATTAACCCCACCAGTTAATTTTGGATTTAAAAACTATACATTTCAATTATTAATTGCTGATGTTTTATTGTTATTTGAACACTTAATTAATTTATTTACTTTTTTCTTAACAAATACGTTGGCTAAAATTTTTCACGGATTAGCAGACGCTGTTGATTTTTGGCCAATTAGAAAACTATCCAAAGTGATTAGAAAATTTGCCTATAGATTCCAAGACGCAACACAAAGAGAACTTTATCTAATAAATTATCCGGAATGTGAAGAATGTAATGGTGAATCGGAATTCGGAACCTCACAAGGAACCTCGACAGATTTAATTTACTGTAAAGTTGGTACAATCACCATACAGGGTTCAAGTGCGGAATCCCCAAGAACGGACTTTGCGACATCTAATGATGTTTATTATAGTACAAATACATATCCTACTCCGATATGTGCTGGTATGACCTTATTATGGAACACTGACCAATGTACCAGTGCTCAAGATTTCGTAACTAACCAATCAAACTATGTTTTAACATTTACAACAACAGGAGGAACTACAAACATTATTCCATTAGGTGGTAGTACTGGTTTTGATATATTAGTTGATTACGACCCTAACCCACCCTATGGATGTATTGATTATACTTTAACATTTAATGACCCTAATGGATATTTTAATGAATCAATAGCGTATAATTGTGAAATTAGAGACAAAAATGAAGTTGAGAATCCCGAATCAAACGTAATCCCACCCGAGGGAGGATGTGACATCTATGATGTACCATATAATGAAAGTATTGTGTCAAGATATTATGTTGGGACGGGTAGAACTCAATATACACTAGGTACCCTCCCTTTAAACGCCGACATTGTTTCCACAAGATTATCTGATGAATCTGAATATGGTTTAGTAACAATATATGAGGGGGAAACATACAACCCAATCAGACCCGCTGACGGATGGAATGCCGGTGGAGGAAGAGCATATACTGAATTTAGTAATGGTGTATTTTACTATATACCAGGTACACAAAGTTCGAGTAGAATATTTGCGATTTTAAAAGAATACAGAAGAAGGAAACGTGTAGGAACTATGTTCTGCGGTGGAATTGTGAATTATGGTTTCATCGATAACTGGTTAAGTGGGGCATTATATTTTTTCCAATTCAAAGCAAAGGTTAGATGGGATAATGAAGAAGAATTAGATTTAAATTTTGCTCGTACAAACTATTGTGAAGATTTAGTTTATTATAAAGTAAAAGAAACAAGTAGTGGAGATGCGGTTAAAAGATTTTATTACAGAGGAACTAAATCATCATTTTCAGGAGTCTTCATAGGTGACACATATGGTAGTGGGATTAGATTAGGACGACCAACAACAATGGTTGATTTGGGACCAAGAGATGAGTTTATTAAAGAAATTTGTACAGACCCCACTCTCGACCCAAACTGTTCGGTTGTTAGGTCAATAGGTCCATCATCATTCCAAAGTTTTGGTGAATTACTCGGATTGGTTATAAATTATAGAATGGATACCGAAGCCAATGAAAATTTTAGTTTAAATGAATTTTTTGATAACGACGGTTTCCAATCATCTGGATTTGGTAAAAAAGTTTTAGATGGAGATATATTACAATTGATATCAATTAATAATGAGGTGGGTATTGAAGAATTCAATCTTCAAAGTCCAAAATACCTTGGTTATTCATATCAAATTCTTGACCCTGAAAGATTTCCTAATGTTTTTAAAAGTGGTACTACTATTTGGGGACCAACACCAATAACCATGGAATTGGATACTGACGGTCAACGAGTACGAGCTTGTTTAAATGAACCCGGAAGATTAACCGAATCATCTCAAACGGTTCCATTCTATTTATGGGAAAAAAATGGAACAGGATTTGGACCATATAATGACCTTGAAAAAGACGACCAGTCATGGGATTATACCACCTTTGAGTCACAACCATTACAAGGAATGACGTATGGGTATAATATAACAGGTGGAACCAACGACCCATCAGACCCTTACTTGTTATTACCAATGACATATACCTTTAGTGGTTTATCTATTTCGGGATTGAACATAACCAATGCAGTTGAATTTGATGCAATTGAGGACGGTACCGATAACCACACCACATATGATACACAATATCCCGGTTTCACTTACTTATTTGTAACAACAACGAGTGGTAGTGTCCCATTAAGTAACGGTGGTTCACCATTAACAGGTATTCTTTATACAAGATATGGTCCTGCTGGTACATGGCACACGTTATCGTGGGATTACACCATGGATTTCATTATAAGAAGAACACAAGATTACTATTCGGGTACCAAACAGATATTATCGACACCATTCCAATTCTACTTTGGTTTGAGACCGGGTAACACGGGAGTGGATAAATTTATAAAACGATTTGGTCCTTTAGGGGCTTTCCCATCTGCTGAATAATGGAGAAGAAAAAGCTCATATTACCATCTAAGAAATTCTTCGGAGCAATCGATGAAGATTTAAATCTAAAAATAAATTTAGATGAATCTAAAAATTTGCTTAGAGAAGGAGATAGAACAATTCTATTAGATACCTCAATACTTTTTGCGAAAGAAAGAAATGAAAGTCCACACTATAAAATTCATGGGAAACTAAAAATGGTTTTCCGTAATATGTTTAGCGGTACAACGGGATATCAACCACTAAAAAAGAATCTTTATTTGTTATATGATGACGGTAATCGTTTTGATGGTTATTTACCATACAACGAATTCGCTTTTTTAAGAGACGATGTTGTAAGGGAAAAGAATGACCCAATATCAACAGGAGTTCTTTCTGCGTTTACACAAAATATCGTAATGACAGGTCAAACGGACCATGTAGAAATTACATCAATC
>Ga0315901_10010688_pt1 | contig 10410 bp, 9 predicted proteins | sample LakEriMetagenome_10_FD_203761 | JGI IMG/M metagenome (GOLD analysis project Ga0315901, IMG submission 203761) | Freshwater fungal communities from buoy surface, Lake Erie, Ohio, United States - Buoy 2 MA116 | ecosystem: Environmental > Aquatic > Freshwater > Lake | place: USA: Lake Erie, Ohio... | reverse complement strand
GTTTTAGCCATTAGCTCTTCGGTTTCTTTAGCCTTCTGTATAGATCCACGAGTGTACTGTGCATTAGGTGAGTCCATTAGATTCCTTGCATATTTAACTTGGAATTCTGGGCTTTGTGAGGTAAATTCTGGATCTTTAAATACGTTGTAATTAGGTTCTTTTGCAAAGTACTCGTATGCAAAATTCATCAATCCACCAATGTCAGTGTTTACCTGACGTGCAGCTCTAGATGTGAATGTATCCCACTTACCTTGCTCTAGATTCTCTGTGGTAGTAGGCATTGTAGGAGGTACCATAGATTGTAACATCTGTTCATATGATACGCTTCCAGCCGTAGTACTGACAGAATTATTTAAAGCCCTTTCGTAATCTGTAGTAAAAAAATTTGTAACACTATCAATTACTGACATTACTTACCTTCTGTGCTTGGTTTCGAGAAGTCTTCCCCTAATATGTAGTTCATTATATCATTTTTAGCTGACTCCCTCAAGCGTTCCTCGGTCATATCTTTTTCAAACCCAAGATTTTGCATAAGGTTTTCTTTTTCCTTTATGAATGCATCTGGGTCATATCCTACGTTATATGTTAGGAAATTACCGTCAGGCCTTACTATAAGTCTACCACCTTCATCAGTAACTAAAAATGTTTTTGTGCCAGGTTTGGTTTCAATTCCGTTATACATTGGCTGCATACGTATTCTTACAGGCTTGTTATCTGGACCTACAACATTATAATTATTGTCGTATTTTAGTCCGGCCTCAGTGAAGTATTTACCCATCTCTGAGTGGAACCCTTCGACTATACGTTTGGTTTGTCCAGGTAATACTTTGTCTGGCGCGTTCTTCATGATCTCTTTTACACCATTTACTTCTGTAATAGAGTAATCTCTTTCTAGTGCAACCTTAGTCATTTCTTTAGCTGTATCAACATTCCCAGTCTTCATATAAGCAGCTCTAAATAAATTCTCAGCCTCCTTAGCTGCATATGGCTGATTATTAGGATTGTAGTATACATTCCACTTATCAATTGCAGATTCTACTAGGTTATCAAACTTAATTTCTTTTGTAGCTCTATCCAATTCCTTGTTCCACTGAGATTCTTCTTTATTATTTAGTGATGCATAGTGGTTACGTACGTTTTGTACAGCGTCAGCAGCAGGTACACCTAACTTAAGCTGTCTAGATATGTCTAATGCCATGCCTACAGTGCTCTTATTAGAATCACCATACTGGCTTGCTACTTCTATATTCTTAAGATTAGGATCATTAAATAGTTTATCAATAGCCTGTGCATATCCAGCAGCTTCGTATGGGTTTCCGCTGTAAACAAGTCGGTTATTTATGTAGGCAATTTGATCGCTTCCAACGACCTTTTGACCGGCCCAGTAGCTATTTAGGCTGTCAGAAATTCGGGCATAATTATCTGACGTTATTTCTGATGGTTTAGGCATCATTGTTTCAGCATTTAGTAGGAAATCTGCGTCAGCATACTGCTTAGCTTTAGGCATATCTGGTGTGATTGCACCAGCCCTTAATACAGCTATTCCGGTTCGTAAATCAGATTTCTTGTAAGTAGCTAATTTAGATTCAATAAATGCCTGTGCAGTTACATCTACTAATCCTTTGTACTCATTAGCTTCAATTGTAGCCTTATACCCCTTATCTCTTAATGCGTCAGCAGCATTATTTACTTGTCCATTCTGTAAGAAAGTTTGGATCTGTGTTTTCAACACACCAGATTTCATGGATTTATTTAAGTAGTCTACGTGATCTGCTGGTAAGCCCTCATTACTTAAGGTCTTATTAATATCGTTTAGTTGTACTGCTGATGTTTGTACATCATATGGGTTTACTTTAACCTGCTCCAAGATAGAGTTATAGGCCTTAGATACTTGAGACTGTCTTTCTTGCTTACCCCTAACTCTTTTCTCTGAGAAGGCATTACTTAGTGCAGAATATTTAATACGTGAGGCTTTAGACAATAGGTCTAATCTAGCGTCCTCGGTTGGGGCTCTGCTTAGTGCCTCATTTATTTGACCGTTTACAAACTTAAGTGTAGCTGCTGGGTTACCTGGGTTTTGCTGTCTGAATTTTAAATACTGCTCTTGCAGCCCAATACCTTCTTCTAGTACATATGCTCTTCCGGCTTTAGCAGCTTCTTCTTCAAATTGGTGTTGGTCCAATGCAACAATTTTAGCAGTAGCCTTGTCAAAGGTATCACCAATATCTTGCATGGCTTGTGGTATTAGCTTCATTAAGCTGGCTTTATTTTCTGCTTCTGTGGCAGCCATCTCTGCCGCCTCAGCTCTGTCTCTAAAACTAGCTGCACTTGATAAAGCACGGCTAGTTAATTGATCATATTCAGATCCTACTTGATTTTGGAATGATTTGATCTCACTAGCATTAAAAGGTGCTGTTTGTTGTATAGGAGTCATTGCTGACTCTGGTGTAGGTAAATTAATTCTAGCCATTAGTATTGTACCATTTGAGCGTTAGCATCTATAAATCTATTACGTTCTTTAGCACTCCACAGTTCATATGTACCTGCGAGAGCTTCTGACTGAGCTTTATTGACAACTTCAGATATCTGATTTAACCTATCTTTATATGTCCTATCAGATTTAGTCATAGCACTATCAATTAAGAAATTTTCAACATCTCTGGTTGATCCTGTATTTAACTGTACTCCAGATGAGGCAAACTCAGCCTTATAATCACCGCTAACCCTCATTGCATACGCAAACCCATCCTCTTTCTCTTGTAGAGCAAAGCTACGTAGGTTGTACGCGTTATTCATTAATATATTAGAGTTACGTTGACGCAGTTCGTTTTGAAACTCTGCGGCTTTTAGATTGTACTCTTTCTGTGCCTCAGCTACTACCTGTGCATTTTGATACGATATAGCCTTAGCTTCCGCTACTTGATCAGCGTAATCCCTAGCGGCCCACGCATTAGATAGTTTAGACCCAATACCACCTATTATATCAAAGAAGCTATTATTGGCCTGGCTTGTAATCTGACTTCTCTGGAAGTCATACATATTGGATTTATTGCTACTAGGAGTAAATCCAGAATACTCTCTAAAAAAACTTACGTCAAACATTTCTTACCCATCCGTAAATATACAAATCTTTTTTATCCCAACCGCCTTTTCTTAGGCATCCCTCTTTCTCTAATCCGAGTAGTTTTACAAACTTTTCGGCCTTAGCAAAGTCTTGCTTTACCGTAGTCTGTATCCTATTGAATGGAGACCTAATTATATACTTTTTAATTGATTTAGTCAATAGTAGTGCGTTCTTCAAATAGTGATGCTCAAACGTATCACTAAGTAAAAAGAAGCCCTCGGCGTTATCTAGGTATAACGGAATCAATCCGCCTATAAGAACAATTTCATTATCAATAGTTGTAACTGTTATAGGCATATAACCATTAGCTATACTTATGGCATAATCCATTAAACCCCTATGAGATCTATGAAACTCTATCTGCTCGTCACGCACTCTTATTTGAAATACGTCTTCTATTCTATATGGTCGTATAATTAAATCACTGTGCATCTGATATCTGGGCCTTAAATACAATATTTAATACCGTAATTGGTAACGGCTGATCTTGCTTTAAGTATACCTTATATTCTGGGTTAAATCCAGAGTTAAATTTAATTATTTTAAATCCACTATATAGATCTGGAGATGTATTCATTAAATCATTGGATTCTCTAAACTGTATGATGTCTATTGAGTTAGAATCGAAGCCTACTTTAGCGCCTATAGTTTCAAAGAAACGTATGCTAACTTCTGATATTCTACTTATACTACCCTGTGCAGATCCTATTTTAGATCCAGCTTCTATACTCATAGTTTCTAAATATGACTCATATCCAAATCCGAATGTAGCTTTAGTTGCACCAATACTTAATGTAGCCACACCACCGGAGCTAACTGTTACATTAGGATGGACAGAGCCATTTACTAAGACAGATACTTCAGCAGAGGCTACGTGATCAAGGTTACTGATAGATGTAGATGATGTGCCGTTATAAGTTAAGGAGCAGTCTAGGAATATAGCATCTTCTTTTTCTTCGTTGTCAAACTCCTGTGTCATAAACTCAATAGTTCTACTGAATCCAGATGGCATGCCAGATCTATTTACAACCATCCACAACTCACTATATGTAGCTCCTGGGATAACTGATATTGATTGTACATCAGAATCAGTGCCCCCTATGCTGTGAGTAGCCCATCCAATAACCTCTTGGTTACGGATATAGGTACAACTCAATAGAGTTCCGTCCTCACGTCTAGCCCACAATATCTTAGAGGTAGGTTGGTAGGTAATTTCTAATATTGGGCTTATCTTACCTAAATGATCTGATAGTAATGTTAGTTCTTGTACGTCATAACCGTCTAATTGGAAAGAGTAAAATACAGAGTAGACGCGTTGCCCCAAGCTCTCAACAAATATAATTTCATTATAAGTTTCTGCGACCTGTGTAAATGCTGTCGGTATATCGGCTTCTTTTTTAACTGATACGTTAGATGCCGTTATAGATCCACTACTTCCCTTAGCAGAGAATACAGCGTTACTTGTACCTATTATTAATGCTCCCTTAGAAGCTAACCAGTTTATTGCCTGTGAGTTATTTGCGGCTAATGTAAAGGATACTGAGGTATCGTTATCAATAGCACCTTTATACAAAACATTATCTGGTTGGAAATTAGTGTAGTCAGCAATTGCCGAGCCCCAGAATGTCTGTGGTTGATTTTCTGTATTAGCAAAGTATAGTCTTTGTTCATGGAATACTACAACTCGTGGGTACCCTGTAGTCTCAGACCAAGCACCTAACCTCCATTCTGTGGATGCATTAGTACCAGCTAAGTCTTTTTGTACCAGGGCTGTAACTTGTGTAGATGATGTATATGCGGTTATTTTCATCCATCCCCACTCTCCGGATCCAGCATATGCCGGAGATATCTCAACACGTTGTGATGATGAGGCCGTATCGCCAGTACGAATCTGACCATTAGTTATAGTAAATTGACCAGCACCCGGAGCTCCAGATGTATAGGTTTTGGCAGTACGAGCGCCTGAACTTTCTATAAAACTTACTACTAGATCGCTAGGTCCTTGTGGGTAAAAGGGAATATCAAAGTAGGTTTGTGTACCAGTTCCAGTATAATTGGTTACATCAGATCTATCTGGTCCGGATTTATATCGGATAGCCCTACCAACATCAGTTGAAGCAAATATAGCAGATGAGGCTGTTACAGTTACGGATCCAGTCGTAGCACTTGGTGTTATTGTCGTATCTGATGTATTTTCATCTAGATAAGGAGGCTCAATAAATAATACAGTTGATAGTACCCAGTTATCATGTCCAAGTCTTTGAAGTTGTCTTGGTACGTAAGACCTATGTGTAATATACAGTGTGTCGAAAGATTGTGCAAATCTTAAATCGTTTATTTCACTATTGGTATATGGTATATCTATTTCGTAGATATTACCTGTGTTTAAAACAATGTTATCTATACCTGCTGTAGAAGCGCATTCAAATTCTATATATACGGTAGAGTTTGCAGTAACAGTGAAGTTAAATGTTTTTCCAGTACCAGCAGTTAGGGTTCCTGTAGCTAAGGACGATCCGCCTACAGAAGTTCCTACTCTATAAGTTATTGTAGATGTGACTACGTCCATTGTTATAGTAAATGTACCCAAGCCTATATTAGCAACTGCTTGATAGGCGCGAGCATAGTTGGCACCGCCACCACCATTTAAACTTAATCTTTGGTTACCAGCATCCCATGAAATAGTTCCCGTACCAGCATTATTGGATGTCCATCCTGAAATACCTGAAGTAAATGTTCCGTTAGTTATACCTCTACTTCTTAAGATCTGACCTTGGTCTTTATAGAATCTGATCTTACCTGCAGAAAATTCTATCTGATAAGCTTGCTCGTTAGAGTATTCAAATCTTACTAGGCGGGATATATTACTGGTACTTATTGTTGGCTCTACAAAGCGTGTCCCAGGCCTTCTAAACACACATCCATATGGTGATACTAGAAAGTTATGTAATGATGCTAATCCTGTCTTGTATTTAGATAGATCAGTACGTCCTGCTAGTTTAGGTGTTAGTACTCCGGCAGCAAAGCTAGCCTGAATGTAATTTACAATTGCCATTATTTACCTACTCCCTAACCAGTCGCCATCTCCAAAATCTAATGGTGTACCCTCTTGTGCGTCATATAGCTTAGCTTCTCGTCTAACCTGGTTAAATTCAGATTGAATAGCTGAGTATACAAAGGTAGCTCCGGTAATATTATAGCTTAATTCCATAGCTATACGCAATACTAATAATGTATTAAACAGGGAATCGAATTGAGTTGGATCCTCAACATCGCCTATATAAAGAATGTCTACTACTGCTTCGTTGGTTAGTATTTTATTATTTTCTAATTTATAGTTTTCTGCGCTATCAACCATAGATAATACACGTAAGCAATCTGATGGTAAACTATATTGGTATGAAAATTCAAATGGTGGATATTCTGTATCGGAAGCTAGGGTTGCTCTACGTATTGCAAAATTCCAGGGGTGTGATCTTAAAAGTTCTTGACGAACCTGATCATAAATAATGTTACATAAACGCGCTTCCTTAGAGTTCTCTGTTATATCTGTGATTGTACTGGCTCCAAGTCTTATTAAAGCCCTATTACATATTTGTGTTACTGATGCCATGTTTACCTTTATTATATAGATTTAAGTACAGTTTACATACTTAAATGTATATAGGGGACACCAGTACAATCCGGCAGTCCCCCAATATTACTTATAGTGTTTCAGCCACCATAACAATGTCTCCAGCAGCTGGTGTAGTAGCTACGGTAGAGCATGTCAAGCCGATGTAGAATAGTCCACCTGGATCAGATGCTAGTCCACCAACTTCCCATAACTCTTTTGTTATGTCAACAATGTCGCGTGCTTCGAAACCTACAAAGCCTGGTACAACACGTGCGGTGCTGAAGGCTACTGCGGTTCCTATGCAGTCTGCGTCTATTACAGTTCCAGATGTTCTACCAAGTTCTGCTTGGTTTCCACCTATACCTGAGTAGTATAGACCGATATTATATGCTAGACCAGAAGCTGCCAATGCATCGTTATAGAACGCTAGTTCTACTAGGATAGCATCAGATCTTACTGGGCCCATCAATATTATATCGCCCACGTCGTCCATTGCGGTGGTAGCTAAAGATATTCTATCTATAAGCTTAACTTCACCTTTTTTCTTCCACAACAAACTAGTTGGACTGGCTTCTATGTTTGTTACGTTTACTGATTTAACTGTTCCGATTGGCATAGTTAATTACTCCTATTTTAATTGTTATTATTGGAACAAGATGTCAACTACTAGACCTTCTTCCATACGTACAGCACCGAATGCTTGTTTTGTATAGATTTGGAATGGTAGATCTTGGATATCTTTACGTTGAGAGATATCAACAACTGGATCCATGCCTTTAGCAACTTTAAGAGCGTTATCAGTGCAGAGGATTGCTCTGTATACTGAGCCGGCTGTGTGAGCTGGTAATCTTTCAGTGTGTACTAATTGTATACCTCTGAAAGAAGGTAACTCTCTACCTGCCAAAGCCTTAACGTTTTGGAAGTCATGTGAAGTAAAGTTTGAATCAGCAAGTAAGTCTTCGCGACCACGAGCGTTAACTAATAAATAAACATTATTAGAATCCATGTCTACATCATTGCTTTCCAATATCCGTAAGCCTTGTAGAAGTTTAGCTACTGTTAGGCCTGTAGATCCATGAGCTATTTGTTGGTTTGAGTCGAAAGCTTGTGAGCCTGCGCCTTCTTTACCTGTAGCTGCTGTACCAATCAAGGCATTGATCAATGCTAAGTCATAGTTTTTACCATGAGCATTCATCATTTTAACAACGTAGTCGTTTGTAGGGTCTACCAACATTTTCATCTTTTCGACATCGTGTATTAATGTAGCGGCGTCGTAAGCTTTTAAGGTAGCCATACGTCTTGACATAGAGCTGTCCTGTAATAGAACTGGCGATGCCAAGCTGTTGATTTCGGATACGGAGAACGCACCGACTCTATCAAAGAAGTGTTTTTCACCCTTTGCTTGTTCCTCTTGGAAGAGGCCTTTTAGTTTTGATCCTCTTTGTTCAGACAAATGATGCAACATCGCATTATAAGCATTTACAAAGATTGAGTCCATAGTATAAGACATATTTTCCTCGTTTTAAATTAATTAAAGTTGTTTTTTGTTTTCGAAACCGCTTGTCCATTTCTGGGGCTATTCTGTGGTTACGCCACTAGCGAGTTATTATACAGGGGCCTACCACGGCTTATCCTTTGGGATGCATCGCACTCAATAATCTTTCATATTCTGCTACTGCAGCCTTGTGAGCTGGATGTGTAGCGGAGTACAAAGCACCTCTAAAATCGTTATCTAATAGTTTAGTATTCAAAGTATTTTTAGCATCAGCTGGAGTTAACCCTATAACTTTCTCATAATCACTTTGAATTAGACTATCTTCTAGTAAGCTTTCACCAATCTTAGCAAACATTTTTACTACTACTGGATGACTTCCTAAACCTGTTTGATTAAGGATATCTTTTAATTCCTGACCACCGAAATTTTCTACGGCACGTTTAGCAACCTGTATCCTGTTATCAAATGCATTACCAAACTCAGCCTTTAATTCATTAGCCCAGTTAGTAGTTTGGATTTTCATCTGCTCTTCTTGCTTAGCTGCAAAGTCTCTATTTAATTCGATATATTTGTCAACTACTTTCTTGGCCTGCTCTTGGCTTAATCCTGCATCATGTGCGGTTTTCTTGTACCAATCAACAACATCATTAGGAAGCTCTGCTGGTAGTGCGTACTCTTCATGACTCTTTGGTGCACCCTTAAGGAAGTTAATATGTTTTATATCTTCTGGAGATAACTCCTGAATTCTCTTACCTATTAAGGATTGTGCGTGCATATAGCTTTTAGCAAGCTCGTTTACATCCTTGAAGTTTTTTAGGTTTGCAAATTGTTTTAACTCATCGCTTAATGAATCAAATAGACTTGGCGCTCCTACATCTGGTGTTGCTTGTTGTGCTTGAACTGTTGCATTTTGTGCAACAGCTGGTGCTTCAGGAGCTACGGTATTAGTTACTATCGCTTCAGAAACGGTTGTCTCAGTATTAGAGATCGTTTGATTCGAATCCATCATTTATTTCCCCGTGGTTTTGTTTATCATTAACGTCTACGTTTATCAACGAAGCTATTCTTAAGCCTACTCTACGCATACCTTCGTAAAAGGCAGTTGTATGTGAATCGCTTGGTACAAACGTTGAGTCATATATTTTACTAAATTTTAGGAGGTCGGTCAAGACCTTCTTACCAGATTCAGTTGCCAATACATCTTGATAGGCCTTAGCCAGCTCAATATTACTTGATTTAGGCTTTGATAAATTAAATATATTCCTAATTCTATCTAACATCTATTACCTACTTATTCATGATTGAGTTAATAGTAGCAGCTTGTTCAGCTGATTGCATAGCCATTTGAGCTTGTTGAGCTTGTGCCTGAGCTTCCCTAATCTTAGCTACATCTTCAACTGGACGTACAACATCTTTCCATATAGCCAAGCTATCAGCCATCTTACGGGCTGCAACGTCTAAGTCAAAGTTATCTAAGGTACTTGGGTTAAGTTGTATCAAAGAGCTTGCCGCACCTATGAACTGATTGAACTGAGCAGATTCTTGCTGCTTCTGTAACATAGGTACTGGACCTACGTATTCAATCTCATACTCATTCTCAAGAACTTTTTGTGGAATCCTGCCTAACTTACCACTACGCGCATATATAGAAAATATCTTAGCAATTAATGGAGTTAAGTATTCAGTTTGTAGCCTTCCAATTACTGGACCTAACAATTTCAATGCTTCTTGTTGGCGCTGTATTACTTCGGTAGCGGTCATCATAGGACCATCCCTAAATACTAATTGATCAACAAAGAATGAGTCCCTAATCTGCTTTTGGAATTGACCAAGCATTTCAGCACCGATGTTTAGGTTTCCTCCGACGTTGAGCGGTTGTACTCGCGCCGTACCATCCATTGATATACCGCCATATATGACGCCATTTGGTTTGGCCTGAACTGGCATCATAACTCCGTCATCAGCTAGTAGTAAAGGAGGGGATACCTGTAGCTGAGCGGACTTGATTATGGTTTCGGTCATTCTGTTTACAAGTTTGACTGTCGGTAGGGTCTGCCAGGTTGGAGACCTCCCATAATCCTCGGAGGAGAACTTACTAAATCTAGCTATAATATATGGGCTTTCAAAGTAACCGCCAACAGATATTAAGCTCTTATTAGTTATATCGATGTGATA
>Ga0315901_10010683_pt1 | contig 10411 bp, 12 predicted proteins | sample LakEriMetagenome_10_FD_203761 | JGI IMG/M metagenome (GOLD analysis project Ga0315901, IMG submission 203761) | Freshwater fungal communities from buoy surface, Lake Erie, Ohio, United States - Buoy 2 MA116 | ecosystem: Environmental > Aquatic > Freshwater > Lake | place: USA: Lake Erie, Ohio... | reverse complement strand
AAGAACCATTTGAGTTTTTACCCGTGAAGCGTGTGCCCTCTGGTATTTCAAATGAAGATAATGCAGATTGAGCAAAAGTTAAATTAACTATAGCTCTTGATGATTTTGCTGACCTTGGTGTGTAATTTAGAGCTTTAGCTATAGATATTACACTGTTTCTGAGTTGTGCAGAATCCATAAACATTTCAGAAGCAACCATGTTCAGATAGAAAGTATTTAAGTAAGTGTTATAGCTCAAAATATCAAGCAACACAGACATGTTTGAGCCATCAAAATCGTAGTCTTGAAATAGACTCTGGTTGCTTAAGTACGTCTTTAAAGAAGCTTTGAGGGTATCAAAGTCTAAGTTTACAAGACTGATAGAGGTGTTTGCTGCCATTTATCTGATTCTTCTTAAGATGAGGTCTACTGATTGCACCACCTGGCTATTTAGTATCATAAAATATATACCTATATTTACAGTATCAGTCTGTTCATTTCTATTGACTATCACTTGCATTACATTTACACGCGGTTCACTCTTTTGTATTGAGTTTGTGATTTGAAAACGAACTTCTTCTGCTAAGATTTCATCATTAGGTTCAAAAAGAACTTTTCTGATGTTGCCGCCAATAGATGGTTGAAACAAGCGTTCACCCGTCATTGTTAAAACTATATTACGAACAGAACGCTTTATTGCTATGTCGTTCTTTGTCCTAGCTAAATCTTTGGTGATAGGGTGTGGTGTAAAGTCAGTAAGAAAATCTGAAAATAAATCTGGTATTTTCTGTAACTGAGTGATCGTGTCAGCTCTAGTTGACAATTTTTAAGTCTCCTTAATCGTCGTTGAATCTGATCTGTTGACCGTCCATTCTAACTATACCAGATGCTGTAATGGTGATGTCACCAGCTGATGTAGTCATTGTGATAGTTTCTGCTTCTACTATAAAGTCTTTACATTTAATTTTAAATGTTTGGGCTGATTCCATATAAATGTTTTCGCCTGATATGACAGTTGTATTGGCTGCTGATCTTACTTGTACTTGCTTATCAGAGTTTACGTCAATATTACCACCAGAAGCTACTTGCCAATCACCCAATAAAGTATCTGCACGAATACCACTTATTTGTGAAGCGTAATATCCCTCAATATTTTCATAATAATTTCCTGACACTTTCTTAGCGTCGTCACCGCGCACAGTCTCTTCTTTATCTTCATTGACTGCCACTATGTAGTTTTTACCAATACCTACTTCATAGTTACCCTTGATGCCCAACACTTTATAACCAGCCATTGCTTCATAAACAGAGTTATCTACATTCAATGAATAATTACCAGCAATTTTAAAATCTACTTGACCGTCGGATGTAAAAGTGACACCATCTTTATGATATAAGCTAGTTTTTCCTTGAACAGTTTGTTTCCAACCACCATCACTCTCTAATTCTACGTACGTACCTTTTGTATGACCAACTTTTAAACTTTCTTTTCCAGGTGCATCATTAATATGAAACTCATGGCCACCTCTTGTCATTGTAGCCTGATTGTATGGATAATCCGTTTCAAACTTAGATTCTGGGTGCCTTCTGTTTTCTGGATCATCAGACATATTAAGTCACTCCAGTAAATAATAATTGAGATCTTCTAGATAGCATTGCTTGCTTTTGCATAAACTCTTTTCCGAGTGTGTAAAATGGATTTTTATTTTCATCAGGAAAAATTGAAAAAGTTACTTTGGGATATAATACGTTATTGACACCCTGTGCTAATAATGGTATTAAACTTGCAGCCATATTTATGATTGAGCTAAAACTATAGCCGCTCCCCATCACTTTAGTAGCACCAGAAATTTTTGCAAAGTCTATAGAACTACTTATAGCACGCATTAGTTGAGGTCCAGAAACTGAAACTTTAAATACAGATTCTAATGAACCAACTAATAATTTTTGAGTATCATATTGAGTATGCTGTTGCGGTGTCGCAAAGTTTGGTTGCCCATTTCTTAGTGTATATATTGGCTCTCCAATATTCATTGGATCAACCCACTTAATATATCCTGGATAAGGATCATTATCATAAGAATAGTATTCTTGAACATAACCAATTGGTGGTTCTATTTGTACACCAGTGATGGGTGAAAAAGATACAGAAGGTACACGAGCTAAAGGTGTAGTTATTATACTTTTAATACTATTTTCTAGTGCTGTTGTCTTGACAAAATTTAAAGCACCTCTAGTATAACCGGTAATACCATTGATACTTGTAACGGCTTGAGCTAAAGCTAAATCAGCTGTAGCTGCTGTTCCATTATTTAACACACTAATACCACAAACTCGAGTATTAGCTAAAGCATTGATTAAATTTCTAACGCTATTCATTGCATATGCTGCTTCATTTAGTGCTGCTAGTATCTTTTGTATGCCTAGTTTATTAGCAAGTTCAAGTATAGCGTTTCTGATAGCGTTAGCAACTACATTAACAATACCACTGATAATACTAGTCAAGTCTAATTGAATATTTACTTGCAGAGCGTTGAATGGTAAGCAAGGAAGAGCAGATATTTTATAGTTTGGATCAACTTGTTTAAACAGTTGTAAAACGTCACCGTCAGATCCAGTACCCACTGATGCTATGGTAGGAACATCAGCAAACTTCATTCCTTGTTCTACTTCTTTACTCATGATGATGCCATCATCAACTTTTACACTATCAACAGACGCTAACCCACCATCAATCTGATCTAGAGTTATTCTATTTGGGTTAAGAGCACTATATGGGTTAGACACTGATTGTTGTGAAGCTGCTGGAATACTACCAACCGTTGTGTCAATCTCTGGTGTGCCTCCAGTAGTACTATCTGTTTTAGCATCACCGGCTTTACCAACAGTTCCTTGAATAATTGGATACTGATAGTCACGATCAGCCCACATACCCATTACGCGTGAACCAACCATGAGACCAACTGGAGCTGTTCCTATTCTTCCGAGTGCAGCAGAAGTAGCTGGTTGCATCACCTGCGCCCATGGTAAATCTTCATCTGGAATATTAGCTTTGTCATCATGTCTTCCAAATATACGTACTTGCACTCGTCCAGAACGGTGTGGATCCATCACATTTGTGACTATACCAATCCACCATCCGGATGGTTGCCCTAATGATCTCTCAGTCATAGTTTTTTAGTCTCCTCATGATTCATAAGCACCTTTGATGCATTCGATAACGCAAGTATATCGTGGTCTTTCACCAAACTCGCCTATCTTATGATGTATCCTTGATATCAAAAAATTACCAGTCATCAAAGGATCTTCTTCGGACTCACCGGTGAATCCTTTTTTATTTGGTATCGTGCATTCTATCATTTGACCAGCAGTCAATAATGTATCACCAGGTACACGAATTTTCATGGCGTTCTGCATCAATGCGGCTAAGTATACTTGTAAGTCTCCCGTGTGTTCAGGTATGTTAGTTACTGGTCGTTGTGATATATCAACCGGTATAATTGATTGTGGTGGAATTTTAGAATCAAAATATTTATTTTCAAAATCAGATGTTATGTTTGAACTCTCACCACCTAAATTGTATTCACTTGGCTTTGGTTCAACTATTTTTGATTCAAATTGCCATGTCGTAAAATTAAAAGTAGTTATTTTTCTTGGTCCACCGTACTGAATGTTTTCAATAGACTTAAATTGTGTAGGAATTTTAAAAGATATAATATTATTATCTTCTCTGGCTGCATAATCTATATTAAGAGCAGACTGTTCAAAACTTTTGACTATAGATTGAGAAAATAATTTTTCTATTGTAACAAAATTATAAGCTTGTTGTTCATTTTGTCTATTCTCAAAATAAACATAGAGTGGAGACTTATTATCAGCAGAAACTGATCTTTTTCTAATCATCTCTATAGCTCTAAATGGGCTCATATGAGGTACAACTATTTTTTGTGGAGTCTTAGTCTGCTCAACTATAATAGGTTTTTGACTTCTTAAATAATTAGTATGAACATCCTCAATCATTTCTGAACAAAGCTGATTGTAACTTTTTTGCACATAATTTGTTTTAGCATACATTGCTTCTTCAGAAACACATTTTAACTTATATTTTTTACCCTTTTGGGCACCCGTCATTTCGACTTCACCAAGTTCATATAATGCAAAGCGAAAATCACCGATGACTGTACCTGGAATACTATAAGTAAAATTTACAGTTTCATCACCAAGTAGTTTAACCGTTCCAAGTAAGTCTTCGGTATCTAAAACTTCTATGTCGCAGACTGTCCCTGGTGTAAAGATACTCTCATAAATAGAAGCACTCAAGAATATTGATGATATATCTATATTAGCACGAGAAGATGTTATAGACATTCTCTCAATTGTAAAATCACCAGATTGATAGCTGTCTGTCATGTCACTTCAATAACTTTTTTAATTCTTTTGAGACTTGTGCTGCGTATTTCTTATCCATGATACGGATAGACCTGTTGTTTGTGTTTATTTCATTTTCATACTCATAATAAGTTACTGGTGACCAGTAAGTAGTTTCAATTGAGCTAATGTTATTAGCTACAGAGTTAGCAGCTGTGAATACAGTATTCGCTCTACTCTCTGTGCCATAAAGATAACTATTACCAGTTATTGTTCCCGTTGTAGTAACGCCACTCAAGTGTTGTAACACCACAAAAGTAGAGTTAGCAAAACTTACTTGACCTTTGCCAGTATTATTAGCATCAAATGTGATGTTAACGATCTCATCACTAGTAAAAAAAGAACCATTAGCTACAGCATATCTAGCTACAGAATTTGTATTGTATTTCCAGTCTATACGTCTTCTTTTATATGCAGTTGGTATAGTATCTTTCAAATCATCTAGATAAACTGGTTCATAGTATTGTTTCAAAGCTTGATTCAAACTATTATAAGCAGAAACTGTTATCTGTTCTTGATTGTTATACCAATTGTTTCTATAATGTTTTACTTTTGTAGTAGCTCTATCTAGAGTGCCATACTTCTTTATGATAAAATTCATAAAAGTGTCTTGATCTACATTCCAGTCATAGTAAGGATCTATGACTCTATTAGATAAGTATAAGACCCACGATGAGTGTGGATCTTGATAATAGTCTTCTGCTAAAAGATCTGGACGTTCATATTGTTCTATTTCATACAAATAATAAAGATTAGGGTTATTGTAAACACTGTTAAGAACCGTAGCTCTTTGTGTCAAATTAACTACGGCTGTATTTGCGTAACTAATTATTTGAAATTTTTCAAAGTATCTGTCTGCCATTATTGACCACCACCTAACACACGACCTATCGGATCTAATCCAAACGGCAAGTTTTGAAGAGCAGAAAATTGTGGTAATTGAGCTAATCCTCTAGCAAATATATCAGCAGGTGCACCAGCTACACCAGTCAAAGCAGCACCTACTATATTTCCGCTCATTTGATCCATGAAAGGCTGATCAAGATAATCTAATTTAGTAAAGTATTCAATTTCTTGAAGAGACATTTTAATTTCTACTGCTGTTGGTGCACCATTGTACCAATAAAATGATGGTGCACCAGCCGGTGCATAGTTTACATCAAAAGTTTCTAATACACAAGGTTTAAACTTGTATGTGTAATCATCATTTGGATGTAATTTAATTAAAACCATTTCAGGATAAGTAAAAAAGACACCAGATTGTGTTAATAACCCTGGCGACATATGATACTTAATTGCTTGTATTATTTTTTGTATTTCATCTGATTCTTCTTTATTTCTTGGTATAAGTCTCCATGTAAAACTATGTTTTTTAAATTTAGGATTTTTAAAAACAACTGTCAAGAAAGGATTTATTGCTACACCTGATATAGCACTTCCTGCATCTAAAAGTTTTGAACCTGAACCAAAAACGTTTTGACCACCTATGCTCAATTTGCCAGCAAAATCTGCTAAAGCTTGCAAACCAAATGCAGCTCCAGCATCTACTATAGGATTCAATCCACCACCCGTAGCGGCTTCAGTGAATCCACCCAACACCGGACCAAGTTGTGTAGTGTCATAAGATACTGATACATTATCTATTAAATTATTTGGTATTGGTAATGCTATAAATTTTTTATCTTCTATTGTTTTACGATCATTTATATTTCTTTTTACATACTTAACAAACCTAAAAGACATAAAATGTTGTTGTGTTAAATCTTTAGGAAATGTTAAAACATCTTGAAATTGTTCTGCATATCGATTTCTTATATGAGCATTAGATAATGCTGCAGCGCCGCCAAGTACAGCAGCCCCAGCCCCTGCTCTTAAAACTGGTACTATAGCTTGCCCACCTAGCTGTAAGCCTAATCTTGCTGCATTAAATGCGGTTAGATTATTAAGTGCACCTTCAATGCCTCTAATAAAACCTCTTCCTAACCCAGCCGTAAAAGCACCAGGAACGTTTGTAGGTCTTAACATTGTTTGTCCTTATAAATAGCTTTATTATATTTATACAAATGGTGAAAGATGGCTTTCAAACAAGGTTTCTTCAAGCCAAAGAATCCCACAAAATATAAAGGCGATGCCACACAAATAGTTTATCGATCTGGGTGGGAATTACGTCTTATGTCTTATTTTGATATGCATGAAGATGTGTTATGGTGGTCATCAGAAGAAAAAATCATACCATATCGTTCACCGGTAGATAATAAGATTCACCGTTACTTCCCTGACTTTTTAATAAATATAAAGAACAAAGAAGGAAAGACTGAGACCGTAATGATCGAAGTCAAGCCAAAATCCCAGACTAAAGAACCAAAGAGACCAAGCAAAGTGACAAAGAAATACATTAACGAAGTATTCACATATGGTGTGAATCAAAATAAATGGAAAGCAGCTGAAGAATTTTGTGCTGATCGTGGATGGCGCTTTATGATTATGACGGAAGAAGAAATTTTTGGTAAAAAATCATGACCTCATATATCTTTCAAAGATTAGCACAACGTGGTAAGTTAGAGGGTATTGATACTACTATAAGACAGAGAGATGCAAGAACTTGGTTCAGGAATGCAGCACAAGAAGTAGCTAGTGTAAACTCAAATCTGATGATGCGTGACAAAAAGAACTCTGAAAGCACTATAGATGAAAAGTCTATAGGTTCAATGTTTATGTTTTTCTATGACCCAAAATTAAAAGATAAGTTGCCGTTCTACGACATTTTTCCTTTGGTCATACCCATTGGTTTAAAAAATGACGGGTTCATGGGGCTAAATCTTCATTACTTACCTCCCTACTTGAGGGCGGTGTTAATGGATAAGTTATATTCTACTGTGAACAACAAAAAGTATGATGCTACTACACAACTCAAAGTATCATATGAGTTGCTTAATGGTTACAGCAAGTTTAGATACTTTAAGCCGTGTTTGAAACGATATTTATTTAGTCATGTTGGTTCTTCATTTCTAAAGATAGAACCTACATATTGGGATGCTGCTCTCATGCTTCCGACTGAGAGATTCAAAAAATCAACAAAAGAATTGGTCTGGAAGAATAGTAGGGAGATGGTTGACTGATGGCTTTTGATATAAATCGATTCTCAACTAACATCAATACTTATGGCACACTAAAGACTAGCAAGTTTGACATTAATATAACTCCACCATCTATTCTGTTATCATTGGGTGGTATGTCAAATAGCATTATAAGATTTAGAGCTGAACAAATAGACTTACCATCAATCAGTTTAGATTTAACATCTGTTAATAGATATGGTATAGGTCCAAAACAAAGATTTGCTACTAATGTATCTTATCCAGAATCAGTATCTATATCATTTTTAGAAGTAGAAGATGGTATGATACAACGTTGTATGCTGCATTGGATGAATTCTATATTTGCTTTTGATAGACCATTATATGGCATAACACCATATGTTTATGTTACTCAATATAAAGATGATATAGCAACAATAATTCAAGTAATACAGTATACTGATGACGCAAAAATAGGAAACATCATTGATATACTAGATGCGTTTCCAGTAAATTTGAGTGTAAGTCCATTATCATGGGCTGAAACTAACACATTAGTCAAGGTTAAAGTAGAGTTTGCATTTACAGAATGGAGAAATCCAATTCCGTGCACAGAAGAAGTTGTTTCACAATCTCGTGAAACAGATACGTATAGAGAACAAAAAGAACGTAATGGTATATTGGAAAGTCTTCCAGGAGAATTTAGTCCTTCATTGCCAATAACACCACCAATTTCCACTACACCACCTGCAGAAATTCCAACTAAAAAAAGACCAATAATACTACCATAATAAAAGTGACTTGAAGGAGTTCTTAAATCATGCTACCAAAGATACAACATCCAATCTTTGAATTTACGGTGCCATCTACTAAAGTTACAACAAACTTTAGACCATTCTTGGTGAAAGAAGAAAAGATACTACTCATGGCTAAGAGTTCTGATGATAGAGCAGATATCCTCAGAGCCATCAAACAAGTCGTGAATAACTGTGCTATCGATGAAAAGTTCGATGTAGATAAACTGACTCTATTTGACCTGGAGTACTTGTTCCTCAAGTTACGCTCCGTGTCAGTAGACAACGTAGTAAGAGTATCTTACAGGGACAACGATGACCAGAAAGTCTACGACTTTGAGATAGACTTATCATCAGTCGAAGTAAAGTTTCCAGAAAACGTTGAGTCAGTCATTAAGATCACTAATGACATGGGTATAGTAATGAAGTACCCATCAGCGTCTATATTTGATGATCGTAGCTACTTCAGAGCAGGTGACGACGCTTACTACGAGTTAGTACTACGCTGCATAGACAAGATCTATAGCTCTGATGACGTATACCAAGCCAGCGACTACACAAAAGAAGACTTGGAGTCATTTCTTGACGACTGTGGTGTAGCCACTTTCAATCAGATCCAAAAGTTCATGACGAACGTACCAAAACTCTATCACCGACTCGAGTATAGAAACTCAAATGGAAAGGATAGAGTCATAGAACTGACAAGCCTAACAGATTTTTTTACGTTGGGCTGAACCATAATACACTGGAGAACTACTACATCTCCATGTTTGCTTTGGTTCAGCACCATAAATATTCTGTTGCAGATGTTGAGAATTTAATACCATTTGAACGTGACATGTTTGTTGAGATGCTGCTGCAATTCCTTAAGGAACTTGAAGAGCAAAGGAATAGACATGCCAGCTAGACCGACGGATGACGATGACAATGGACCAGATCCATTACCTAATAACTCATCACGTTTTCCTCAATCTGATTATACCAATACTTCAAGTAATAGTCAACAAAAAAGTTCTGTTAATACTGAAGTAGAAAAATTAATTGCTGAGTATAATTTAAAAAAACAAGATGAATCATGGGTCAGAAGTTATTGGAGACCAGCCATGGGCTGGCTCTATATGGTTATCTGTGCATTTGATTTTATAATCTTTCCATTAATGACTATGTTTTTGCCAGTAATAGCTAAAGCATTCGGTTTCAACATAACTTATTCACCATGGCTCAGTCTGACACTCAGCAATGGTGGACTAATTCACATGGCATTTGGTGCAATACTTGGTGTAGCTGCTTGGTCAAGAGGTCAAGAAAAAATACAGAGTATAGGTAGGTAATGTTAGAAAACCAAGTCGGCGATGCAGATAAATTAAGTCTGTCTGAATACATGGCTTCACAAGCATCTCAAATGTCTGAAGACAGAGATGCTGAGCGTATTGCTGAAAACGAGATAGTCAGTACTTTTCTATCAAAGAAAGTATTTTCAGAGATAGAACTAGTAAGCCAAAACTTGGTTTTTGATGTTGATGAATTAGACTTCACGCTATCAGATATACTCAATGGTTTTAAAAGACCAAGTATGCAACCTAGTTTTTCTGGTGGTGATGATCTGACTACAAATGTCTCTAGCATGACTCCCGCACCCGCAGGTACGGGACAAAGTATGGCATCTCCAAGTCCATCAATGCCACCAGCTTTTAGCTCTTTACAATCAGTTGTGCAATCATTATCACAAGCTGCTAGTGGTGGTCAAAGAAGTTATTCGTCACAACCAGCGGGTCTAGCGGGTGGCATGGGATCGTCGGGTGGTTATACCCCTAGATCAGTAGCACCACAGATGCCGAGTGTAACACCCATGTCTGCTTCACCCATGACACCGGGTGCACAGCCACAAGGTATGACTCCACAGGGTGGACAAGTATCAATGCCGTCTGGAGACGACGCTTCTATCATGGCTATGATTAAGAAACATGAGGGCGTTAGAGACACGCCCTATAAAGACTCAGTCGGGCTATGGACAGTCGGTGTTGGTCATATGATAGGACCAACACTGCCACGTGAGTGGAATAGAAAATTCACACCACAGGAAATAGATCAACTATTTGCAAAAGATTACGCTGAACATAAAGCAGCTGCACA
>Ga0315901_10010677_pt1 | contig 10414 bp, 11 predicted proteins | sample LakEriMetagenome_10_FD_203761 | JGI IMG/M metagenome (GOLD analysis project Ga0315901, IMG submission 203761) | Freshwater fungal communities from buoy surface, Lake Erie, Ohio, United States - Buoy 2 MA116 | ecosystem: Environmental > Aquatic > Freshwater > Lake | place: USA: Lake Erie, Ohio... | reverse complement strand
ATCCCGCTGAACCCAGGGAGGCTCTTTTTCCTCGCGATCATCGTACCGGCGATCCTGCTGCTATTTGTGGTGTACGGTCTGTACAGCCGCTGGGCTTTCGCGCGCACGGGGCACCCCGCTGTGGCGGCGGTGGCCAATGCGATGGCCTTCGCATGGTTCGTGGCGCTCAGTTTTCCGCTGGTGGAATGAAGAAACGCGCAAAGAACACGCGCACCGCATGACAGCGGCCCGCCAAACGGCTGACGTCAGGTGGGGCCCCACCTGTAGAAGTCGATGCCGCACACTTCCTCGAATCCGAGCTTCGCGGCGATCGGTGCGGAGGTAGTGCGGTCACCCTGCAGCACCGCCGCATCCTTGCCCATGGCGCGGGCAGCTCTCAGCCGTGCGGCCATCATCGCCGTGTAGATCCCGTGACCACGGTAATCGCTCAGCGTGGCTGCGCCTTGCATCACCGCGACGCTGCTGCCCCGAGGCGAGAACATGCTGGAGACCGACACCGGGCCTTCGACACCGTCCACAAACGCCAGGTAGTGACCGCCACAATCGACGAGCGGGAACAAATCGCAGAAGACCTCGGACAAATCCTCGGGCAAGGGATAAGCGGTTGTGTACAGACGAACGACATCGTGCCGATCCGCGCTGGTCGCCGGTCGCACGGTCACGGCAGGGTTGCATTTGATATCACGGTTCAGGTCGGTCAACACCAGCCCGGCTTGTTCGATCAGCTTGCTGAATCCGGCGGACTCGAGCCGGCTCACCAGATCGACCGGGGTGGACGACGGGTTGAGCCACCAGCCCACCTCGTGTTGGCGTTTGCCGAAGAAATCCTGCACCTGTGCTATGACGGCGTCGGCATTTTCTTCCGTGAGAGTGGACATGCCGACCATGTTGCCGAACAGATGGGAAATGTTTGGCGTGGCGTGCGCCCGAAGGCCCGGGAAACTCCGGACTTCCCAATGCCCGGCCAGTTCCGGGAACTCGAACATGCTGTTCTCGATGGCATACAGGATCTCTGTCTTGCTCGCGGCCATGTGGGTCTCGCTTCGGTTATTGGAGCACTGCTGGTCTTGCGATGTTCGCTCGACTGTGGCGGCTCGGGGCTGGGAAGAATGTCAGAAGCCGAGTGAGTATCCGGGGTGCTCCGGCCGCCGCGCAAGCGCCGTATGCGCACCGCTCTCCGGGCAGCGAGCCCATTCAGCGAGCGAAGTTGCAGCACGTACAGCAGATGGGGTCACAAAGCAGATGAGTGAGCAGATGGGGTCAGGTCTTACATTTTGCAACATGAACGGAGAGGGGCTGGCCGATCGAAGAGCAGCTGTAGGGAACAATCAAAGACGCTAGCCAAACGCAGCGGGCGAGATAATGAAAATTGGAAGACCTGACCCGGTGACCTTTGACCCGGTGACCTTCGTGCCGATTTCAGGGTTCTTACGGGCGTCTTCAATCCCGGCGATCTAATGATCCGGCATCGCACTTGCTCTGCTGTAGATATCAAGTGTCTCGATGGCATCCTGAGCCAACAGGCCATCGACATGTTCCGCGAATCCGGCGTGCAAGAAACCCCTTCTTTGCCTCCAGTAACGGGCCATGCCGGGAAGATCTTTAACCGCTACGATCGCTATGGTTACAGCCTCACGGAACTCCGCGTCCAAAGTCCCTTCTTTCGAGAGAAGATAACTGTTCTGCATACCCAACATAGCCGTATGCATCGACATCAGAAACTGAAATTCGTCGTGGGGAGGAAGCGGATCCGGGCTTCTCATCGCGTTAAACCAGACATCACTGGCTTGTCGGTTTGTTCCCATTTCGAGATACCAGGATTGCACGGCTCTGGTCGCATCACTCGCGGCAGACGACCTGATTGCAGCGGTGCTTTCGTTAACCTGGATGCCGACGTAAATCAGCGAAACAACCACGGCAACGCCGCTCACGATTTCTGCTAACGATGCCAGATCTTGGAGGTTCATGATCTGATTCTTTTTGTGTGACTCTACCCGGATCTTACATCATGCAAGATGAACTCAGCAGACAAGGCCACGTCTTACATTTTGCAGCATGAACGCACGAACGCAGGGGAAGGTGCTAGCCGATCAGAGGCCGGCCGGGGGAACAACCAAAACCCTAGCGAAACGCAGCAGACCAGACAATGAAAATTGGAAGACCTGACCCCGTTCGTTCGTGGTGGCCACTTGTGCCACTGCGCTCTACGCGCTGCTGGCGGTGGGGCTGGGCGTGAACGCCTTCGTGCTGAACCTCGAACCCGTGGCGCCGCGGATGCCGCTGATCGCGGCGCTTGTTTGCGGCACGCTGCCGTGGTTCCTTGCCGACGAATGGATGAGCCGTTCACCGTTCGCAGCGCGCGGCACTTACCTCGCGAGCAAGTGCGCATTTCTGGCGTCTCTGGTGCTGGCAATCGCGCTGAACCCCGGGAGGCTCTTTTTCCTCGCGATCATCGTACCGGCGATCCTGCTGCTATTTGTGGTGTACGGTCTGTACAGCCGCTGGGCTTTCGCGCGCACGGGGCATCCTGCTGTGGCGGCGGTGGCGAACGCGCTGGCCTTCGCATGGTTCGTGGCGCTCAGTTTTCCGCTGGTGGAATGAGGGCTTTCTGACAGCCGCAGCGTCGGCGGACTCTCAGTCAGCCGCCGCCAGATAGTGATCCACGTTCTCCTGTGTGATGACCTCGATACCGGTATCGATGACCTGCGGGATGCGTACCCCGATCGATGCCTGCCACAGCATCAAAATCGACATCGATCCCTGCATCACCGGGATCGTTGCCGAGGAGGAATCAATCAGGCCTTCCTTGATGGCCTCGAGTATGGGCCTGATCGAGTCCATCCCGACCACCGTCACCGCGCCGGTTTTCCCCGCGCGTTTGATCGCCGCAGCGATGCCTATGGGGCCGGAAGCATCGCAGCACAGGTAGCCGCGCAGATCGGCATGCTGTGCCAGAACAGCCGACGCCTGCTCGAGGGCCATCTCGATATCGTCATTGTCGCAGCCGCCGTCGACCACCGTGATTCCAGGATGCTTCGCCAGCGCGGCAAGCTGGGCGTCGTAACGTTGCCGGTGGTTGGGAGCCGTGGGATATCCGCGCATCACCGCGACTTTACCCGCGCCACCGATCAGAGCGGCGAGTCGCTCGGCGGCAATGGTTCCCTGTCGAAAAAAATCATTGCCGATACTGGTAATGGCCGGATCCGGTGCTGGCGAGTCGAAGACCACGAGGGGTATTCCCTGCTCACGGATACGGTTTATCGCGGCGATGTTGCCGACCGCGTCCACCGGGTCGACAGCAATGCCCGCGGGGCGCGTTTCCGCGGCACGCCCGAGCATCGCATCCTGCTCGACGATATCGGCGCTCACCGGCGGCATGTAGTCGATGATGATGTCGACGCCAAGCCGGGAACTCAGGATACCGGCCTGGATGCGGGCTCCCTTGTGAACTTCATCGAACCACGGGTGCGCGACTTTGGGAACGATCACGAAACGCAGGGCATCAGGCATTTTTGTCTCCGGGGTTGGGGAGGTGACCAAGACCGTCGCGGCCCTCGGCTTGCCCCTAGTGGGCAAGCGGGCACTGCGCGAAAAGCCGCTGTTCCAGCGTGCGGATTTCAGGAAAAACGCAGTCGCACGTCTCCGATGGTACTGAACACGGCGCGAAACACCAGCCCCGACAGCGCCGGCGCCGATGGCGTGATGCCGCCCGTGATCACCACGGCACCGGCGGGCAGTGTGAGACCGTCCTGCGCCAGACGACCCGCAAGCCAGGACAACGCGAGCAGGGGATCACCCATGACATCTGCCCCCACACCGCTCCCCACCAGCGCAGCACCTGCAAAGAACTGCACCGCTTCCGCACGCAGGTCCATGTCCTCGCGCCAGGCCACCGGATCACCCAGGACCACGCCACCGCTCGAGCTGTTATCGGCGATGTTGTGGAGCAGCTCTGCCGGGAACGCGCTGTAACGGGTATCGGCGATCTCGAGGGCAGGCAGCACCGCATCGAGATGCGCGGCCACACTTGCACGATCGTGGCCCGCGCCGGCGAGTTCACGCCCCAGACGCAGCGCGATCTCGGGCTCCACGCAGGGGTTCATGAAACGGCCGGGATCGACCGGGGAGCCCGCCTCTCCCACCCGGTGCGCGACGCTCAGCCTGCCATAACTGCGACGGTCCTCTCCCGGCGCAGGCCGAACCGTACCGCCCAACTTGAACCCGAGCAGCGCAGCCCCCCGCTGATCGAAGGTGCAGCGCTGTACGGCATAGGCCGCGGCCTGATCCGGCACGGCAACACGGGGATCCGGTAACTTCAGGGGGGTTCGATGCCGCTCGGCAGTCCACAGCAGCGCACTCAGGGCAGCAATGTTGTCGGAACTCATGGACATCGACTCCGATACAGGGAGGCGCGGATACTACGATTTCCGATACACGCCCTACCAGAAGCCCTCAGGGAACCGGAAGCGCGCCATCGGCGTGTCATATCAGCAGAACAGCCACCTGCCGGAGCAATGCCGTGCGCGCCATCAATGCCATAAACCGCCTGCCTGTCCTGTGGCTTTGCTTGCTCATGGCCGCACCCTTCTCACGGGCCGCGGAAACCCGCCTCTACACGTTCGCCTTTGCCAACGGATCCCTCGGCTGGAGCGCTGACTTCGCCGACTACCCCGCCGGGGAGGAAGAGTTCTACCAGCTCGAGTCCGGATTCTCCCGGCTGCCGGGATACCTCGGCCTCGAGCGCCCCTTCGCGCTGGTGCTGGCAGGCAACAACCACAGCGACGACCTGTGCATGTTCCTGCGGCGCAAGGTGACGGGCTTGAGCCCGGATACCGACTACGAGGTACGGCTGCGCGCGCGCATCGCCTCCAATGCGCCCGCCGGGGCAGTCGGTATCGGTGGCGCTCCGGGCGAATCGGTTTTCGTGAAAGCGGGCGTATCCCTGACCCGTCCGGCAGCGGACCCCGCAACGCGCCTGCTGAACATCGACAAGGGAAATCAGGCTGTCGGCGGAAGAGACGCGATGGTCATCGGCGACGTCGCCGTCGCCACACCCATCGACGCACCGCGCTACCGCTTCAAGTTGCTCGGGAACACCAGGGCCCCGTTCCTGTTCCGCAGCGACGCAAGCGGTGAAGCCTGGCTTTTTCTGGCGACAGACTCAGGCTTCGAGGGATACACGCGGCTCATGGTGACGCGGTTCACGGCGGAGTTCGTGCCCGTGCCCTGAACGGCGAGCCGCGAGGCCCGCTGCAAGGCAGGCCTCAGTACAACGTCACCACCTGATCGTTGACGAAGGTATAACGGGGGTACTTGTACCAGCCGTAGAGCAGCGATTTGCGCGGCTCCTTGTGAACCTTGGTGTCGTGGATGGTGAGCACCTCGCCATCCGGGTGCATCCAGAAATCGACGTCGTAGAGCTTGCCCGCCTCATCTGCCACCGCGAAGTCGGTGCAGGCGAAATAGGTGTTGTCGTCGATCTTGCGCACGGGGTCGTGGATCTTCACGAAGCGCAGGGAGAGCATTTCACCGGTTCGGTCGTCTTTCAGGCGAAAGATCCCATCGGCATCCACGGTACGCGCAATGTGGGCGTGCATCGCGGCCTTGATGTCTTCGACGTAGTACTTTCGAGGAGCGTCAGAGGGTTCCGCGAAAAGTGCGCCCGGCAGGAGGAAAAAAACTGCCAGCACCAGTACGGGCAGGAGCCCTGCAGGACGCATGCTTCGGAATCGGGCCGCGGGAGGCGTCAGAGTTTTTTCTCTTCCGCGGGCTTGCCGCCGTGCTCTGCTGCCTCGCCGGCATGCTCGTGCGAGCCAGAAGCCTCTCCGTGATGGTCACCGTGAGCGGCGCCAGCCTTGGACTCGGCTGCCTTGCCACCGTGCTCTGCCGCAGTACCTGCGTGCTCGGCAGCGGTTCCGCCGTGTTCGGCAGCGGCTTCGGTGGTCTTGGCGGCTTCTTTGTCGGCCGCGGGCGCTCCGCCATGCTCATCGGCGAACGCGAGGAGGGGAAGGACGAATACCAGTGCTGCAAGGCGCTTCATGGGGATCTCTCCGGGGTTGTGGGACGGGCGGAACATACTCCGCGTCAGCTACGACTGCCAGTACTTCGGGGGATCACTGCTGTGCGGGATCCTCACGCGCCCCCGCCACCCCCAGATCAAGATTACGCGAGCGCAGCGGCTCCTCGAGCCAGGCGCGGATGGAGAACGCCTTGTCCCGCTCTTGCGGCAAACCGAGCCCCATGGCGGCCCAGGCGGGTGCGCTGCGGCTGCCGGGGTTGGCGTAGGAGCGGAAAAGCGGATCCCAGCAACTCAGGATGGTAGAGAAATTCGCATCACCGACGCGCCGCTCCACCGCGTGGTGCGCGGCATGGAATCGCGGCGTCACGATGAAACGGGACAACCAGCGCTCGACCGGGTCCGGGAAGTCGATGTTGCTGTGATGGAACTGTGCACAGAGACTCACCAGCAGCTCGAACAGGAACCAGGCCACGGGCGTGGGCCCCCAGACCAGCACCCAAAGCGCTTTCGCGCCACCCGAGAGAAACAGTTCACCCGGATGGAAACGCAGGGCCGTGCCCACGTCCATGCCCGTATCCGCGTGATGGCCCTTGTGGAAGCGCCACAGGAAGCGCCAGCGGTGGTTCCCGCGGTGCCAGAGGTAATCGAAGAAGTCGAGCACCACCAGCGAGACGATGATCTCGGTCCACCCGTAGAGGCCCAGCCAGCGCGAGATGCCCCAACCCTGCTCTTCGACGTGTACCGTCCACAAAAGCATGGGCACGTAGATGAACACACGCACCAGCACGGTGTTCAGGGCTGCCACGCCCACGTTGAAGGCGAGTCGTGATCCACGTTCGCCATGCCACGGGCGGGCAGGGCGAAGGGTCTCCAGCAGCAGGAACAGCAAAAAGCCGCCAATGAACACCGCCAAACGGCCGGCATCAAGGTTGATTTCCATTTTCACCCCCTTGCGCCCGAACAGGAGCGGACAGCCCGGCATTGAAAAGCATTCGCCCCCACAGCACCATAGCCCCCTTCAACGGTCAGCCACTCCGGAGCTTCCATGAAACGCGCCCTTCCGCTCGCCCTGGCACTCGCGCTCGCCGCTTGTTCGGGCAAAGAGCCACCGGCCCCCGCCACCACCGCACCGGCAGCGGCCCCCGTCACGCTGGGCTCGGGCGTGGATGCCAAAGGCTTCGACGCCACCGTCCGTCCGCAGGACGATTTCTTCCAGCACGTGAATGCCGGCTGGCTCGCAGCCCACGAGATTCCGGCGGACCGTTCGAATTACGGCAGCTTCACCAAACTGGCCGACGAGGCAGAGAAAAACCTGCAGGCCATCATCGAGGAATCCGCCGCCGCCCCCGCAGACACGCGGAGCAAGGAAGCGCAGCAGGTGGGTGATCTCTATGCCTCGTTCATGGACGAGGCGCAGATCGAAGCACTGGGCGCCACGCCCATCGCCGACGAACTGGCCGCTATCGCATCCCTGCCCGACAAGGATGCTCTGATCGAACACATGGGCAAGCTCGCCCGCCAGAACCAGACCGGGCTCTTCGGCGGCTACGTGAACACCGACCCGAAACGCTCGGACCAGTACACGTTCATCATGGTGCAAGACGGCCTGGGTCTCCCCGACCGTGACTACTATCTCGACGCGAAGTACGCCGACAAGCTCGCCGCTTATACCCCGCACATCGCGAAGATGCTGGAACTCGCCGGCATCACCGAGGGCAAACGCCGCTCGGACGCGATCGTCGCCTTCGAGACCGAGATCGCAAAGATCCAGTGGACCAATGTCGACAGCCGCGACGACACCAAAACCTACAACCCGATGACGGCTGCTCAGCTCGCAGCGCTCGCGCCCGGCGTGGACTTTGCGCGCTATTTCACGGCCATGGGCAAAGACCCGTCCACTGACGTGGTGGTGTCGCAGCCAAGCTATTTCACGGCGATGGGCAAACTGCTCGACACCACGCCTCTCGATACACTCAAGGACTGGATGCAGTGGCATCTGGTGAGCCAGTACGCGGGCGCCCTGAACAAGGCACTGGTAGACGAAGGTTTTGCGTTCAACGGCACCACGATGCTCGGCATCCCCGAGATCCGCCCGCGCTGGAAGCGCGGCGTGAAGACCGTCGAGGGGAGTCTCGGCGAGGTGGTGGGCAAAATCTATGTCGAGCGCCACTTCCCGCCGGAAGCCAAGCAGCGCATGGACACGCTGGTGAAGAATCTCGTCGAGGCCTACCGTCAGGGCATACAGACGCTCGACTGGATGAGCCCGGCCACCAAAGAGAAAGCGCTCGCGAAGCTCGCCACCTTTACGCCGAAGATCGGTTACCCGGACACCTGGCGCGACTACAGCAAGATCGAGATCCGGCGTGACGATCTGGTAGGCAACCTGCAGCGCTCCGCGGAGTTCATCACTCAGCGCGAACTCGACAAGCTCGGCAAGCCGGTGGATCGCAGTGAGTGGTTCATGACGCCGCAGACGGTGAATGCCTACTACAACCCGGGCATGAACGAGATTGTGTTCCCCGCCGCCATTCTGCAGCCGCCCTTTTTCAACCTGCAGGCGGACGAGGCCGTGAACTACGGCGCCATCGGTGGCGTCATCGGCCACGAGATCGGGCACGGCTTTGACGACCAGGGTTCGAAGTGGGACGGCGCCGGCAACCTGAACGACTGGTGGACGACGGAAGACCGCAGCGAGTTCGACAAGCGCGCCAAGGCCCTCGTCGATCAGTACGCCGCCTTCGAGCCGCTGCCCGGCTTCAAGGTGAACGGCCAGCTCTCGCTGGGCGAGAACATCGGCGATCTCGCCGGCCTCACGCTGGCACACGCGGCGTGGAAAATCTCTCTCGGCGGCGCCGAGTCCCCGGTGATCGACGGGCTGACCGGCGATCAGCGCTTTCTGGCGGGCTGGGCGCAGGCCTGGGCCAGCAAGCAGCGCGATGACTTCATCAAGACCATCCTCGCCACCGGCCCGCACTCACCGCCCAAGTTCCGCACCAACGGCGTGATGCGCAACCTGCCGGCGTTCTACGCGGCCTACGGCGTGAAAGAGGGCGACAAGCTCTACCTGCCGCCAGAGCAGCGCGTGAAGATCTGGTAGGGCTACAGCGGACGGAACTGCCAGCCGTGGGTGGGCGCGAGCGCGGGGTTGCCGTGCTCGATCACCTGCACGTCGAACCAGATCGGCAGCAGGTAACGGAAATAGAACGCGTGGGTGGTGGTCTGCTCGATCACCAGATCCTCGTACTCCTTGATCTGCACTCGGGGGTCACGGGCCTGCCAGTCCTTGCAGAGGGCGAGTTTCTCGTCAACCTCGGCCCGCGTCTCGAGAAGGAATCCCAGATGGTCGTAGCCCGGTGAGTGCAGCGGCTGGTCCTGTTCCATCAGCAGGATGAACTGGCTTACAGCGGGGTCCGTCATGAACAACAGCCCCGTCTGGTCGAAAAGCGGCACGTCGATGGCATCGAAGCCGAAGACCTCCTTGTAGAAACCAGTGAGGTTCGCGCGCTCGGCCGAAAGGCTGCCGCGCGGCATCGTGAGTTCCATGTGGTTGAAGCGAAGTGCGCCCATGTGCCGGTCTCCTTGCAAGGTGTGGGAGCAGTATAGGGTCGGGCCACGGCGCGGGAATGGCGATTCGTTAATCCGTTACTGGCCCCTCCTACCACCACGCGGCTACGCTCGCGCCACCTCATCTGCGCAGCACTTCGACCCGTGACCACCGGCATCCGCGACAGCCTGCCCACACTCCCGATCACGCCCCTGCTGGGTGGGATCGCGCGCAACCTTGGCGAGCGGACCGAACTCGTGCTGGAAGCCCCGCCCGGCGCGGGCAAGACCACGCTGGTGCCGCTCGCGCTGCTCGACGAACCCTGGCTCGCCGGGCAGCGCATCCTGATGCTGGAACCCCGCCGCATGGCCGCGCGCGCTGCGGCCGAACGCATGGCCGCACTTCTGGGCGAGGAGGCGGGTTTCACCGTGGGCTATCGCGTGCGTCTCGAGGCGAAAGTCTCTGCACGAACGCGGATCGAGGTGATCACCGAAGGGATCCTGAACCGCATGCTGCAGGACGACCCTTCTCTCGCGGGAACGGGCCTGCTGATCTTCGACGAATTCCACGAGCGCAGCCTGGACGCGGATCTGGGGCTCGCGCTGGCCCTCGCGGGACGTGCGCTGTTCCGTGAGGCCGCGGATCCGCTGCGCATCCTCGTGATGTCGGCTACGCTGGACGGCGCCGCCGTGGCGCGCGTGCTGGAGGAGGCGCCCGTGCTGCGGGCGGAAGGGCGTTCCTTTCCCGTCGACATCCACTACGCATCGAGCACGCCTTCGCGCGAGGAGCTCCTGCCCTCTCTCCGCACCACGCTGCAGGGGCTGATGCAGCAAGCACCGGAAGAGACCGGC
>Ga0315901_10010670_pt1 | contig 10419 bp, 12 predicted proteins | sample LakEriMetagenome_10_FD_203761 | JGI IMG/M metagenome (GOLD analysis project Ga0315901, IMG submission 203761) | Freshwater fungal communities from buoy surface, Lake Erie, Ohio, United States - Buoy 2 MA116 | ecosystem: Environmental > Aquatic > Freshwater > Lake | place: USA: Lake Erie, Ohio... | reverse complement strand
TATCAGAAGTAGCGTTAGGAACGCTTATATGCGTCCAAGAGCCGAATTCTTCGATGATTTGGTCAAAGGGTATATCCGAAGCCAAACACGCCTCTACGACCTGTTTAGGGGTCATTCCGGGGACTCTTATATCAGCAGCACAACCTAGCCTATGTTGGCTAGTGTCCTTGCTACCGACAGAGTCATTGACTTGTTTAGACCTAAAGCCTGAATTAATCATTATTGGCTTATTTAGGAGGGTTCTAACCTGCTCTAGCAAGGCTGCTAGTCTAGTTAAGTTAGCAACCTCACTGGCGTTAGGGGTATTATCTAGGTTCTTACGCTCAGCTACTTCAGAGTGGGTTAGTTCTTCTAGTGTAAAATTAGGGCTTAGGTTCATCTTTACCTTTCTTCATATCCATTATCTTCTCCAGCGTGCGTCCGCCGAAATAGAAGGACATAATCAACATTCCCCATTGACCTAGCAGTTCAACATAGTTGTTGTTGACTTCAATGTCCCATGCGGACATCGTAGCAAAGGCAGAATAGACCAACAGGATAAAGACTAACGTCATAGGTCGTATGTTCTTCGACAGCCAGCTATCACTAGCCATGTCTGCTTCTTGACGCTTTGTGAGTTCTTGTGCCTCAATATTGTCAGCGTTTAACTCAGCTAACTTACCTTCTTGTTGCATCTGTAGCAACTCTTTCTGCGCCTTTGCTTTAGCTTCTGGATCAGGAATAAATTTATCTAGGACTTTCATCCCAACATCGAATAGTGCCATTAATGGTAACATTATTGTTTAACTCCCCAAGTTAGATACCAAGCAATGACCGCAGCCACTGCATAGCACATGAACATTGCTCTACGAACCTTTGCCAAATCTTGTTTAAACTCTCTAGTAAGTTCATTGTCTTGTTTCTCTATCTTTTGTTTAATGGATTCGATTTCACTCCAGCGTTTAGCTCCATGCTTCTTAATGAAATCAGCTTTGACTTTAGCTTCCTCGATACGGATGGTTTCTTGGCGTTGCCATTCCATCATTGCTCGTTTGAAATACTGCTCTTTGAAGACCTGAGATTCCCGTATTTGTCTCTTACGCTCTAGGTCTTTTTGCTGAGCTACGGCTGCAGCGTCCTTCTGTACATCGACAATACTCTTAGTAATGGACTTACTAGCCTCACGACTAGCGTCCATGCTATTGGTTACAGACTTTGCTCCTTCGATAAACCCAAATTGATCTGACATGGCTCATGTTCTTATTGTTGTTCCTCAAATAGGTTAAACTCTAGTTGTGGTTCTGGAGCAACTGGTTCAGGCTGAATAGTTTCCATTGTTGCTTCTTTGGCTCCTCCGTAAATATAACGAGGGGCAACTGAAGACAAACTATCTTTCAACTTGCGGAAATTTGTTGGATTATTAATCTTAAAATCCATTGTTTTAGCAACATTCATTAGTTTTTCTAAACCATCTTTATCGAGTAATAGATCACCAATAGCTTTATCAGTAGCATCTTTTAACTGTGCAGTGTTCACACGAGTTGCAAGTCGAACAATCTTTTGCGGAATACTTGCAATACGATCACGGAATGTAGATGTAATAAACGGAGCATCAAGACCGGGTATACCCAACTCTGTTAACTTTTTATTGACAAGGTCAAGTTCAGCTCTCATAAGAACTGCACTAATATCATCAACATTGGCTTTTCTGATAGAATCAGATAATTTAACTAAGTCTTTAACAGCAGACTGATAGCCTTTACCAAACATCTGATTAATTACTTTAGCATTCTTTGGATCAGACAAGAACTTTAATCCGCCATCAGGAAAATCTCTAGCCTTGTTTACAATTTCAGCACGAATAGAGTTATAAACTGCTTTAGATGTAACTGGATCCAAATCTTTAAGATCTCTAGTAATCTTTGAAAAGAAATTAGGATCTGTAAATAGTTTGTTTGAAATCTCTATATAATTTGGTACAGATACTCCATTAGAATCTTTAACGCTAATGACAAAGTTATCAGCAACTTTCTTTTCAGCTATTTTAACTGCATCGTCTATATTAGCTCTAGCAATTTTCAACGCCCCATCATCAATGAGTGCTTGATTTAATAATGATTTAGTTTCAGGTAGCTGGTCTAAAACAGAACTTTTTTGTTTTATATAGTTGCGAAGTGCTCTTGAATCTAATACATCATTTTTAATTGCTTTATTATAAACATCAGCAATTACCGCATTATTAGCGATAGGAATACCTTGATCGCCTACGGCACCTAAAAACTGATTTAGAGAAGAACTGTTCTTGATAATTACAGGAGCAACCTGTTCAGCATACCGCTTAGAATCAATATCTTTAATGCCTTGAGCAGAGAAAGGAATACCTACTTTCTCGTAGAAGACTCGGTCTACATCCGCTAATCGCTGGCTGTAGTCTCCGGGAATGCTTTTACGAGCATCATTAACAAAGTTTTCTAACTGATTAATACGACGAGATTCATCTAACGTTAGTCTCTCACGCTGGAATTCGTTAATGGCTCTCTTTAGGGAATCTACATTCTCAAAAGATAGTGGTTTAAATACATCTTTAGCAACCTCTTCTCCTAACTCATTAATAGATTTTTCCTGAGTTGGAGATAGTTTAGATAGAATCTGACGATCAATTGGCGTATTACGACCAAAGATATCACGAAGGTTATTTTCTTCTACAAATTTATAAATACTAGCTACTTGATCGCTAGGTAATTCAGCTTTAGCAGCAGTGGCATCATCAATAATTTTTTGATAAGTAGGACTAATCTCGGCTGCGGCTGTCTTACGCCGAGCTTCAACTAAATTTTCAATTGCTTTACCAATCTCTGTTTGTTTTTCTGTCGGAACAAACTTGTTACTTAAATTTTCAATTTGATCATCGATAGCTTGTCGACGCTTATAAGCATTACTAATATCAATACCTTGAGCACCTGTAACAGGAGCATAGCGAGGACCAAATAAAAAATTGGATCGTTCATCAATAGCTGTTGCAATATTTTGTAATTCTAAATCAACCCTTTGACGGAACTGAGGATTTTCTTTTGCTAATTTCTGTACTTGAGATTTAACAAGAGCGTTATCAGACATAGCAACTGCCAACGGTACTGTGTCTTTATTAATAATATCTCCAATACGATTAAATTCCTTAACAATATCGTCAATCTTTTGATCAGCAGGTAAATCCTGAGCAATTTTCTCTAGTAATCGTTTAGCTGCTCCAGATGCGTATGCTTCATTTGCTGATGCTGGATCAGTTTTAACCATCTTATATTTGTTATAAATCTGTTTAGCAACATTACCAGCACCGCTAACGGCTTGTTCTATGGCTGCTGCTGGCGTAATACCTAATACTGCAGCACTTAAAGAACCTACAGCTTTACCAGTTCCCGTTGTTTCTCCTGTAATAGTTTTTTCTACCTGCTCACCAAGGATGCCTCCAGTTTCAGCAGTAGTACCTAAAGTAAACAAACCACCGGCACGACCTGTGGTTTTAGCTAGGGTTTCTGCTGCCCAATCAGTTAATTTAGCTCCAGTTTTCATTACAGGACCAATACCGATGTAGTTAATCGGATCAGTCATCATTCTTGAACCACCGCCTACAATTTCAGATACGGTTCCGGGTGCTTTCATTCCAGTCGTAGCCCCAGTAATTCCGCTAGCAGTTGTTTGTAGTCTCTTTACATTCTCGCTAAATCTTTCTCCAATACCGCCTTTTTTGCCTTTACCAGTAATAAGACCTGAAACAGGCTCAATTAAAAACGTATCAAGAATAGCTTGTCCAAGGACAGCACTATCAGTTAAGCCTAGTTTAGCTTGATTAGCAATGTAATCAAAAGTACTAACAGCTTTAGCGGCTTCAACATCAGGTTTTGCCTCAAAAGGATCTACAATGGTTTTACCCATTGGCATATCTAACGGATCAATAATTGCCATTATTTGCTCTTTGGTTGGGGATACTTTTTGTTATAATATGCTGTAAGTTCTGCATCAGAAACATTAGGATTAGCTGCACGAGCCTGTATCAACCAGTTTGCTAATGCAGGAACAGTCTTTGCACCGCCTGCTGGCGGAGTTGTCTTTAATGCAGGACCAACTAAATCCTCTACAATTTGTGGATCAAATTTAGAATTAGTCAAGACTCGACGAGCCTGATCTTGTCCAGAACGATACGATTGTTGAATTTGTTGTTCGAGTACTTTAACACCTTTTAAAACATCATCAATTTTAGCATTGCTTGGAGAACCCGTAATAAATTTAGCTACTCCGTCTACAATATCTGACGCAATACCAGAAGAACCAAGAATATTTTTTAACTCATTTTGACCAATTTGATTATCGCCAACAAGTTTAACTAAAGCTCTTTGAAATTGTGGTAATTGACTTGAATTACCAGCCTTAATTAATTCACCATAATTGTTAATTGTTTTAATAGTACTGAGGCTTTCTTGCGATTTACCAAGATAATCTTTAACAAGAGACTGCGCCGTCCGTAAATCAGGAACTGTAGCAGCTCCGGGAGCGATACCAGCGGCAGCTTCTTTTTGTCTAAACTGGCTTTTCCATTCTTTAAAATCATTAGCTGCTTTGGCTCGACCTTCTACGGTATCCGGATACTTAGCTAATAACTCAGTAAACTTAGCCTGTTCTGCTTGATTCTCTGGAGTACCTAATTTCTCTGTTGAAGCCTTTCTAGCTTCAGCAATCAGTTTAGTTTGTTTTAATCCAGTTGTGATAATCTCATCAGATCGTCTAACAGCCTGTTGAGCAACATCTGGAGCAAACGGAGCAACTGCTTGAGCAAATTGACGTAATCCATCAGCACTGGTCATGTCAAACTGTGAGGTTAACTCACGAACCTTAGTAGCACGATTAAGCTGCTCATCTCCACCAAGAAGCTGATTAGCTGCACGACCAAGTCCAGCACTGCCTTGGTAGATTGACAGATTAGCTCTTTCTAACGGATCTAACTGAGCAAATCTAAATGCGTTAGAGAAGTCAGTAGCAGCTCGTTGCTGTTGCAACGCAGCAGGATCTATTCCGAATAAGTTGTTTACGATGTCAGCCATCTTAATCTCTCCAAGTTAAACTACCTTCGCTGCCACCAGCGCCACCAAAACCGCCTCCGCCTCTACTACCAAATAAATTACTAAATCCGCCAAAACCGCCACCACTAATAGTGCTTCCAAAACCACTCATTGCTGTTCCTAATGGGCTGTAACCTTGATACCTAGAATAGGCATCCGCTGCTGCTCTCTGTGGATCTAAATATAATTGACCTGCTCTTGCGCCAGCACCTGCCTGTGCAGCAGCTAAATCAAGACTCATCTGATATGGGTTTTGTCCTAAAGACTCAATGCTCTTAGCCAAGTTAAGTTGTGTCTCAATCGGTAAGAACGAACCACTAAACAACGATGGAATACCTGAAGCAAGTTTACCGCCAGCACCGTACAGTTCTCCACCGAACCGAATACGATTCATGGCTTCTGTCTCTGCTTCTGCAGCCAGTGCTTTGTCTTGTTGGAAGATAGAATTGTAGTATGCTTGCAATGCAGGATTCGCTGGCGCTCCGCCTGTACCTGTCTGGACACCTAGACCGCCACGACCAGTAGCAAAGTTACGAGCCTGTATTCTACCAAACTCAGCAGCACGGCTAGGCTGTAGTAATCCTTGTCTATCTGATATATATTTAGCTGCAACATCTTGTGGAGTTGCACCTAGATAGCTACCACCTAAGTTAAATAACGATGCTGCACCGCCATAAATAGGTTCTGCTAGTTGTTGTAAACGAGTAGGATCGTATCCAGTAGCTCCTGCTGTAAAACGATTACGAAGAGCTTCTAGTTCTGGATTTAATGTATATCCAGCTTCTTCAACCTGCCCTAGTTCGTTTACTCGGAAGTTAGAAGTTCCGAAGCCAGTTCTCAATCCAATAGGACGAAACTGTGCCATTTCGGAAGAACGCTGTCCTGCAGCTCTAAGAGCCTCTGCCTGTCCTTTGGCAGCATCTGCTCCTTTGCTTCCGGAAATTAATCCGCCGATGGTTCCTAAAACAGGACCTGCGATTGCACTAACAAAGCTACCCATTATTTACTCCTACTGTAGATGTCATACATTTGTTTATCATTGCCTAAAAAGGGTTGTTCATATTTAAAACCAATTACTTTTGTAAATTTAGTTAGTTTCTTATCTCGTTTATTAATCATTGCCAGTAAAGGACTGTTAACCAAATACTGCAGTATATTTAAGTCTTCTAAATACTTTGCTTTTATCTCTGCTGTCCACTTATGTACATCTGTATGAAACCACAACATTCCTTCAAAGAACTCTAAGTACATGGTGTAGTCGTCTCTAAGGACTACAGGTACTTTCAATTAAAATCCTTCAGGCTTAGGAAACTTATCCTTAACAGCTAAGCATTTCTGACGATATTCTTCTAACGCATTTGTGTCGTTCTTAACCCACGCATCAACAAATTCACCAAGTTCAGGATATTCTGTTAAACGCTGACGGACATAATCCATCTTAGCAATCTCTGCTTCTCTTAACTTCTCATAGTTTTGTTTACCAATACGCTCTGCTTCTAGTTTAGTAATCTCAACTAAACCATTAGGAACTGGTTGTCCGTCTTCAATACCAAATAATTTATTATCTGAGTCTTTATAATGTTTCATAGTTTATCCTTAATATAACTCTCTCCAGTAATCAACACTTTGACCACTGTCTAATTGATATGTTTTACCCGGAGGAACGATAACAAAACCACCACCGAATGATCCGCAACCGTTCCACTGCCAATTAAAATTAGAAATTGAAACACCGTCAACAATAAAGTTAATAGCAGAACCACCAGAACAAGTTGTTCTAGCAGACACAGCTATTGGATAACTACGACTATTTGTATATTGAGTATTGAAACTACGAGAACCAGTTACATTGTTCCATACTTCTCCGTTTAATCCTAATCCAGAAGTAACCGTAGCAGCAGCAGATGTCCAAGTAGTTCCGTTTGATTTTAATACATTACCATTAGACCCCGGAGCTACTAAGTTACCTGACAATGCAGAAGAACCATTACCTAGAATAACACTATTAGCTGTGATTGAAGAAGCACCAGTGCCTCCGTCTGCTACTGTTAAATCTGTAATACCAGTAACTGTTCCACCAGTAATAGCTACTGCGTTAGCATTCTGAGCAGCCATTGTACCAATAGTACCTAAATTTGTAATCTCAGTTCTAACAAAAGCAGTAGTAGCTACTTGTGTTGTATTAGTAGTTGCTGCAGCAGTAGGTGCTGTAGGAGTTCCTGTTAAAGCAGGACTATTGATGTCTGCCTTAGAAGAAATAGCAGAAGCTATCGCTGTGAACTCTGTATCAATCTCTGCACCTTTAACGATCTTGCCTGAGTTACCTGTAGGTAGACCATCTTTAGCTGTAAAGTTAGTTGCTTTTGTATAATTTGCCATGTTATGTCCTTAGACTAGAGTCTTTCCTTGCTTAATTGCTACGTCTATTTTCTGAATTGAAACTGGGTTTCCATTAATATCTGCTTCTAATCCTAACTGCATTACAGTTCCTTGACCACCAGCATTAATATTAAAACGATCTAAAACAATACCTGATGTATATTCAGCAATATTATATTCAGACGAACCGGGAATAGTATCTACAGTAGAGTTATTATATTCGTATACCGTGGCAGCATCTAGATTATATGTGGTAGCTTGGTAGCTTTCGGTATAATCAAAACCCCACTTAATAGCTACTGGTTGATTTGTACCACCAATTAATATCCAACCAATCTTCTTTAATAGTTTAAGATTTGTAGACGCATCAAAGTCAAAGTAATTAGTATAATATGCAAGACGATAACTAGATGTATTATCAGCATAGCCGAAGTATTTACCGATATATCCCGGCTTACCTATATATAAATCTCTTGCTTGAGTAACAAAGAATGCTTTAGGCTCGATGCTATCCCAAATAGTTACCCGCATAGAACCATCTTGCAATGCAGCACGAGTATCAAAACAGTATACAAACTTAGTCGTAGGAAGCGTTAATAAATAGATAGCATCTCTTTCATAGTAGACGCTTTTAATCTTAGTTAAGTCTGTTTCAGATGCTACGGAAGTCATCAGTTCATCACGAACATTCTTAGAGATGTCTCGCATTGGCATGGACTTCTCTTGAATTACTCGCTGTAGACTACGAACTCCTGAATCAGATAAGAACAGTACATCAGTTGCAATATTCTGTACTGAATCTCTAGCAATACATCCTACGTTATAGATAATCTCAACAAGAGTTAATGCTCCTGTGTCTAACGGATTAGCATATATTGCTATGTTCTTACGACCAAAGAATATGATAAATCCATTATGTGCTGCAGCAGCGACTACAGGATCTCCGTTAGGAAGAACTTCTTGTAGGTTAATATACCCAGCAGTTCCATTCTGAAAATCTGTACCAGCTAGTAAGTCACTAAAGTAAACAGTCTGAGTGTCTCCTGAGATACCACCACACCATATTCTTCCATAAGCAGACAACACCCAGCTAGGCATAAAGGTAGACGTACTATGATTAAGAGGTAACGCAGCAGCATCTCCTACTCGTTGATAACCAAAGGTATTACTATTGTGATCATTAAAACCACCACCAGAGGTAGGCAGCTCATGATACACTAGCATTGGGTGTGCGGCTTGTGCTAAATACACATGAGGCTGGAAGTCGCTAACGTCTCCGTAGGACATGGCAGCACCTTGCCAGTTATTGCCTGTGATGGTGTAAGTAGCGTCACCGCTGTTAGTAGCATTACGAACTGTTTTAGTAGTCATCGTAGTAGTCCCGACGAATAATCTATTATTACCAGCACTTAACACTTGATTACTACCGCCATCTACTACTTCAAATATAAACTCTACTGCATTACCTGCTCCTAAGTCAGTATTAACTGAGGAGTTAACAGGAGTCCATCCACGTCTTGCTCCGATACGACCATATTTATCGATCACACAGTTCTGAGCTTTTAATGCAAATCCAGAAGACAAAGTAATACTAGACTCTTGGAGGTTAAGTCCATAGAATCCCGGCGCTGCTATAGACGATGTCTGTAGTTGACTAGCCATTTAGATCCAATTCCATTGGGATTCTTCAATATAACGATTCGACTCTAATGATATTGCATCGGCAAGACTTTGGCGATACAGTACATATGTCTCACCAGACTGTACTCCGCCGTCTTCACCACGCTCTGCTTGTGCCCTAGCCAACGCACCTAAGATGACTGGTTCATGGGGCACCAATAAGATATCAGCGTTTACTGCTAATGGTTCTTGTGGTTTAATAATGTTAAAACGAATATTATACGATCCGTTAGGGATTGGGAATAAATCAACCTGTGTATCGCCGTTAGCATTAGTACCGTTAAAGTTGTAATACTTTGGACTACCCTTTTGTGCAGTTGTCAATAAAAACTGCTGATCCATCCACACAGTAGAGGCATTCTCAACGAAGAAGTTATCGGTATCATTAAGAACATCAATAACACGGAAGCGTTGACCAGAACCAGTTAATACATAGTTAAAGACATCGGCTGTAGTTGTGGCGGATAGTGTCTCTGATAAAGCATTCCAGTTATAGGAATCTTCAACCTGACGTTTTGAGTCATTTACATATCTAGCAATGAGCTTAACATAGGCGTTATCCGACACCGAGGAAGCCTCTGGCTCTCGCAAGCGAATAAGTACGTCATTTACAAGTTGAATATAGTTCATTGAAGCCATGCGTTATCCTATCATAGTTTGACTGTTTTGTCAAGTAAAATCTCAACAATCCCACTTCTTTAATGCTAAGGCTTTGCGAGTAGGTCTGCCTTTCTCGTCCTTCATCGGACCTTTAACGCCTCCCATCCTTGCACAGAAGCTCTTTCGTCTTCCAGCAGCTTTAGGGGACTTTGCAGCCTGTTTAGCCGAAACTGGAGGCTTGAGGTCAGCTCCTTCAGTTCGCTTGAAATAAGCCCTTCCTTTGGCGTTTAAACCGCCTTTAGGATTCTGATATACCTTCTTAACCATTATTTCTTCTTTTTAGCTGTTTTAGCGGCATCTCTAAAGTCCTTAGCCGATGGCGCACCTTTAGAACCTACCTTACGCATCTTCTCGCCTGATCCTGCAGCGATACGCTTGCGTTTAGCGGCGATATTGGCATACAAGCCGGGTTTAGTAGCCACGCATAGCTCCCATCTTCTTCATGGGTTTAGCCTTTGGAGCAGTGCTTACTTTAGCACCAGTCTTCTTAGCGTATGTCTTTGCTTCCTTCTTACCTTTAGCGGTGTAAGGGAACTTCTTGTCTTTGACCATTGGCATATTACTTCCTTTTCTTAGGTTTAGCTACTTTAGCGGTGGATAATGCGAT
>Ga0315901_10010668_pt1 | contig 10421 bp, 5 predicted proteins | sample LakEriMetagenome_10_FD_203761 | JGI IMG/M metagenome (GOLD analysis project Ga0315901, IMG submission 203761) | Freshwater fungal communities from buoy surface, Lake Erie, Ohio, United States - Buoy 2 MA116 | ecosystem: Environmental > Aquatic > Freshwater > Lake | place: USA: Lake Erie, Ohio... | reverse complement strand
GGGGACGGAGGAGGCAGGGACCTCAGCGGCGGCGGCCGCCCCAGTGAATGACGTCCTGCGCGTCGATCCACCCCAGCTTGCGCAGCAGCCATGTCGGCGGGCAGAAACCGGTCACCACGGACTGCAGCAGGTTGAGCCCCGCGAAGGCGGGCAGCAGCAGCCACCACGCGCTGACCTTCCAGGCGAGTAGCGTTCCGACCAGCACGACGGTGCCGGCGAGCAAACGGACGAGGGATTCGGATTTCATGGTGATGAGACGGAGTGGACGAGGGAGGGTATCAGACGTGGAACCGGTGTTTTCGGTCGAAGGAACGAAACCCGATTAAGTTTCAGTAAATGAGCATTTGCGCATATAGCATTAATGTCAAGCGTGAGTCCCTGCGTGGCACCGGGGCTCGCCTCCGCTCTTCCTTCGGAGCCGAAGCGGCGAATTGACACCCGGTAGAGAGCTCGCCTCGGCGCGGTGGACGATGTTCCTCCGAGGGAGGACTGGGGGCCTGACTTTGCCGTTGACCGTGTTCTGCTGCCTTGGCCAATGTTGCGGGCTTGGAACGGAGCGGCGTCCCGCAAGGGGCCTGCGCCGGTTCTCCACCGGAGAGGTGGCAGAGTGGTCGAATGCGCACGCTTGGAAAGCGTGTGTAGGGCAACCTACCGAGGGTTCGAATCCCTCCCTCTCCGCCAGTCTCCGCTTAGCCTCTGCTAAGGGAGATTCGACGGGTCCGGCGGTCAATTCCCGGGATCGAGCAGGGTCTGAGGGAACCTATGGCTCCTGCCGAAACGCGGGGCTGAGTTCGTAGCGGTGAGTCACCATGCCGGTGCGTCGGGCGGCCGATTCTTGAGCGTCAGGGTAGGCGCGCACATACTCGACTTGGACGCGCTCAGGCTCGACGTGCACGCGGAGAATGCCTGAGGCTCCGGCGATCACGCCCGACCGGTACCCGTAGTCCGCGGCGCTGCGCACGTTGTCCGTACGGGAATGACCGGGCTGCGGGACCAGTTGATACACCACGCCATCCCGCTCCTGCTGCGCGTAAATGTGATCATGTCCGTGGAAGACCGCGGTCACGTGATGCTGCACGAGGAGAGCGTGCACCGGCATCGGCCAGCCGGGACGCCGCTGCGCGAAGCGGTCCCGTCCGTCGATGTCTCGTCCTCCCCACTCGAAGAAGCGTGACGCCTCCGCGCCGCCGCGTCCCTCCGGCGTCTCGCCGCCCGCGAGGTGATGAATGAACACGAAGCGGTGTGCCGCCCGGCTGCCCGCCAGCGTGCGCGCGAGCCAGTCGTATTGTTCCCTCCCGAGCGTGCGCGACCAGTTGTCGACCGGTCCGTCGCGCCCGCCCCCGCGCGCGCGCGTCGAATACCAGAAAGGATCCAGCACGATGAACAACGCGTCACCCCATTCCCACGCGTAGTAGTTTTGGAGTAGGCCGGCCTCCGGGTGCGGCGTCGCACTGCCGGTATAGAATCCATCCGGGATCGGATTGGGGAAATACGTCTTCCGCATGCGGTTCGACCACACCGCCATCGCGTCGTCACCGCCGCGGCCGCGCTGCTCGCCGTCATGATTGCCGAGCACGAGAAACACCGGAGCGGTCCGGCCCACGATCCCGAGGTAGTACCGCTGCGCGAGGTAGTGCGGTCCGGCCTTCCGGTAGTCGAGGTACTTGTCGGTCATGAAGGTGTCGCCGAGATCGATGTGGAAGTCCGTACGCGCGGCGACCGCGTTGCGCAGGCTCTTCTCGTACGTGGGGGGATCGATGCCGTAATCGAGGTGGGGATCCGCTTGGATCGTGAAGGTGAAGGAGTTGCCTCGTGGACGCGCCGTCGTGAACCCTCCCTCCGCTGCCACCGTTGGCTCGGACGTGCCCGGCGTCCGCCAGAGCAGCCGGTAGCGGTGGTGCCGCCCCGGCGCCAACCCGGCGAGTCTTTCCTCCACCGGTTCGCCGGCGGGAAAACGCCGCCACGTGGTCTGCTGCAGGCGATGGTCGGTATCGTCCAAGACCTCCACCGATCCCTCCCGCTCCGCGTAGGCGAGCACGCTGAGCGTGATCGCTTGGTCGGTCGGCCGACCGAGGATCAGGTCCACCTCATGCGCCGGCACGTCCGTCCGCATGGCCGGCGTCGGCATGCGGCCTTCCATGCGTCGCCCGCTGCCGCCGGCATCCGCCCCGCGCGCGGGATCGGCGCGTCCGCCGCGGATGCGTTCGCTGCGCGATGGCTCGACGTGTGCGAGGTGAGGCGAGGTGTCGTCGATGGCGACGTCGATGGTGGATGCGATCGCGGGCGCGGGATTTAACCCCGCCGATTCCTGCGCCGCGGGCATGACTGCGCTCGCCAAGATCCCGACGACCGCGCCCACGGCGGCGCACAGCGAGTGGGTCCAGGACCCCGCCGGGGCGACGCGCCACGGGAGCGGATTGAATGCAATTCGTGCCTGTTCTCGTCCGCCTTCGACGGGGCCTCTGTGTGGTACGGTGCTCATGGTTCGCGGCGTCTCCGTTCGGCGCTTTCCCCTCTTCGACCGCGGGGGTCGTCGGGTGCCGGGGCGTGGGCGGGGTCGTATGCGGGATTTGGCCGGGCGAGCTGCGCGTTCACGTCCCGGAGATACGCGTCCAGACGCTCGGTCAGAGCGGCCACGCGGTCCGGCCGCGTCGCCGCCAAATCGCGCGTCTCGCCGGGATCGTTCTCAAGGTCGAAGAGGCGCCGCGCTCTGGTCTCGTAATTCCGCACGAGCTTCTCGCTGCCCAGGAGAATCGCCGTGGCCGGACCGCCGTTCCCCAAGTCATAATGAGGGAAGTGGAAGACGAGTTCCTCGCGCGGGCGCGCCACGCGGCCCCGGCCCGCGGGATCGCGCAGCACGGGTACGAGGCTGCCGCCCTCCACCGTCGGCGGCAGCGGAATCGCCAGCCCCGCGAGCTCCCGCACGGTCGGCAGCACGTCGCAGCCCGTCACCGGCACCCGTGAGCACACCCCCGCCGTGATGCCGGGACCGCGCACGAGGAAGGGGACGCGGAGCCCCCCTTCGGTCACCGCTCCCTTGCCTCCCGAAAGCGGCGCGTTGGCGTTCCGACCCTGCCCGCCGTGGTCCGCCGTGTAGATGACGTAGGTGCTGCCCGAGAGGCCTTCGGTGTCGAGGGCTTCGAGGAGTTGCCGGACCGTCTGATCGATGACGCCCGATTCCGCGCGCGCGGTGTCGGCGTCGCGTCGGCCGCCCCCGCCCGCCTTGCTTTCCTGATTGGGGTAATGCGATAGCTGCAGATAGAAAGGCTGCCCAGCGCGGTGTGCGCGCTGCAGGAAGGCGATCCCGCGTGCGGTCATACCAAGGGCCTGCTTGGGATTGGGGCTGGCAACGTTGTCGGGTCCGCCGTTGCTGGTCGCGCCGTCGCTCTCGGCGAAGCCGTGCTCCGCCGGGCTCATGCGTCCGACGTGCCACTTGCCAAAATGTGCGGTGGCGTAGCCGGCCGACTGCAGGAGCTCCGCGACGGTGGTCGTCTCCCGGGGGAGTTCCAGGATCGGTTCGGGGGGCAGCAACGCGGTGCGGACGGGGCCGCGCTCGCGACCCGCTCCGACGTACGTCATGTGCAGGGACGCGGGGCTTTGTCCGGTGAACAGGGCCGCCCGCGAGGGCGTGCAGCGCGGCGAGGCGGCGTAGCCGAACGTGAAGCGCATCCCTTCGCGGGCCAGGCGCTCGATGGCCGGGGTGCGGAACACGCGGCTGCGCGATTCCGGGACCCGATCGTCCATCATCACCGAGGTCTGCGCCCAGCCCTGGGCCTCCGCCATGATCACGACGAAGTTCGGGCGGACCGCGGCAGCGGACTGCCCGACCGCGGCGGCGGCGACGAGTGGCAGGAACGTGACGGCGACGACCGCTCGCGGGAGGAGGTGGAGTATCCTCACTGGCTGTCCCCTCCACGCGGCGGAAGCCGGTCTCCGCGGATCATCGCGGCGTTGCGCGTGTGCGTGACCTGAAGCTCCGCGCGATCGAGAATCAGGTCATGCATCGCCCGCAGGAGCGAGGCACGGTCGACGTCCTCCGGACGCAGCGTCAGCGGCGATGACAGCGCGTACAGCGTGATGATGTAGGTCTTTTGCCCCGGACCCTTGGAGTGCGGGGGCGCGTAGCCCATGCGGTGTCCGACGCTCGCGTGTCCGAGTTCTCCCACCCCGTGGACATCCTTGGGAATGCTGCGGGTTCCCGGGGGTAGGTTGTAGAGTGTCCAGTAGCACTTCACCTCACCGCCGGGGGCGAGATGGTCCATGATCACGGCGAAGCTCCGAGTTCCTTCCGGTGCGCCGCTCCATGCCAACGGCGGCGACAGTCCCGCTCCGTCTCCGGTGAATTCCAAGGGGAGAACGCCATCGTTGCCAACCACCGGGCTGCGCAGGAGCAGGCGGGTCGCCTCACGAGGTGGAGTCGCGGTCGGCGTGGGTTCGGGGGTGGGCGGTCGCGCGTTTCCTTGCGGGCGTTCGCCCTTGCCCGGACGGGTCTCCCGGACGCCGCGCTCCCGCGGGCGGTAAACGGCGTCACGGATCGTGCCGTCGGGATCAGTGAAACGGAACTGCCACTGGTCGTTGGCCGCGGGGGTGTAGACCACCGACCCGCGGCGTCCCCGCAGGATATAGTCGAGTTGCGCGGAGGACTGGCCCGGGGTGCCGGAGAAGCCGACGATTTCAGCGCCGCGCAGCGCGGTCAGCGCCGGGCGCACGCCCCGGGCGCGGGGTTGGGGATCCACCTGCCCCTCGCGCTCGGTCACGACGCCGTGAAAGCCCCCGTTGACGAACGGATACGCCACCGACGCATGGTAGTGGTAACCCAGCTCGGGCGTGACGTGACCATTGAAGCGATCCAATCCCTCCGGCTTGGCGCCGGAAGGTTCGGTCAGCCCGAAGATCGGGTAGCCATCGAGGGCGTAGGCGATGGGCAGCTCGCGCCCGAGGATTGTCTGCAGGTGGAGCGGTGCGATGTGGTAGTGGTAATCGTCGGAACGCCCGCAATGGCCGCCCCAATGATCGAGTTCACCGATGTCGAACGACACCTCGCCGCGGTTGTTCTGCGGGTTGAAGATCGGAATTCCGTTGGCGGCGAGGGCGATGGCTCCGCGCAGGAAACGGTCCCGGATGGAGATGGGCTCCGCCGCGGGCTGAGGATGCAGCGGCACGCGCCACGCGTTCGCACCCGTGTACGGTTGGGGAAGAGGTACCTGCTGCTGCCATGCGGTGATACCCACCATCATCCCGTGGGCGGGCAGGCCGTTGGACTCCACGACGAGCCACGGGCCGTCGGTCCGCAGGTGCACTGCGGGAGCAAAGGCTCCGAAGGTCCGGCGCGCGAGGGTGCCGGAAACATCGGCGGCGGCTTCGGCGTTGCTCGGTGCTGCGGGCGCGGTCGCCGCCCGCTGCGGGGCGGCCCGCAGCGGACCATCGTGGGCCGGATCGCCGATCGTGTGACCGCTGAGCGCCGCGGGGAGCGAAAGCAGCCCAAAGATCGCGCCCAAGGAGCGCCACGGTGCCGAGGGTGCGGGAAAAAACGAGGGGGCGTTCACGGCGCGTCGTAGATCTCAAGGAGGGCGATACCGCTCGTGCTTCCCACGCCGCTCACTTGCGCGGTGTAGGCGCCGGGCGTGACGACCACGAGCAGCGCGGCGTCGCGTGAACCCGTGGGTAGGGCGAACGCGCCGACTCGCGTGAATGCAGCCGACATCTCGGTCGCGGAGGTGGATTCCCAGTTGTCGTTTTGCCCGATCGCCGACGCGGTGCCTTGGCGGAAGAGGGTGAGCTGGGGGTCGGCGAGCGCGCCGGTGACCCCGAAGCTGCTGAGCGTGGGTCCGACGGCGCGGACGAGCAGGCGCTTCGGCTCGGTGCCGCCGACCACGAAGCCGGCAATGAGCACGTTGTCGCCGGTGCCCGCGCGGGTCCGGGCGGAGAGGTTCACCAGCGGCGCCTTGGTCGCTTCGAGCGATTGCACGTAGGTCTCGATGAGCGCATTGCCCGTCGCGCCGCCCTTGGCCGCGACCTGCGCGGTGAAGCCGCCATTCCCCGGCGCGGTGAGCACCGCGGCGTCGCGGCTGTCGGCGGCTAGGGCGAAGGCCCCCGACTGGGCGGCGGCGGCGGAGATCTGCGTCGCGTTACCCGCCGTGCTCCAGTCGTCGTTCGTCGCGACCACCACGCCGCTTTGCGTGAGCACGCTCAGCACCGGATCCGCGAGCGCGCCCGAGACGCCGAAGACGGAGAGCGTCGGCCCGATGCCGCGCACCAGCAGCGAAGGCGGCGAACCCGCTCCGATCACGAAGCCCATGATCAGCGTGTCGCTGCCGGTGCCGGCGTTGGCGCGGACCGAGAGATTGGTCAACCGGCTCGTACCCAACACGAGCACGGCGTCGTTCGAGTTGGTCGCACCTGCGGCGTTGGTCACGACGACCGAGTACGTTCCCGCATCCGCAGCCTTGAAGTCGCTCACCGCGAGCGTGCTGCCGTTCGCGCCGGCCAGGGCGGCGCCGTCCTTGCGCCATTGGTAGGAGAGCGTGCCGTCGCCGGTGGCGGTGACGCTGAGCGCGACGCTGCTCCCGGCCGCGATTGTCTGGAAGGGCGATGGCTGCACGGAGATCGTCGGCTTGGCCGGCGCGGCCGCCGTGCGCACCGCGAAGGCGGGGTAATTCGAGGTCATGACCTCGTAGCTCACGACTCCCTGAGCGCCGCGGTTGGGCCCGTTGGCGGCGGGGATGCCGGTGGTGATGCCGAGTTCGAGGAGCCATGCGCTGGTCCGGGGCGCGGAGTTGTTGGTGCGCAGCGCGGTGGACGACCAGTAGGCCGTCGCTGGCGTGGTGGCGGTAGGGAAGAGGACGCGATTCACGGCGGCCTGCGCGGCGCTGGCGGTCGTGGCGGAGGCGAGCGTGAGGTCGGTCAGCGTCTGGAGTTCCTTGATGTTGGGGAGGCGCCAGTCGCTGTAGCCGGCGAGCACCAGGTCCTCCGCGTAGGCGACGGCGGCGGTCCAGCTCCGCGCGGAGGCCGGTACCTGCGTCCACATCAGTCCGGTGTCGAGGTCCGTGATCGTTCCGTCGAGATTGTTCTGGTAGTGATGGCCGTTGGTCGGGGGCGCGCCGCGCACGTAGCGGGCATGGTAGCGGAACGAGCCACCGGCGCTGAGGGTCTCTGCCTTCGGCTTCGGGCCGAGGCCGCCGCCGCTGTTCACGCACCAGACCTTGGTGGCGTCGGTGCCGTAGATGTCGCTCGTCCACCAGTACTCCGCCGCGCCGGCCGGGTTGACGGGGAAGAACGTGGTGTTCATCGCCGCCGGATTCCCGTTGTTGTAGTTCATCAGGCTGAATAGTTCGGTGGGCGTCGGGAGGCGCCAGTCGGTGTGGCCGCCGGTGTTGATCGTGGCGGCGCGGGAGACGGCGTTTTCCCACGTCGACTCGCCCTGATCGACCTTCTGCCACATCAGACCGGTCACCTCATCGGTGATCGTGCCGTTGCCGTGATCCACATAAGTCGGAGGACGGATCGTATAGTCGGCGTCCTCGCCGTTCACGCCGGCGACATCGATCGTTTGGCCGGTGTCCGGCAGCGCGCGGAGGCTCCACGGCGCCATGCCGTAGGTCGTGAGCCGATTCCCATTGCTGGTGTAGGTCGTGGTGGTGGGTGAAATCGTCGGCAGGCGCCACGTCACCGTCACGGTCTTCGGATTCGCGGTGCGATTGATCCGCCAGCACTGGTCGTAGTTCGCATTGCCGATCTGCACCCGCATGAGGAACTGGTCGGGTGAGGGCGTGCCGGTTGTCGACTCGGAGAAGTTTCCTTGCGCGTCGGTGTCGAAGGCGACGGGGTTCTTGAAGGCGGTGATCCGTGCGCCGTCGACGGCCTTGGCGGTGTAGCCGCCGGTCCCGCTCTGGCGGATCGCCTGCAGTTCCGGCTGCCCATCGACCTGACCGCCGTAGTTCACGACGGTGCCGCGGAAGGCAGCCGGCAGGTAGGGACTCTGTGGCCCGGTGGCGGCGCTCCCGATCGCGTGGTAGTGGTAGCCCCAGGGCCCATGCTCGTGGCCACCGTTCGCGTCCAGCGCCTGCCGGGGCGTTCCGTCCGGCTCGGTGTAGCCGTAGATCGGATATCCATCGAGAGCCCAAGCGACCGGCTTGTCGACGCCGGTGACCGCTTGCAGATGGACTGGGGCGATGTGGTAGTGGTAGTCGTCGGCCAGCCCGCAGTGACCGCCGTAGAGGTCGAGTTCGCCGATCTCGTAGGAGAGGCGACCGCCGTTGTTGCGCGGGTTGAAAATCGCGATGCCGTCGACGCCGACGGCGATGGCGCCGCGCTGGAAGTTGCCCTGCGAGATCGGGATGGGATTGGCGGAAGGGGTGGGGACAAGCGGCAGGCGCCAGACGTTGGGGCGGCCGTAGCCGATCGAGCCCGTGTCCTTCTCCGGGTTGGTGGTGAAGGCAAAGTAGGACGAGGGCAGGGGAATCTGCTGCTGCCACGACGTGATGCCGACCATGGGTGTTGGCATCAGGGTCGGACTGGGCACATTGTCGGACTCCACGTAGAAGGTCGTGGAGTCATAGTAGAGCCGCACGCGCGGTCGAAAGGCCCCGAACGATGCAGCCATCATCGCGCCGTAGCCGGGGGGCTGGGCGGCCGCGGTGCGAGGCTCGCCGAAGGTGCTCGCCAAAGCCTGAACCCGCCATTCCGCCAGCACGGCGTCGGTGATTGCAGTCACGGCGCCGTCGGACGCCGCGCCCACGCGGCCGAGGCTGGGAGGCGGGACCACGTCGGGTCCGCTGTGCACGCCCTCGTGGGCTCGGGACAACGTTGAACATGCCGCAAGCACCGCCAGCAGAGTGCGGAAGGTGGGGAAGGAGTTCATGGGACTTCGTAGACTTCGACGAGGGCGACGCCGGAGGTGCCGCCGACGCCGCTGACGTGGACGGTGTAGGCGCCGGGTTCGAGCGTCACGAGCATCGCGGCGTCGCGGGAGTTGGGCGGCAGCGTGAAGGCGCCGGCCTGCGCGCTGGAGAGACTGAGCTGGGAAAGGTTCGGCGCGGCCATCCAGCTGTCGTTCTCCTGGATGGCCGCCGCGGTGCCCTGCCGATACAGCGCCAGCTGCGGGTCGGCGAGGACCCCGGTGACACCGAATGACGCGAGGGTCGGTCCGACCGCGCGGATCAGCACGCGCTTCGGAACGTCACCCGCGATCGAGAAACCGGCGATCAGGATCGACGCGCCCGTGCCCACTCGCGTGCGGGCGGAGAGATTGATCAGCCGGGCCGTCGTCGGCACCGTCGCGGCATCGTAGGCCTCCATCAGCGCGATCCCCGTGGCGCCGGCCTTGCCGGAGATCACGCTGGAATAGCTGCCAGGGGAGAGGTTCGCCACGAGCGCCGCGTCCAGCGCCCCGGAGGCGAGGGTGAACGCGCCCACCCGCGTGGTCACCGCGGTGGTCTGGTTGGCGTTGGTGCCCGAAGCCCAGTTGTCGTTCGTCGCCACGGTCGCATTGTTGGCGTCGATCACCGAAAGCACCGGGTCTGCCAGCGGCGCGTCGACCCCGAAGGACGTCAGCGTGGGCCCAATCCCGCGGAGCAGCAGGGGAAGGGCGTCGCCTTGGCCGACCACGCAGCCGACGATCAGCGTGTCGCTGCCGGTGCCGGCGACGGAGCGCACGGACAGGTTGCTCAGGCGGCTTGCGCCGATGGTGAGCGCGGCCGGGGTGGAGGTCACGGAGCCCGCGCGCGTCGTGACCACCACCGTGTAGCTGCCCGCGTCCGCCGCCTGCGCCCGACTGATGCCCAGAACCGGCGTGGTCGCGCCGGGGATGGCGACGCCGTTACGCTGCCACTGGTAGCTCAACGGCAGCGCGCTGCTCGCGCTCACCGAGAAGGTCACGTCGGTGCCGGCCGAGACGGCGACCGAGCGGGGTGGCGTCGCGATCACCGGCAGTTCGGTCTGTTCGGCGGACGTGCCGACCGTGTAAGAGAAGGCCACGCTGCCGTGCACCTTACCCGGGCCCTCGTCTGCGGGCAGGTAGCTGCGGACGTACTCCACCTTCACTCCGGTCGGTGCGACGGTCACGCGAGTGTAGCCGCTGTCGGGGAACCGGTCGCCGGTGGCGTAGGCGTCGGAGTTGTTGAGCACGTAGTTCGGATTCCCCGGGGATCCGAGAGCCTGGTAGGTGACGCCGTCGAGTTGTTGCCGCACCCAGATGTGGTCGTGGCCCTGGAAGAAGATGGTGACCTTGTTGGCGACGAAGAGCTGGTGGATCGGCAGGGCCCAACCCGGACGGTTCTGGGCGAAGGCGGGCGTGCCGTTGTTGTCCTGGCCGCCCCATTCGAACTTCAGGGCCACGTCGATCCCGCCGCGACCCCGGCCCATCACATGGTGGGCGAAGACGAACTTGTACTTTGCGCGGCTGCCCTCGAGCGAGCGCTTGA
>Ga0315901_10010667_pt1 | contig 10422 bp, 13 predicted proteins | sample LakEriMetagenome_10_FD_203761 | JGI IMG/M metagenome (GOLD analysis project Ga0315901, IMG submission 203761) | Freshwater fungal communities from buoy surface, Lake Erie, Ohio, United States - Buoy 2 MA116 | ecosystem: Environmental > Aquatic > Freshwater > Lake | place: USA: Lake Erie, Ohio... | reverse complement strand
GAATCGCACCTACACGATAGCCGCGACAGGCACCTTCTCTCTTCTCGCGCTCACGGGGAGTCAGTCGGCGACGGGTCCTTGGTCACTCATCGGATTCAGTGCCGATCAAACCGGGATGACGACCTATACGGGTTCCGCTTCGGGCTCGACCTACACGCCGCAGTTCATCCTTCAGGACTATATCCCGTCAGCGCATTGGCGCTCTGCCGCTCAGTCGACGGTGAACCGCACGGCATCGGGCCGCGTGGAGCTCATTAAGTTCGGTGACGAGCAGTTCATCCAGTGTTCGATGAAGTACATCAACAACTACACACAGCCGTCGGGACCGATCACGAACAACGCCTCAGGCGTGTCGCAGTTCCTAACGTTCATGCAGTTTGCTATATCTAAGGCTCCTATGGAGTTCATGGCGGATACAGCGAATCGTTCGACGTTCGAGAAGGTAATTCTGGAGTCGACCGGAGAATCTAAAGACGGTGTTGGATTTAAGATCAAGGAAATGTACGATCAGGGGCTTCCGGGATACTACGAATCCGGTACGCTTGTTTTCAGGGTGGTCGAGTGATGTCATCCGCACGGAAGGTAGGGTAGTCACATCAGCGTCAGTAACGGGCAGAATGCCAACCAAACAACATTCAACAACGCCTTCGTTTCGAAGACCGTAAACTCCACGACCGTTGGGCAGGTGAGCCTCGCCAACACGGACCCATCGTCCGGAGATACGATCACAAACATCCAGCGCGAGCTTAACGCTCTATCATCGTTTACAGGCAAGGCGATTAACGTCGCTAAGGACACGATTCCGGCTTGGACATATTCAGGTATCGGCGCTTCGGGTAACGACATGTTCGACCGCCTCGACGCTGTGTCTAGCTCGTATCATCCGACAACGGGGCACACACACGACGGCACCGCTGGCAACGGTGTTCCTATCAGTGCCGGTGATCTGGCGGATTACAACAACCTTTATGGCATGGTCCAGCGTGTGAACTACTCGGACGTTACCGACGTAACTGGGACTAGCTTCGACTTCTCTAGCGTGTTCACTGGCAAGACGCCCGGAGGTAGCTACTCAACCGTTGGCGTCTTCGCTATCGGATCATTCCGTCAGAACATTGTTCGTATCCGCTATAAGGATCAACCAGTAACAGATATCGACGGCTTCGAGATTTACGGACGCTTCGATGTAACGGGGACTGAACCTTCTTACGTCTGGACAATCGACTTCTTCGTAATGGACCCTGACGCAGGTGAGACAGCCGCAGATATCGGAACGCTCGACGCTTCACAGTATGGCGTTGATCTCTACTTTATGGAGGTCTTTGACTCTAGCGATAGAATCACAATTCCTGAGACGCTCACTAACCTGATTCCGCTTGGCGGAACAGGTGGGGCTGGCGGCGGTATGCCGATCACCGATTCATTCACTGGAACTTCGATCTCACCAACCAGTGCGGCTCGTCAGGTATGGCGCTATACGGGTGCGAGTGCTCAGACGATTGCGACCATTGATAACGTAGCAATCGAAGACGGTGGAGAAATTGAAATCACCGGCACTAGCGACACCAACACGATCACCCTGGAACATAATGATGTGTCGCAAGGATGGATTTTAAACGGCACCTGGGTCGGGGTAAAATATTCTAAGATTCTTTTGCGTTGGGACGAGACGTTTCTTCGCTATGTGGAGGTATATCGCAATGGTCTTTAAGTTTATTATCGGTCTACTCATCGGGTCTTCGGCTCACGCTGGCTCACTCAGGACCAACGACCAACAGCAATTCCTAAACGCTCAAGCGTCTCGTAACTACGTTAAAAACTCCGGCGCTGAGAAGAACGACCTAAGCGTAACGGACGCCTCTAGCGTTCACACACGCTCGACAAGCTCACCCATTGAAGGTGACGCAAGCCATGCCATTGACGCAAGCGGCTCAGGGCAAGTGGTGTGCTTCCAGGCAGATGACTTCCAGACGGGTGTGCTGGGCGGCTCATGCGAGGCTTCCTTTAAGTACAACGGCGATGCAAGTCTCTATAAGGCTTATGCGACGATGGCGGGTGTCACCGTCTCGGATGCCGTTAACAACCAACTGCTAAACATCTCGTCGGGCTCTCAGACGTTTACAGCGACCTTCCCTTGTGGAGCAAGCACGACAGACGACCCGCTTGTTTGCGTAGAGAGTACGAGTGCTAGTGCAGCGGCCATCAAGGTGGACCGTGTACGCATCGGAGAGGCCACTGGCATCGGTAGCGTGGCTCAGGCTACGCTGGCCGGGCGTAGTTCATTCGCGGCGACAGCTTCATGTTTACCAACTCGCACAAATACTGCTCTTGGAGATTTTGGCACTTTGGCGGCGTGTCCTGGGCCAACAATCGAGAAACAAGTTATTGGATCATGGCAGACAACGGACGCTGACTACATTCAGCAAACGATTAACAACCTTCCCGCTGGGGAATACGAGCTTATCGTGTCTGTTCCTTATTATGGAAACACTGCGAGCGCGCCACTTGTCTATGCCGTAACTGATAGCACCACTACGAGCGGCTACACCTTCGGACAGCCCTATGGAGTTACCGGCGGAGGCCCTCTCACCATTGTCGCAAACTTCTCTTATAGCTCTGCCGGAAATCGCACGTTTAAACTTCAATGTTCGGCTGGCTCCGGTACTTGTAACATCGACAACCAGACAGCTGGCCGTGGCGTTTCATTCCAACTCAAGCGTTATCCCACCTCCTCCGAAATCGTAGCTCGTCTTGATGCTCCGGGGGTGGGCTGGACTGCGTTTACACCTACTGGGAGTTGGACGACGAACACTACTTGGACGGGCTGGTATCAGTGCTCCATAAACACGCTGCGAGTGACGGCTAAGGCTGCCACTGCTGGCGCTCCAACCTCTGCGACGTTCGGCGTTGATCTCCCCTCCGGCTTTATTATCGACTCAACAAAGCTCGATTCAACGGCAAACTTTGGAGTCATCAATGGACAGGTAGCTATTAACGATAGCTCTGCTACTGGATATAAAGCCTACCCGCTCTATTCATCCACAACGCGAGTGGTTGCCGCTTATCAAAACGCTACAAGCGGTGCAGGTGCTCTCGTCACTCAGGCTGCTCCAATCACGTTCGGCGCTGGCGACTCGGTTAGTATCTCATTCTCAGTGCCAGTCACCGACGCCTCCCCCTGTCCCAAGTCTCCACAAGTCCTCATCCCTGGGAGTGTGTTTTCGAATAGTTCGGGAATTGAGCGGACTGAGCGGGCCATCGTAGGAACGACAAGCTGCACGTCATCGCCTTGCACGATTGCAAAACAATCGGGCTCGTGGCTCACGTCTATCACGCGCAACACTACAGGCACCTATACGCTCAACATTGCCTCTGGGATTTTCTCCGACACTCCCTCATGCGTTGTCACGGCTTCGCGTTTCGGTGTTGCAGATTCTACGTTCGTCTCCGGCCCCGCCGATTCGAGCACTCCAAGCGCAACGGCCTATTCGTTTAAAACCATCGACGACACTGGAACCTTGAGAGACTCAGGCTTCCATATCCAATGTCAGGGACCTCGCTGACCATGCTCCTCTCTCTCCTCCTCTCACGATTCGACGAGACGGGCTGCGATGGCTCTGAGAACTCCATTCTCAACCTCGCGGCCCCTGCTCTTGAAATGCGTGTAGCTGGTATCGACATCACTCCTCTAGCTGCCGTTTACTTCGCGCACTTGAAGTCATGTGAATATGAGCCTGGCAAGGTGAGACGCTCTCCGAATGATATGCGAGCCAACTCCCATGATAATTTTATCGCGCTACTCGTATGCTCTGAGCTATTCGATGGCGGCGCTCTTGCTCGTCGTATGCTCCATGTGATTGACGGTGTAGGCAAGGGCGTTATGTGGCGCACCTCCGAGAAGCCGGACGCTGAGTGGCTTGTGAAACCGGAACAGCACCGCTTGCTCCAGATCGTATGCCGCACTAAATCCAAGAACCCAATTCGTCGCAAGATCAACGACAAGGCCCTGGAGTGTAACCTGCTTAAGTCTGAGTCGTGGAACATGAAGCGCGTTCGTCTCATGCTTATGGCCAAGGTGTTCGGCGGTATGGTGGGCGTCACAGAGAAAGCCGCTCGGGATATGGGCGATAAGTACAAGGGACGCTATGGCCAGGACCCGCTTTATCTGGGACTATGGGAACTAAACCAAGGACGGTATCTATGAAATTCATCGACTGGTTACTAGCTCTCTGGAAAAAAGAAGAAGCGGCTCAGATGCCCATGGTGCCGTCCGAGGTATCACGCGCCTACGCACACTGGAAGGCTGGCTCGTTTGCCAACAAGCAATACATTGCCGAAATGGACTACTCGATTAACTCCCGCTATCCGCGCCTGTTCATCTATGACTTGTTCAACCGGAAGCTCTACAAATACAAGGCAGCGCATGGTCAGGGCGGAAAGAACAACACGCCGCATGATGGCAAGGCTCGGGAGTTTTCAAACGTCGAGGGCTCGCATATGTCCTGTCTCGGCACTTTCCGCACTGGCACTGTCTACAATGGCGCTAACGGGATGAGCCTGCGCCTCCATGGACTCGACGATACCAACGACAATGCCCTCAAACGCCTCGTGGTGCTGCATAAGACCGATTACGTTAACGACAAAGACACCTCAATCTCGGGCCGAACCTGGGGCTGTATTGGTGTTGATCGTCTGGCGCTTTCCTCAATCCTTGCTAAACTCAAGGAAGGCACTTGTTTATATAGCCATAATGGCGGGAGGCTCTCGTGAAATGTTTTTCGATTGTTTTACTTATCACACTGGCCGCCTGCGCAACGCCTCCTACGGGCCCCACGTTGCCGCTGCCTCTAGCTCCCAACCCAGCAAAGCCCTTCTCAACCATGCTTCCAAACCAGGCTTGGAGTGACCACTTGCTTAAGGAAGTGAAGGCCTCAAAGCTACCCAGCCTCAAACCTAAGGACGCGGCGTCTTTCTGCCCAAACGGCATGAGTGCAGCGAATTGGGCCAAGCTCATTGCTGTTATGGCCTACTACGAAAATTCGTCATTCAATCCCAAGAAAGAATACCTCGAAGACTTCGGACCCACGTCAACAGGACTCCTGCAAATATCGTTATCAAGTTCCCAGCAATCTCGTTATAGCTGTGGGCTCACTAAGCAATCTGACTTACATGACCCACTAAAGAACCTCTCGTGTGGCATTAAAATCCTTCAAGCTCTTGTCGCGGAAAACGGCGTCATTGCAGATGGACGAGATAGCTCGAATGCTAAAGGTGGAGCGCGCTATTGGTCTGTGCTCAGAGAGAAACGCAGCATCAAACTCAAGAGTGGACGCACAATCACTGTCGGCAAAGTGGCCGAGATTAAAGCTAAACTAGCCGCTTGGTGCGAGTGATGCTCTCCCTAGAAGGATGTCGAGAAGCTGTGGGGGAGGATCGCTATAGAGAGGGTTATGAGGCTGCTTGTGACCACATGAACGAAGTCTACAGAGAAGACTTGGCGCGAATGGAAAAGCTCATGGAGGCCGTCAAATTTGCAGAGCTTAGATTTTCCGCAATGAGTGAATCGACAATCGAGAACGGAGCGCCGTCACCAACGGAGCTTATTGGCCTGTGTAATGAGTCTGCTTTAAAGCTGGGATTGGTTCTCACCGAACACGAGGCCGCTCTAGAGAGGGGAAGCAAGTAATGTTTGGAGTTGAGGACGAAATGCAAGAACGTATCGACAAGCTCTCGCAGATCAAAGCTAAACTCAAGGCCTGGTGCGAGTGATGCTATCCCTAGAAGTGATGTCGATAGTCCTACAGGGGTTTATCGGGTTCCTATTGGCCTACTTCGCTTATGACTTCCTATCCGAGTTCAAGGAATTGCGGAAGTCGGTCAACGCTCTCAATAATTCCATGACAGCCGTCGTCTCCCGATTGGAGCACGTCGAGTCCGATCATGGCCGCCGCATCGAGAAACTAGAATCTGAGGTCTTGTGAAGATTAAAGCCCCTCCAGGCTGGGACGTGGAGATATGGCGCGAGGCCCGTGAGACTGGCCTTGAATGCCTCCTGGTCCACGATGATCCAGACTTCGAGCTGGTAATCGAGAGCCGGACTTATGACAAGGGCGTGCGGTCCACCGGAGCCGATAAGGAACTACTCCAGATCATGCACCGCGAGTGTATCCGAGGGCTCACCGAACCTAATCCCGAATGGACCGAGAAGTGGTCAGAAAAGCCTATGTTCAAGAAGCCAAAGGATATGGGTCACGCCGTCACACCAGGCCACATCACAACGACAATCTGCCTGGGGGATCTCAAGGAAGCACAGCGTCTTGAGCGTAGACGAAGCAACCTCGTGCGCTCGATTATCCACGCTTTCGTATCTATCTCGCTACTGAGAAATAAGTTAAGCTAGAACCTCGGAGGATATTATGGAAAAAGCATTTGAACTAAAAGCACTCGTGGAAAAACTCAAAGCCAACGGCCTGGAACTCGCAGAAGACGCGGCCAAGCTTGTTATCGTTGACGTTCTGGATTGGGCTGCTGAATCAGTCGCTCTCACCGAGAACAAATTCGACGACATCGCAGTCGCTTTCCTGCCCCAGCTTAAGGCTGCCGCACTGGAAGCTGCTGACAAGATCGACGGATCTGTAGGCTGATATGTGGACGGGCATCCTATCGAAGTTGGGCCAATGGGCTTTCACTTTCATAGTGATGCCCCTTCTCTCTAAGCTATGGGCTCAGTATCTCGCAGATCAACAAGACAAGCGGGAGCAAGAGCAACGAGACGCCGAGGTAGACAAGGCGCTCAAGGACTACAAAGAAGCAGCTACAGCGAAGGAGAAAGAAGATGCGTTTAAACGTCTTATTCGTCGTCGCGCTTAGTGCCTGCGGAGTCCGAGGGGTAAAGCCCCCACCTCATATCGACGTGTGTTCTGGGATGGCGGCTGGCTATGCCTACTGCGTATCCCTGTATGAATCGGATAATCGTGAGTATCGCGTACCCGCCGCGACCGTGTTCAACGAGGGCTATGTCATGGTGAGCGCGGATCACTACGCGGCATTGCAGAAGTATCAGGACTATCTAGAGGCTCAGGCTAAACGGAGATGTAAGTGAGTCTTACGCTTACGACAGCCGCCCGTCAGTCGGCGCAAAAGATCAAGAAAGAGCCTTCAATTATCGTTGTATTCGACGGTATCGCCGACGCGTTCGGATCGGCCACGATCTACCGTTACATCAAGATCGGAGACGACGGGCTATTGATCGGCGACGACTGGCAGATCGGCGGACGTGTGGCGCTTCCAGATCAAGTTACGGCCATCTCGTTTGACGGCACGTCGACGAAGATCGACTACAAGCTCAATCCCGACCTAGCCGTAGGTGAGGCCGTCACTTCCATGACGGTGCGCCTCGTGGATAATAAATCACTCCAGATCCTCGGAGCACTGGCCGCCGATGAGTTCCTCGGACGTAAGTGCCGGGTGCTACTCTCTCCGGACCCGAACGATACCGTTTACCCGGACGACTACATTACAATCTTTCGCGGCATCGTGGACGACATCGCAATTTCACCCGGCGCCGTGCAGTTCACGATCTCACACCCCGACGCTAAGAAGCGTCAAGAAATCTTCACCAGTGCTGAGGGCACGGTAGCTGAAGCGCTCGACGCATCCGAGACGACGATCACGCTAGCTACCGAGAACGACCTCCTAAGTAAGATCACCGGACCCGACGGAGCGATAGACACCGCCTTCCGCACTTACATCAAGGTCGACAACGAGATTATTGAATACACGGCGATCTCCGGCGACGACCTCACGGGATGCACTCGCGGAGCACTCGGCACCACGGCTGCAACGCACTCAAACGGAGCATCGTATAGGTCCTTCTACCGCCTGAATGACTCGGCGATTAACCTCGCGCTTAAGGTCATGTTATCCGGGTGGAACGCACCCTTCGCTACTGGCGTAGCGGTCACACACTTCAACTATCTTTCCGCATCTGAACCTTTCGATAACGCCATTTTCTTCCAAGGCGTCGATGTAACAGAGGAGTACGGGCTAACACCCGGAGACTACGTTACGACCGTATCCTCCGCAGAGGCGGCTAACAACGTCACGCTTAAGCCCATCACCGACGTGGTGCTAACGGGCTTCGGATCATATATCGTGATCGGCGATGTGACCTTTGCTCCCGAGATCGACTCCCCGGCCACGATCTCGTTCCGCTCGAAGTACGACACACTCGGCGCAGGTCTTAAGATGTCACCAGATGAGGTCGACGTGGCCCAGCACGAGAAGCTAGACGACTTCTTCCTCTCGGGATTCAGTTACGACATCTACCTGAAGGAGTCGATTTCCTCCGGTAAGGAGTTCATCTCGACTGAGTTATATAAGCCGATTGCCTGCTATGCCGTACCCCGTAAGGCGCGCGCATCGGTGGCCTACACGGTAGGCCCTCTCCCGCTCGACGATATCAAGACGCTAGACACGTCGAACGTCATGGACGCCAACAAGATCGTTAAGCATCGCTCTATCGGCCGTAACTTCTACAACACGGTGATTTACAAATACGACGAAGATGCGGCTACCGATACCCTACTCAAAGGATACATCACCACAAACACCACGAGCCGCACACAGATCCCCGTTGGAACGCGCGCGTTCGTCGTGGAGTCCAAGGGCCTTCGCGACGGTAACGTGGCTAACAGCGCCGCAGAGAGGCGTATCAAGCGCTATGCGTTTGCCGCCGACTACATCTCGCAGATAACCGTCACGTTTGACGTGGGCTATACGATTGAGATCGGCGACCTCGTACTCCTAGACGGCGAGTCGCTTCAGATCGCAGATCCCGGAGCCGGGACAGCTACGACGGCGATCCGCTTCTACGAGGTCGTGTCGAAGGGCCTGGACTTGAAGACGGGGAAAGTAACCCTCAGTCTGACGAATACCAACTTCACCGATGCCCAGCGCTATGCGCTCATCTCGCCCGCAAGCCGTGTGAAGTCCGGACTATCCGCCTCCGCGTTCGTTATCGAGTCGTCCTACTCCTCCGTTTACGAGGCCGACGAATACCTGAAGTGGAACCGATATGGCGAGTGTTTCATTCGGGTGCGCTCGGACGACTACGTAACCGCCGCTACGGGACAGATCGACCGCTTCTCCGGTAACACGGTCTATCTCCAGTCCGGTCTCGGGTTCACTCCCAGCGCCGGAATGCTTATGGAGCTATCGGACTACGGACAGGCAACGGATCAGATCAAGCTTCTCTATACGCACATCACAAACGGCTCCGCCGACTTCTCGGACGGTGGCGCCCCTTACTTCATGGTCTAGGAGGACTCTATGTCGGACATTATCAACGCAACATCTAAGCTCAATACGGACGAAGTGGCGCAGGACAAACCCACATCGGAAGCGCTCTTCTCGAAGGTCGGCGCCAATATAAACGCGTTGATTGATCGTGAGCATAGAATCGTATCTCAGTTATTCACGTCTAACGGAACATGGACCTGTCCCGCAGGAGTTACTCGTGCCATCGTTCACGGCGTAGGCGGTGGCGGTGGTGGCGGAGGTGCGGCTGGTGGATTAACCGGAAGCAACGGAGCCAATGGGACTAATACGACGTTCAACGGCTCAGTTGTTGCCGAGGGCGGTTACAACGGTTACGGGGGATTAGTGGGCTCCGCTGCTCCATTTAATGCCGCTAATCCTGGGGTTACATTCAACGGGTCCAGTTATGGAATCGGAGGAAATGGCGGGATTAAATCTTCAAGCTCTTATGTTGGAACCGCCGGTACGTGCGGGTTCTACGGAATAAGGGAGTTTACCGTTGTCCCAGCTACAGGCTATGCCGTAGTGATTGGAACAGGCGGAGCGGGTGGAGCAACAAACACCGGCGGTGGAACCGGAGGCATAGGCGGAGCCGGAACTAACGGCGCTTGTCTAGTTACCTGGATAGAAGTTAACGATCCTTAAATAGCTCCCAACGCTTCTTATTCACCTCACGCAAGCTGAGTGGGCCGAGGATCTCGGCCTGGCCTAGCTTCGCGTTATGAACGATGCGAGCGGGCTCGCGAATAAGCCCATCTATCACCGAGAAGAACGACTCTGACGAGCCCGGTACATAGCGCTCAAGCCCCGGACGGTCGTACTCCTCGAAGTCGGGTCCGACGAATGCGGCGCCTGCGTGACTCGCCTCGATCCACGAACACATCGACTTGCAACGGTTGAAGTCCGAATCGAGCAGCGGGTGGGTCATGATCGCGGGGGCAAGCTTCTTAATCGCCTCCATATAGTCGATCAGGTTCATCCCCTCGATGAACTTCACGTTATCCGGCACATGTCCGAGCCACCATGGATAGCAATGCATAAAGATGAACTGCCAATCCGAGTGCTTCGCCACGAGCTCGACCCAACCCTGACGCACACTTAGGA
>Ga0315901_10010659_pt1 | contig 10425 bp, 21 predicted proteins | sample LakEriMetagenome_10_FD_203761 | JGI IMG/M metagenome (GOLD analysis project Ga0315901, IMG submission 203761) | Freshwater fungal communities from buoy surface, Lake Erie, Ohio, United States - Buoy 2 MA116 | ecosystem: Environmental > Aquatic > Freshwater > Lake | place: USA: Lake Erie, Ohio... | reverse complement strand
CCGCGTTTGGCGGCCTCGCGAGCGGGGTTTTTGGGGGCGGTGCGCCAGAAGCGTTCGCGGCGGGCTTCGGCGGAGGTTTGGGACCAGACGGACATGGTTAATCGGGTTTGGCGTGACGGTTGAACAAACGCAGGGCTTTGGACGTGGGCGCTGCGGCCAGGCTTGGGTAGGACCGCTGCAAGTGCGCCATGGGTGAGGGTATTGGAGTGAGAGTGATGAGACCTTGGGTTTTGAGGTGTTTGTAGGCGGTGCAGACATGGGCCTGCGTCATGTGGATGCGTTTGGCTCGGTGCCGCATGGAACACACGGGGCCACCGTGGTGCTCGACGACGTCGGCGATGACGATGAGCTGTCCGGGGGTGAGGCCAAGTTTCTGGCTTCGGTGCCAGGCTGTCAGGAGCCGTTTGTGCTGCGGTATGCGATAGGTGGAGGTTGTGGGCATGGTGACCGGAGTGACTTTATTGACCAGATTGACGGGTTAAATCAGCGGGACGGGCTGGGTGGTGGAGAAGCCGGCGGCGCAGGCATGGCCTCCGCCGTCGGGGTGGCAGGCTTTGGCGACCTCGCAGACGTTGGTGTGGCCGTCGGGGTGTCCTTGTTTGCGGCTGCGAAGGGAGTAGGTGATGCGTCCGGTTTTGGCGTCGGTCCACCAACTGGCGGCGAAGGGAGCTTGCGGGTAGCGGCGGAGGAGTTCTTGACAGGCGTCGCTGACGAGTTCGGGGCCGAGGCCGTTGACGGCCGGGATACTGACCATGTGTGGCCAGATGGATCTTGACTCCATAAGTTTGCCAAGGTTGAGCCAGCGGGGAAACTCGATGGCAGCGCGTATCACGTCGCGGTCGCCAGCGCGAAGCAGGTGTCCGTTGTCGAGCACGCTGTGGAGGTCGGTTTGGCCGTGGATGATGGGGCTCCAGGCGTCGAGGGTGCGGGGGAGGAGGCGGAAGAGGGTAGCGTGGAGGTCGAGGGATTGGTTGTTGAGACCTTGCTCAATGGGGTCTTCGGTGGTTTGGAAGGCGTGGCCGAGGTCGCGGCGGGCGATGAGGGTGATGGCATCGGGCATCGGTTCGCCGCGGTGAAAGTGCTTCCAGGTGAGGGAGGCACCGGACTCGGTGAAGGCGAAGACGGATTGGAAGCCTTCGGGGGCGGGGCCTTTTTGCCATTGGTCGTGCTCGTCTTTTCCCCAGCCGTGGATGGGAGCCATCTTCTCGTGGTGGTCGATGATGGTCAGTTTGATGGTGCCGTTCCAGGTTTTGACTTGATTGACCAGATTGACGAGGTCGGCGGCGGGAGGGGTGTAGTCGAGGTAGTAGATGTGGTCATCCACATACGAGCCTTCGGTGAGAAGGTCGGGGATCTGGCCGGGCCAGCCGTAGTTGATGGGGCGGTGCTCGATTTCGTTGAAGGCGATGCCGCGGGCGAGGAGGGCGGCGTGGGCGATGCAGAGGGCGGCGAAGCCGTCGGCGCAGTTGGTGTGGTAGTAGAGGAGGTGCATGGGGGGGTGGGTGGAGTGGTGGATTAATGGATGGTGGGAAGGGGTTGGATGCCTTTCAGAGTTGGCATTGTTTCTTGTGTCCCATCGGCATTTTGAAAGATGATTTGCCCGCCTTGGCGTTGGTGATCCAGCAGCATGTCGAGCATGGCAAACGCCCGCGATAGCAACGCAGTGGTGTCAGGCACGCCTGCGTCGTGCTGAAGGCGAGTTATTTGCGCAAGCATGGCGTCTGGAATGGTGATTTGAAGTGTGTGCATGGGTGGGTGGATTAATGGATGGCGGCGGCTCCGAGGGGGATGGCACCGGAGGAAGTGTGGTCGTGCCACCATTGGGCGGTTTCTTTGGTGACGTATTGGAGGAAGCGGAGCTTGGTCTTGTAGGTGGTGGGTTCGAGGAGATCGGTGCGGCAGGCGTGGGCGAGGAAGGTTTTGCGGGCGTAGTCTTCCCAAGCGGCTTTGTCGGTGGAGACGCGCTGGAGTTCGGCGGCCTGCCATTCGTAGCCGGCGGCGTGGAGGGCTGCGCAGGTGCGGATCATGGATTTGCCGCGGACGTTGAGCACCTCGGCCCAGACGTGCTCGCAGCGGGTGGCGCGGATGGCGTCCATCATGGCGAGGCTCCATTCCTGGTAGGAGTCGCGCACGGGGAGGCTGGGGCAGATCATGCCGAAGGTGCGGAAGCCTTCGTCCTGGAGCCAGTGGAGGCTCTCGATGCGTTTGGAGACTTTGGGGCAGCCCTGCTCGAAGGCGGCGGCGAGAGCGTCATCGAGGGTGCCGGTGGAGACGCCGAAGATGAGGCGGGCTTTGACATCGCTGACCTGATTGACCTTTTTGACGAGGAGGTGTTTGGCAACGTTGGGCAGGAGGTTGGACTTTGAGAGCATGCGGATGTGCCAGTGGGTAAGTTCGAGGATGGCTTCGCAGGCGGCGACGGTTTCGCGGACGAGGTCCATGTTGGCGGCGACGTCCACGCTGTGGCTCATGTAGAGGGTGAGCTGCTGAGTGCGAACGGCGTCGGGGAGGGCGAGGAGCTGCTTGCGGAGCGTCTCGACGGCGTCTTTGCGGCGGACGACGATGTCCATGTGGTCGAGGTCCTTCAGCTCGCTGTGGTCGTGGCGGAGGAGCTTGTGGGTCATGGCCTCGACGTAGCAGAAGGCGCACGAGTAGGCGCAGGCGTCGCCGGCGGAGAAGGTGGGTCCGTCGCAGAGACGTTTGTGACGGAAGCCGGAGTCGAGGTTGAGGACGGTTTTGGCGTTGCGGAAGTGAACGGGTTTGCCGTTCATGGTGGTGCGTTCGGGGGCGGTGGTGGTGCTCATGGGTGTGTGGTGACGTTGTTGACGGGATTGACCAGATTGACGGGTCTGTGGCTATTTGGTGTGGGCGATGGGACGGAGGTGTTCGAGGTGGTCGGCGCGGAGTTTGGTTTTTTTCTCGGTGCGGCCGTTCGTTTTGGGGATTTCCTCGGAGCGGAGCTTGCCGGTCACGAGGATGCGGTCGTGGGGTTCGAGGGTGAGGGCGCGGTCGCGGATGGGGCCGTAGCAGACGACGCCGAGGAAGTCGTCGCGCTTGCCGATGGTGCGGTCGGCGTTGCGCCATTCGTCGTGGACGCAGATCGAAAATTCGCAGCCGGCGGGGGTGTCGACGCCGCCGAAGAGGCGGACGGTGCCGACGACGGTGCCGGAGAGGGTGGCGGAGTTGAGGTCGCGCATGGGGGGGGGAGGTGATGGGGGGACCGGGGTGACGTTATTGACCGGATTGACTGAGGGGTGGGAGTTCCGGGATAGAGCAGCCTGGGGCTGCGTTGTAGTTGTGGAGAGTGAGCAGGGTTCGGAGGCGGTCGTGGAGGGCGGCGATGGTGGCTTTCATGCCGGTGGCTTCGAGGGCGTGGTCGTCGAGGCGCTGCTCGTGGGCGTTGAGACGGGCCTGGAGTTCGGCGAGGCTGAGTTCGGGCCGGGGCTCGGGCTTGGTTTTGGCGATGCTGAGGGCATCGCGGATGGTGCGGACGTGGGAGGCGTTGATGGAGAAGAGGAGGTCCTCGGAGGCCTGGGTGGCGAGAGTGGCATCCGGGGTGGTGGCGGCTTCGGCGCGGTGGGCTTCGACCCAGGCGAGAAGCTGGGCACGCTGCGGAAGGGTAAGCATGGTGCGGGTGCGTGAGGGCGGGGGACTGGAGGGGGTGACGTCATTGACCGCGGGGGCCGTGTTGATTGGAGGGTCGATTGGTGGAGTATCGTCATCGACTGGCAGGTGGCGCATGGCGTGGATGGGCAGAGAGAAAGCAGTGCGCAGGTAGGCGGCCTGCGACGGAGTGGTGAGCAGTTGGTAGGTGGCGTCGTCGTCGCAGTGGAGGATGATTTCTTTCTCGGACCATTCGCAGGTGGTGTGCTCGGCGATGGGGCGGGCCAACAGGACGCGGTCGGCGTCGATCTGGGCGGCGATGGCAGGGAAGGCTTGGGCGAGGGTGGGGTGCATGGCGTGGTGGGTGGGTGGTGACGTTGTTGACGGGATTGACTTTATTGACGGGGGGACGGGGGTTGAATGGCGGCCTTGAAGGCGGCGCGTTCGTGCTCTGGGAGCCTGGAGGCGATGAGGCCGAGTTGGTGGAGGATGGTGCGCTGCTCGTCGCCGCTGGTGGCTTTGGTGAGGGCGTCGGCGAGGGCGGGGGTCATCCAAGCGATGATCTCCTCGGGGGTGGCGGGGCGGGTAATCGTCGCCAGACTTGGAGACTTGGAGATGGGGAGACTTTGAGAAGTGAGGTGGAGGAAGCGGAGGGTGTCGGGGGTGAAGAGGTGGACGTGGGCGGTGGACTCTCCGGACTCGGGGTGAGGGAGGCTGATAAGTCGACCGCTGGGGCTGGTGGGTGAGGCTTTGACGGTGGCGATGCAGGTGAGCACCGGGCCGTTTTGCAGTTCGGTTTCTTCGAGGGCGGCCTCGATGCAGCCGAGGTGGGCGGGCGCGTGGTCGGCGAGCTGGGAGAGGAGCTGGTCCGGGCGGTGGAGGTGGTAGGCGTGGAAGCGGCCGAGGGGCTCGGAGCAGAACGGGCAGATGTAGTTGGCGAGACAGTGGGCGATGGTGGGACGTGGGAGCATGGTGGGGAGGGTAAGACTTGGAGACGGTGAGAGGGGGAGACTAGGAGATGACGGGGGTGTTGGTGTTATTGGGCGGCAGCGGGTTTTGTTGTGACGGTGGGGCGTGGGGGGAGTTCGCCGCCGAAGGCTTTGAAGGTCTGGAGGAAGGCGGCGCTGCCTTCGGTGAGAGGGGGCTCGGGCGGTGGTTTGGGGAGGACTTTGAGGTTGGGGCCGGCTTTGGTGCCGTCGGGGTTGAGCTTGGGGGAGCCGGATTGCTTCCAGTGCGCGGTGGCGCGGTCGAGGTTGGCGGCGATGTCTTCGATGAAGTGCCTGCGCCGGGAGGTGGCGCGGACTGCATCGCGGCCGGCATTGGCGTTGGTGGAGCTGTGGACCCAGCGGAGCCAGTGGGCGAGAATACGCCAGTCCTGGTCTTCGAGGGCGGCGAGGTTGGCGTAGTGGTCGGTGATGGCGTGCTCCTCATCGGAGTTCCAGTGGGCGAGCTTGGCCCAGGCGGGTCGCAGGCTGTTGATGCGGCGCTGGAGGGCGAGGATGGTGTCGAGCTGGGTGGGCTGGTAGCCAGCGGCGGAGGGGGTTGGGTTTGCCGCTGGGTTTTCGGTGGCGGCGGGGGGGATATTTATTGGGGGGTTGGGGGTATGAGGTGAGGTAAGGTGAGAGCTTTCGTTTGGGTTTCCGGTGGCGGAAGCGGCTGGAAAGGGTTGGGAAAGCGGTGGGTTTCCGGTGGGTTTGGGTGGTCGGCCCCCTTTGGCCCCGTTGGCGGCCTGTTTGGCGCGGTAGTCGAGCTGCTCCTGGCGGATCTCTTCGAGCCGGCGGTTGATGAGGCCTTTGCCGTCCGGGGAGGGTTGGAACTTTTCGAGGATCGGGCCGTGCTTGGCGGCGGGGAGGCCGGTGAGCATGGCGAGACGTGCGGGGTCGTCCGGGATGCTGCCCTGCTGCCATTCGTGGCAGAGGAGCCGGATGTAGGCTCCGACCTCGGCGGCGGTCATGAACACGGTGCCGGCGAGGAAGTCGGCTGGGTAGAATTGGAAGGCGGGGGCTTTCACTGGGGGATGGGGAGACTTTGAGACTGGGGGACTAGGAGAGGGGGAGACTAGGCGTAGAGCGGCTTGTGGATGAGGTAGAGGCAGGTTTCGATGTTGGTTTCGGGGAAGGTGCCTTGGGGGATGATCTCGCGCTCGAAGACGAAGCCCATGAATTCGTCGTCGATGGTGGCGGTGGAACCGGAACCGACGAGGGCGACGAGTCGGCCGCCGGGCGCGAGGCATTCCCATGCAAGGTCCAGGTGAGCTTCAGCCATCCGGTTCTTGTAGGGCGGGTTCATGATGACCGCGTCGTAGATGGGGCGCGGCCGGTAGTCGGCGAAGTCGTAGGCGACATGAGTGGCTCCGAGTTCCTCCAAAATGGGGATGAATTCGGACTGGGGCTCGATGGCGTCGAAGTAGAGCGGTGTGTGTTTGGCTTTGCGCTGAACGGCTTTGATGAGTGCGCCCATGCCAGCACTGGGCTCCAGGATGCGGGAGCCTTCAGGGAGATCGTCGAGCCATTCGGCCATGCGGTCGGCGAGGGGTTCGGGCGTCTCGAAGAAGTTGAACTGCTTTTTGTAGAGGCGCAGGGTGTCGGCGGAGACGATGAGGGGCATGGTGTGTGGTGACGTTATTGACGGCGTTGACCGGATTGACGGGTGGTGCGGCTGCGACATCTCCCGCAGCGGGTGCGGGCGTGGGTGAGGGCTTGGATGTGGCCGATGTGGAGGCGGCCTTGGTTGATGAGGTAGCCGCAGTTGTTGCGGACGTGGCTCCATGAGTCGGTGACGAGGTGGCCGTTGCCGCCGAGTTCCTGGCAGAGGGTGGCGGCTTCGCACCAGTTGAGGCGGCAGAGTTCGGACACGGTGGGGCTGCGCATGGGCAGCATGGAGCGCATGAGGGTCCAGAACTCGGGCGGGAGCTGCTCGACGAGGTGTTGGTCGGGGGCGCTGAAGGTGTGGCTGGGGCGGCGGGGCATGGTGTGTGGTGACGAGGTGGGGGTAAATCAGGCCTCCGCTTTGCGGCGGCGGTAGAGGCGACAGACGTGGTCTTTGAGGGCGGGGGCTTTTTCGCGGGGGTGTGCTCCGATGCGGACGAGCTGCTCGACGATCTCCTTGGGCTGCCAGCCCTCCGCGAGGAGGTGCTCGATGGTGGGATCGAGCGTGGCGTAGCGGGTGCGGGTGCGGCAGCCTGGGCGTTTCCAGGTGCGAGCGGCTTCGAGGAGTTCTTCGGCGGTCATGGCGCGGTGCTCGGAGACTTTGAGACTGGGAGAGGGGGAGACTAGGAGCGGCGGAAGGCGTGGCGGTCGCCGGCGGCAAAGCGGGCGCGGCGGGCCTTGCGGGCTTTGCGCTGGTTGTAGGAGGGGGATTGGGAGGAACCGCCATTGCGAAGGGTCTGGAAGAAAATGTTGGGCATGGGCAGAGGCGGGCGCAGTTTCATGGGGCGCGAGGGGGAGCCTTCGGCGCGGTGGGTGCCGCCCATGCCAAGGGTGGCGGCGGCGAGAGCGAGGAGGGAGTGAGAGAGTCCGGATTTCATGGGGAACTGAAAATGGAGGAATGGCGAGGCGACGGGGAGGGTCGTGTCGGTCAGACGGGAGGGGTTCCCTGCCCCATCGCTCGCGCAGGTTTACTTGCCGCTGGGGGTGGGGGTGATGAGGATTTGGCCGAGCTTTTGGGCGGATTCGGCGTCCTCGGGTTTGATGACCTTCTTGGCGACCAGGATATCGAGTCCGGTCTGGCCGATGGCGACGGCTTTGGCGGTGTCCTGGGGGTTTTTGCAGGAGACGAGGCAGGCTGCGGAGCCGAGGCCGACGAGGATGGTGGCGAGGGTGATGACGGTGTTCTTCATGGGTGGTGTTGTGGGTTTGGGTTTAGCAGGCGGCGATGAGGGCGACGCCTAAAATGGTGAGGAGGAGGACGGCGAGGAAGATGCGCAGGATGGTGCGGGCGTCTTCGGTGGCGGGGTCGAGGTCGGGTGGCATGGTGGTGGTGGGGTGAGTGGCTTTATTGACGGCTGAGGCGCAGGCGAGGGGTGTGGCATTCCTCGTGGGCGAGGTCGCGAGCCCAGCGGGCGGCGTAGCGGTCGAGGAGGTCGAGGAGGCTGGCGGCGATGAAGAGGGGCTGGTGGGCGGCGAGGGCGCAGAGCCAGAGGGTGAGGTGATCGAGGACGTCGTAGGTGGGCGTCCAGTGGCAGGTGTAGTAGAGGGCGGGGTGGGCGCTGAGGTGGTAGGCCGCGGGGCCGAGGACGAGGAGGCAAAAGATGAGGCCGAGGAATCCGTTGGCGACGGGCTCTACCCATGGGTAGGCGACAATCAGGAGGAGGCAGGCGAGGCAAAGAGTGAGGCGGATGATCAGGGAGAGCATGGGGCGAGGCGGAGTAGGAGGACGAGTAAGAGGAGGATCACCTGCGGTGGGCGAATTAGGAGGCGAAGTTCCAGGGGAGGGTGGCGTGGGTGAAGGTTTCTCGGCCGAGGCGTTTGGTGGCGAAGGGGTTGTAGAAGTAGGCGTGGCCGGCGAGGGGGATGGCGTCGTGGGAGGGGTCGCCGTCCCAGTATTGGGCGTCGCCAGCGGGATCGAAGGTGAGGGCGGAGCACTGGGCCGGGATGTCGTGGGACTCGCCATCGAGAGGGCCGCCGAGGAGGTGGACGACCTGGGTGGCGGTGTAGGGGGTGGGTGGGGTGGCGTGCATGGTGGTCAGACGGTGAGGCCGAAGTGGCGGCGGGTGATGTAGAGGTGGTCGCCGAGGGGTGAGTGGCCGGTGATGTCTGTGGGGTCGGGGGAAGTGGTCCAGAGTTCGTCTTTGGGCGCGGCGGCCTCGATGGTGGTGACGAGGGTAAGGACGGCGTCGGCGGTGCCGACCTGCTCGTGCGCGGGGCGGGATGGGTATTCGTCGCGGAAGGCTTTGAGGAGGTCCTTGGCGATGGCGATTTGGGAGGCGTCGAGGGGCATGGCGTGTGTGGTGACCAGATTGACCGGGGTGACCGGATTGACGGGTGGGGCTAGGCGGCGATTTGTTTGGCGAAGCGGGGGCCGAGGGTGTTGGCGACGATGTCGGCGACGAGTTCGGCGGGGCGGCGGCGCTGGAGGTGGGCGGCGGCTTTGAGGTCTTCGAGGAGGGCAGCGTCTTCGAGGAGGGCGCTGGGCTTCAGGCGGATGTCCCGGCGGATGGGGCGTTTGCGGGTGAGGGTGTGCGTGGGCATGGGCTTGACGGGGTGAGGGTTTTGGAGAGGCTGGGGGATGCGACGATTTGATCGGTTGGCGGAAGGGGTGGGACGCGTGATGGGTGCTTTGGTGGCGCTGCCGATGGCGGTGCCGCCGGTGCTGGCCGTTGTGTTTTCGGCGCTGCTGGTGGGGGCGGTGTGCGCGGTGAACTGCGTGTTGCTGCTGCCTTTGGCGGCGGTGCGGCGCGGGTGGCGTTGGCTGCGGCGGTGAGTGTGCATGCGGTGCTACGATGTGCAAATTGCATGACGCGGGTGCTTTGGCAAATTGAATTTGCATTTTCTTCAGTGATGTGCGATATGCACGTCATGACCGCCCCCCGTCTTCGTGAATTACGCCTTCAGCATGGCCTCTCCCAGGAGCAGCTTGGTGATGTGCTCAAAGTCTCCCACAGCGCTGTGAACCGATGGGAGGGCGGGCAGGAGATTCCGGGGCCGGCGGCGCTGCTGCTGGAGTGGTTATTCTTGGGTGATGCCCCGTTTGAGACCAAGGCGGCTGCGGCCGAGCTGGGCTCGGTGGTCCGGGAGGACATCGGGGAGGTGGCGATGACGGTGGACGCGTTTGAGGAGTGCCTGCGTCGGTCCCGCGAGGCGGGGTTTGCGAGCGTCACGGAATGGATCGCGGATTTGGTGCGTGAGGAGCTGAACGTGCCGGTGGAGGGGAGGCCGCTGGAGAGGCAGGAGGTGAGGTATGGGAAGTGAGAACGACCAGCGTCAGGCACCCCGTGGGGCATGACCACGAAAGACAATCAACCGACTCAAAACTATGGCCGAAGAAAACGACGCTCAAACGCCGACAAACCGCCCCACTGGGTTGCCTGCATCCGCTGGTTCTGCCTTTGATGCGGCAATGGCTTTCGCTGCTGTTGGACCTGCCAAGAATGCCGCGCGGGGAGAATGGCATGAAGCTGCTGAGGAAATGGCAAAGTATCGGCGAGGGACAGAAAGCATTTGGGAGGCGGCGTTACGGATCATTTCCGAACGAGTCAAGGCCTACGACCGCAAGCTGCGATTGCTGCAAACCGAACAGCATCGGATGCGCGACCCAGAGCGCACACTGCTTTGCGACATCCTCGCCAACGGCCAACTACTGCCCGACCCGCAGGGCTCGCGCTATGGGCAGAACGTCCCAACTGTGGCGACGGAAGGGGCGGGAGAAAGCCCCACCGAAGCCGCTCAACTCTCAAGCAAAGACTGATATGGATACTCCAACAAGCTCCCCTTCCGTTGCCACCAGTGCCGTGTTCGCCGTGCTTTCGCCGGTGATGGACTGGTATCAATCCGACGAACAGCCGCCTCGCGACCCGCTCGACATTATCCGCGACATCGTGAGCGATCTACAAGCCGACCGCAAGGCGGCGCTGGTAGCGTCATCCGCCGCCCGTGACGCTCTTGAACTGTGTCACCAAATCGAGCGGTGCGGATGCTCGGAAGAACTCACGAAGGCAAGCATCATGGCGAGCGATCTTCGCGCAAAGCTGGCTGCGGCGAACGCGGAGCGCAGCGGACCGGCTGCCCAAGACGAACCTTAACACTGCAACCCAACTCCAGCCGGTTCGCTGCCGCGTCTGGTTCACAAACCAACCCACGACTATGATAGACCCACACGAACGCG
>Ga0315901_10010656_pt1 | contig 10426 bp, 8 predicted proteins | sample LakEriMetagenome_10_FD_203761 | JGI IMG/M metagenome (GOLD analysis project Ga0315901, IMG submission 203761) | Freshwater fungal communities from buoy surface, Lake Erie, Ohio, United States - Buoy 2 MA116 | ecosystem: Environmental > Aquatic > Freshwater > Lake | place: USA: Lake Erie, Ohio... | reverse complement strand
TGGTGGATGTGCCGAAGTTCCAGCTCGAAGCCGGGGAGCAGGTGGCCTTGAGCGGGCCCAGCGGCACTGGCAAGACCACCTTCCTGAACCTCATCGCGGGCATCCTGACGGCCGATTCCGGTCAGGTTCGCCTCGATGGCCGGGACCTGTCGGTGCTTTCCGAACCGGAGCGCGACCGCCAACGGGCCTCAGTGGTCGGGTACATCTTCCAGACCTTCAACCTGCTCCAGGGGTTCACCTGCCTCGAGAACGTTCTGCTCGGGATGTCCTTCGGTCCGGGGGCGGACCACGGCCGGGCGCGGGGGTTGCTCGAACGGGTGGGCCTGGGCGATCGGTTGGACTATTTCCCACGGCAACTCTCGACGGGGCAACAGCAGCGGGTTGCCGTGGCGCGGGCCTTGGCCAATCGGCCGAAGCTGGTCCTGGCCGACGAACCCACCGGCAACCTCGACCCCGGCCACGCCTCCCAGGCGATGGACCTCATCCGCGGCCTGTGCTCGGAACAGGGTTCGGCGCTGCTCCTGGTGAGCCATGACCCGTCGGTCCTCGGACGCTTCGCGCGGTGCGAGTCGCTGGCCCGGCTCAATCGGGCGACCCGGATGGAGGGGGAGCCATGACGCTCTGGCTGCTGGTCCGCCGAAGCCTGCGGCAACATCTGCTCTCGACGGTGGTCACGGCCCTGTCGCTGGCCCTGGCCGGAGGCCTGCTGATGTCGGTCTGGGTGGTCAAGCGCCAGGCCAGGGCCACCTTCACCGGCCAGACCGGTGCCTGGGACGCCGTGCTGGGCGCGCGCGGGGCCAAGCTGCAGTTGGTGCTCAACGCCCTGTTCCACCTCGAGGCGTCTGCCGGCAACGTTCCCTTCGCCGACTACCAGCTCGTCGCCTCCAACCGGGCCGTGGCGCTGGCGATCCCGATCGCGGTGGGCGACAATTATCTCGGCTACCGCATCGTCGGCACGCTGACCAACCTGTTCACTGACGCCGAGGCCGCGCCCGGCCGTCGCTTCCGCCTCCGGGATGGCGGGCGATGGTTCGAGGATGGTTACCGGGAGGCGGTGGTCGGCTCGTTTGTCGCCCAGCGTCTGGGGCTCAAGCCCGGGGACACCTTCAAGCCCTACCACGGGCTCAACTTCAATCCCAAGGAGCAGCACGACGACGAGTACGTGGTCACCGGGGTGCTCGAGCCGTCCAACACCCCGGCCGACCGGGTGCTCTGGATCCCCCTGGCGGGCCTGCAGAACATGTCCGGCCATGCCGCGGCGACGGCCACCGATGTCAGCGCCGTGCTGGTGAAACTCCGGAGCCCGCTGGCCGGCCAGCAGCTGGACCTGCTCTACAACAAGCAGGGTGACCGCTTGACCCTCGCCTGGCCCCTCGGGGCCGTGCTGGCGCAGCTCTTCGACAAGATGGGCTGGTTCGACCAGGTGCTCGAACTGGTGGCCTGTCTGGTCGCGCTGGTGGCCGCCGGGTCGGTGCTGGCCAGCATCTACAACTCGCTCAGCGCCCGCCGGCGGGATCTGGCCATCCTGCGTGCCCTCGGGGCCCGGCGCGTGACGGTGTTCGCCTCGATCGTCCTGGAGGCAGCCTCGGTGGCCGCCCTCGGCATGGTGCTGGCGTGGGGTTTCTATGCCGTGATCCTGATGGCGGTGGCGGCGGTTGTCCGTGCCCAGACGGGCGTGGTGCTGGATCCCTGGGCCTGGGATCCCGTTCTCATTCTGGCCCCGCTGGCCCTGGTGGCGCTCGGCGCCCTCGCCGGTGTGCTGCCGGCCTTCAAGGCCTACGGCAATCCGGTGGCCGAGAATCTGGCTCCCCAATCCTGAATGCCGCCGCGGCGGTGCCGGGGCGAAATCGTTAGAAACTCCAAGCAAGGAATGGACAGGGGACCCGGGGTGTCGGTAAATCCAGCCGTTCCACGTCCGACTTGTCATTCCACAGAACGAACACACGCACCCCCCTATGAGCAACGGAAGTAACGAGGGCATCGCCCCCAATGCAAAACGGCTGCTGATGGCCGGCTTCATGGCCATCCTCGCGGCAGGCATCGGATTCGCTTTGCGAAACGGCCTCACTGGAGAGTGGAAAACGCTCTTCCGCTTCACGGATGGCCAGGTTGGTCTCATCGGCGGAGCAGGGTTCTCGGGTTTCTGTTTCGGCATCATTTTCGGCGGCATCGTGGTGGATAAGATCGGCTACGGAAAACTGGTGGGTGCAGCCTTCCTGCTCCATGTGCTGTCCGCGGTCGTCACGCTCTCTCCCGCCCCGGATGTGAGCCAGGCAACCGCCTTCAACCTGCTCTTCTGCGGTTCCTTCATCTTCTCGCTGGCGAACGGCACCCTGGAGGCCGTCGCCAATCCGTTGATTGCCACCATCTACCCCAAGAACCGCACCCATTACCTGAACATCCTGCATGCGAGCTGGCCTGCGGGAATGATTCTTGGCGCCTTCGTCACGCTTTTCCTGGGTGACGCCCTTCCTTGGAAGGCCAAGTTGGGGTTGTACCTCATCCCCACCGCGATTTACGGCCTGATGTTCTTGGGGCAGAAATTCCCCAAATCGGAAGCGTCCTCGAAGGGACTTTCTCTGGGAGAGATGATGAAGGATGTCGGGATCCTTGGAGCGAGCATCGTGGGTGTGTTGCTCTTCTTGTTCTTCCGCGACTCGCTGGGTGGCATCATTGGAGCCATCACGGGAATCGGATTCTTCACCTCTCAATCCTGGGTCACCGTTTCGGCTCTCGTCGCGGTGGGCTTTGTCGCCTGGGTCGCTGTCATCACCAAGTTCGCGCTCGGGCACTGGATGATCTTCATCCTGTTCATCGCCCATGCGATCCTGGGGTCGCTTGAGCTGGGCACCGACTCGTGGATCGAGAACATCAACGGCAGCATCCTGACCGCGAAACAGGGCACGATCCTCTTCATCTTCGCGTCGGCGATGATGTTCGCCCTGCGTTTCTCCAGCCACTGGATCGAGTCACGCCTCAAGCTCTCCCCGATCGCGATCCTGTTCACCTGCTCGATCTTTGCCATCGTCGGACTGCTGGCCTGCTCGTCCGTGACCACCCTCACGGTGGCCTTCGGTGCGGTGTTGCTCTACAGCATCGGCAAGACGTTCTTCTGGCCGACCATGCTCGCGGTCGTGGGCGACCGTTTCCCGCGCTCGGGTGCGGTGGCGATGTCCATCATGGGCGGAATCGGCATGCTTTCCGTGGGCCAGATTGGTGGCCCCGGTCTCGGCTATGCCAAGGATCGCTTCACGGCGGAGCATCTGGAGGCCAAGGGACAGCAGGCTGTTCTCGTTGCGAACAAGGCCGAAAAACCGTCCGGCCTGCTGGGGATCTTCAAGGAGGTTTCCGCCCTGGATGGGGCGAAAATGGAGGCCGCGAAAAAGCTGGCTGAGAAGGAGAAGCACGAGAACGTCTCCCCCGAAAAGTCGCAGCTCACGGCGGATCAGAAAGCCATGGTCGAGGCCAACATCGCGGGTGCCCGCCAGACGCTCAAGGCGGATGCTGCCCTGCCGGTCGGCATGGCCGTGATCTATCTGCTGTTGATTTTCTACTTCAAGGCCATCGGCGGCTACCGGCCGGTGACCATCTCCGAGGACGGGGCCGCCAAGGCCTGAGATCCCTGCGGCGACGCGCAACGCGGGCGGTTCCCGGAGACGGGGCCGCCCGCGTTTCTTTGTCGGCCCGGTGCGAGTGTCTGGTCGGGCGTGTCGGACCCGCCGGATGATCCCGTCTCGCGATCCCCGCCCACCGGAATCGTCGTCCGATCCGTGTCCAATCCCCGGGTTGCATCCCGGCGCCGCCGCCCCGATCCTTCCGGGCATGTCGCTTCAGGTGAACCTGCGCCTCCTCGAGAAGGGGACCCTCCGCGTCGACGGGGACATCCCCGCCTCCGAATTGGCCCCGGAGTTCCACGATGAACTGATGCAGTTGGTCCACCCGGTGGAGTACGATCTGGAGGTCGAACGGCAGCCCGACGGCCTGCTGGTGACCGGCACCCTTCGGACCCATGTGGATTGCGAGTGCGCCCGGTGCCTCAAGCCCTTCGTCCTTCCGGTGCAGGTGGATGACCTGTCCCGCTTGGCCTTGCTGGAGGCGGCCGATGGCGAGGAGACCGACGAGGTGCTGCCTGTCGACGGGGATTTTGCAGACTTGACCCCCGTGGTCCGGGAGGACATTTTGCTCGCTCTGCCAACGAACCCGTTGTGCAGTCCTGACTGTCGTGGGCTCCCGTCGAAGGGCGAGGTCCGCGAACCGCACGTGAGGGAGCAGGCTGGGCCGAACACGGCGTGGAGTGCCCTCGACAAGCTGAAACTGTAACCGAACCGAACATGGGCGTCCCCAAACGCAAACCGTCGCGCAGCCGTCAACGCATGCGCCGAGCCTACAACAGTGTCCTCACCCTGCCGAAGCTGGCCACCTGCACCCAGTGTGCGGCCCCGTCGCTGCCCCACCGGGTCTGCCCCGAGTGTGGTTTCTACAACGGCCGCCAGGTGATCAACGTCGGCGTCGCCGCCTGAGTTGCCTCAACGCGCCGTGTCCGTTCCCCGACGGACCGGCGCGTTTTGTTTATGCGCCTGGCAGTGGACGTCATGGGCGGCGACCACGGTCCGGAGGAACTCCTCCAGGGCGTGAAGCTGGGGTTGGCGGCCGAGCCGTCGATCTCCCGCCTGCAGGTGGTCGGCCCCCCGGCCGACCTGCACGCCATCCTCGACCGCATCGGTTGCTCCGATCCTCGGCTGCAGGTTCATCCGGCCTCGGAGGTCCTCACCATGGAGGACAAGCCGGTCCACGGGCTTCGGCGCAAGAAGGACTGCTCGATCCTCCGGGCCGTGGAACTGGTGCGCGACGGCCAGGCGGACGCGGTCATCTCCTCGGGCAACACCGGCGGGATCGTCGCGGCGGCCACGATCCGTCTTCGCACCCTCGAGGGGATCGAGCGTCCCACCATCGCCTGCATCATGCCCTCCAAGTCGGGGGCCTGGGTCCTGGTCGATGGCGGGGCCAACCCCGAATGCACCCCGGAGAACCTCCTCCAGTTCGCGGTCATGGGTTCGGCGTATTCCAAGGCCATGCTGGGATGCCGGAATCCCCGGGTGGGAGTCCTGAGCAACGGCAGCGAGGAGTCCAAGGGCACCGACCTCACCCGGGCGGCGCTGACCCTCATCCGTGCCTCGGGTCTCCATGCGATCGGCTATTGCGAGGGCTACGACCTCTTCATGGACGGCGTGGACGTGTGCGTCTGCGACGGGTTCGTCGGCAACATCGTGCTCAAGTCGGCCGAGAGCCTCGGCAAGGCGGTCGGCGCCATGCTCCGTGAGGAATTGACGGCGAATCCCTGGCGCAAGCTCGGCGCGGCCATCGCGAGTGGCGGCCTCCAGCGGATCCGCACCCGGATGAATCCCGAGGACTACGGTGGAGCCCCGCTCTTGGGCGTGCACGGTTGCGTCATCAAGATCCACGGTGGCGCCAAGCGCTCGAATGTCCGGCACGCCATGGCTCAGGCCGTCCGGTATGTGGCGTCCGATCTCAATCGGACTCTGGTCGAGTCGATCGCCGGGGCGGCCTCCGCGGTGGCCGCGTCCGTTCCGCTGGCGGCCGCCCACCCCGCTGCCCCGCCGGCCCCCCAACCGTTCCCCGCGTCCTGAGGTCTCCATCGACGGCTCCAACGACGTTCCCAAGGACTCCCTTGAACCACCCTCGAACCCAACGCGCTCCGCTCCGCTCCGCCTCCATCGCGGGCCTCGGGTCCTACGTGCCGGCGCGGGTGATGACCAACGCCGACCTGGAACGCATGGTCGAGACCTCCGACGAGTGGATCACCACCCGCACCGGGATCCGCGAACGCCGGATCGCCGGACCGTCCGAGACCACCTCCGACATGGCCCTCGAGGCGGCACGCCGCGCGATGTCCGACGCCGGGGTGGGTCCCGGGGAGATCGACCTCATCATCGTCGCCACCATCACTCCCGACATGCCGTTCCCGAGCACGGCCTGCCTGGTGCAGCAGAAGCTGGGGGCGCATCGGGCGGCGGCCTTCGACATCGAGGCCGCCTGCAGCGGGTTCGTCTACGCGCTCGACATCGGCGCCCGGTTCATCGAGTCCGGGGCCCATGAGACGGTGCTCATCATCGGTGCCGAGAAGATGAGCTCGGTGGTCGACTGGACCGATCGCAACACCTGCGTGCTCTTCGGCGACGGTGCCGGCGCGGCCGTGCTGCGGCACCGGCCCGGTGCCCGGGGGCTGCTCACGGCCACCCTCGGATCCGACGGCTCGAAGGCCGGCCTGCTCGAGCTGCCCGGCGGTGGCAGCGCCTGCCCGGCCACGGCCGAGTCGGTCGCCGGTCGCCGGCATTTCCTGCGGATGGACGGCAAGGAAACCTTCAAGAACGCCGTCCAGGCGATGGTGTCCGCCTCGAACGAGGTGCTTCAGCGCTGTGGGGTGTCCATCGCGGAGGTCCGCTGCGTGATCCCGCATCAGGCCAACCTGCGGATCCTCAACGCGGTGGGCGAGCGCCTCGGGGCGGTCGACGAGCAGGTCTTCGTCAACGTCGACCGCTATGGCAACACCAGTGCGGCCAGCGTGGGCATTGCGCTCGACGAGGCGGTCCGTGGCGGCCGCATCCGCCGGGGCGATCTGGTGCTGTTGGTCGTCTTCGGGGCTGGGCTCACCTGGGGTGCGGCCCTGCTCGAATGGTGACCAGGCCGCTCTCGATGGGCCTCCGGCGGCCCGTCATCCGGAAGCGACCTGCTGGGTGCGGTTGGCGTGTTCCAGGCGCTGTCGGAGCGATTGGCGCCGCACCGGGTCGGGCTCGAGCCGATCGAGGTCCCACGTGTCCGCAAAGACCCGCCCGCGCCGAAGGCCCAAGCCGTGGGCCAGCGCCGCCTCAAGCGTCTCGGGCCTCGGTGGCGCGAACTGGTTGCGCGCCGCCAGCCATTCCAGGGCGCCATTGCCCGCGCGGGTCGGGATGAGCGACACCGTCTGCGCCCCGCAGTCGAAGGCGAAACCGATGGACCGGCAGGCCCACTCCAACGACTCCGCCTCGTCGAGGAAGGGAGGACGCACCAGCACGAAGACCCGCAGTCCGAGCCCGTGCCGCCGGGTCCACTCCGCCGCGCGCCGGAATCCCTCGGGATCGACGCCCTTGTTCAGCCGCTCCAGCACCCCCGGATGGGCCGTCTCGAGGCCCAGCGCCAGTTCGAGGGTGGTGCCGGACCCCAGGGACTCCCGGAATGGCAGCACCGTGGCGTCGCGGACGAGCCCGGGGTGGCATTCGACGACGAGGCGTTCGAAGGCCCGGGCCTGTCGGGCGATGGCCGGCAGGTCCTCCCGGGGGATCGCGCCGGCGACGAAGAACGACCCGGCATTGTAGAGCTTGAGCCACCGCGGCGGCCCCGCGGGATGCAACCGGTCCTCGTCGAGGGCGATCCGGACCTGTTCCGGAATCGCACCGACGGGCACGGATTCCTCCAGCGTGTGGCGCCACAGGTCGCACATCAGGCAGCGCCACGGGCATTCCCGGTTGGTGAGGAAGACCGTGAGGATTTCGGCCTGGCCTCCGTCCGGGTCGGGTTCCGACTCCCGCAGCCAGTGCGACGGACGCCGCGGATCGAGGCCGATGGTCCGGGAGATGCCCCCGCGCCGCGCGAGGATCCAGGCGTCGCGGCCGGCCCGGGACCCTGGGTAGGGGTCGGTCTCGGTTGGTGCGCCTTCCGGGTTCAAGGTCGCGTCATCAAAGCCTCCCGGGTGCCCGCGCGGGAAGCGTTTCCTGAACGGGCGATGCGGAACTTCGCCCGCAACTTTTCCCCCCGGTCGCTGTTGCAGGAGGGTCGATTCGCATGTCGTACACTCCGCTCAAATCCATCCTGAACCAGGCAGGGCTCCTGACGCCCTCGCAGTTCGACCAGTGGTCGGAGGCCTGGCGGCGGTCGGTCGAGGGCGGCGGCACCGAGCCACGACTGGCCTTTTTCGCCCGGGAATCCGGCCTCACCGAGGAGGCCTTCCTCCAGAAGCTTGCCGCCGCCGTGTCCCTCGAGCATGTCGACCTGGGCAAGCTCAGCATCGCCGCCGAGGTGCGCAAGCGCATCAGCACCAAGGTGGCCTTCCAGTTCTCCATCATCCCTTTCTCCGACGAGGGCGGGATGCTGGCCGTGGCGGTGGCCGACCCGTTCGACGCGGCCATGTTGTCCAGCGTGCAGTTCGACGTGGGTGGTCCCGTCCGGTACGCCTTGGCCGCGCGCGCCGAGATCGAGAAGGCCCTCAAGAAGTACTACGGCGTCGGTGCCGAGACCCTCGACGAGATGGCCGAGGAGGACGATGCCATCGACCTGGAGATCGACGGCAACCGCGAGATCACGGGCGACGACCAGGACGCCAGCGTCATCAAGTTCGTCAACCAGGTCATCTGGGAGGCCTTCAAGGACCGCGCGACCGACATCCACTTCGAGCCCTCCGAGGACGAACTGCGCATCCGCTACCGCATCGACGGCATCCTGCACCAGACGCCCCTGCCGCCGCAGATCAAGCGCTACCAGGCGGCGCTCATCTCGCGCATCAAGGTGATGGCCGGAATGAACATCGCCGAGAAGCGCCTGCCGCAGGACGGCCGCATCAACGTGCGCATCAAGGGCGAGGAGATCGACATCCGCGTGTCCACCGTGCCCACCGTCTGGGGCGAGTCGGTGTCGCTGCGCCTGCTGCTGCGCGGCAAGATCTTCTTCAGCCTCGAGAAGCTGGGGTTCGCGCCGCACGAGGACGCGCTCATCCGGGAGCTCATCGTCAAGCCGCACGGCATCGTGCTGGTCACCGGGCCCACCGGCTCGGGCAAGTCCACCTCGCTCTACGCCTTCCTCTCGACCATCAACTCGGTCACCAAGCGCATCATCACCATCGAGGAACCGGTGGAGTACGAGCTCAAGGGCATCAACCAGATTCCCGTGCGCTCCGACATCGGCCTCACCTTCGCCGTGGGATTGCGCCACATCCTCCGGCAAGATCCCAACGTGGTCATGGTCGGCGAGATCCGCGACACCGAGACGGCCGAGATCGCCATCCGGGCCTCGCTGACGGGCCACCTGGTCTTCAGCACCCTGCACACCAATGACGCGGCCAGCGCCTTCACCCGCCTGATCGACATGGGCATCGAGCCGTTCCTGGTGGCCTCCTCGGTCGAGGCCATCATGGCCCAGCGCCTGGTGCGCACCATCTGCCCGAGCTGCTCCCGGCCGCAGAAGATCGACCGCGACTACCTCATCAAGGCCGGCTTCCCGGAGGACGAGATCGACTCCACGGACTTCCGCAAGGGCGTCGGCTGCGAGGCGTGTCGCCAGTTGGGCTACCAGGGGCGCACCGGCATCCATGAGCTGCTGGTGGTCACCGAGGCCATCCGGCCGCTGGTGATGAACCGTGCCTCGGCGGCGACCCTCGGCGAGGTGGCCCGAAAGCAGGGAATGCGCACCCTGCGCCAGGACGGATGGGTCAAGGTCAAGGCGGGCGTCACCACCGTCGAGGAGGTCCTGCGCGTCACCCAGACCGAGGAGCATGTCAAAAGCCTGGCCGGCGATTCCGGAGGGGTCCCCGGATGAGCAAGTCCGTTCCCAAGCCCCATGCCTGCAACGTCCTGTCGGTCGACGGGGGCGTCCGCCGGTTGCACCACTTCTCCGTCGGCAAGACCGGGGTCGCGGCCCCCGGGGGATACCTCGAGACACCTCCCGGCAAGCCGTTGCCGACCAACCTGGTCGCGCGTGACTGGCGGCTGCTGGTGCGGTCCCGGCTGGACATCGCGTGGATGCCGGTCGACGCGGTCTTCCTGCGGGTCGTGCAGTTGCCGGCCTGCGCCCCGGAGGAATTGGCCGGGATGATCGAGTTCCAGCTCGAGAAGCTTTCGCCCATGCCGCCGGCCCAGGTCGTGTGGACGGTCGAGAGCGTCCCGCACCGCGATGCCTCGCAGCAGACGGCCCTCGTCACGATCGTGGCGCGCAGCGCCGTCGAGGCCTTCGTCGACTCGCTGGAGCAGGGTGGCTACCAGGCCGACCGGATCGAACTGCCCGGCCTGCGCCGCCTCCTGGCCCACCTCCCCGGGTCCGGGGAGGCCCTGCGTGTGGTGCTGGAGGGTTCGGGCGATCGCCAGATGGCCATCCTCGGGTGGTGGTCGGGGGGCGTCCTGCGCGAGGTCTCCCGGATCCGCCTGCCGGCCGAGGGGGCGCCGGCCCACCTGACCGCCCACCTGCATGGGACGGCCTGGGCAGGCGAGATGGACGGATGGCTCTCCGGCCTGCCCCCGGTGACCGTGGTGGTCCCGGGTTCGGTCCCCGCGTCCCCATCCCCATCCGCCCCGGCCCCAGCCCTCCCCACCAGGAAAACCGGGGAGGTCGCCGTCCCGGAGTTGGCGACGACCGAACTCCTGGAAGCCCTCCGCGGCTGGTC
>Ga0315901_10010652_pt1 | contig 10430 bp, 9 predicted proteins | sample LakEriMetagenome_10_FD_203761 | JGI IMG/M metagenome (GOLD analysis project Ga0315901, IMG submission 203761) | Freshwater fungal communities from buoy surface, Lake Erie, Ohio, United States - Buoy 2 MA116 | ecosystem: Environmental > Aquatic > Freshwater > Lake | place: USA: Lake Erie, Ohio... | reverse complement strand
CGGCCGCCACCGGGGCGGGTGCCGGCACGGGGGCCGGGGCCGGCGCGGGCGGCGCCGGCTGGTCGGGCAGCACGCCCTTGATCACCGGCTCCTGCTTGGCCTTGCTGGCCTTGTCGCGACGCGTGATGCCGACTTCCTCGTCCGGCTCCTCGATCATCGTGTAGCTGGCCTGCAGGCTCTCCAGGCGCGGGTCGTCGTGGCGCAGGCGCTCGAGCTTGTAGTTTGGCGTCTCCAGGTGCTTGTTGGGCACCAGCAGCACCGTCAGGCGCTGCTTGAGCTCGATCTTGGTGATCTCGCTGCGCTTTTCGTTCAGCAGGAAGCTCGTCACCTCCACCGGCACCTGCACGTGCACGGCGGCGGTGTTCTCCTTCATCGCCTCTTCCTGCACCATGCGCAGGATCTGCAGCGCGGAGCTTTCGGTGTCGCGGATGTGGCCGGTGCCGTTGCAGCGCGGGCAGGTGATGTGGTTGCCTTCGCTGAGTGCCGGGCGCAGGCGCTGGCGGCTCAGCTCGAGCAGGCCGAACTTGCTGATCGACGAGAACTGCACACGCGCACGGTCGAAGCGCAGCGCATCGCGCAGGCGCGTCTCGACCTCGCGGCGGTTCTTGCTCTCTTCCATGTCGATGAAGTCGACGACGATCAGGCCGCCCAGGTCGCGCAGCCGGCACTGGCGCGCGATCTCGTCGGCGGCCTCGAGGTTGGTGCGCGTGGCCGTTTCCTCGATGTCGCTGCCGCGCGTGGCGCGCGCCGAGTTCACGTCCACCGACACCAGGGCCTCGGTATGGTCGATGACGATGGCGCCGCCCGAGGGCAGGTTGACCGTGCGGCTGAAGGCAGTCTCGATCTGGTGCTCGATCTGGAAGCGGCTGAAGAGCGGCGCGTCGTCCTTGTAGCGCTTCACGCGGTGCGCCGACTCGGGCATGACGTGGTCCATGAACTGGCGCGCCTGTTCATAGATGTCGTCGGTGTCGATCAGGATCTCGCCGATGTCCGCGGTGAAGTAGTCGCGGATGGCGCGGATGACGAGGCTGCTTTCCTGGTAGATCAGGAAGGCGCCCTTGCCGGCCTTGGAGGCGCCGTCGATGGCGTCCCAGAGCTTGAGCATGTAGTTCAGGTCCCACTGCAGCTCGTCGGCACTGCGGCCGATGCCGGCGGTGCGGGCGATCAGGCTCATGCCCTTGGGGTATTCGAGCTGCTCGAGGTTTTCCTTCAGCTCCTCGCGCTGCTCGCCCTCGATGCGCCGGCTGACGCCGCCGCCGCGCGGGTTGTTGGGCATCAGCACCAGGTAGCGGCCGGCCAGGCTGACGAAGGTGGTGAGCGCGGCGCCCTTGTTGCCGCGCTCTTCTTTCTCGACCTGCACGAGCAGGTTGTCGCCTTCCTTGACGGCTTCCTTGATGGTCGCGTCGCGGGCGCTCACGCCCTCGCGGAAGTAGTTCTTGCTGATTTCCTTGAAGGGCAGGAAACCGTGGCGGTCTTCGCCGTAGTCGACGAAGCAGGCCTCCAGGCTGGGCTCCACGCGGGTGATCACCGCCTTGTAGATGTTGCCCTTGCGTTGCTCGCGACCCTCGATCTCGGTCTCGAAGTCGAGCAGCTTCTGGCCGTCGACGATGGCCAGGCGCCGCTCTTCCGGCTGCGTGGCGTTGATCAGCATTCTCTTCATGCGCACTCCCGTGCAGCGCACCGGTTAGGTACCGGCGCGCGGGTTCACCCTCGATGCACGAGACGACGGCTGCAGAAACCGTGACGCGAAATGCCCTGGACTGCACTGGGAACCCGCGCCGCTTCAGCGGCGGGGGCTCTAGCGGTGCAGCGTTGGCGCGTGCGTTGCGGTGGTGGCTGGCGCAGCGGGTCTGTCTGCCGCACCATGCCTGCCGCGCCAGGGCCGCGGATCGCGCGGCCGGGCTGCCGCCCAGGCCGCGCCTGCCGGGCAATTGCCGGCGAGGGGCCACGTGGGACGGTGGGGGAGGATGGACGGATTCGACAGGGGCTGCATGGCCGCTACCGGTGGCGCGGGCTCCAGACTCGGTGCAGTCACCAGCAGGGCTGGCGGGCCGCACGGCGCATCTGGCGCCCTTGTTCTTTTCGGGGCTTCGCCAACGACGGCGAAGCGAGGTTCTTCAGGTCGACGCTCTTCCACCCTTGGCCGCGCCGCGCCTGCTCACTTGGGGATCAGGCCTCGACAGGGCGCGCGGGTGTTGCATCCGCTCTTGTGGACGTGCCTTCGCGGCTTGCGTCCTTGTCACACCACGCCGAGAGATGCCGCGGACTGCCCGCGTAAACTCCGATAAATCAAGCACTTACGGCCCGAATGTGACGTTGCGGAGTATACGCACCAAATTGCCCGCACCGGCCGCGCCCGGGGCCGCCACGGCCGTGCAGTGGCTGACCGTGGACGCCGAGAGCGCCGGCCAGCGCCTGGACAACGTGCTGCTGCGCCTGCTCAAGGGCGTGCCCAAGACGCACATCTACCGCGTCATCCGCTCCGGCGAGGTGCGGCTGAACAAGGGCCGCGTGCAGGCCGACAGCCGCGTCGCCGAGGGAGACGTGCTGCGCCTGCCGCCGATGCGGCTGGCGGCGCAGCCCGACGAGCCGCAGGCCGCCTCGGCGCCGCCGCGGGAGTTTCCGGTGCTGCTGGAGGACGAGCACCTGCTGGCCATCGACAAGCCCGCCGGCGTGGCGGTGCACGGCGGCAGCGGCGTCAGCTTCGGTGTCATCGAGCAGCTGCGCCGGTCCAGGCCCGATGCCAAGTTTCTCGAACTGGTGCACCGCCTCGACAAAGAGACCTCGGGCGTGCTGCTGCTGGCCAAGAAGCGCAGCGCGCTCAACGCCCTGCAAGACCAGTTCCGCGCCCGCGACACGGCCAAGATCTACTCGGCGCTGGTGTTCGGCGCCTGGCCCGACAAGCTCAAGGTCATCGACCAGGCGCTGCTGCGCACCACCACGGCGGCGGGTGATCGCCACGTCAAACCCGTGGCGGCCGATGCCGAAGGCGCGCAGCGCTCGATCTCGCTGGTGCGCGTGGCCTGCCGCTACGAAGGCGCCACGCTGCTGGACGTGACGCTGAAGACCGGCCGGACGCACCAGATCCGCGTGCACCTGGCCAGCCACGGCCACCCGATCGTGGGCGACCCGAAGTACGGCGACTTCGCCCGCAACAAGACGCTGACCAAGGCGCACGGCTTCGAGCGCATGTTCCTGCACGCCCGCCTGCTGGCCTTCGACCACCCGGCCGGCGGCGCCCGCGTCACGCTCGAGTCGCCCTTGCCCGACGCCTGTGTGCAGCTGTGCGAGACACTCGCGGCCGCCGCCTGAGCCTGCCCCCACCATGACGACCCGCCTTGCCCGATCCACGCGCCGCTTCGACCTGATCGCCTTCGACTGGGACGGCACGCTCTACGACAGCACCGCGCTGATCGTGCGCTGCATCCAGCTCGCCTGCCGCGACCTGAGCCTCACCGTGCCCAGCGACGCCGACGCGGCCTATGTCATCGGCCTGGGCCTGCACGATGCGCTGCGCCACGCGGTGCCGGGGCTGGCGCCCGAGCGCTACCCTGAGCTGGGCCTGCGCTACCGCGAGCACTACTGGGCGCACAAGGACGACCTCGTGCTCTTCCCCGGCACGCTGCCCATGCTGCAGGCGCTGAAGGCGCGCCAGCACCTGCTGGCCGTGGCCACCGGCAAGAACCGCCGCGGCCTCGACGACGCGCTGGCCCAGGCCGAGCTGCACGGCGTGTTCGACGCCACCCGCACGGCCGACGAGACCGCCGGCAAGCCCCACCCGCTGATGCTGCAGCAGCTGATGGCCGAGCTCGGCGTGGCGCCCGAGCGCACGCTGATGATCGGCGACACCACGCACGACCTGCAGATGGCGCGCAACGCCGGCACGCCCAGCGTGGCGGTGAGCTTCGGCGCCCACGAGCCCGAGGCCTTTGCCGAGTTCGGCCCGCTGGCCGTGGTGCACAGCACCGACGAGCTGCAGCGCTGGCTGGCGGACAACGCCTGAGCGGGCCGATGTCGGACAACGACCCCGTTCGGGCTGAGCCTGTCGAAGCCCCCGCGCTGCCCCGCGAGTGGGTCTGCCTGTCGGCTGCGCTCGAGGAAAGCGGCCGCGCCGTCGGCTGGGACGTGCTCGAGTACGGCCGGCCGCAGCGCGCCTTCGTGCTGCGCGTGGACGGCGTGCCGCGCGCGTACCTCAACCGCTGCCTGCACGTGCCGGTGGAGATGGACTGGACGCCGGGCGAGTTTCTCGACAGCGAACGCCGCTACATCCTGTGCTCCATCCACGGCGCCGCCTACGAGCCGCGCGACGGCCGCTGCGTCGGCGGCCCCTGCGGCCGCGGCCGGCTCACCACCGTGGCGGTGGTGGAAGAAGCCGGGCAGGTCTATTGGTATCCTTCCCGCGACATTCGCCCGGTGGTGTTCGACGACACACCCCAGGCTCCCAATGCGGCACCGCCGCCTGCTGCATGACCCCCCCTGATCCCGACACCCCGCCCGGCACGCCGGCCCCGGCGCCCGAGCCGATGACCGTGACCGAGGCGGCCGCGCTGGCCGAGATGCGCGCGGCCGGCAAGCTGCCCGAGCGGGCGGCACCGGCTGCCACCGCGGCCCCCGCCGCCGGCGCGAAGGCGGCTGCCGCCGTCGGCGTCGAAGCCGCCGTCGAGCGACTTGGCGTGCAGTGGCTGGCCTTCCAGCGCAGCGAGCGTCGCTGGCGTCTCTTCTTCCGCTTCACCTGGCTGCTGATCACGCTGGTGCTGCTGGTGCTGCTGTTCGGCAACGTCGGCGGGCCCACGGCGCCGACTTCGCCGCACACCGCGATGGTCGAGGTGCGCGGCGAGATCGCGCTCGGCAGCGAGGCCAGCGCCGACCGCCTGATCATCGGCCTGCGCGACGCCTTCGCCGACAGCAGCGCGCAGGCCGTGGTGCTGCGCATCAACTCGCCTGGTGGCAGCCCGGTGCAGGCCGGCATCGTCTACGACGAGATCCTTCGGCTGAAGGCGCTGCACGGCAAGAAGGTCTACGCCGTGGTCGAGGAGATCTGCGCCTCGGGGGCGTACTACATCGCCGCCGCGGCCGACCAGATCTACGTCGACAAGGCCAGCCTCGTGGGCAGCATCGGCGTGCTGATGGACGGCTTCGGCTTCACCGGCCTGATGGACAAGCTCGGCGTCGAGCGCCGGCTCATCACCGCCGGCAGCAACAAGGGCATGCTCGACCCCTTCAGCCCGGTCGACCCGAAGCAGCAAGAAGCCGCGAAGGCCATGCTGGCGCAGATCCACCAGCAGTTCATCAGCGTCGTGCAGCAAGGCCGGGGCGACCGGCTCAAGGCCGGGCCCGACACCTTCTCGGGCATGGTCTGGAACGGCGAAGAGGCGGTGAAGAACGGCCTCGCCGACGGCCTGGGCAGCCTGGACTTCGTGGCGCGCGAGGTCGTCAAGGCCGAGGAGATCATCGACTACACCCCGCGCGAGAACGTGGCCGAACGCTTGGCCAAGCGCTTCGGGGCCGAGGTCGGCGCCGGTGCGGCGCGTGCCCTGCATTCGATGGGCGCCCTCGGGTCGACCTCGCCGCTGAAATGAACGACAGCACTTTCGTTGCTTTGCAGCATGTGCTGCCGAAGCAGGCCCTCACGCGGCTGGCCGGTGTGGCTGCGGGCCTGCGGGGCGGCGCGCTCACCACGTCGGTGATCCGCTGGTTCATCGGCCGCTACGGCGTGAACATGGCCGAGGCCGCCAACCCCGATCCGGCCAGCTACGCCAGCTTCAACGAGTTCTTCACGCGGCCGCTCAAGCCCGGCGCGCGGCCGCTGGCAGCGGCCGAGTGGGTGTGTCCGGTGGACGGCGCCATCAGCCAGTTCGGCGGCATCGACGCCGATCGCATCTTCCAGGCCAAGGGCCACACCTACACCACCACCGCGCTGCTGGGCGGTGATGCCCAGCTGGCACGCCACTTCCAGGGCGGCCACTTCGCCACGCTCTACCTGAGCCCGCGCGACTACCACCGCATCCACATGCCGCGCGCCGGCCGCTTGCTGCGCATGCTGCACGTGCCGGGCGAGCTGTTCTCCGTCAACCCGGCCACGGCGCGGGGCGTACCGGGCCTCTTTGCGCGCAACGAGCGCGTGGTCTGCGTGTTCGACGACCCCACGGCAGCCCCCGGCGAACGCCTGTGGGTGCTGGTGCTGGTGGGCGCCACGGTGGTGGGCAGCATGGCCACCACCTGGCACGGCGTCGTCAACCCGCCGCGGCCTGCGGGCGTGCGCGACTGGCGCTATGCCGACCAGCGCATCGAGTTCGCCCAGGGCGACGAGATGGGCCGCTTCCTGCTGGGCAGCACGGTGGTGATGCTGATGCCGCCGGGCCCGCTGGCCTGGAACCCGGCCTGGGCACCGGGCGGCGCGCTGCGGCTGGGCGAGGTGATGGCCACCGTGCCGGCGCTGGTGGCGCCGTGAAGTCCCGCGCATGAGCTTCGCGGCGCGGGTCGACGCCCGCGGCTGGGCGCAGGTGCTGCTGTGGGTGGTGCCGCTGCTGTGGAGCAGCAACTACGTCATCGCACGCGCGGCCGACGGCGTGATCGCACCGCACGCGCTGGCCGCCGGCCGCTGGCTGGTGGCGGGCGCGTTGCTGCTGCCCTTCGTCTGGCGGCCCTTGCTCGCGCAGCGCGCGGCGCTGAAGCGCGAATGGCCGCACCTGCTGGTGCTGGGCTTCCTGGGCATGTACATCTGCGGCGCCTGGGTCTACCAGGCCGGGCGCAGCACCTCCAGCGCCAACATCGCGCTCATCTATGCCGTGACGCCGATGACCATCGCCGCCGCCTCGGCCTGGGCGCTGCGCGAGGCCATCAGCCGCTGGCAATGGCTCGGCATGGCGCTGGCGCTGGCCGGGCTGCTGTTCATCATCAGCACGGGCGATCCGTCGCGGCTGCTGGCGGTGCAGTTCGTGGCCGGTGACCTGTGGATCACCGCCTGCGCCATCAGCTGGACGGCGTATTCGGTGCTGCTCAAGCGCTGGCCCTCGGCGCTGCCGCCGCTGGTGCGGCTGGTGGCCGTGATCGCCGGCGGGCTGGTGGTGCTGCTGCCTGGCGCCGTGATCGAGGCCGTGCTCACACCCACGCCGGCCTGGACCTGGGCGGCCGTGGGCCTGGTGGCCGTGGCCGCGCTGCTGCCGGGCGTGCTGAGCTACGGCGCGCATTCGCTGCTGCAGCGTGAACTCGGCGCCTCGCGCACGGCGATGATGCTGTACCTCTCGCCGGTGTACGGCGCCGCGCTGGCCTGGCTGCTGCTGGGCGAGGTGCCGGGCTGGTACCACGCGGTGGGCGCGGCGATGATCCTGCCGAGCATCTGGTTGGCTTCGCGGCGATGACGCCGCCCTCGACCCGCGAACGCAGCACGCGGGTGCTGTGGCTGGTGCCGGCCGTGTACCTGCTGTTCGTGGCCGCCGAGCTGGCGGCGTTGACGCAGCTGGCGCTGCAGGCCACGGCCCATGGCCGCTCGGCGCTGGCGGTGGGCCTGCTGGCCAGCGTGATGTGGGGCGGCATCCTGCTCGGCAGCACACAGGCCCATGCCGCGGTGCAGCGCGCCGGCCACGGGCGCGTGTTCGTCAGCGGCACGGCCGTGTCGGCGCTGGCCCTGGCCACGCTGCCGCTGCACGGGCAGTTCGGCGCGTGGCTGGCGGCGCTGTTCGTGCTGGGCGTGAGCGCCGGGCTGGTGTGGGTGGCGGGTGAGTCGTGGCTGGCCGAGGCGGCCCCGCCGGCGCGCCGCGGGCTTTTCGTCGGCCTGTTCGAAACCGCCGTGGGCCTGGGCCTGATGGCCGGCCCGGCGCTGGTGCCCTTGTCGCGCCACTTCGGCGTGTCGCCGCTGGTCACGGCGGCGGCGCTGATGGGGCTGACCTTGCTGCTGGCCGCCGCGCTCTGGCGCGAGGCCTTGCCGCCGCGCGCAGACGCTGTTGCAGGCAGTGGCGACACGGCAGCCGCCGAGCCCGCGGCCTGGCGCGTGGTGGCGTTCCCCTTGATCGTGATGGCCCTGCTCGGCGGCGCCATGGAAGGCGGCGTGTCGGCGTTGCTGCCCTCGGTGTCGATGCGCGCGGGCTTCGGCTTCGAAGAAGCCGCCTGGCTCGGCGCCGTCATCGGCGCCGGCAGTGCGCTGCTGCAGCCGCCCGTGGGTGTGCTCGCCGACCGCCTGGGCGTGCCCCGCACCATGGTCCTGGCCTGGGGCGTGGTGGTGGCGGCCAATGCGGTGATGCTGGCGATGGCGGCCGAGCCGGCGCGGGTGCTGTGGGCCGCGGGCTTCGTGCTCGGCGGCTTTGGTGGCGCGGTGTACACGCTGGCCATCGTCGAGATGGGGCACCGGCTGGCCGGCGGCGGCCTCGTCAAGGCCATCTCGGCCCTGGTGGTGGCCTATGCGGTAGGCACGACCGCCGGGCCGCTGCTCGGCGGCGCGGTGTTCACGGCCGGCGGCCTGCACGGGCTGGCGGGGCTGCTGCTGGGGCTGTCGCTGGCGGGCCTGGTCTGGTGCCTGTGGTCGACCCGTCAGCCGAACAGGCCCGGCGCGCGCTGAGGGTCGCCCCCGTCGCTGTAGAAGCAGCTCGGGCACACCGCGCGGTAGCGGTCGTTGCCACCGATCAGCACCTGCTCGCCGTCGACCACGCGGCGGCCTTCGCCATCGACCCGCAGGTTCATGCTGGCCTTGCGCGCGCAGGCGCAGATGGTCTTCATCTCTTCCAGGTCGTCGGCCAGCGCCAGCAGCATGATCGAGCCGGGGAACGGGTCACCGCGGAAGTCGCTGCGCAGGCCGTAGCACAGCACCGGCACCGGGTGCTGGTGCGCCAGGCGGTGCAGCTGCCGCACCTGCTCGGCCGCGAGGAACTGTGCCTCGTCGATGAGCAGGCAGGCCACGCCGGGGCCGACCCAGGCCGAGTCGAACACGGTCTCGGGGCCGAAGGTCTCGACCTGCCGCGTCAGCCCCAGGCGCGAGCCGATGAGGCCCACGCCCGAGCGCTGGTCGAGCGCGGCCGTGAAGAGCCGCACACGCATGCCGCGTTCTTCGTAGTTGTAGGCCGCCTGCAGCAGGTGGGTGGACTTGCCGGCGTTCATGGCCGCGTAGCGGAAGTAGAGCTTGCTCACGGCGTCCGCCTCACGCCTGCAGCAGGCCCCGCTTCTCGATGAAGGCCACCACCTCGGCCAGGCCCTGCTTCGTGCGCAGGTTCGTCATCACGTAAGGCCGCGTGCTGGCGTGCAGCGGGCGCATGCGCTGGGTGTCGGCTTCCATCACCGAGAGATCGGCGCCGACGTAGGGCGCGAGGTCGGTCTTGTTGATGACGAAGAGATCGCTCTTCGTGATGCCGGGGCCGCCCTTGCGCGGGATCTTCTCGCCGGCGGCGACGTCGATCACATAGATCGTCAGGTCGCTGAGCTCGGGGCTGAAGGTGGCCGCGAGGTTGTCGCCGCCGCTTTCGATGAACACGATGTCGGCGTCGGGGAACTGCTCGAGCAGGCGGTCGACGGCCTCGAGGTTGATCGACGCGTCTTCGCGGATGGCGGTGTGTGGGCAGCCGCCGGTCTCGACACCCACGATGCGCTCGGGCGCCAGCGCGCCGGCCACGGTGAGCAGGCGCTGGTCTTCCTTGGTGTAGATGTCGTTGGTGACGACGACGAGATCCCACTTGTCGCGCATCGACTTGCAGAGCATCTCCACCAGCGTGGTCTTGCCCGAGCCGACAGGGCCGCCAACGCCCACGCGCAGCGGCGGGAGCTTCTTGGTGCGGCCGGGGATGGCATGCAGTTGGGTCGTCATGATCGGAAGAGGCGCGAGTACTGGGTTTCGTGGCGTGAGGACAGGATGGCCAGGCCGGGCGCAAAGGCCTGGCGGGCGTCGGCGGGGGTGGACAGGGCGGTGTCGATGGCAGCCGGTATCTGCGCGGCCAGCGTGGTGAGCATGCGCTGCGCCGCGGCCTGGCCCAGCGGCACGGCCTTCATCGCGGCCTGCGCCATGTTTTCGGCCCAGCCCCAGGCAAAGGCCATCAGCGCCTCGCGCGGGGCCGCGCCGGCCAGCGTGGCGGCCAGCGCAAAGGCCACCGGCCAGGTGGGCGCCGGGGGCAGGGCGGCGAGCTGCGGCAGGCGCGCATCGGCGGCGTGCGGGCTGTTCTTCAGCCACTCGAGCAGCGAGCGGCCCATCTGCTCGGTCTGCAGGCGCAGCTCGGCGGTTTCACGGGTCTGCGAGATCCAGTGATTGAGCGCGCGGGCGGCGGGTTCGTCATGCCCGGCCCAGGCGCTGCAGGCCTCGGCCAGCACGGCGGCGTCGCTGCGCGCCAGCACCAGCGGCAGCTGGTCCGCCAGCCAGTGCGCGGCGCTGGCTTCGTCGTGGACCAGGCCGGCGTCGACGGCGGCCTCCAGGCCTTCGGAATAGCTGAAGCCGCCCACCGGCAGGGCCGGCG
>Ga0315901_10010645_pt1 | contig 10435 bp, 21 predicted proteins | sample LakEriMetagenome_10_FD_203761 | JGI IMG/M metagenome (GOLD analysis project Ga0315901, IMG submission 203761) | Freshwater fungal communities from buoy surface, Lake Erie, Ohio, United States - Buoy 2 MA116 | ecosystem: Environmental > Aquatic > Freshwater > Lake | place: USA: Lake Erie, Ohio... | reverse complement strand
AAAAACAACAATAAAACTATAAACAATGAGTACCAAAATTCAAGGAGGTTCTAACACTTCGGGTTTAGCAAACGTAACAAGTGATTACTCTATAAATGCAACATTAGAACGAGACGCGTCTAATAATCCAAACTCAGTATCAGCAGTTAAAATTTATTCAGAACTTGATGACGGTTCAAATCTAAATCCTGCTGGTGATGTATGGTTAGCATCTCCAGAAGTTGATAGTGATTTTAGAACAAGAATAGCGGGTGAAACTTTATTAGATGTTGAAACATTTAACTATACTGCTCAAAACACAGGTAAACATTCAACAGCTACTTCTACATTTACTTTAGCCTGGTCGGCAGCAGGTTTGAATACTAACTCAGGTTCATCTGTTGCTACTGGAAGTTCTACATTATCTACTTATAATGAATTTCCATTATTAGGTTCAACAAATCTTTATTGTGAATTTACGGGAGGTTTAAACACCGCAATGTTTGCCAATTCAGTTGTAGATATAGGATTATTCCGTAAAGGTGGTACAACACCTTTTGCTCCTACTGATGGAGTATATTTTAGAATTACCTCTGCTGGTGTAAATGGGGTTATAAATTACAACGGTACAGAAGTTCAAACAAATGTATTTACTAATTATGTTCCTGCTATTGCAGATAAATCAAGATGGATTATTTCAATTACTGAAAATTATATTGATTTTTGGATTAATGAAAAATTATTTGGAAAATTATCTAAACCTCAAGCGGCTGGACAACCATTTCTTAGTTCAACATTACCATTTGCCATAAGACACGCAAACACTTCAGCAACTGCTTCAGCAGTACAATTTATTCTAACTGATTATTCAGTTAGTTTGGGTGGTTCTATTTATCAAAGAAGTTTAGGTGAATTAGGTAATGCAGCTTATGGTTCTTATCAAGGCTTATCAGGTGGTACTATGGGTTCTTTAGCTTCTTACGCTAACTCAACCAATCCTACAGCAGCAGCACCAAGTAATACAGCTTTAACCGCTAACTTGCCAAACGGTTTAGGTGGTCAAGGTGCAGTAAGTGCGGCAGCAGCAGCAGTAACTGATGGTATTTGGAGTTCTTATCAAGTACCTATTGGCTCTATTTCTTTACAAGGTAAAAGATTAAAAATTGTAGGTGTAAAAATAGATGCAATCAATAATGGTGCAGTTGTAGCAACTACCGCAACTACATTACAATTTTCATTAGCATTTGGTCATACTGCTGTATCATTAGCAACAACAGAGTCAGCTACAACTAAAGCACCAAGACGGGTTGCATTAGGTTTTATGACGTGGCCAGTAGGTGCAGCAATAGGTTCTCAAGCAACATCAATATTTGTTGATTTTTCAGAATCTCCAATTTATGTAGAAACAGGACATTTTGTTGCATTAGTAGGTAAATTTTTAGTAGGTACTGCAACAGCATCTCAAGTAATTAACTTTGTATGGCAACCTATTTATAGTTGGGAATAATTAATAATGTTCAAAGAATATTAAATAGATAAACATGGCTACATTATTTATATCAGAAAACAAGCTAAAAGAAAACTCATTTATTAATGAGAATGTGGATGACAAGCTAATTAGGGCTACTATTATTCAAGTTCAGGATATGCAAATTCATCCAATATTAGGCACCGGACTCTATAACGAAATAAAGGCTCAAATACAAGCTAATACAGTTACTAATCTTAATCGTGATTTGCTTCAGGATTATATTCAGCCAGTAATAATTTGGTGGGTAATGGCCGATGGCACTATACCATTGACTTATAAATTTATGAATAAGTCAGTAGTAAAAAAGAACTCCGAGAATAGTCAGTCAGCTGATCTGGAAGAATTAATAACTGTAGCCAATAACTTTAAAAATAAAGCTGAATTTTATACTAAAAGACTTATTAAATACTTAGAATCTAACGAAACAGTTTATCCTTTATACCTTAATCCAGGTAATGATGTAGATACTTTACATCCGTATAGAGAAGCTTATCAAACAGGTATGAATTTAGATTTTGATACTTATAAACCAAGTAGCATGAAATATAGCGATACTTCGGATAGCAACAGATGTGAGGATAATTATACTTTCTTATTATAAGCATGGCGGGAAGAAAAGGATATAAACATGGCCAAAATGAAAAGAAGCTTATGGCTTTTTTAAATATAAAACAGAATGACATTAAACCAGTTAAAGAGCAAATTAGAAAGTCTGGCAAATAACCATCTACAAATTAAATCCTATGGATGGGGTGATAGTTGGGAGTTTGAAGCAGATGGAGGTGTTAATGCTTCTGTTATGTGGGTTATTCCAAGAGGTTTTAATATAGAATCTAAGGCTATTGTTTATCAGTTTAATTTGCTATTCATGGATTTAGTGGATAAAGATGAAGCAAACGAAACAGAAGTATTAAGCGATCAGACATTAATTTGCATGGATATATTAAGCAAATTAGATGAAGAAGCTGAAAGCGATGACTTTACTATAATTAAAACTAATTCAGCGCAGTATTTTACCGAGAGATTTGATAATGAATGGGCTGGTGTTTATATTGATTTAAGCATACGAGTAAACTATTTAAGAGATAATTGTAACATACCAGAATAATGGCATTAAGCGTTCAAGATAGTCGAATATTATTAAAGAGAAGCACTACAGCGGCCCAATCACCAACAGCTGCGCCAAGTAATGATTTTACAGATGGCACATGGTCAAGCACAGATATTTATGCTGGTGAAGCATTTGCTAATTTAGTTGATGAAAAGTTTTATCTAAGATTTAATAATAACATAAGACAAATAGCTGTAGCAAGTGGTCCTGTAACTAATAGATTAACATATTGGAACGCATCCGGACATTTAGATAATATTGCTGCGCCTATAGATGACAAAGTTTTAAAATATACTAATGCTTCTGGCTACCATTGGGCTGAGGGTGGAGGTGCTGCTGTTTGGGGGTTAATTACAGGAAATTTAACAGATCAGACAGATTTAACAACTTATGTAGCAAATAATTTATTTATAAAAGGTGGCAATACTTTTGGATCTAATGCTATATTAGGTACTAATGATAATTATGCTTTAGAATTAAGAACAAATAATACTGCAAGGATAACCATTAATTCTACTGGTCAAACAGGAGTTCAAGTTTCACCAAGTTCAAGTCATAGATTAACTATTGGGGCTGGTACTACAAGTGTGGCATCATTAAAAATACCATCAGGAACTTTACTTACAACTCCTATTGATGGATCTATAGAAAACGATGGTACTAATATATATTATACAGATGATACGGATACTAGATTAACATTATTAACTACTACAGCAGCAGCTGCTTCATACCAACCATTAGATGCAACCTTAACCGCACTTGCTGGACTTGCCACAGGTGCAAATAAAATACCTTATTCAACCGGTACGGATGTATTTAGTCAGTTAGATTTTAGCACCAATACAAGCTTAGGAAGTTCTAATACTACTATACCAAGTCAAAATGCTATTAAGACTTATGTAGATAGTATAGTAATAGATGACCAGGATTACTTATTAATTTATTCTTTTAGAAGCACTTATAATTATTAACAATTAAAATAAAAAAAAATGGCATTATCATCAGGACAAATTCCAAAAGTAGCAAATGTACCAAACGGAGGTGTAGCATTAATTGTAGGCTCATCAAACACAGTATTATTAGGCTCAAATACTAACGGGGCTTCAGCTTACACAGCAGGAAGTCAAGGCGGTAGAGTTATGAGTTTAACAGCAGTAACTGACGATACCGTTACTATAAATGTGTTTGTATGGATTTTAAGAAGTTCAACAGTTATACCTTTAGGATTAGTAAATGTACCTGCAAGTTCAGGAAATACAAACGCAGCACGTTTTAACGTAGATTTTTTAGATGGTGTAAATATAGTCGGTTTACCTATTGACAATACTGGAAAAAGATACATACCTTTATTAGCTAATGATGTTTTAAGAGTAGGTGCTTTAGTAAATCTAACAGCTGCAAAAACAGTTTGGGTACACGCATCAGGTAACGATTATCAAGTATAATGAACGGACTAACAAATGGTTTATATGATGGTTTATTAACTGGTCAAGGAAATGGCTTGTTTGATGGTCTTAATAATGGACTTAATAATGGTTTGTTTAATAATGATAGTGCCAATGATTATAATGCTCTTAGTTTCATAAATGCAGTAGGTACTTTAACAAGCAGAGAGGCAAATGCTATTAATGTATTAGTATATCAATTAAAATATTATAAAATATGGAATAAATGTGTAGCAATATATCCATTTATAGGTGGAACGGCATCAACTCATAAATTTAATTTATTAAGTCCTTTAGATAGTAATGCAGCATATAGATTAACATTTAGCGGTGGATGGACTCATTCATCTACTGGTGCTTTGCCAAATGGCACTAATGCGTTTGCTAATACAAATTTAATTCCAAATAATTTTTTTAGAAATTATAACAGTTTACATTTAAGTTTTTATTCAAGAACTAACTCAATAACTTTAACTGGAAGAGTTGATATTGGTTCTCAATCCGCTGCAAATAGGAGTTTATTGATGGCTTATGGCTCTTATAATCAAACTTACTATTATTCAGGAGATAATTTATTAAATTTTGCAGTACAAAATCCAGGAGTTGCAGATACAAGGGGATTATTAATAGGAACTACAACTGCTTATAATAGGCTACAATTATTTAACAACGGGAGATTAATAGCATCAGATAATGATGTAATAAGTGCATCTTTACCTACTTTAAATATATGGATAGGTGCAAATTCCAATAGTGGTGGTGTAGAATGGGGTAATAAAGAATGTGCTTTTGCGAGTATAGGTTATTCTTTAAATAATTATGAATGTATTATCTTATATCAAATAGTACAAAATTATCAATCATTATTAGGTAGGCAAGTATGAAATTAACAGAATTAACACCCGAACAATATCTTACTTATGTAGGTTTATTGACTATTGAACAAAAAGATAGTTTAATAGGTCAGCTTTATATGGCTGATAGTTATTTTAATCCGATACAAGATTATTACGAAAATTGGGTAATATCCGTAGAAGAAATGAGCCAATGTATTAATCCTGAATTTATGTGGGTTAAAGATTTAGATTTAATTGAATATAGACCTAAAGAATTTATTTTATAATGGAACTAACCGAAGCAAAACAAGTAATAGAGCAAGAAAAACAAACGAGGATTAATCAGTTTGTAGCTGAGTTAAACGAATTAACAAAGAAGTACAGTTGCACGTTATCGGTAGTGTACGAGCAAAAGACTAAAGAAAAACCCAGCGAAGCTGAAATAATCGTTATAGCGCATTGATTTATGTTACACATTAAAGATATATTATTACTTGCTTTAAGCACCGTACTGGCTATTGTAGCGTATTTTGCTAAGGGATTTTTAAAAGACATCAAGGATATGCAAAAAGATATTGAAGAACTTAAAAAAGAACTTGCTAAGGTAGAAACCGAAAGTAAACGATATTGGTCTGAGCATAAAATGCAGATGGAAAATAACCATAAAATTTTATTAGAAAAAATTAGTAACTTACAAGAGAATAATAAGAACTCAAGTAATATGCTTAAAGACTTTTTTGAACACATAGAACGCAGATTAGAACGATTAGAGAACAAATGAATATAAGTAAACACATAACCTATGCCGAAGCTATTAAGAGCCAACAGGCAATAAGAATGCGGTTAAGCAATGAGCCAACACCGGAACACTTAGATAATATGAAGTATTTGGCTGAGAATATATTTGAGCCATTAAGAGAACATTTTAAAAAGCCAATAGCGGTTACATCGTTTTATAGGAGTGAACTTGTTAATAGGGCCATTGGCGGAAGTTTAACCAGCCAACACTTGCAAGGCGAAGCAATGGATATAGATGCACAGGTATTTGGAGGTTTAACTAATGCTGAGGTGTTTAACTGGATTAGACAGAATTTAAACTATGACCAGCTTTTGTGGGAGTATGGTAGTGTTAATGAGCCTGATTGGGTACACGTTTCACTTACCAGGCGCAGAGCCAACAGGAAGCAAGTGTTAAGAGTTATTGGAGGTAAATATTTTAATATGTAATAAAATGATAAAAGAAACATTAGAGAGGCTTAAAAGCCCAACGCCGAATTACTTTATAAAAGTAAGAAACATAGGTATAACTTTAGGAACTATTGGCGCAGCAATTGTAGCTGCACCGATAGCCTTACCAGCGGCAGTAGTAACAGCAGCAGGATATTTAATTACCATAGGTGCGGTTAGTGCTGCTATTGCACAGACAACAAAGGTTTAATGCCTATTGAGTGGCGGTTATTAATTGTGTTTGTCATCTACATTTTATCAATGTGGGTGATAATGGAATGGATTGATAGGAACGATAGGAAGTAATATGCGAAGTAAAGTAGCGGTAATATATTAGTTATAGGTAATTAAAAATCCCCTAAAACAGACCTATCTTCATATATTGGACTTCCTACATATCCCAAACTATTTACAGACATAACAGAAATATCATAAGATGATTTTAACCATTTTATCATTTCTATTGCACCGTATTCACTTAAAGCATAAACATCTTTTATGCCTATCCATTTTTTACCTGAAGGGTAGTTTATGGAAAATTTAACTTGAAATATTTGTCTTTTTTTCATATTTATTATTTTAAAATTAATTACCTATAACAGCACCTATGCGCCATTAAAACGAGCGCATAGCTGCCAACCGTTATGCGCTATACCTTACTCATTTTAGTTACCGTATAATATTCATCTAAGACAGGCAAATATAGACTTTTAAAACTATCCTCACCTGTGGCTTCCGGTATTGTTTTAACTATGTATTCTTTTGCCGATTGTTGTAAGTAGTGTTGAAGCAAATTACTTACATCGTGATAAGTAAAATTCTCAAGTTCAGCCAATTCTTTCGCTTTGGTGGTAGTGTATCCCAGTTTAACTAACTGATAAAACACCGACCCTTTACCGTTGTTTATTGCTTTGATTAATCTGCTCATATCTTTACTTTTTTACGTTTTAAGTCGTTTATATTTATACTACCTACGTATTCATAACGAGTTCCATCAGGGTAAGCAGTAGAAGCTATCCTATGGCTATAAAGCCAATTAGGAGTAGTAGGGTTTTTAGTTGGAAACATTTTAAACGCAAATAGAATGCGGTCTAATATTTTGGCTATTAGCCTAAATAGTTTTGTGTAAGTTGTTTTCATAATTATTAGTTTAGTTGTATATGCGGCAATAAACAAGTTATAAGCAATTTGTTTTAATTTTTTTTTGCCCACCCTCAAATGTTTTAATGATTAAATTTTTTATACTTTTCATCTAATATCATTGGAGTAGTATTTAACCACTTTATAGAATGGTGCAATCTTGGATTATTTGCGTTCATCATAGATACTTTTACACCGCTTGGGTGCATTAATACACTATGAAATGATTTAATATAAGTACCAGTTAAGGCATATTCATCAGTCATACCTCCTTTATTACTTTGTGTATCTTTTTGGTCTAATTGAATATTCGTAAAAGTAAAAAATAAATCACCCCTACAACCTAAAGAAGTGTAAGTATTCACGTCTTCGTTTATACTACCTACAAATCGGAAAGGTCTTTCTGTTGAACAAAAAAATGAGTTCATTGCTTTTCTTTTTAATTTTATTCCACTAAATCCTCCAATATGGTCGCCTCCTTGTGAAAAGCAAATGGATTTTATATTTGTTGATTTGTAAAAGTTTAACATTGCATCAAACACACCATCTATATTTTTTATTATTTTGGCTCCAGTCATATACCTATAACCAAAATAATAATAGTCATCATCAAATTGAACAAAATAAGTTATACCTAATTCTTTTGCAATTTCAAAACAAGCGTTTCTTGCGTGAATAATTACTTTCCTATTGTCAAAATTATTTCCTTCATCTATACTATCTGCCATTGCTTTTTTATCAAATATCTTTACGTTTTCAATTCCGTAATTCTTTTGATATTGCTCAATAGTTTTATCTTCATTATCTACAATGAAATAAATTTTACCTGTATATCCGCACTTTTTTAATGTGCTTAATGTCTTTACATTGTCAGGTCTACCGTGTGTCAGTATAAATACTGCAAAATCTTTATTCTCCATATTCAGTAAGGTATTGAGTTCTAATTTCATCACACAATTTTACATAGCCTAATTGAATAGCTTTTTCAAAGTCAATTATAACTAATCCACTTCGTTCCATTAAGTTTTGCATTTCGGGCGATGCGTGAGCATAGTAATCAGCTACTTTCTCATAGTTGAAAACATTGTGCCTCCTTGCTGCATCCATTAAAAAGTTCTTTTCTTCAATAGGCAAATTAGACATATCAATTTCCCTCATTAATCTATGAGTTTTGCTTTTATCGCAAAGTTCCATTAAATGTGGCTTTGCGTTTTTAGGCTCATAAATAGGTGCTTCAATCTTTGATGAATACTTTTGTTCATCTTGATTTGGTGCAAACTCTTGACCGAATAAATTTACTTGTTTCATATTGTTATTTTTTAATGATTTAATGATTTTTTCACCGCACAAAAAATTAAAACAAACAGCGTATAACACGGGTTTGGCAAAATGGCTTTCCAACACACAAGCCAACCCTTCGGCAACTTCGCCAAGCCGTAAACGTTACAACCCACCCTCATACTCTTTAATAATGAGTTCTTGTAAGTTAATAAAATCATTTACGTTAAGCAAGTCTAAGACTAAGTTCGTAACATCGTTACCGTTATAGTAAATTGTTTCAATCTCACACTCCGTTGCTTTAGCTGGTGTGTCGTAAGTGCTGAAGTCTTTGCTTATATTGGCATCTATTTCTAATCTATGCCCTTTGAAGTCTATGGTCATCGTATCTTAATTATTTCGAGGTTTGACAAAGTACCCCATTTTGGGTAAATTTTAGTAAATTCTTTCAATGCCAGGACTTTATCCAGCGCCTTAATCGTTTCCGATACTTGCCGACCTTTGTAGGTGTAGCAAAATTTAAAGAGTTTCATAGGTAGTAATGGCTTTAGGGTGATAGTTAATATAAACTCTTAAATCCTCAAATTGTAGCCCAAACCAATATTGATTTATTCCGTGTTCAGGCTCGTATATTTTAGGCTCTCCAGCTTCTAAGTGGAGGGCCTTAAAGGCTTCTTTGTCTAAGTCAATAGATATACTATCAACTTTAGTTCTGCATCCCGATAATGCTGCCTTTAGCATATCAGCTTTTAGTTTAATGTCTTGTAGTTTCATAATCTTTGTTTTGATTTTATTGGTTATTTATTTACGTTAAGGATAGTTTGACAAGTAAAAGATATATTTCTTCTTTTGTAGAATTGAGCGTGTGATTTGGCTTCTTTTAGATTATTTGCTTGGAATTGCGCTTGTTCTGTTTTTTCTTTACCGTTGTAGGTTGCAGTATAATTTTTCATAATTTCTATTTTTTATTGGTTAATAATATTTAGTTTGATGGTGTAAAAGTACGGTATTAATTTTAAATACCAAAAATAATTTAATCTAAATATTAACATTATTTTGTTAGTAAGTAATTATTAGTATTAAAAAGTATTTACTATATTTGTAACCATGAAAACAAAAGAAATCAAGAGGGTAATGTCGGTTAAGTTAACCGAGTCCCTAATAAGCAAGTACGAAAAGGAAGCTAAAAAGCAACGTAGAACAGTTCATTTTTTAATGTGTGATGCAATAGAAAGGGGGTTAAAAAATGGTTAAGATATATGAAATAATATGTCCTATATCTAATAACCCTGTTTATATTGGTATGACTAAAAATACTGTATTAAATAGATTAAATCAACATTTAAAAAATCCACAAGGAACTAAAGAAAAAATTAAATGGACTAATAACATAAATAATTTAGGATTAATTCCTAAAATAAATGAATTAGAAACATTAAATTATTTTGATTTAGATATTGAAAAAAATTGGATTGAAAAATATAAAAAATTAGGTTTTAATTTATTTAATGCAAATGGAAATACTAAAAAAGAACAAAAAATAAGTATCACTATTCAACTATCTACGGAGGCCCTAAAGATACTTGAACGTGCAGCTAAACGACAAAAGCAACCTAAACAAGTAATTATTGATGAACTAATTAAAAACCAAAACAATGAGCAAACTAATCAACCTATCGATTGACTTGACAAAAATTGACAAGTCAAAAATTAACAACCATCCAAACGGATCTAAGTATTATTCCATAACAGTTGAACTTAAAGATGAAGCTGATGCCTATGGTAATAATGTTAGTGCCTGGAATGCACAAACTAAAGAAGAACGTGCTGCTAAAGCTAATCGCCAATTTATTGGAAATGGCAAAGTAATTTGGGAAAATACTCC
>Ga0315901_10010642_pt1 | contig 10436 bp, 7 predicted proteins | sample LakEriMetagenome_10_FD_203761 | JGI IMG/M metagenome (GOLD analysis project Ga0315901, IMG submission 203761) | Freshwater fungal communities from buoy surface, Lake Erie, Ohio, United States - Buoy 2 MA116 | ecosystem: Environmental > Aquatic > Freshwater > Lake | place: USA: Lake Erie, Ohio... | reverse complement strand
GCTCAGCTTCACCACCTCGACATGGCCGGTGTCGCCGCTGCACACCTGCTCGTAGGTGGGCTGCTGCACGTGGCCGTTGCAGTAGCCGTTTTCGACGGCCGAGACGCCGTCGACGAGTTCGTACACCGCTTCCAGGCACCAGAAGCAACCACCGCCGAGCACCAGCGTGGCGGGCGGCGTGAGGGACTGTGAGTTCATCGAGCGCTTGTCTCCGGGGGATAGCGGCGGGCCGTGCCGTCCTTACACTGCGCGCACTGTAGCTGGCCGCACCATGAACGAACTGTTCTTCTCGCTCGGCATCGAAGCCTGGAAGCCCTGGGCCACCGCGCTCGTGCTGCCCCCCTTGCCCTTCCTTGTGCTGGTGCTGGTGGGCGCGCGCCTGATGTTCAGGCGCCGGCTGCTGGCCTGGTTCCTCATCCTGCTCGCCGTGCTGGGCTTGTGGTTCGGCGCCACGGTGGCGCTCGGCAGCACGCTGGTGCGGGTGCTGACCCAACCGCCGCCATCACTGATCGAACGCGAGATCACCGAGCTGCGCAAGGCGCCGAAGACGGCCATCGTCGTGCTCGGCGGCGGCCGGCGCGTGCTGGCGCCGGAGTACGGCGTGTCCTCGCTCAACGAGCGCAGCATCGAGCGGCTGCGCTTCGGCATCTGGCTCTCGCGCGGCACGCAGTTGCCGCTGCTCTTCAGCGGCGGCGTCGGCCATGCCGCACCCACGGGTGCCAGCGAGGCCGAAATCGCGGCCCGCGTGGCCGAGCAGGAGTTCGGCCTGAAGCTGCGCTGGACCGAAGGCAACTCGCGCGACACGCGCGAGAACGCGCGCGCCAGCGTCGCCCTGCTGCAGGCCGCCGGCATCGAGCGGATCGTGCTCGTGACACACGGCTACCACATGACACGGGCCCGGGGCCACTTCGAGCGCGAGATGGCACCCCACGGCATGAAGCTGGTGCTGGCGCCGATGGGCCTGCCCGCGAGCCGCCGCCTGGTGGCGATGGACTGGATCCCCACCGACCAGGGATTCGAGCTGGTGCGGCTGGCGCTGCGCGAGTGGCTGGGGCGCGTCGTCGGGGCCTGAGCAGACCCCCGGCGCGCGGGCGTTCAAGTCACGAGCGCCCCGATGAACAGGCCGATCATCATGAACGACAGCACCAGCTTGGCCAGCATGCCGACCATCATGCCCAGCCAGGTGGCCACGCCCACCTTCACGGCCTGACGGCCGACGCCGGCGCGGTCGGGCTCGCGGCGCCGCGCGATGGCCTCGCCCACGGCCGCGCCCACCAGCGGCATGAACAGCACGCCCACGATGCCCATCAGCAGGCCCACCACCGTGCCGATGGCGGCCCCCACCAGCGCCAGGCGGCTGGCACCCGCCTTCTTGGCGCCCAGCAGGCCGGCCACGTAGTCGGTCACCCAGGCCAGCACCGCCAGGGTACCGATCACCACCAGGATGCCGGTGCCGACACGCTGGAAGTCGTCGATCCAGGCGCCCAGCAGGATGCCGCCCAGGATGAAGGCCGTGCCCGGCAGCGCCGGCAGCACCGTGCCCGCCAGGCCCACCACGATCAGCAGCACCACCAGCACCCACAGCAGCATGGCTGTTTCCATCACCCGTCCGTTCGTCGAGAGTTCGCAGAAACCCGATGATGGGGCCGGGGCGCGCCGATCCAAGGGCTGACGCCCTGCGCAGCGGCCTTGCACCTACCCGGGGCGTGGGTTCCGCGGGGCGTGTTCCAAGCGGAACGCCGATGCCCCACACTCGCGCTCGCGTCGACTTGACGCTGTTTTTCCTTTTCGAGGAACCTCACGCAATGAAGAACTGGCTCATCGGTGCCGTGGTCGTGGCTTTGGTCGCTGCGGCCGTGCCCTCCATTTCCGAGGCCAAGCGGCTGGGCGGCTCCAAGTCCAGCGGCATGCAACGCGACATGCCCGCGCGCACCGCCCCCGACGCCCCGCCCGCCAAGCCCGCCACCCCTGCCGCAGGCAACACGCCGGCGCAACCGGGTGCCGCCGCGCCGGCCGCCGCAGGCGCCACCGCGGCAGCCGCCGGTGCCAAGCGCTCGTGGATGGGCCCCATCGCCGGCCTGGCCGCCGTCCTGGGCATCGCCGCGCTGGCCAGTGCACTGGGCTTCGGCGCGGAACTCGCCAACTTCCTGATGATCGCCCTGCTGGCCGTGGCCGCCATCGCGCTCATCGCCTTCCTGATGCGCCGCTTCGGCCGCAAGGCCGAGCCGGCGATGGCCGGTGGCGCCAACGGCATGGCCCGCAGCGGCGCCCAGGTCGCCTGGCCCGCGCAGCAGCCGGCACCCGCGCAGGCCACGCCGGCCCAGTTCTCGGGCCAGCAAGCCGCCCCTGGCGTGACCGACCCCGTGCCGGGCCTGGGTGGCAGCGCCGCGCCGGTGATGGACGAGCCCGTCGTGGCCGAACGCAGCGTGCCGAAGGCCTTCGTGCCGGCCGCCTTCGACAGCGAGAACTTCGCCCGCACGGCCAAGATGATCTTCATCCGCCTGCAGGCCGCCAACGACGCCGCCGACCTCGACGACCTGCGCCGCTTCACGACGCCGGAGCTCTTCGCCAGCCTGCGCCTGGACATCCAGGACCGCGGCCCGAGCGAGAACCACACCGACGTGCAGCGCGTCGAGGCCGAGGTGCTCGACGTCACGAACGAGGCCGACCGCCAGATCGTCAGCGTCCGCTTCCACGGCGAGATCGTCGAAGAGCGCGGCGCCCAGCCGCAGGCCTTCAACGAGGTCTGGCACCTGGTCAAGCCGCACAGCGACGCCGGCCAGTGGGCCATCGCCGGGATCGAGCAGATCAACTGATCGGCCGAACGGCCGCAAGACGGCCGATCGAAAAGCCCGAGTCCGCAAGGCCTCGGGCTTTTTTCTTGGCCGAGGGTCAAGTTGGGCGGTCGTGGCCGCCCAGCAGGGCTTCGGCCCCTTGCCATAGCGCAGCCAGCCACGCGGCCGCAGGCGCCGGTTGCGCCCGGCCCGCTCCCTGCCCGGCCCAGGCCTGCAGGTGCGACAGATCGCCCGCGGCCTCGGCCGCCTGGCGCATGGCGGTGGTCAGGCCACGCTGCACCGGGTACGGCGCGGGTTCGGGTGCGTCGGGCGCCGCGGCCGCCTCGACGTAGGCCGTGGCCAGGGCGCGGCCCCAGCGGCCGCTGAAGGCACGTGTGAGCCGGGTGTCTTCGGGCGCGCAGCGGGCCAGCGCCTGCTGCCAGACTGGCGCGATGCCGGCCTCGGGGCAGCGCAGCAGCGCGCTGCCGATCTGCACCGCACTGGCACCGAGCAGCAGCGCCGCGGCGGCCGTGCGCGCGTCGGCCACGCCGCCGGCCGCCACCACCGGCACCGGCACGGCGTCGACCACGGCCGGCAGCAGCGCAAACAGGCCCACGGCCTCGTCGCGCGCACGTGTCGCGTCGAAGGCGCCGCGGTGGCCGCCGGCTTCGGCGCCCTGCGCCACCACGACATCGGCCCCGGCCGCCACCGCCGCGCGCGCCTCGGCCACGGTGCTGACGGTGGCCCACCAGGCGATGCCGGCGGCCCGAAGCCGCGCCACCTGCGGCGGTGTCAGCAGGCCCATGATCGTGGACATCACCGCCGGCCGCGCCGCCACCACGGCGTCGAACTGCGCGCCGAAGTCGTGCGGCAACGTGTCACCGGCCCCGGGCGGCACGGCCGGGCCATGCTGCGCCAGGAAGCGGGCCACGCGCGACTCGTGCGCCGCATCGCGCCGCGGCGGCGGGTCGGGCACCCAGAGGTTCAGCAGCAAGGGGGCCTCGGCGCCGGCCTCGGCGCGAAAGCGCGCCACCCAGTCGCCGATGGCCTCGGGCGAGAGCATCAACGCGCCCATCGCCGCCATGCCGCCGGCCTTTGCCACAGCGCCGGCCAAGGGCAGCGAAGGCACGCCGGCCATCGGCGCCTGCACCAGCGGCAGCGCCAGCCGGTGCGCGGCCGCAAAAGCCTGCGCGCGGGCGGGCGCGGCGCTCATGGCCGGGCCGGTGCGCCCGCGCTCACCGCCGGCACCAGCGCCGCGTGATCGGCCAACCAGCGCCGCGACAGGCTGTCGTCGGCTTGCGCCGGGTGGAAGTCGGCCCGTCGGTACAGCTGCCACAAGGGGCGCGAGACGGTGAGGAAACCGTCGCGGCCGAACAGGAAGCGCGCCGCAGCCGACCAGGTGGCGGGCCGCCACCAGGTGCCGTCGTGCCACAGGTTGTTGAGCGTCTGCCTGGCGGTGTCGAGCAGGAACAGGCGCAGCACGATGCCGAAGACGCCGACACGCCACGCATGCCCACCGCCCAGCGCGCGGTACAGCTCGAAGGCCGTGCTGCGGTGCTCGGTTTCTTCGGCGCTGTGCCACTGCCACATCTGCTGCAGCCGCTCGGGCGCGGCAGCGAGCACCTCGGGGCGCGCCAGCAGGTACTCGGCGAACACGGCCGTGAGGTGCTCGGTGGCCGCCGTCACGGCCACCCAGTTGCGCACGTCGAGCGCTTCCACCTGGGCGCGGCGCGACTCGATGCGCTGCTCCCAGGCGTTGACGAGGCCCTGGCGCTCGAGGTGCGCGTTGAAGCGGGCGTGCACGTGGCGGTGCGTGGCCTCCTGGCCGATGAAGCCCCGCACCTCGGGCTCGAAGCGGGCGCGTTCGTCGGCCGGCAAGGCGGCCAGGCCCTTCTTCAGCGAGTCGATGAACATCTGCTCGCCCGCCGGAAAGCTCATCGACAGCGCATTGAAGAAGGCCGTCCTGAAGGCGTCGCCGGCCCAGTGGCGGGGCAGCGGGGTGTCGAGATCGATGCGCAGGCGGCGCACGGTCAGGTCGGGGCTCAGGGTCGCGGTCATGCCGGCAGTATCGCGCCGCCCGACGGCCACGGGCCGATTGGTGCACCATCGGCGCCATGATCGATCTGTCCATACTCGACCTCGCACCCATTGCCGAAGGCGCCACGGCGGCCGACGCGCTGGCCCACACCGTGACGCTGGCGCGCCATGCCGAGGCGCTCGGCTACCGCCGCTTCTGGCTGGCCGAGCACCACAACATGGACGGCCTGGCGTGCAGCGCCACCGCCGTGCTGCTGGCGCACGTGGCGGCGCACACGAGCCGCATCACGCTGGGCAGCGGCGGCGTGATGCTGCCCAACCATGCGCCGCTGGTGGTGGCCGAGCAGTTCGGCACGCTGGCCACGCTGCACCCCGGCCGCATCGAGCTCGGCCTGGGCCGCGCGCCCGGCACCGACGGGCCGACGATGCGGGCACTGCGCCGCAGCCTCGAAGGCGCCCACGAAGACCGCTTCCCGCAGGACGTGCTGGAGCTGATGGCCTACCTGGGCCCGGCCGATCCGCGCGCGGCGGTGCGCGCCATCCCCGGCATCGGCACCGAGGTGCCGGTGTGGCTGCTGGGCAGCAGCCTGTACAGCGCGCAGCTGGCCGCCCACCTGGGGCTGCCGTTTGCGTTTGCCAGCCACTTCGCGCCCGAGATGCTGCTCGACGCGCTGCAGATCTACCGCAGCACCTACCGGCCCAGCGCGCGCGGGCCCGAGCCCCACGCGATGGTGGCGGTGAACGTCGTCTGCGCACCCACCGATGACGAAGCCGCCGTGTTCTTCACCAGCCTGCAGCAGCGCTTCCTGGGCATGCGGCGTGGCCAGCGCGGCCCGCTGCCGCGCCCGGTGCCGAGCATGGACGGCCTGTGGAGCCCCGCCGAACGCGAGCAGGTGATGCGCATGTTGTGGGCCAGCGCCGTGGGCAGCCCCGACACCGTGGTGGCGCAGCTCAACCGCCTGCTCGAGCTGACAAAGGCCGACGAGCTGATCGTCGCCGGAGCTTTCCACGACCCCGCTGCCCGGCTGCGCAGCCTGTCGCTGCTGGCCGGGGTGCGCGCACAGCTCGGCGTGGCTATGGCAGCCTGAAGCCGCCAGAAGCCGCCTCAGCCGCCGAAGGGCTGCGCCTTCAGCGTTCGCAAGTAGCCGATCAAGGCCGCCATGTCGGCCTCGGACATCGTCTTGTAGAAGCCGTAGCCCATCGGCGGCTTCAGCGCCGTGCCGTCGCGGCGCACGCCGTCGCGGATGGCGCGTGCGATCTCGGCATCGCTCCAGTCCCTCAGGCCCGAGGCATCGGGCGTGAGGTTGCGCGACACCGCCAGGCCCCAGGGCCCGGTAAAGCGTTGCCCACCCGCGCCCCACTGGGCACTGACCAGCCGGCCATCGGCCGCGCGCGGCGTGTGGCACTCCATGCAGTGGCCGATCTGCGCCAGGTACTCGCCGTAGCGCCGCCGGTCGCTCGCCGGCGGCGCGGCCACCTGGCCCAGCGGCGGCCCGTAGGCGGGCGGCAAGGGCATGCGGTAGACCGACTTCTCCACCGCGTTCGGCACCGCCGGCTGCACGCGCATGAAGGCCACCAGCGCCAGCGCGTCGGCGTCCGAGAGATGGCGGTAGAACTCGATGGGCATCGGCGGCCCGATCACGGTGCCATCGGGTCGGATGCCCTCGCGGATGGCCTTCACCAGCTGCGCATCGGTCCAGCGCCCGATGCCGGTGGCGGCGTCGGGCGTGATGTTGCTGGCCACGGCGCGGAACGGCGGCTCGTCGAACACCATGCCACCCGAAAGACCGCGCTCGAACAGCAGCTGGCCTTGCGGGCCGCGCGCCACGTGGCAGTTGCCACAGGCCACGACGCCGTTCATCAGCACGCGGCCGCGCTCGATCTGCGCCGGGGTGTAGCTGCCCTGCGCCAGCGCCCCCGCGGAAACGGCCAGCAGCGCCGCGGCGATCAGGCCCTGGCTCTTCGTTCGCATCAAAAACCCCTCTACTTATAGGGATCCGATGCTAGGCGGCGCGCCCGAGCTGCGCGATCCGGGTTTCAGCCGATCCAGCGCCGGGCGTTGCGGAACAGGCGCAGCCACGGGCTCGCGGCCGACACGTCACCCCCAGCCGCGTAGCTCATCTGCACGTGGCGCACCACGCGCTCGGGATGCGGCATCAGCGCGGTGAAGCGGCCGTCGGCGGTGGTCACGGCCGTCAGGCCGGCGGGGCTGCCGTTGGGGTTGGCGGGGTAGGCTTCGGTGGGCGTGCCGTGGCCGTCGACGAAGCGCATCGCACCCAGCACGCGCTTGGCGTCGCCGCGCTGCGAGAAGTCGGCAAAGCCTTCGCCATGCGCCACCGCAATCGGCAGCCGGCTGCCGGCCATGCCGGCGAAGAAGAGGCTGGGCGAATCGAGCACTTCCACCATCGACAGGCGGGCCTCGAACTGCTCGCTCTTGTTGCGCGTGAAGCGCGGCCAGGCCTCGGCACCGGGGATCAGCGCGGCGAGTGCGGCGAACATCTGGCAGCCGTTGCACACGCCCAGGCCGAAGCTGTTGCCGCGCCCGAAGAAGGCCGCGAACTGATCGGCCAACGCCGGGTTGAAGAGGATGCTGCGCGCCCAGCCCTCGCCGGCGCCGAGCGTGTCGCCGTAGCTGAAGCCGCCGCAGGCGACCAGGCCCTGGAACTGGTCGAGCCGCGCGCGCCCCGTCTGCAGATCGGACATGTGCACATCGTGCGCATCGAAGCCGGCTTCGGCAAAGGCCCAGGCCATCTCGAGGTGCGAGTTCACGCCCTGTTCGCGCAGGATGGCCACCTTCGGCCGCACACCGGTGGCGATGAACGGGGCCGCGACGTCTTCGGCCGGGTCGAAGCCGAGCACCTGGTGCAAGCCGGGCGCGGCGGCATCGGTGGCGACGGCGTGTTCGGCATCGGCGCTGGCCGGGTTGTCGCGCTCGCGCGCGATGCGCCACGACACCTGGTCCCAGTGGCCCAGCAGCGTGGACAGCTCCACCTGCCATTGGCACTTGGCGTCGCGCCAGACCTCGACCACGCCGCGCTCGTTGGGCTTGCCGACGAAGTGGGCGTGCCGGCTCAGGCCGTGCGTGCGCAGCGTGGCGATGACCTCGTTGCGCACCGCGGTGGGCACCTGGATGACGAAGCCGGGCTCCTCGGCGAACAGCGCCTTCAGCGTGAGCGAGTTGCGGCGTTCGCTCACCTGCGTGGCCCAGTTCTTGGAATCGCCGTACTCGGCGCGGCTGTCGCCAATGCCGTCGCCTTCGGTGACGAGGATGTCGACGTTCAGGCTCACGCCCAACCGGCCGGCGAAGGCCATCTCGCACACCGTGGCCCACAGGCCGCCGTCGCTGACGTCGTGATAGGCCAGCAGGCGGCCCTGCGCGCGCAGCTCGTTCACGGCGGCGACGGCGCCCTTCAGCAGCGCCGGATCGTCGAGATCGGGCACGCCGTCGGCTGCCAGGCTGCCGAAGCGGCCCAGCACCTGCGCCAGCATGCTGCCGGCCATGCGCTTCTGGCCTTGGCCCAGGTCGACGTGGATCAGCGTCGTGTCACCCGGCTGCAGTTGCGGCGTCAGCGTGCCGCGCACATCGGCCAGCGTCGCGAACGCCGTCACGATCAGCGACACCGGCGCCGTGACCTTGTGCGCCGTGCCGTCGGCACCGCGCCAGCTGGTGCGCATCGACAGCGAGTCCTTGCCCACCGGGATGCCGACGCCCAGCGCCGGGCACAGCTCCAGGCCGACGGCCTTGACGGTGTCGAAGAGCGCCGCGTCTTCGCCCGGCTCGCCACAGGCCGCCATCCAGTTGGCGCTGAGCTTCACGCGGCTCAGCTCGATGGGCGCGGCCAGCAGGTTGAGGATGGCCTCGGTCACCGCCATGCGCCCGCTGGCCGGCGCGTGCAGGCTGGCCAGCGGCGTGCGCTCGCCCATCGCCATGGCCTCGCCAGCGAAGCCGCGGTAGTCGGCCAGCGTCACGGCGCAGTCGGCCACCGGCACCTGCCAGGGGCCGACCATCGGGTCGCGGTGGCTCAGGCCGCCCACCGTGCGGTCGCCGATGGTCACGAGGAAGCGCTTGCTGGCCACCGTGGGGTGGCGCAGCACGGCCAGGGCCACGTCGTCGAGCTTCACGCCGGTCAGGTTGAGCGGGGCGTCGTCGCGCGCCACGCGCTCGACCACGCGGTGCATCTTGGGCGGCTTGCCGAGCAGCACGTCCATCGGCATGTCGATCACGCGCTCGCCACCCGGGCCGTCTTCGAGCACCAGCGAGCGCTCTTCACGGGCCACGCCCGCCACCGCGTAGGGGGCCCGCTCGCGTGCGCACATCTGCTCGAACAGCGGCATCAGCGCCGGGTCGATGGCCAGCACGTAGCGCTCCTGGCTCTCGTTGCACCAGGCTTCCTTGGGCGCGAGGCCGGTCTCCTCGAGCGGCACCTGGCGCAGGTCGAAGGTGGCGCCGAGGCCGGCGCCGTCGACCAGCTCGGGAAAGGCGTTGCTGATGCCGCCAGCACCCACGTCGTGGATGGCGAGGACGGGGTTGGTGTCGCCGAGGGCCCAGCAGTGGTTGATGACCTCCTGCGCGCGGCGCTGGATCTCGGGGTTGCCGCGCTGCACGCTGTCGAAGTCGAGCGCCGCGGTGTTGCTGCCGGCGGCCATGCTGCTGGCCGCGCCGCCGCCCATGCCGATGCGCATGCCCGGCCCGCCCAGCTGCACCAGCAGCGTGCCGGCGCCGAAGCGGCGCTTCTTCACCTGGCTCTCGCTGATCGAGCCCAGGCCGCCGGCGATCATGATGGGCTTGTGGTAGCCGCGCTGCACGCCGGCCACGGCCTGCTCGAAGACGCGGAAGTAGCCGCCGAGGTTGGGCCGGCCGAACTCGTTGTTGAAGGCCGCGCCGCCGAGCGGGCCCTCGGTCATGATCTGGCGCGCGCTGGCGATGTGCTCGGGTTTGCCGATGCTGCCGGCCTCCCAAGGCTCGGCCAGGCCCGGCAGGTGAAGGTGGCTGACGCTGAAGCCCGTGATGCCGGCCTTGGGCCTGGCGCCGCGGCCCGTCGCGCCTTCGTCGCGGATCTCACCCCCGGCGCCCGTGCTGGCCCCCGGAAACGGGCTGATGGCCGTGGGGTGGTTGTGCGTCTCCACCTTCATCAGCACATGCGCCGTCTCGTCTCGCACGCCGTACACCGGGGCGTTCGTGAAGCCCTGCGGCAGCCAGCGCTGCACGCGCGAGCCTTCCATCACCGCGGCGTTGTCGTCGTAGGCCACCACGGTGTGCTGCGGCGAGCTCTTCTCGGTGTGGCGGATCATCTGGAACAGCGAGTGCGGCTGCTCCGTGCCGTCCACCGTGAAGCGGGCATTGAAGATCTTGTGGCGGCAGTGCTCGGAGTTGGCCTGCGCGAACATCATCAGCTCGACGTCGCTGGGGTTGCGGCCCAGGCCCTGGAAGGCATCGACGAGGTAGTCGATCTCGTCCATCGACAGCGCCAGGCCGAACTCGGTGTTGGCCTGCACCAAGGCGGCACGCCCCAGGCCCAGCACGTCGACGTGCGCCAGCGGCTCGGCGCTGCGCGCATCGAACAGGTGGCGCCCGGCCTCGCGCTCGAAGGCCACGGCCTCGGTCATGCGGTCGTGCAGCAGCGC
>Ga0315901_10010640_pt1 | contig 10436 bp, 7 predicted proteins | sample LakEriMetagenome_10_FD_203761 | JGI IMG/M metagenome (GOLD analysis project Ga0315901, IMG submission 203761) | Freshwater fungal communities from buoy surface, Lake Erie, Ohio, United States - Buoy 2 MA116 | ecosystem: Environmental > Aquatic > Freshwater > Lake | place: USA: Lake Erie, Ohio... | reverse complement strand
TGGTTCATGCCGCGCGTTCGGCCATCTCCCTGCCCGGCTCCGTAGATGAGGGTCAGACCGGTGGGGGTGCCGGTCTGCAGGAACCGGCGTTCCAGCGCGGCGGTCAGTGCTTCGGGGTGGGCCGCCCCGACGAATCCCCCCGAGGCGACGGTCGCTCCGGCGGCAATCCGGGCGACGGCTTCGTCCGCCGTACAAAGCTTGCGGTCGCGGGGAGAATTCACAGAGACCCTCGGGCGCTCGGTGGGGAGGCGATCAACGCGGCGACTCTTCCGCCAGCTCTTCGGGAGTTCCCTGCTGCACGTAGGTCTTGGTCTTCAGCAGCGGAGCGATGAATGAGAAGAGCACGGTCGCCGCCAGCATCAGGCCCCCGAAGAACAGGAAGTAGTTCCAGCCCTGCAGGTGCTGCCCGATGGCGGGGTAGGTGATCAACTTGTTGATTCCCGCCGTGAGGAAGTTCCCCACTGAGACCGACAGCAGATACAGCGCCATCACGAACGACTTCACCTCGTGCGGCGCCTGGGTGTAGGCGTGTTCGAGACAGGTGACCGAGACCAGCACCTCCCCGGCGGTGATGATCAGGTAGGCGAGGAATTGCCAGTGGACTGACGGCTGGGCTCCCTGGTCGATACTGCGCTGCAGCCCGGCAATGATCAGGAACGACAGGAATGTCAGAAAGAAACCGGCGGCAATTTTGCGCATCGGCGTGAGCGGTACCACCCATCCCACCAGCGGGTACACCACATAGCTGAAGAACGGCACCAGCACGAGGATGAGGAACGGATTGATCGCCTGCACTGTCTCGACATGCAGCGGCTCTCCCAGCCAACCCATGGTTCCCTCGGTGTTCCAGCCCGGTACCAAACGCCGGTCGAGATCCTTCGCCTGGAGGACCCAGGATGAACCCGACTGGTCGTAGAGCGACCAGAAGATCGCCACGAAGGCGAACAGCGGAATGAGTTTGAGCAGCGCCCCCAATCCCTCACCCGTCAGCGAGGCAAGCACCTTCTGCGGGCCCTGGGCGGGAACATGCACGAACACATGCCGTCCCATCCAGAACACAAACGTCGCCAGCAGCATCAGCACCCCGGGCAGCCCAAACGCCAGGTGAGGTCCCAGCAGGGCGCGCCCCAGTTCATCCTGCGGAACCAGCGCGGGAAAATTCTCCGCCAGCCACTTGGGGGCCGAGTTCATCAGCCAGGGGGTAATCAGGTTCGACAGGAAGGCCCCCAGGTTGATCGCCAGGTAGAACCAGCCGAAGACCTTTTCGAGCAGGTGCGAGTTGGTCCGCCCGAACTGGTCTCCCACGTGGGCCGAGACGCACGATTTGATCCCCCCGGAACCCATCGCAATCAATCCCAGCCCAATCACCAGCCCAGTCCGCATGTCTCCCAGAAATCCGAGCCGCGGATCATTCAGCGCCAGGGCCAGGTGCCCCAGGCAGTAGACAATCGACAGCCAGAGAATGGTGCGGTACTTGCCCCACCAGACGTCGGCCAGAATCGCCCCCAGGATGGGAAAGAAATAGGCCGAGCCCACAAACACGCTGTAGGCTCCGACCGCCTCCTCCTTCTTCATCGCCTGCAGGGTGCCGTCGGCGGCGAACAGGAACTGGGTCATGAAGGTGACCAGCAGCGCCCGCATGCCATAGAAGCTGAACCGCTCGGCCGCCTCATTGCCGATGATGTAGGGAATACCGGGGGGCATTCCCGTGAGGGCGGGAGGAGTGGTCAGGTACTGTTTGCCCGACATGGCATCGTCCGGAAAGCGGTGGATGGGCCCGGTGAGAGGCCCGATCCCACCCTCCGGGGCGCCGATCGGACTGCCCACGTGACAACCCCGATCGGCCGACCGGCGAGCTTACCGCGCCGCACAGCGGATGGCGATTGCACCGGCGCAAAAATCAGGCACCGGAACAGCGCTCCAAACCAGGCCCAGGGAACCCGACCGGCGGCAAACCGCACCGCTCAGGGATTCACCGCCGCATTGTCTTCAGACTCCGGATCGGACTCTTTCGCCCCCGCTTCGTCTCCGGAGGCTGCCGAATTCCCTTCCGCGGAGATTTCCCCCGGAGAACTCCCCTCAACCGCACCCTTGTTGGCTGGAGCGACGGCGGTCGATGTGTCTTCGTCCGACTTCTTGTAGAAGGCGACGATGGCCCCCATGTCGGGCTTCAGGTGAACCCCCACGAGTTCCCGGGGAATCAGCACCTTCACCCGGACGGGAATCGATCCTTTCGACCGGTTGGCGATCGGCATGAGACGCGAGACGTAACCGTCGTAGGGATGGTCCTGGAACGCCTCGGACCGGATCACGCATTTCTGACCCACGAAGATTCGGGAAATATCTCGTTCCTGGATGTCGAGCTCGATCTCGAGGTCGGCCAGGTCGGCCAGGTCGCAGATGCTGAACGACCCGTTGAACGCCCCCGGGTTGACGATGTTTCCCTCTTCGACGTTTTTCTTGAGCACCGTTCCCGTAACTGGCGAGACGATGATGGTGTTGTTCAATCGCCATTGAGCCTTCGACAGGTCGGCCTTCGCCGCCTCGACTTCCGACTCGGCCACCGCCAGCCGCTGCTCCTGCGGTTCGGTGATCAGGTCGAGGGTCCGTCGCAGCCGCTCGACACGGTGCCCCGCGCTTTCAAAATCGCTCTGGGCCTTCTCCAGATCGGAGGGGCTGACCGTGCTGCTCTTCGACAGCTTGTTCCAGCGGTCGAGCTGCCCCTTGAAGAAATCTCGCTGGGTGATCGCTTCCGACAATTCGGCCTTGGCCCGCTCGATCTCGCGGGGGACGTTCTTACGTTCCATCTCCAGCCGCAGCGTCGAACTCGCCAGACTCGCCTTCGACCTCAGCATGTCGGCCTCGTAGTCGGTGGTTTCGAGCTCGGCCAGGATGTCCCCCTTCTGGACCTGCATCCCCTCGATCAGGGTTTCGCCCACCCCTTCCGGATCGCTGGGACGATGGACCCGCAGGCTCTTCACCATTCCCCCCACCTTGGGGCTCACGAGGATCTGGCGGCGGGCCATGACATACCCCTTCGACTCATGCACCACCCCCCCCGAGCTGGCGGTGTTGGCCGACGAGCCACCCCCGACCGACACCGGGCTGCCGGCCGCCGAAGTCGCCGCCGGGGAGGCTGCGGTCACGGTATCGGTCCCCGCCGTCGCGAGTCGCGCGGCCTCAGACTGCTTCAGATTCCGCAATTCATAGCCCAGGTAACCGGCGCCTCCGGCCAGCAGGGCGACCAGCAGCCACGGCAGCTTGCTGCTGGGGGCCGGGGGAGGGGGCGTCTTGATCCGCAGCGAACGAACTTTGTCGGAGAGTTGGCCGGGCGTGCGGCTGGGGGAGACCGCGGCATCGGGACCGCGGGACGATTCGACAGGCAGCGCCATAAGCCAGATCCGGAAGAAGGAGCACGCAAAAACAGAACACTCGCGGGGCGGAAACAGCAACCCGCTGTGCCGTGGGGCAATCCTTTCATTATACGGCCGTACGGGAGGGGGATTCCACGAAATTTCTCCCCGTGCGGAGTTTGCCGGAAGAGGGGGGGGGACGGTTCGGCGAATTTCGGCAGGGACCCGGCTCCAATGCGCCTGGCACCACGGCCCACCGGGAGGTCGGCGCGATCAACGGTCGGTGGCTTTGGTATCGGGATTGACGGTTCTGCCGATTCCAGCGACAGTCCCCCTCCGCGACTCCCCTTGCCCAGTTTCCCGACGGGTCATGACGTCCTCAGTCTCGCCTGCCATTGCGGCCGAACTCCCCGCCACCCCCATGGTGGAAGGTGCCCCTGTGGCTGGCCGTTCGAGTCCCACGGTGGCAGCCGCGGTGGGGGGGCGTCCGGCCGCGACCTGGCGGCACTGGGCAGAGTATCTGGTCTTTCGCAGCCTGGTGGCGGTGGTCGAGGGGGTTCCCTTGCGGGCCCGCGACGCGCTGGCCCGCGGGCTGGCGTGGTTCATTCACCGGGGGCTGCCCCGGAAGTGGACCCGCTACCACGTGGCGGCCGACAATCTGCGGCAGGCGTTCGGCCCCGAGATGACCGAGGGGCGGATCGACCAGACGATCCACCAGATGTGGGTGCACCTGTTCCGGATGGTGGGGGAGATGATTCTCATGCCCCGGAAGCTGCAGAAAACCCGCCTGGCCGAGGCGATCGAGTTCCGCAACAAGGGGCAGGTGCTGAGGGCGATGGCGTCGGGGCGACCCGTGCTGTTGTTGTCGGGACACTATGGGAACTGGGAGATGGCGATTTCGGTGTTTGGTCTGTTTGGGTTCCGCATGGGGCTGGTGGCCCGGGATCTCGACAACCCGCTGTTGCACCGCTGGTTCCAGAATTTCCGCCGCTCGACCGGGCATGTGCAGATTGGCAAGAACGGCGGCAGCGGGCAGATGGTGCGGCAACTGGAACGCCGGGGGAGCCTGGCGCTGCTGGGGGATCAGGATGCCGGCGGTTCGGGACTGTTCGTCGACTTCTTCGGCCGTCCCGCCTCGACCTTCAAGTCGATTGGTCTGCTGGCGCTGGAATATCAGGCGTTGATCTGCGTGGGCTATGCCCGCCGTCTGGACGAGACCACTGCGTTGGGGTGGCCCCGCTTCGAGCTGGGGTGTGAAGAGGTGATCGACCCGCGGGAGTGTGAGACGTCGGACCCTCTGCGGGAGATCACGCAGAAGTACACCGCCGCCCTCGAGCGGGTGATCCGTCGGGCTCCCGAGCAATACTTCTGGGTGCACCGCCGCTGGAAGAGTGTCCCCAAAACCCGCGAAAAACGGCTGCGCGACAAGGCCAAGCGGGCCGCGTGACGTGGGGGCGGCAGGTGGGTGGGCCGGGGGAACGCCCCGGACCTGGATCGGTAATCGCCATCGAAGCCCAACAGCACACACCATTGGCTGGGCCCAGGTAACAGGGTCGCGGGGCGGCGGACCTCTGTGTCCGCTCCGCTGGACCTGGATCGAACAAAAACCGAACGGCATGGGACGCGCGTTGGCGGTTGGCCGTCCAGCGGCGGCTCGAACGGAGCCTCGCCCTCGCGGAACGTGCGGCCAGGGGCCGACAGGAGGGGAGACGGACCCGGCGGGCCGGCGGTTCGCGGGTGTTCCCGTTCCGGGCCCGCCGGCGGCGTGTGCCGCGGGGACCGCTACAGAATGCCCGGCTGCTTCACGTCGATTCCCTTGAGCTGCATCTTGAGCTGCTCGACGTTGGGGCTGACTTCGAAGGCGGTCGCCCGGCTGATGTATTCGTTGGTGACGAAGTAATACAGGCTGTCGTTGAAGAGCTGCATGCCCTCTTCCTTGCCGATTCGGATCGCGTCGAACAGCTTTTCATCGCGCTCTTCGTGGATCAGCTTCTTGATCGTCGGGTTCATGATCATGATCTCGACGATCGGCACCCGCTTGGGAGTTTCGCGGATCGTCGGCAGCAGTTTCTGCGCCACCACCGCCTTCAGGTTGAACCCCATGTTGCTGCGGAGCGCGGGGTGCATGTCGCGGGGGAACAGGTCGAGAATACGGCCAATGGTCGACGGGGCGCTCGAGGCGTGGATGGTTCCGAACACCAGGTGGCCCGTCTCGGCGGCGTGCATGGCCGTTTCGAATGTCTCCATGTCACGCATCTCACCCACCAGCATGATGTCGGGGTCTTGCCGCACCGCGTGCTTCATCGCGATCTTGAAGTCCTTCACGTCCACCCCGATCTCGCGCTGGTTGATGAGCGCCTTGTCTTCGGTGTAGACGAACTCGATGGGGTCCTCGATTGTCAGAATGTGCACCCGCTCGTGCTTGTTCACGTAATTCAGCATTGAGGCGATGGTCGTACTTTTGCCCGACCCCGTCACCCCCGCCAGCAACACCATCCCCTGGTCGTAGTGGCACAGCGACTCCATCGCGGGAGGCAGGTACAGCCCCTCGAAGTTGGGAATCGACCGCTCCACCTTTCGCGACACCATCCCCACCTTCCCCATCTGGATGAAGAGGTTCACGCGAAACCGCCAGGGCTCCTTCACCCCCTGCTCGTTCTCCATCAGCACGACGTGGGCGAAGTCGGCTCCCCCTTCATCGTGGAAGATCTGTGTGTTTCGCTCGTCCATCATCGGATAGCAGAGCCGGGTCATGTCGTCGTCGGTCAGCATCGGCATGTCGAACTCGCGGATCGTCCCGCGAACACGCAGGGCCGGGGGCTTGCCCACCTTCAGGTGCAGGTCCGAGCCCCCCATCTTGATCAGCGCCCGGAAGAGCTTGTTCACCTCCAGGTCATCCCGGAATTTCCGGACGCCGCCAATGGAACCCCCGGACGAAGACTTGGCTGGAGCGTGCGACGACATGAATGACCTGGCCTGGCGGAAAGGGAGGACGGGAGCCGTGGTGACGATTGTCACGGTCGAAGGAACCGGAGCGACAAGAGACCGCCCCGGGAAAACCATCATAATCGCCCCCCGACCATTTGGCAGTGAAGTCGGGGGACGGGGGCTGGCACCCCCCGCACGACCCGTCCCACCGGTCTTCCGGTTTGACTCCCGCCGCTCCGCAGACGAAAATCGTCCGCAGGCTGGTCCGCTGCCAATGTTCCGGTCGTCTGCTGCGGCGTTGCGCTCTGCGAACTTCACGCTTCCTGCCGCAGGCAGCACACACTTCTCTCCCCCCCGAGGCTGCCATGAACCATCACTTCTCCCGCCGGACTTTTTTGCGTGGCTTGGGTGTGACCATGGCTTTGCCGTGGATGGAATCGCTGCGGGTCTGGGGGGATGAAACGACCGGGGTCGCCAGCGAGGCCCCCACCCGGTTGGCGGTCCTTTTCTCGGGGAATGGCTTCCATAGCCGCGAGTGGTGGGCGAAGGGGCAGGGGAAGGATCTGCAGCTTGGCCAGGTGCTGGCCCCCCTGCACGAGCATCGCGAGAAGGTGCTGTTCATTCGCGGGCTGTTCAATTCCGAGGCGCTCAAGGGGAACATCCACAGCTCGCAGACCGGGAACATTCTGTCGGGAGCCCCGCTGGCCGCGGGGGGCGAGATTCGCTCGGGGACCAGCATCGATCAGTTGATGGCCCAGCGGTACGGCGGTTCGACCAAGGTCCCCAGCCTGGTGCTGGGGTGCGAGAAGTCGAACCCGTCGGTTCACAAGAATTACTCGATGATTTACAGCTCGCACATTTCGTGGAGCTCGCCCACCACCCCCACGCCGCTCGAACTGTATCCGTCGCTCGCCTTCGACCGGCTCTTCAAGGATGAGGTGCAGAAGGGGGACAAAAGCGTGCTTGACGCGGTGCTCGAAGACGCCACCGACGTCCGCCGGACCATCAGCGTGGCCGACCAGCGGAAGCTCGACGAATATCTCGAATCGGTCCGGGAGGTCGAACGGCGGATCGAACAGGCGGGGAAACGGGGCGAGCTGCAGGGCTGGAAGCCGACGCTCGACAAGCCGAACATCGCCCGCCCGGCCGACGGCATTCCGCAAGACATCGCCGAGCACATGAAGCTGATGTGCGACATTCTGGTGCTGGGTTTCCAGACCGACACCACCCGGGTCACGACCCTCAAGCTGAACAACGACCACAGCTCGCTGCGGTTCCCCAATCTGGGGGTCGACTACATGATCCACCACCTGCTGTCGCACTCCGACACGGCCGACTGGTTGAAGGTGAATCAGTTCTTCCTGCAGCAACTGGGCTACATCGCCAGCAAGCTCGACGCGATCCAGGAAGGAGAGCGGACGGCGCTCGACAATTCGATGATCATGTACTGCTCGAGCATGCTCACCGGCGGTCACGACGCCACGAACCTGCCGGTGGTCATTGTCGGCCGGGCGGGGGGCAAGCTCGAAACGGGGCGCGTGCTCGACTACCTCGACAAGCCCAACCGCAAGATGTGCAGCCTGTACCTGTCGATGCTCGACAAGGTGGGCATTCACCTCGACCGGTTCGGCGATTCGACCGAACGCCTGGCCGAGGTCTAACGGCCCTTGCCCGACGCCGCCGTCCCCCAAACCTCAGCCCCGCCAGAGTGGTCGATTTATCGACCACTCTGGCGGGGAATGGCGTTGGCCTACCTCGTCTGGGGGGTGGGTCTGTGGCTGTTTCCCCGTCCGGATCTGTGGAGCTGGCGTTACTCGGGGCCGGGAGTTGAGGCCCAGGGGAGGCTGGAAACGGTGCCGGTGAAGGGCGATGCGTCTGCGCTGCAAATCACGCAGATTTCCGGCAGCCGCAACGGGGTGAATATTGCCGCCCTGCAGCCCGCGGGGACCGCCATTCCGGGGAATGAGCCGTATCACGTCGACAACCGCCTGTCGTGGCGGGACCCGCCTTTGACAGGGGATGGCGTCGGCTATCGCCTGGCCGACGGTTCGTACGCCAATGTCTTCTTCCAGACGCACACCAACCCCCACGATTTCCGCGAGTATGTCTCACAGCCTCCCTTCGTCGACGGAACTCTGGGACCGGAAGATGCCGAGACCCGCGTGACCTTCGAAGTGAGCCGTCTGGCGGTCACTCCGCTCTGGTGGGGTGTGTGGCCGGCGGTGTTGGCGGGGCTGGGGGTGGTGTTGCGGCGGTGGTGGCTGGGGCGGCGTGGGCGTGAGGGCCGCGCCGTCTGATGGTTGGGCTGGTTATGGTGTTTGGCTGACGATGCCCGTGATCGAGCGACGTGGAACAAGTCCGTTTATACTGGCTGTTCCCGGGGTATTGGACCGGGCAGGGGAGATAGGTCGATAGCAGGCAAGACACGGCGGTCTGCCAGGCTCGCGATGCTGACGCCACGGGGTCGCGCGGCGCGACTGTCGGCGTGTGCCGACCGCTCGGTCGGGAATGGGCAACCCGCTTGGAAACCCAGAACCCTCAGGAACTGGCGAATTCCGTCAGGTCAATCCGTCACTCTCCATCACTTCCCGCTATTTTATGAAATCTTGTGACGTCTTTTGATTGATTTTGGGACCACTGCCGCGCATACTGACGTTACACACTTCCCAGATTGCCGATTTGGCCGGTCTTCTCTCATGTTGCTCGATCAGAGACGTCAGCAGATTCTGAGTCTGATTGAGCAGTTGGGGTTTGCCTCGCTGACGGAGCTGGTCGAGCGGGCGGGGGTGAGTGAATCGACCGTCCGGCGGGATCTGGAGCAGCTCGAACGGCTGGGCCAGGTGCGGCGGACCCGTGGGGGGGCGGCGTATGTGGGGGAATCGATCTCGAACTTCGACGATCGGTCGACGCAGTCGCGGCCCGAAAAGCTGGCGGTGGCCCAGGCGGCCGCCGATCTGGTGCAACCGGGAGATTCGATTCTGCTGGATGGGGGGACCACCACCCTGGAGGTGGCCCGCCGGCTGATTGGCAAACCACTGCAGGTGGCGACCAACTCGCTGCCTGTGGTGAATCTGCTGGCGAATCAGCCGCAGATCGAATTGTTGATGATTGGTGGCTACCTCTATCCGAAAACGGGGGTGGCGCTGGGTCCTTTGGCGCAGGCGGCGCTGCAGACCATTCGGGTGCGGCGGTTGATCATGAGCGTGGGCGGCATCACTCCCCGCGGTCTGTTCAACAGCAACACCCTGTTGGTCGACACCGAGCGGGCGATGCTCGATGTGGCCGACGAAGTCATTGTCGTCACCGACAGCAGCAAGCTGGGGCACTCGGCCCTGGCCCACCTGTGCGAACTGTCCCGAGTGCACCGCCTGGTGGTGGATGCCGGGATCACTGCGGAATGGAAACAGATTCTGGCCGAGGCGGGAATCGATGTGCTGATTGCCGAGGGGACGAGGGTTCCCGCGGCGGTTCAGGCTTGATCGACCCCGTGCCGGCCTGCGGCTTGACCACTGCCCTCTCTCGACTGACCGCGTTTCGACCGACGGAAAACACCCATGGCCTCCGCATCTTCTGATCTCACCCGCACCGCAGTGGAACAGGTGGTGCGTGACGTGCTGCTGCGGCATCTCTCGGGGGGGGCGGCGGGAGTTGTGGCGAAGCCGAAGCCGAACCCGCTGCTGGTGAACATCTCGGCCCGCCATGTGCATCTTTCTCCCGAGCACCTCGAGATTCTGTTCGGGAAGGGGGCGCAGCTGGAGATTCAGAAAGACCTCTACCAGACCGGGTACTACGCCGCGAAGCAGACGGTGGCGGTGGTGGGGCCCCGGCGGCGGATGCTGCCCGAGGTGCGGGTGTTGGGGCCGTGCCGGGGGGCGACCCAGGTCGAACTGGCCTTCACCGACGGCATTTCGCTGGGGCTCGACCTGCCGGTGCGGATCAGCGGCGACATCCAGGGGACTCCCGGCTGCGTGCTGGTGGGACCGCAGGGGGTGGTCGAGCTGCAGCAGGGGGTGATCCGGGCGATGCGGCATGTGCACATGGGGCCGGGTGACCTCGAATACTACGGCGTGAAGGATGGCGACTTCATGAACCTGCGGGTCGAGTCGCCCGGCTGCACCACGGTGTTGGAAGACCTGAGGGTGCGGTACGGCAAGG
>Ga0315901_10010635_pt1 | contig 10438 bp, 9 predicted proteins | sample LakEriMetagenome_10_FD_203761 | JGI IMG/M metagenome (GOLD analysis project Ga0315901, IMG submission 203761) | Freshwater fungal communities from buoy surface, Lake Erie, Ohio, United States - Buoy 2 MA116 | ecosystem: Environmental > Aquatic > Freshwater > Lake | place: USA: Lake Erie, Ohio... | reverse complement strand
TTGCAGATTCCAACTGCGGCCGGCCGTGAAAGCGCCGACCGATTGGAATACTGGCGATCACTTGGCCAGAGACAAGCAGATGCTTTAGGTGTCCAATGCACTTATTTACCGATCTATTCGCGTGAAGATGCCTTCAATCAAGAATACGTAGACGCCGTAGCAAATAGTGCCCTGATGTATATGTCAGGGGGAGACCCACATCATCTTGGTGAAACTCTGATTGATACTCCGCTTTGGTCGGCAATTATTGAAAATTGGAATACCGGTGCTTCTTTAGCTGGTTGTAGCGCGGGTGCGATGGTGCTTAGCTCGCAAATTCCAAACTTTCGAATGCTTAAGAAAGCGCCTACTGCTGGCCTAAATCTATTGCCCGAGATACGCGTGATTCCACACTTCAATAAATTCTTTAAGTGGATTCCAGATAGCGCGGCAAAAGTTTTATTGCATGTGCCCGATGATTCAATATTAATTGGCGTTGATGAACTAACTGCAATTGTTAAACGTTCGGGCGATACCCATTGGGTAGTAGTCGGTGAAGCAAAAGTGCATGTATTAAAGGGTCTACCAGATCAGCAATTTCATGATGGTCAAAAAATAAATCTTTCAATCACGAAATAAAACACTAACAGCCACTTCAAAACAAATAGAAAAGCAAAAACCCCGCTGCTATTAACAACGGGGTTTTTCTGTAGCTCTTAAAATACAAGAACTCAACTTTGACTCAGTGCTTAAACCTTATCACGCCTTAAATATCCACAGGTTTTAGAACTAAAAATAATCGAGGAAAGTAAATCTCTATCTTTTGCACGCGTACCTCTGTAGCTCAGCGGATAGAGCACAACTTTGACTCAGTTTGAGGTCGCGGGTTCGAATCCCGCCAGAGGTACGCACACCAAATGGCCCCACGGTTAGTCGCGAGGGGCCATTTGTATTTCACAAAGTAAACTAAAGAGACAATTAAGTTACCGAGAGTGACTCAACCGAAAGCTGCCCATGGAACTAATCCGTAAAGCTACACAAGTCCTACTCGGTGCCGCCCTTATCTATGCTGGCATCACTCACTTAACAACTAGCCGTCTTGAGTTCCAGGCCCAAGTTCCTAATTGGGTGCCACTTTCGGCTGACTTTGTAGTTTTGGCCTCTGGGGTAGTTGAAATAATTCTCGGTCTAGCACTTGCTTCAATGCTCTACCGTAAAGAAGTCGGCATCGCCACAGCGCTTTTCATCATCGCAATATTTCCGGGCAACATCTCGCAATATGTAAACGGCATCGATGCCTTTGGGCTAGATACCGATCGTGCTCGCGCCATCAGATTGCTCTTCCAGCCGCTGCTCGTACTCTGGGCGCTCTGGTCAACCGGGGCTTGGCGCAGTTTGCGGAAAAGTTCTAACCAGCGATAGTCGTCCGACCCCAATAAGATTTCACCCTACTTACTAAGAAAAGAGAGATGTCATGGGCGCTTGCCAATGTGGTCACACCAGAGATGAAGAAAAGAATTGCGACGGAACACACAAGGTCGTAAAGGCCGTTAAGGAAGATATGGCTGAAAAGCTAGCTGCTAATGGTTTTCCTCACGCATCTGAATATGTGAAGAATAACTAAAGCTTCCTTACATCTTTATTTCGTTAGCAAAGAATCTAACTGGGCCAGCGTGGTGAACTGAAACTCGCTCGCCTAGAACAAAATCAAATGGCCCTGGAATTCTTACCTTGAGCGCTTGGCCAGAGATATCAACGCTAACCATCGCGTCATGACCGTAGTAATCAATCTTTTCAATTAGCCCAACCGCAGTTGCCTTAGAGAGATCGCGATCAATTTTTATCTCTTCGGGGCGAATCACAATGTGCCCTTTTTCAACTTCAGCGCCATTAGCAGTCGAATTAAAAAGATAAGAAGTACTGCCATCGGCCATCTTGGTAGCGGCTAGAACTAACGCATCGCCAGTACCAATTGCTGTTTCTAACGAAATCGGAGTTGAGTAAACCTCCTCTGGTGTTCCTTGTTGAATGATCTTGCCTTCACGCATTAGCGCCACGATGTCTGCTGAAACAAGCGCCTCTTCGCGATCGTGTGTTACCAAGATTGCAGTTGTGTTCTGTGCTCGCAATAAATCAATTACATCTGTGCGCAGATCTGCTCGAAGTTCAGCATCGAGGGCGGAAAATGGCTCATCCAATAAAACTAGCGCTGGCTTGATTGCAAGTGCTCGAGCTAAAGCCACACGAGTCTGCTGACCGCCAGAGAGTTGGCTCGGCATGCGGTTTTCAAAACCTTGTAACTCAATTAGTTCAAGCATCTCTTTGGTGATCTGACGAATCTTATCTTTGGTAAAGATTGAGCGATCTAAACCGAAAGCAATGTTCTCTGCCACAGTTAAATGTGGGAACAAAGCACCTTCTTGCGGAACATAACCAAGCTTTCGCTTATGAGATGGCAATACAAGGGATGAAAGTGATACCAACTGATTACCAAAGCGCACAGTTCCATGAGAAGGCTGAATCAATCCGGCAATGCTGCGAAGTAGCGTTGTCTTGCCACAACCTGATGGACCAAGCAGAGCGGCAATCTGACCTTGAGCAAGTGAGAATGAAAGATCGTTGAGAATTAACTTTTTGCCCAACGTTACTTTTAAGTGGGAGATCTCAAGTGAACTCACTTTGGACTCCTCGCGGTCTCTTGGATAAATGTGCGATCTGATTTATCAGGACGACTAATTAAAAATGTTGGCACCGCTGCAATAAGTACCAATGTTAAGGCATAAGGAGCTGCTTCGTTAAATCGATTAATCGCAGCAGCTGACCAAATTTGCGTTGCCAAAGTATCAAAGCCAGTTGGGCGAAGCATTAGCGTGGCCGGCAACTCTTTCATAGCGGTAAGAAATACCAAGATGGTTCCGAGCCCAATTCCTGGGGCCGCAATCGGGGCAACTACCTTTTTAAAAACCAGCCACTGATTCATGCCAAGGGTAGATGCAACATCTTTAACGCTATTTGGAACTCGAGATAACGACGAACTCATGCTGGCCACTGATTTAGCTAGAAATAGAAGGGCGTAAGCAAAAGCTAACAAGAATGTGGTTTGGTAAAGAGCGCCTAATTTAGAACCAATTGAAACCAGAGCTAAGCCCACAACTACACCCGGCAAACCATGGCCGATAGTGATTACACGTTGTGCGTAGTTACCAATGCGGGTTTTAGCCCCAGCTAAAAGAATTCCAAGTGGGGCAGATAAAATTAGTGCAATCAGGGCTCCGAAAGCTGCTACCAAGATTGTTGATATTGAAGTGCGAGCCAGTTCGCCCCATTCAATTGCAACACGATTGCTGAAAAATCGAGAAATCAAAACGAAGAACGGAATAACTACGGCCACAAAAGCGAAAATAGCAAGCGTTGTGATTACTGCAAAACGCATCCAGACTTTGTTGATTAGCGAATTCTTAGTCGAGTAAACCTTTACATCGCCACCTGCTGGGCTTTGCCGCTTAATTCTTTCATCTGCCAGAACCACAACGGTCGAGAATGCAATCAACACAAGTGAGATAACTGCCGCAGCGCTACGATCATATGAAGCGCGATACATATTCTGAATAGTCACAGTCAGAGTTTCCACATTTAATAATGAAACCGCACCAAAGTCACTGATCGTGTAAAGCGCGGCAAGTAACGCACCGGCACTGATGTGTCCCTTAACTTGCGGAAACACTACGCGCCTGAATGTTTGCGGAATTGATAACCCTAGCGAACGGGCTACTTCGACCTGTGCGCCATCTACCGTGCGCAGACCCGCAAGGGTTGCCAAAATAACGTAAGGCAGAGTTGTAACAGAGAGAATAAAGACGGCTGCAAAGAATCCTGAAACCTCTGGGATTAAAGCGATCCAGGTATAGGTAAAAACATACGATGGAATCGCAAGCGGTAGAACCGCTGGGATTATCAGTAATCGGCGCATCGGCAACTTAACAAAGTGCAGGCCGCTGGCCAATGCAACTCCGAGCACCACAGTTACTGAAACCACGCTAAAGACCAACGCCGATGTAGTCGCTAGAACCTCTAGCGTCTTTGGACGCACCAATAGCTGAGCTATTTCAGTTACCGGCTTTTGACTAGATCGCACTAGCAAATAACCAATAGGAATCAGGGCTAACGCCGCAACAATTCCGACCGCACCGTTTAGCACACCGCGGATTGCACGCTGATTGCGCGCACCTTTAGTCAGTGTTGTACGAGTGTTATCGGTAACTGTTGTGGTCATTGTTAGAGCAGGCCAACCTCAATCAGAAGATCTTGTGTGGTCTTGATATTTTTTAGGGAATTTAGATCAACGGTTGGAGCACCGATCTTAGCCAAGGCCGGCACATCAGTTGGCGCAATAGTTCCATCGAGTAATGAGTATTCATGAGTATCAGTCACAAACTTCTGCTGCATCGAATCAGAGGTTAAGAAGTTGATCAGATCTTGCGCAGCTGCATACTTCTTACTAGAGACCAGAACACCGGCACCTGAAACATTGATTAGATTTCCTAGATCACCTGGTGCAAAGAAACCAATCTTCACATCAACTGTGCGACCTAAAGCTTCGCTAACTTCCCAGACGTAATAGTGATTGACTAATCCGATTGAGATTTCGCCCTTATCAATGGCTTCAACGATCGCGCTATTTTTCGGATAAATCTTCACTCCATTTGCTTTCAGACCTTCAAGCCAACTCTTCGCGAAATCTTTTCCATTGGTATTTATCAAAGCGGTCAAGAATGCTTGGAATGAAGAGTTAGTCGGCGCAATACCAAGTTGATTCTTATATGCACTATTTGTTAACTCTCCAACCGACTTCGGTAACTCTTTTACTCGCTCTGGCGAATACGCAAAAACTCTCGCGCGCCCGGTAACACCGACCCAGTTGCGATTTGCTGCTACAAACTTCGCCGGAATCGCAGCTGCGACATCAGCGCCTAGCTCAGTAAATAGCCCAGCCTCTGCTACCGCTCCTAGTGCGCCAGCATCTTGAGAGAGAAATAGATCGGCAGGGGAGTTGCTTCCTTCTTCTAAGATCTGGGCGGCCAGCTCGGCTGAATCACCGTAGCGAATGTTTAGCTTGATGCCAGATTCGCTTTCCCATTGGGCAAAAAATGGCGCAATAAATTCCTCGGAACGACCTGAGTAGACCGTTAACTCGGTGACCTCTTGAGCCTGCTCGTTATTAGAAGAGCAACCAGTTAAAAGAGTTAGAAAAAGAGCGGCAGCGCTACTCAAAGCGACTAAACGAAACTTCTTGGACATCAGACTTCTCTCGTTAGGGATATCTACGCCCAGACTCTATGACAAAGTCAATATTTACGCAACAAAAGTGTTGCGTAATTCACCTCACAGGCGGTTTAAGCCTGAACCCTCGCTGCCGGGGGCTTACCCCTTAAGTCAGCATGACCATTCAAAAACTTGCTGAACCTTTAATTCGTTGTTCACCAAAAATCTGTCAATAAGTTACCGTGCGTAAATTGTGCATACGCGATATTTCGCCTATGAAAAAATTTCCGCTAATCGTAATAACAGCATTAACCGCCTCCGCACTAATTTCAGCTGGGCAACTTCCAGCACTGGCTAATGAAGCCACCGTTAAAATTACCGAGATCGCAGCAATTGCCTCAGGCGATGGCGAGGGCAGTCACGAGATCGTTACCTACCATGCTGGCTCAAAGCGAATTTTTGCCACCAATGGCGTCAAGAACGCAATCGACATTTTTGATATCTCAGATGTAGCAAATCCAAAGAAGGTTAGCTCGGTTTCATTAGCAGCTTATGGAAATGACGTCACAAGCGTTGCTGCTGGAAAAGATGTGGTTGTAGCCGCCGTGCTAGTTACTGAAACATTCTCTGCAACTGGTGCGCCAACTACGCCAAATGGAAAGATCGTAGTTTTTGATACCTCCGGAAAAGTTTTAAGTTCAACAGATGTTTTAGGCGTACTGCCTGACTCAGTAACTTTTGCGCCAAATGGCACAACGGCACTTGTCGCAATCGAGGCCCAGCCAGTATGTGCAAAAGACAATCCAGCTACTCCTGAGAAGGAAGAAACAGATTACACAAAGGCTTCAGACCCAGTTGGTGGCGTATCAGTTGTTGATCTAAGTAATCCAGCTGCGCCAGTTGTTAAATTTGCCGGCTTTGATCAATTCACTGTGGCGGAGATGAAAGCCAAAGGAATTGCCGTCTCATCAGTTGTAAACAATGTCTCAAAAGATTTCGAACCAGAATTTGTGACTGCCGTAGATAACAAGACTGCCTATGTCACCATTCAAGAGGCTAATGCAATTGGCAAACTCAATATTGAAACTGCCACCTTTGAAGACATCACACGTGCCTTCGAATCTAACCTTTCCTACGTTGCTCGCGATACCAGTGATAGAGACTCTGGCGCAGGCCCACGAAACTACCGAAATGTAGTCGGAGCCTCACAACCTGATGCGATCGCTGGTTTTAGATACGGTGCAGGAAATTACTTCATAACTGCCAATGAGGGCGATGCACGCGAGTACACCTGCCTAAACGATGATCTTCGTGCCGCTTCACTCAAAGTAGATACCCGCCGTTTTCCTAATTGGAGCACGCTGTCAGGTAGCGCTGAGCTAGGTCGCGCAAAGGTCAATCCAACTATGGGCGATAAGGATGGCGACGGCGATATCGACACTATCCATCTGCGCGGTTCAAACTCAATGACTATGTATCGCAATGGATTACCAATCTGGGATAGCGGTGATCTGTTAGATCAGATTCAGATAAAGGCCTTTGGTGTTGCAAATATCAATGGTTCACATTCTTACTCTAAAGATAAGAGCACGATGAACTACGTTGGTCAAGACCGCTCTGACGATAAGGGCGCCGAACCAGAGGGCGTTGCACTTGGAATGGTTGGCGATCGTCGAATTGCAATACTTGGCCTAGAGCGAATGACTGCGCTAGCGATCTTTGATATCACCCAGCCACGAGTTCCAGTCTTTCAAGAGTGGCTTCAGATGCTGCCTACAACGGCAACACCTGCAAAAGATGTTAAGTACTGGTCACCAGAAGGAATCGTCTTCGTTCCAGCAGACAAGTCACCTTCAGGCAAAGCACTAATCATCACCAGCTATGAACTATCAGGTTCTATTTCAATTCATGAGATCGAGCCACGTAACTAATCTCTAAACAAATAAAAGACCACCCCGGCAGTGCTGGGGTGGTCCTTTATTTGCACCTCAATATTGCAGCTTTCTGACTAATTACTCTGAGTAATCAGAAAAAGTGCTTTAATTGCGTCAGATCTTGTAATAGTGCTGGTAACTCTCAAAAAAGAATTACAAAATCTTGGAGCTCTGGACAAACAAAAGACCCCGCCAATTACGACGGGGTCTTTTGTTGTAGCTCAATAATTGCAATGCTCTGACTTGCATAGGCTAGCACCATATTCATCCACAGATAACAATTAGAAAAAATATTGAAGCTTTAATCAAACCTAATCTTCGTTCTGCGTGCCACTGTAGCTCAGTGGATAGAGCAATGCTCTGACGAAGTCATAGGTCGCGGGTTCGAATCCCGCCAGTGGTACGCACAATAAGTGGCCTCACGGTTCGTCGCGTGGGGCCACTTTTTTGTTTACTCGCAGTAACTGCCTAATCTCACCAACGCACCTTAAACTCTTTTCATGAAGCGCTTTCCGTTTATTAGAGCAGGTTTGATCTTTGCAATCTCACCAATCCTGCTTGCCTTCATCACCTCACTCTTTCAAGGTGGATCAATGTGGGATGAGGGCAGCGGCACCGGCGCATACATCTGGCTTATGTTCTTAACTCTGCCAGTTGGCTCGCTACTAATGCTTATTGGTCTAGTGCTTCAAATTATTCGCAAATTGCGCAAGTAGAAACTTCGCCTGAAGGCAGATACTAAAGCGCGGCTAACTTCTCTTTAACCGCCATTGCTGATGGATTAGTCAGCGATGTGCCATCTGAGAAAACCAAAGTCGGCACCATCTGATTGCCATTGTTTAGCGATTCAACCAGAGCAGCTGCTTCGGGGGATTGCTCAATATCAACCTCAGTAAAGCTGATGCCCAGCTCTGCCAGTTGTCCCTTAAGTCGCTTGCATGGGCCACACCAAGATGTTGAATACAGGGTAAAAGTCATAGCTGGATACTAATGATTAACCGTCATCGGTGCCTTTTGAGCAGTGCTGGCGTAGGTTAGGCGCATGAGTATCCGCTTTCGACAGTCGATGAAACTGCTCCCTGGCCTGCGGTTAAATTTCAGCAAAGAAACTGTCGGTCTCTCATTCGGCGTTCCCGGAGCTCGCTACACCATGAACTCAAAAGGGCGAAGGACTTTTAGTACCGGAATCCCCGGCACTGGTTTATACAACGTTGAAACTCTAAATAGTGGCACCCGCAGCAATAGCCGCAGAAGATCAGCCGCAGCTAATGAGCAAGAGAGCGATACCTATCAAGGCCCACCTGCGCCAGGGTTATTTGCGCGCAAGCCAGAGCGAGAACTCAATAAGTTCTTACTTGATATTTATAACTCCGATCACGCTGATGATGCTAGTTCGGTAATTGAGAAAGCAAACGCGCTTAAAGCACAATTTGAAGATCTGAAATATCCACTTGATCTGATCTCCTTCTTACATGGTGCCACCGATGAGAAGTGGCAAGACGAAGCAACGCAATGGGGCGCAATACTGTGGGAACAACGAGATGCCGCATTTAGCAATAAGTACGTGCGCAAGTATTTCAAGGGCATCAGGCCGGGTGTCACCATTTCAGCGGGCATCACCACGCAGCTGCACTACAACGTGCAGACACTTGGATTTATTTGGTCTGAAATTTTGCAGTCGCAGAAAAAGTATGAGGAAGCCATCGAAGTATTGATGCTGATTCCACCTGATCAAATGGTGGCTATTTCACTTGCCGACATTGAAATATCGATTGGTGATTTTGATGGTGCAATCGAGACAACCGAAGATATTGAAGTATTCGATGACGCAACCGCAATGTTGATGGTCCTGCGCGGTGTCGCATTTCGTGAGAAGGCCATGCACGACGCTGCCATTGAATGCTTTAAGAGAGCCCTAAAGCAGAAGCAGATGCCCGAAGGCTTAGCTCATCGCGCACTATTTGAACGCGGAGTTACCTATGGGCTAATGGGCAAGAGGGCGATGGGCGTAAAGGACCTAGAGAAGATTTTGGTTGATAACCCTGATTACCCAGAAGTTGAAAAGAAATTGGCTGAGCTAAAGAAGTAGCTGCTAGGCGACCAGTTGTCCTCAAAGCCGCCTGTATTGGGCCACGCCAGAGTTTTGAATACTGACTAAATTCTATTTACCTATTCATATTTGAATGAAGTTATCTTAATCTTGGACTATGAGTAATAGACGTGTGCGAGTAATGGCGGTGGTAATCGCATTAGCATTTGGATTCACCCAGCCAGCAATAGCGAGCCTAACCGGCACTATCGATTACACAAACGATCGAGCTGTCCCACTCATGTCTTCAGCGAGTGATTTAAATTCAAATGGGTCAGGATTTCTCTATTCACCCAGAATCGTCTTTACTTCAGCACATACTGCATTTGAATTTCGCAACGGTGAAAGAATTGATTTTCGCCAATTTCTTGCAGTTGGTAAACCAAATACCAACATTAAGACCATAGGCCAAGGCGTCAAAGTAATAAAGCGCATATCGGCAAGTGGATACTTGCCCAATAAGGACCCAGATCTAAATGACTTTGCGATATTGATTTTGGAGGAAGACTTAGCTCAAGTTGAACCTGCACAATTACTAACCCCAGATATCCAAAAAGAGTTAGTTGAATCGCGTGCTGATGTAAAACTCCATGGCTTCGGAAATATTCAGGATTTGTGCACACTGGGCGAGAGTCTTCCTTGCTCGACAAATAGACCTCAAACCTCTGAGGTTCCAAGATCGTTGACTGCAAAGCTTCACCCGTATGAAGATTTCCCAAATTTGGTTGGCTATGAAGTTCCACAAAGACTTAGAGATCAATTACTCTTTTTTACTGCTGGAAAGGCGAGCATGTGCGGCGGTGATTCCGGCGGCTCACTTACAACAACTTATAACAGCAAGATTTTGTATCTAGCAAACATTGGAACTGCTGAAAGAATTTATGCCTGCGGCCAGTCTCGTATTTTTGATGGCAAAGGGGGAATAAATTATTCCCAGCCAATTTATAAGTATCTGGATCTAATTAAAGAGGCCGAAGAGTTTGTCTCTCAACAGAAGGCAAATGAAAAAGCAGCTGCCGATTTAAAGGCTAAGCAAGATGCCGATGCTAAAGCCGCAGCCGAGTTAAAAGCTAAGCAAGATGCCGATGCTAAAGCTGCAGCCGAGTTAAAAGCTAAGCAAGATGCCGATGCTAAAGCTGCAGCCGAGTTAAAAGCTAAGCAAGATGCCGATGCT
>Ga0315901_10010633_pt1 | contig 10439 bp, 9 predicted proteins | sample LakEriMetagenome_10_FD_203761 | JGI IMG/M metagenome (GOLD analysis project Ga0315901, IMG submission 203761) | Freshwater fungal communities from buoy surface, Lake Erie, Ohio, United States - Buoy 2 MA116 | ecosystem: Environmental > Aquatic > Freshwater > Lake | place: USA: Lake Erie, Ohio... | reverse complement strand
CTTCTGGAAGAGCCGGAAGAAGGCCTCGCGCACGGCTCCCGCGCACCGCTCGTCGAGCGTGAAGCGGGTGCGGTCCCAATCGCAGCTGGCGCCGAGGTCGCGGAGCTGCCCGAGAATCCGCTTCTCATACTGCTCCTTCCAGGCCCAGATCCGCTCGACGAGTTTCTCGCGGCCGAGGTCGTGCCGCGAGAGCTTTTCCTCTTCGAGCAGCCGCCGCTCGACGACCGCCTGCGTGGCGATACCGGCGTGGTCGGTGCCGGGCATCCAGAGCGTGAGGAAGCCCTGCATCCGCCGCGTGCGCACGAGCACGTCCTGCAGCGTGTTGTTGAGGGCGTGGCCGAGGTGGAGGGCGCCGGTGACGTTTGGCGGCGGGATCACGATCGAGAAGACGTCTCGGCCGGCCTCGGGCTCGGCGTGCCAATAGCGGCCGGCGTCCCAGAGGCTCCGGCAACGGGCCTGCGCGGCTTTGTGGTCGTATTGCTTGGGCAGTTCGGGCATTGAATCGAAAGAGCAGGTCTGATTGAGATCGAAACAGCGGGTCCGGGGGTACATGCATCGATCCCGGAGTCCGGAAGCACGGGAATGTAGCCGACGTCTGCAATCCGGTGCCAGCGCGAATGGGTGCGCGGCCGATTCAAGGCCCCGGCTCGCGCTGGGGAACTGTGAGCGAACGAACCGCCCGTTGGACGGTGATCGGATAGCGGGCCAGCAGGGCCTGCGGGATCGACAGCCGGTCGAGGTTGCGAAATGTGTAGAGACTCCGCGGATCGAGCCCGTGGCGGCGGAGCAGGTAGAGCAGATCGCAGAGGGCCTGCTCAGCCGTGGCCATGCCCCGCTGTTCGGGCTCGCGATGGATGCGCGGGCTGACGCAGACGAACACGAGCGACCCGAGCGGCGTGCGCCGCCGCCGCGAGCGGTTGTGCCGCCGCCGCGTGAAGCAGTCGATCTCGAGAGGCACCTGCGTGATGAGGCCGTGCGCGGCAAGCGCATAGGCCCCCGTCACGTAGGCATCCGCGTCGATCGCGGTCGCCAGTTCGGCCGCCGTGACGCCATCGGGAAGGCCATACCGGCCCGGCACCCAGCGGCGGATCACGCCCTGCTTCACGAGACGGCCGAGTTCGACGTTCATCACCGCCGGCGACGTGCTGGCCACGTTCGCCAGTTCGGCCACGGTAAACACGTTCTTGCCATGCAGTTCCCGCTGCATGTTGAAAAACCGCACCCATTCGAGGGCTTTCATGGCCGCCTCCCCGGAGCAGCGAGCAGGTCGGCGAGCAGGTCGCGCACATTCGCGAGCACGGCCTTGCCGCCCCCCGCGTCTGCCAGTGTCGCGGCGGAAGCAGGGTCGATCTGCCCGTGGATCACGGCGTCGATCGCAGCGGCGTGGCGAGCGACCGACTGCCCGAGGTCGTCGAGCCGGCGCCGAATCGCGGCCGGCTCGATCTTCAGCCGTTCGAGTTTGCCGCGGAGCCGCGATGACGCATCGGGAGCGGCGTGGCTGGCGAAGAGATACAGGTCGACGAGATCGCGGTGTTCCACGAACGTGCGGCCGACGACCGCGATCACCTTCGATTCAAACATGTCGGCGTTTGACGCGGTGCGGTAGACCACGCCATCGGCCGTCCGGGCGGCGGGCGGATCGTCGCATTCGATCCGCGTGATTTCCACCGGGATCTCCATCCGACCAATCGTCGATCCGAGCTGCCAGAAGGCAAGTTCCACGATGGCCACGCTGGTTGACTCGGCCGCCGCGCCGCGGGCCGCGGCCACGCTCCCGTCGAGCCCCAGCTGCCGACGCACGTCCGGCAGGAGCCGCCGGTCAAAGAGATCGATCAACTCCCGCTGCTTGGCTTCGAGGTCGCCCTCCCAGTGGTAATCGATGTCCACCGAGCGGCGGACACCGCGGTCGAGCAGTCGGTAACGAAACCCGCCAATGAGGCAGAGGCCCACGCCAACAGGCAGCGTCGCCACCAGGTGCGCGACCTTCCGTTGAATCTGTTCGGCGATTGCTGATCGTTCGGCTGCCATGAGTTTCTGGCCTTCTCATGAACACGTAACACAACAAATCATAATTGATATGTTTTGTTACGCAATTCACCCAGACTGATGCGACTCTGGCCTGGGATGCGCGGGCTTTTCCCGCAATCGGCTAGAGCTCGTCTCGGCTGCGCGGCTCGACGCGCCAGGGGGGCGATTCGTCGGCGGCCGCCGCGATTCTTTTCTTCGCCAGTTCAGCCTCGATCGGATCGGACAGCTTGCCGAGAATCCGCTCGTAGATACCGGCGGCGTGATGCTTCACGGTGGCAGCGGCCAGCGCCGGCAGGTCGGCTGATCGCCGCGGCGCGTCGGCGAGGGCCCACCAATCGCCGGCCAAGGCAAAGGCCTTGGCCGGATCCGCTCCGGCATCCAGCATGAGCGCCAGCTCGCGCTCGGCAAGGGACCGCAAGACGCCTTCGTCGCCGGCGGCGAGGGCCCGCAGGCCGGCCTGCCAATCCCCCTTCACGAAACAGAGATACTTGCCGACGGTCTCCGAGGATTGCTCGTCGCCCGGCGTCTGCGCGAGCTCCGCGCGGGCCTGCTCATATTTCTGATGCAGTTTCTTGCACTCCGACACCGCGAGCCGCAGTTGCTTGGCAGAGTCCCCCCTGCGCGGGCCATCTGCCTTCGTGGCGGGCGCCGGCCCCGCCCCCGGCCCGCTGGCATTCGACCCAAACGGGCTCCGCACCGCCTTCGCCGCCGACTGCTGGTCGAGCATCGCGGCCACGTGTGCGGCGAGACCGGCGGCCTTCGTCGCCACCTCGAATCGCTCCGCGTCGATCGCATCCCCCGCTACCTTGACGGTGAATTCGTAGATCTCGTCGTTGGCGTCGGTCTTCGATGCCTCGCGCAGCATGTCGAGCCGGCCCTGCAGGGCATCCACGTCGAACATCTCGGCCCGCTCGTCGATCACGTCGATCGCCTCCGCGAAATCGCCCGACTGCACGGCCTTCTGCTCGGCCGCGAGGAGCAGCGCGTATTTGCTCGCCGGCTTCGACGACTTCTTCGCCGCCGAGAGCAGCTTCGAGAGCGTGGGGCCGAGCACCCGCGAATCGGCGAGATCCTCAGCATAGACCTCCTTGATGCTTGCCATCGCCGCCGCGACGTCGCCCTCGTCGGGCACCGCGAGCCGCGCCGTCTTGGCCGCCTCAGCGCCCTCGGGCTCTTCAGTTTTTTCTTCGCTCGGCTCTTCACGCTGCTCGTCGCGCCGTTCCTTCTTCGCGTCGCCCTGCTCGAGCAGATCGGCGAAGTTGCGCTGCGGCTCGGAGGATTCTTCGGCGTCTTCCGCATCGGCGAAATCGTCGTCTTCGGTCGCTGTCTTGGCCGGCTTCCCGGAGCCGCGCATCGGCTCCCGCGTCGCCTGGGCTCGCGGTTTCCGCGGCTTCGCAAGGGCGAGGAGCGGGTCATCATCCGCTTCTGCGTCGCCCGGCTCGCCCAGCTCGCTTTCCTCGGTCGCGACTGGATCGGAGTCCGTCTCCGGCTGGGAATCCGACTGCTCGACGGTCGCGGCCACCTGTTCGTCGCCGGCCTCAGGGGCAGGCTCGCCGCGTTTGACCGGCGCCGTATTCCGCTGGCCGGCGGGGCGGGCCGCCATCTCCTGCGGCTGCATCGCCGCGCGCCGCGACAACACGGTCGTCACGAAGAATCCAGCCACGATGACCATCGCAGCGGCCAGGGCCGAGGCGACCTGCGCGAAGGGCGTGGCCCGCGCCCATCCGCCGAGCAGGCTCTGGGCCGCGGGGGGCGCGGCAGGCGCGACGGGCAGGGAAGGGGCGGGAGGGATGACGGGAGAAGCGGACGGGGCGGCGGCGACGACGGGTGCCGTCGCCGGGATGGTCATTGGTTCGAGTTCGTCGTCGAGTTCGAACCGCATCCTCGCCCCGCCCACTTGGATCACGTCGCCGCTGACGAGTTCGACCTCGCCAGTCGCGCGCTCGCCGTTGACGAGCACACCGTTGGTGCTGCCGAGATCCCGCAGCACGAAGGCATCGCCGACGCGGCCGATCTCCATGTGCCTGCGGGAGCAGCGCTGGTCGTCGAGGACAACGTCGCACTCCTCGCCCCGGCCAAACACCGTCACCACGCGGGTGAGCGGGAGCGACTCGGCCCCGGGGCCGCCCGCTTCGAACCAGAGCGTGGCCTCGAGCGCATCTTCGGGCAGGGCGACCACCGGCTGACCGCGGACCGTCTCATCGTCCACGCCCGCCACCGGCATGTTGTCCGCGTGAAAGAGGATCGTGAAGCCGCCGATCCGAATGCTCTCGCCGCCGCGGAGCGGTTTCTTGTCGACCGCCTCGCCATCGATCCAGACCGGCTGGGCCGCCTTGTGCCGCACGAGCGCCCAGCTGCCGTCTGCCTGCCGCGTGAGCGCGGCATGCAGCCTGCTCACCGTCGGGTCATTGAGCTGGACCGTGCACTTCGGCGAGCGGCCGATATAGACAATCTTCCCCTCGACGCGCATGACGCGATCCGGGCTGGTCGCATCCACACTCTGAATGATGAGCGTCGCCATCGCGGGGTTCCCGGCGGGCCGTCATTGTGGCTCGAGTTCGCGAATCTTCAGGTCGCGAAACCAGACTTTGTCACCGTGATCCTGGAGGCAGATCATGCCCTGCGGCGCGCCGGCGAATTGCTGCCAGTCCTTGAACTTGCTGCCGGCGATCATGCCGCGCCACGCATCCGTGCCGATGTCGGTCTCGACCACCTTCCGGCCGTTGAGCCAATGCTCGATGTGGTTGCCGCTGACGACGATCTTTCCGGTATTCCACTCGCCGACGGGCTTGAGCTCCTTGCCCGCGCCGGCGATCAGGCCGTAGAGGGCGGCCGCCGATGTCTTCGGATTGCCGCCATCTCTGTGCTTCGAGTCGTCGAGCACCTGGTATTCGGGGCCGCTGAAGTAGGGGGCCTTGTCGCCGGGCCGCACCCGATACATCACGCCGCTGTTGGCTCCCGGCGCCACCTTCCACTGAAATTGAAACTCGAAGTTTCGAAACTCCTTCTCCGTGACGATGTCGCCGCCGCCGCCCGCGGTGAGGTGGATCGCCCCGTCTTCCACCACCCACTGACTCCCGATCGGCTTGCCCGTGTAGCTCTTCCAGCCGGCGAGCGTCTTGCCGTCAAACAGGTTCGTCCATCCGGCCTCGTCGGCGCACGCGGTGGTGCTTAGAAACAGGCAGCAGAGAACCAGGGCGGCGGGGCGTCGCATCGTGGGATCCGGTGTCGGCAGGAGGGGGAAACTGTCGCGGAAGGCACTACGCTTGTACCGCGTGCGTAAAAACCCCGCAACTCCCGCCCATGCCCGCATGCCGAGAAGCCCGTTGCGCCAGCAAGGGAATACGCGATCCTTTCCCGAAACATCCCCCACATTCCCTCGCTCGCGCAACGGGCTTCCCGGCAAAGTAGATCCGCTTGCGGAAAGTAGACCGCTTGCTCCGCAAGCGGGTCCCCGCGAGATCCGCTTGCGGAGCAAGCGGTCTACTTTGTGCGGTCTACTTTGTGAGGAAATAGTGAAACGAGTCGGCAAGCGCAAGCCAGCTCGCCTCGATCACGTTTTCGCTCACGCCCACCGTGCCCCAGACGCTTTCGCCGTCGGTGCTCTCGATCGACACGCGGACCTTCGCCGCCGTGCCCTCCTGGGCGTTGATGACGCGGACCTTATAGTCGAGCAGGTGCATCCGCGCGAGGCCGGGGTAGATGGGGTCGAGGGCCTTGCGGATCGCGGCGTCGAGGGCGTTGACGGGGCCGTCCCCCTCGGCCACCTCGTGCCGCTGCGCCCCGTCGACGAACAGCTTGACGGTAGCCTCCGTCCGCACGTCCTGCCCGTCGCGGCTCTCGACGGCCACGTTGTAGCTCTGCTTCTCGAAGCGGGGCTTGAACGTGCCGGCGCAGCGGTCGACGAGCAGGTCGAACGACGCTCCGGCCGCCTCGAACTGCCAGCCCTCGTTCTCGAGGCGACAGACCTCGGCGAGCACGCGGTCGAGCAGGGCCCGGTCGTTCTTCACGTCGGGCCGCGTGACGAGTGCGGCGATGTTGGACCGGCCGGAGAGCTCGCTCACGAGGATCCGCCGCGAGTTGCCGACGGCCTCGGGCGGGATGTGCTCGTAGGATTCCGTCGCCTTCGCCACGGCGTGGACGTGCATGCCGCCCTTGTGGGCGAAGGCGCTCGCGCCGACGAACGGCTGCCCGGGGCGGTAGCTCATGTTTGCCGTCTCGTACACGAATCGCGACAGCTCGGTGAGGTGGGCCGTGCCGGAGCCGTCGCCGCGGTGGAGCACGCGGTAGCCGGGTAGCTTGAGCGCGAGGTTCGCGATCACGGAGATCAGATCGGCGTTGCCGCACCGCTCACCGATGCCATTGATCGTGCCCTGCACCTGCACGGCGCCGGCCGCCACGGCGGAGAGGGAATTGGCGACGGCGAGGTCGCAATCGTTGTGACAGTGGATTGCGAGCGGCCGCTCGCAGCCGGCCGCCTTCAGGGCCACCGCCGCCTCGCCGAGGATGCGGGCGACCTCGTCGGGGAGCGTGCCGCCGTTGGTGTCGCAGCAGACGATCCGCGTGGCGCCGGCCTGCGCCGCGGCCACGATCGTGGCGGCGGAATAGTCGCGGTCGAGCTTCCAGCCGTCGAAGAAGTGCTCCGCGTCGTAGAAGACCTCGCGGCCGGCCTGCGTGAGGTGGGCGACCGTGTCGGCGATCATGGCAAGGTTTTCCTCGCGGGAGACGCCGAGCACCTCGGCCACATGGAAAGCCGATGTCTTGCCCACGATCGTCACCACGCTCGTGCCGGCATCGAGGAGCGCCTTCATGCCGGGATCCTCGGCGGCCGTCATGCCGCGGCGACGAGTCATGCCAAACGCGCAGACCTTCGAGTGGCGGAGCCGGAGGTCGCGCACCCGGGCGAAATACTGGGCGTCTTTGGGGTTCGAGAGCGGATAGCCGCCTTCGACGTAGTCGACGCCCGCCTCGTCGAGCCGCTTCGTGATCGCCAACTTGTCTTCGAGCGAGAAGTTGACGCCTTCCCCCTGGGAGCCGTCGCGAAGGGTGGTGTCGTAGATTTCGATCGTGCGCATTCCGTTAGCGTAGTCTGAATCGCCGGCCGGAAAAGGTGTCGTGGGTCTTTTTCGGGTCTGATCCAACGCGCCTATGATGATCGCGACCCGTCACCCCGCCGGCTTCCGCCGGGGGCTTTTGGTGGGGCACGCGGCGCGCCCAACCCCACACGCGGCGTGCGCGACTCCCCCCCACACACGCGGCGTGCGCGACTCCCCCCCACACACGCGGCGTGCGCGACTCCCCCCCACAAGCCCCTCGCGGAAGCGAGTGGGGTGACGCGGGCCATCACCATCCGGGCATTTGATCAAATGCGCCTATGATAAACGCGACGCGTCACCCCACCGGCTTCCGCCGGGGGCTTTAGGCGACATCGCACATGCCCCGACGGCTCTTCATCGCGATCGACCTGCCGAAGCAGGTCTGCTGGCAGCTCGGGCAGCTGGTCGCCGAGCCACCGCGGGGCGTACGACCGGTGCGGGCGGCACAGTTGCACCTCACACTGCACTTCCTCGGTGACGTCGAGGATGAATGCCGCGCGGCGCTCGAGACGGCGCTCGCCCGCGTGCGGCAGGGGCCGTTTCCAATCGCGATCTGCAGCACGGGCGTGTTTCCGCCGCGCGGCCGGCCGACGGTGCTCTGGGCGGGGGTGGCGGAGTCGCCGCCGCTCGTCGAACTCCATGCCGCGATTGCCACGGCGATCGAATCCTGCGGGCTCGACGTCGAGCATCGTCCATATGTGCCGCACGTCACGCTCGCCCGCCTGACACCGGCGGTGCCCCGCGCGTGGACGAGCAGGTTTCTCGCCGACACCGCGGGCCTTGCGATCGACGCTATTCCGGTCGATCGATTTCAGCTCTACGAGAGCCGCAAGCTCGATGGGGCGACCGAGCACGCGGTGGAGGCGACGTTTCGGCTTGGGGAGGAGCGGGTGTAGCGTTGCGCCGGGGATGATGGTGCGTCACCCCGCCTGCTGCCGCAGGGGGCTTTTGGTGGGGCGGGCGCGCGCACCCAACCCCACACGCGGCGCGCGCCCCCGACCCCACAAGCCCCTCGCGGAAGCGAGTGGGGTGACACGCGGCCATCACGATCGGGGCAGTTGATCAAATGCCCGGAGCGGAAAAGAGCTGCGTCCCCTTTTCGCCGGTTCTTGGGTATCCTTACCGGCATGGCTGTGTCTGTCCGGCAACTCGTGCGGCTGCTCGAGGATGATGGCTGGGTCGAGGTGCGTCAGCGGGGTAGTCACAGACAATTTCGACACCCGACCAAATCCGGCACGGTGACTGTTGCCGGCAAGGAGTCGGCGGATGTTCCGCCTGGCACTCTGAATAGCGTGCTGAAGCAGGCCGGACTTAAAAACCAGCGGCAGCAGAACAAAGAGGGCGAGTCATGAAATATCTTGTGGTGATCGAAGAGGGCGAGAACGGCTTTGGTGCGTATGTTCCCGATCTTCCAGGCTGCATCGCCGCGGCCGCGTCACGCGAAGAGGTGACCCGGCTGATTCACGAGGCTATTCAGTTTCATCTCGACGGCCTTGCCGAAGATGGCCTGCCGATTCCGCTCCCCCATTCGTCGTCTGAAGTGGTGGAAGTTGGAGCCCACTGACTGACGCAAAGTGGATGCGGGGCTTTTCGGACTCCGAGCAAATGCCCGTATGGTGATGAGATGACGCGTGGCGATCAGCGACAGCGCGTTGAATCCAATGCCGGGAGCCTCGAAAAGAGCTGCGTCCCCTTATCAGTCGGGGAGCTCGAGTTCGATGACGTTGTGGCGGCCGGCGATGACTTCCGCCTTTAGCGGCGTCTTTAAGGGGTCTTCAAGGGCATCGCCGGTCGGCGGGTCGCGTTGGATGACGACGACGTGCGGGCCGCCGTAGGCGCCGTCGTTGAGGCGGCGGGTCGAGAGCGTGAACCGGCCATCGGCGTCGGTGGTGCCCACGGATGTCGGGTGGCCCGGCGTGACGAATGTCAGGGCGGCGTTGGCGACCGGCTTGCCCCCCTTCGTGAGCCTGCCGGCCACGGTGCCCATTTCCGCCCGCCAGCAGCCGGCCGCTGCCACGAAGGCGATCGCCGCGATGATGGCCGGCCCGATCGGCCGTCGCCGCGAGTCCACTGAACGGCTATTCCGGAGAGACAAACTCACCTCCCGCCCGCGTGCCGAGGCCCTGGTGCACGGTGGAAGTCACGCTGAACGAGATATTTCGCACCGAGCCGTCGCAAAAAGCCATGCCGCAGGTGTCGGGGTGGCGGCTGCCGAAGGTGCTGTGCGCACCAGCATAGACTCCGGCCCTGAACGGCGCGGGCGGAAGATTCGCATTCTTGTAGATTCCCTGCACGTGGCCGGAGAAACACTCGAAATAGTTTTCTTGTTCGGCGATTAAGCCTGGGGGCGGCGCGCCGCCCCGAACGGAAATGTCGGTGGACACCTGCACGGCCCGCTCGCCGAGCAGATATGTGTTCGAGATACCGTCCCTGACGTGAGACGCGCGAATCCGCCCGAGCGGAGCGATCACTCCATTCGAGGCGAAACTTACACCCGGTCCGGGGAACGGATACCCGTAGCACTTTCTCCATTCGGTTTCCCGCTGGCCGGCGGGCAGGGCGGCGATCTCATCCCAGCGTAAACCAGACGGATGGGGGCAAGTATGGGATTCAAAACTGGAGGTGCCGGCACACCCAGAATAACTACTGATCCGGTAATTGTTATTGCCGACTCCCGTGTCGCCCCTGACGAACGATGAGGGGAATGCCGGGCAGGTGAAGGTGGATGGCATCGCCAGGCTTCGCGCACTGAATCCGGACATCTGGCGAACGCTGTCGGATTCCATGAACGACAAGATGTTGAATGCCCAGCCCCCTGGCTGCATGTCGCCATAGCCCTTATTGGCCGACGTGCCCCATTCGCTATTTCGGTTGTACCAGCCGTTCGATGGAAACGTGCCCATCTGCTCGAGATGCGTGATGCAGGCGAGCGCCATCTGCTTGAGGTTGTTGTTGCAGGTGGTGCGGCGACTGCTTTCGCGAGCGCTCTGGAGCGCGGGCATGAGCATCCCGACGAGCAGGCCGATGATGGCGATCACGGCGAGCAGTTCGACGAGCGTCAGGCCGCGGCGGATGGTGGTGTGGTTCATGGTGTAGGTCTTCCAAAAGCCCCCGGCGGGAGCCGGTGGGATGACGCGTGGCGATCAGCGAAGGGGCGTTCCGATCAAATGCCCGGCTGGTGATGGCCCGCGTCACCCCGCTCGCTTCCGCGAGGGGCTTCGGGAGCGGAGGGCGTAGGCCGCGGCGGCGATGCCGATGCCGGCGAGGGCGATCGCACCCGGCTCGGGCACGATCACGAGATTGCCCGTCGAATAC
>Ga0315901_10010619_pt1 | contig 10446 bp, 6 predicted proteins | sample LakEriMetagenome_10_FD_203761 | JGI IMG/M metagenome (GOLD analysis project Ga0315901, IMG submission 203761) | Freshwater fungal communities from buoy surface, Lake Erie, Ohio, United States - Buoy 2 MA116 | ecosystem: Environmental > Aquatic > Freshwater > Lake | place: USA: Lake Erie, Ohio... | reverse complement strand
CGTTCCCGTGGCCGTGCGAGTCCTTCGGCCCTTCGTATGGACAGGGCTTCATCGGGATGAGGCCACAGGTCCAAGAGATACTTTGGCGACGCTGTCTGTAGCCCTGACCGACACCCTTCGCAGACCCTTGCCGCCAACGCGGCCCATGTTCATTTCTACACGTCCACCACCATGCTCATCCGCCACGCCACCCTGCCCGACGGGCGCACTGACATCGACGTTCTGGTCCGCGACGGCCGCATCGCCGCCGTGGGCACGGCCCTGGCTGCGCCTGAAGGCGTGGAGGTGGTCGACGCACAGGGCTTCCTGCTGTCTCCCCCGTTCGTGGATGCGCACTTTCACATGGACGCCACGCTCAGCTACGGTCTGCCGCGCGTCAACCGCAGCGGCACGCTGCTGGAAGGCATCGCGCTGTGGGGGGAATTGAAGCCGCTGCTCACGCAGGAGGCCCTGGTGGAACGCGCCCTGGCCTACTGCGACTGGGCGGTGGCCAAGGGCCTGCTGGCCATCCGCTCGCACGTGGATGTGTGCGACGAACGCCTGCTGGCGGTGGAGGCGCTGCTGCATGTGAAGAAGCGGGTCAAGCCCTACCTGGACCTGCAACTCGTGGCCTTTCCGCAGGACGGCGTGCTGCGCAGCCCGAACGCGCTGGCCTATCTGGAGCGCGCGCTGGACATGGGTGTGGAGGTGGTGGGCGGCATCCCGCACTTCGAGCGCACCATGGCCGACGGCGCAGAGAGCGTGCGCCTGCTGTGCGAGCTCGCCGCCGCGCGCGGCCTGCGCGTGGACATGCACTGCGACGAGACCGACGACCCGCTGTCACGCCACATCGAGACCCTGGCCTTCCATGCCCAGCGCCTGAAGTTGCACGGTCGCGTCAACGGCTCGCATCTCACGTCCATGCACTCCATGGACAACTACTACGTCAGTAAGCTGATCCCGCTGATCGCTGAGGCAGGCGTGAGCGCGGTGGCCAACCCGCTGATCAACATCACCATCCAGGGCCGGCACGACTCCTACCCCAAGCGCCGCGGCATGACGCGTGTGCCGGAACTGATGGCCGCGGGGATCGACGTCGCGTTCGGCCACGATTGCGTGATGGACCCCTGGTACTCGCTGGGCTCGGGCGACATGCTGGAAGTCGCTTCCATGGGCTTGCACGTGGCGCAAATGACGTCGCAGGACGGGATGCGCGCCTGCTTCGACGCCGTGACCGTGAACCCGGCGCGCATCCTGGGACTGGAGGGTTACGGTCTGGAGGTGGGCTGCCGGGCTGACTTTGTGCTGCTGCAAGCCCGCTCGCCCGTGGAAGCCCTGCGCCTGCGCGCGCACCGGTTGCTGGTGGTGCGCGGCGGGCAGGTGCTGGCCCGTGCGCAGCCCGTGCAGGCCGAGCTGAGCCTGCCAGGGCGGCCCGCGGCGCTGGACTTCACGCGACCGACTTCACGCTGAGGCTGTGGACGGCTTGCCCAGGGGACCTGGGGCCATATCCTGCGCCCCTAGAATCGTCCGGTTACCAGGGAAGCAGCACCATTCATGTCGATGAAATTGATCGGTTCGATGACCAGTCCTTACGTGCGCAAGGTGCGCATCGTGATGGCAGAAAAGAAGCTTGAATGCCCGATGGTGGTGGAGGATGTCTGGAACAAGGACGACATCCTGGCCTCCAACCCCTTGGGCAAGGTGCCCTGCCTGGTGATGGAAGGCGGCGAGGCGGTGTTTGATTCCCGCGTGATCGTCGAGTACCTGGATACCCTCTCGCCCGTGGGCAAGCTCATCCCGCCTGCTGGCCGCGAGCGTGCCGAGGTGCGCACTTGGGAAGCGCTGGCCGATGGCATCCTGGACGCCAGCATCCTGGCCCGGCTGGAAGCCACCTGGGCAGGCCGCGGCCCCGAGCAGCGCTCGCAAGCCTGGATCGACCGCCAGATGAGCCGGGTGGATGCCGCGCTGGCTGCGATGTCTCGCGGTCTGGCCGAGCGCCCCTGGTGCGCCGGCAACCACTTCAGCCTGGCTGATATCGCCACTGGCTGCGCGCTGGGCTACCTGGACTTCCGCTTCGCCCACATCGACTGGCGCACCCGCCACGACAACCTGGCGCGTCTGGCGGAGAAGCTCTTCGCACGGCCCTCGTTTGCCGAGAGCGCACCCGCCTGAACGGGGCCCGGCGCGGCCTTCAGTCCAGCGTGAAGCGGTCCGCGCTGGCCTGCGGCCAGTAGTGACGGTAGAGGTCGAATGGCCAGGCTTCGTCGCCCAACTCCGCCCGCAGCAGTGCCCCGGGCTTGACCAGCGTGAGCGACTGCGACAGCAAGGTGACCCCGCGCGCGCTGCGCCGCACGATGTGCGACGGCGCAAACTCCCGCGGATGGCGCAGGCCGGCGGCCTGCATCAACTCCTTCAGCGCCTCCAGCGTGCCCTGGTGGAAGCGGGCCACGCGCTCGGCCTTGTCGGTGACCACCAGCGCGCGCTGGCGCACGGGGTCTTGCGTGGTCACCCCGGTCGGGCAATGGCCGGTGTGGCAGGTCTGCGCCTGGATGCAGCCCAGCGCAAACATGAAGCCGCGCGCCGCGTTGCACCAGTCGGCGCCCAGGGCCAGCATGCGGGCCAGGTCGAAGGCGCTGACCACCTTGCCCGCGCTGCCGATGCGGATGCGGTGCCGCAGTTCCAGGCCCACCAGGGTGTTGTGCACGAGCAGCAGCCCTTCCTGCACGGGTGAGCCCACGTGGTCGGTGAACTCCAACGGCGCGGCGCCCGTGCCGCCCTCGGCGCCGTCCACCACGATGAAGTCCGGCAATAGTCCCGTCTCCAGCATGGCCTTGCAGATGCCGAACCACTCCCACGGGTGGCCGATGCACAGCTTGAAGCCCACCGGCTTGCCGCCAGACAACTGGCGCAGGCGCTCCACAAACTGAAGCAGCTCACGCGGTGTGGAAAACGCACTGTGCGCCGCCGGGCTCACGCAGTCCACACCCACCGGCACACCGCGTGCCTGCGCGATCTCTGGCGTCACCTTGGGGCCGGGCAGCACACCGCCGTGCCCGGGCTTGGCGCCCTGGCTGAGCTTGATCTCGATCATCCGCACCTGCGGATCGCGCGCGTTCTCGATGAAGCGCGCCTCGCTGAAGTGGCCCTGCTCGTCGCGGCAACCGAAGTAGCCCGAGCCGATCTCCCAGATCAGGTCGCCGCCATGCACGCGGTGGTGCACGCTGATGGAGCCCTCGCCCGTGTCGTGTGCGAACCCACCCTTCTTTGCCCCGGCGTTCAGCGCCAGGATGGCGTTGGCGCTCAGCGCCCCGAAGCTCATGGCCGAGATGTTGAACAGGCTGGCGTCATAGGGCTGCGTGCACGAGGTGCCGCCGTCACCGATGGTCACGCGGAAGTCGTGGCTGTCGATGACCGTGGGCACCAGCGAGTGGTTGATCCACTCGTAGCCTTCGGCGTGCACGTCCAGCTGCGTGCCAAAGGGGCGCTTGTCGGACACCCCCTTGGCGCGCTGGTAGACCAGGGCGCGTTGCTGACGCGAAAAAGGGATGGCCTCGCGGTCGCTCTCGATGAAGTACTGCCGGATCTCCGGCCGGATGAACTCCAGCAGGAAGCGTAGGTGGCCGATGACGGGGTAGTTGCGCAGCACGGCATGCCGTGTCTGCACCACGTCGTGCCAGCCCAGTGCGGCCAGCAGGGCGGGGGGCAACACCCACAACGGGTGAAGGGCACCCCGGGTCACCGCCAGCAGCGTGAAGACGAAGGCGGCCCCACACAGGAGCCAAGCCATTCTTCGCAGGGGCAAGGCCCTGCCCAAACCCTGGAGCACCGTCGCCATCTGCTGCCTCCCGCGCGTCTGCGCCGATCCTAGCCCGGGGGTGGCGCGGCGTGCATCGGGCTCACCCTGATGCTGCCTCCACGCGCCAGACTGGCGCAGGCAGCTCAGGCCATGAAGCGCAGCAATTCGTCAGCCGTCTCTTGCGGGCACTCTTCCGGGATGAAGTGGCCGCAGGGCAGGGCGCGGCCTTCCACGTTGGCGCTGCACTGGGCTTGCCATAGCGCGAGTGGATCGAACATGCGCTGCACCACGCCGCGCTCGCCCCACAGCACCAGCAGGTCGCAGGTGATGCGCTGGCCAGCCTCGCGCGAGGCGCGGTCGTGTTCGAGGTCGATGCCCGCGGCGGCGCGGTAGTCCTCGCAGGCGGCGTGGATGGCCTCGGGGGTGCAGAAGCAGCGCTCGTAGTCGGCCAGGGCTTGCGGCTCCAGGTGGGCCAGGCCGCCTGTGCCCCAGCCGCCCAGCTTGGCGTGCAGGTACTCGCGCGCGCAGCCGCCGATCATGCGCTCGGGCAGTGGCGCGGGCTGAATGAGGTGGAACCAGTGGTAGTAGGCGCGAGCAAACGCCATGTCGGTGGCACCGTACATGTCGAAGGTGGGCGCGATGTCCAGCAGGCACAGCCGGCTGACGGCCTGCGGGTGGTCCAGCGCCAGGCGGTGCGCCACGCGGCCGCCCCGGTCATGGCCGCACACCGCGTAGCGCGCGTGGCCCAGTTGCGCCATCAGCGCAGCCATGTCGACCGCCATGGCGCGCTTGCTGTAGCCGGCGTGGTCGGGCCCACCGTCGGGCTTGTCGGAGTCGCCATAGCCGCGCAGGTCGGGCAGCACCAGGCGGAAGTGCGGCGCGAGCAGCTTGGCCACGGGGTGCCACATCACGTGCGTCTGCGGAAAGCCGTGCAACAGCAGCAGCGGCGGCGCATCCGCCCGGCCACCCGTGCGCACGCGCAGCGTGACCTCGCCCACGCGCACGCGCTGCTCGGTGAAGCCCTCAAACCAGGTGGTGATGTCTCGCGTCATGCGCAGGGGGTGCTTCAGTCCGCCGCCGCGCGTTCAGAGCGCATCCATGTCCATTGCAGGCCGATGCCGGCGCTGTAGCCTGTGGTGCGCGAGACCAGCGGGCTGTCGGCGTTGGCGGCGCCCGCCACGGTGTCCAGCCGGCCGAAGCCGAAGACGCGCCAGTCGCGCGTCAGCCGGTGCGAGGCCGAGACCCCTAAGCGCCAGGCGATCAGCCCGGCCTTGGCCTCGTAGGCCGGGCGCAGGGCGGTGGCGTAGGCGGGCGCTACGTCGTAGAAGGTGCCGGTGAGCTGGCGGTCCCCCAGCAACGCGCCGGCGCTGGCCGTCAGGCGCCAGCCGGCGATGCCAGGGTGGTTCCACTGGAGCTCGGGCTCGAGCGCCACGCCGCGTGAGGCGAAGCGGTCGCTCACATCAAACACACCGCGCAGAGGCAGTTCCAGCCGCCACTGACCGCCGCCCGGCGCGGCGCCCAGGTCCCAGCGGCCGCGCGGGCCGAACTCCACGAGGGTGCCCAGCTCAGGCATGCCTCGGCGTGCCTGGGTGTCGTTGGCGCCAGAGCCCAAGGAGCCGGAAAAGCCGATGTCCAGTTCAAAGTCGGACTTCTTCACCGCGCGCAAGCCGAAGGCGCCGCGGTCGATGCGCAGCCACGGGCCGCGGTAGAGCACGTACGGCAGTGCGATGGCACGTCGCACGTCCTCGGACGCCCCAGGCCAGGCCTGCTGTGTGAGGCCGAAAGCCACGCCACCCACTTCCCACAAGGGGTCGGGCTTGGAAGCAGCAGTGCCTTGGGCGACCGCCCCGGTGGCGGCGAACGCGCCCACCAGCAGGGCCGCGACGGATGAGCGGGCCAAGCCCTGCAGGGATGTCGTGTTCATGCGGTCATTGTGAGCCTGCTGGCTCGCCTTGACCAGTTCAGGTCTTCTGGGCGCTGCCTTGCGAGTTGATGGCCGAGTCCCACTGGCGCAGCGTCTGGCAGTGCGCGAGGGCGGTGTCGAAGTCGTAGCGGCGGGCGTGTTCCCGCAGCGCCAGGCTGGTGGACTGGCGGTCGGCCCAGCCGGGCTGCAGGCGGATCTGCTCGTGCACGATTGCAGCGCGCTCGGCGGCCTCCGGGTCCATTTCGCGCAGCAGGGTGTGAAGGCGGTCCAGCGCGCCTTGCAGGGTGGTAGGGTCCCAGGGCTGCGCCGTCTGGCTGAGCGCCCCCTCATCCAGCGCGGCCCGGCCTGCCGGCGAGGCCGGTGCGGCGGCCGGGTGGGGTGCCGACCCCGGCACCAAGGCCGTCCAGGCGCGCAGCCCGCGCATCAACTGAGCGATCGCGTCGCAAGCGGCCTGAGCCTGCGCCTCTGGAGCTTGGCCGGCACGCAGCGCTGTTTCCAGCGCAGCCGCAGCCTCTTGCAGGCTGCGCGCGCCCAGCGTGCCGGCCACGCCTTTGAGGGTGTGCGCCAGGCGCTGCACCGTCTGCACATCGCCGCGCCGCAAGCCCTCGATCACCCGGATGTCGTCCTGGCCGTGGTCGCTCAGCAGGTCGTGCAGCAGCTTCTTCAGCAGCGCCGGGCTGCCTCCGGTGTTGCGAAGGGCTGTGGTCATGTCAAGCCCGGGCAGGCTGGCCGGCAGCTCATCTGCCGTGACGGTCACCACGGGCAGCGCGGGCGCGGCTGCCACGCCGCTGGCGCCGTCTGTCGGCCGCACCCAGCGGCGAAGTGTGCGCAGCAGCTCGCGCAGGTCGATCGGCTTGGCAATGTGGTCGTTCATGCCGGCCTGTGCGGCGCGGGCGCGGTCTTCGGGCGCGACATTGGCCGTCATGGCCAGCACCGGCAGTGCCGCCCACGCCGGGTTGGCGCGGATGCGCTGCGTGGCGGTGTAGCCGTCCATCACCGGCATCTGCAGGTCCATCAGCACGCAGTCGTAGGGCAGGTGTGGCGACGGTCGGCCGTTTGACGGGTTGCCGTCGGTGATGGCCGCGTCCCGGTACGCGGCACCCTGGACGACTGCTTGACCGGTGTCCTGCGCGGTCTGCCGTCGCGCCAAGGCGTCCAGGGCCAATTGCCCGTCGGCTGCGTGCTCGACGATGATGCCCGCCTGGGTGAGCAGCTCCGTGGCCACCTGCCGGTTGATGGCGTTGTCTTCCACCAGCAGGACCCGGGCCCCGCGCAGGCTGCGGCTGCGGTATGAGGCCCGCGCGCGCGGGCCCGGTCGCTCCGCGTTTGCTGGCAGGTGCGACCCCCACGCGGTGTCCTGGTCTGCAGACAGGGCCCCCTCTGGCGCCAGGCCTAGCACGACCTCGAAGCCGAAGGTGCTGCCTACGCCGAGCTCGCTGTCCACCCAGATGCGGCCACCCATCATCTCCACCAACTGGCGCGAGATGGCCAGGCCCAGCCCGGTGCCGCCGAAGCGCCGGGTGATGGACTCGTCGCCCTGCGAGAAAGGCTGGAACAGGCGTTGAACCTGTTCCGGGCTCAGGCCGATGCCGGTGTCGCGCACCTGCACGCGCAGGCGCACCCGATCGCCTTCCCCATGGCTTTCCCCGCCGGCCAGCGAGGCCTGCACCTCGATGTGCCCCTGCTCGGTGAACTTGCGCGCGTTGGCCACCAGGTTGGTCAGCACCTGGCCCAGTCGCATCGGGTCGCCCAGCAGGGCCCGGGGTACATCGGGATCGCATCTGAAACGCAGGGCCACGCCGTTTTCCCGGACCTGGTCGGCCAGCAGGTCAGCCACCGCGCTCATCACCTCATCGAGCCGGAAGGGCACCGTCTCCAGCGTCAGGCGCCCGGACTCGATCTTCGACAGATCGAGCACTCGGTTGATCAGCCCCAGCAGACTGTGCGCCGCCTTGTGCACCTTGCCCAGGTAGTCGGCCTGCTGCGCCGTCAGCTCGGTGCGCAGGGCCAGCTGCGTCAGGCCGATGATGGCGTTCATCGGCGTGCGGATCTCGTGGCTCATGTTGGCCAGGAAGTTGCTCTTGGACTCGGCAGCGGCCTGCGCTGCGTCGCGGGCCGTCTTGAGCGCCTGCTCGAACTCAATCTGCCGGCTGATGTCGCGCACCACGCCTTCACTGCCCATGACGCTGCCATCGGCCCCGTAGACGCGGTGGGCGGTGAAGTCCACCCAGAAAAGCCGGCCGTCACGCCGTCGAGCCTGGCAGCGGTAACCCACGATGCGGCCGTCCACCACCATGCGTTCACGCACCCACAGACGGTCCTCGTCATGCGCATAGAAAGCGCTGATGGGCAGACCCACCACCTCCTCAGGCCGCTCGCAGCCCAGCATGTCCGCCATGGCCTGGTTGACGCGGTCGACCACACCCGTGCCATTGATGCGCAGAAAGCCGTCCTGCATCGATTCAAAGGTCACCTGCAGCTGGCGGCGGCTTTCCAGCAGCGCGGCTTCCTGGTTGCGCAGGCGCTGCGCGGTGCGCTGCCGGTCCAGTGCCAGGCCGACCAACTGCCCCACCTCGCCCAGCAGCAGCAGGTCCAGGCGGTCGGGTTCGACAGCGCGGTCGTAGTGCACCACCAGCATGCCCAGCGTCTGGCCGTCCAGGCCGGCCACCGGTTCGCACCAGCAGCACCCGAAACCCGCGCGCGCGGCTGCCCGTGTGAGGGGGTGGTCTGGGAGCTGCGCGGCCAAGTCGGCAGCGATCAAGCGTGCCATGCCGCCGGGCGCGGCCACGGGCTCGGACTCGCCGGTCATCCCCAGTGCCGCCGGGGCCTCGGCGGCCAGGCTGTCGAACCATTGGGCCGGCATGGACGCGAGACCACCATCCTCCGGCGACAGCGCGCCCATCGGCCACGGCACCACGCAGCACCGCGTCTGCGGCGCCATCTGCTGGATGCCCTCGACCAGCCGGTCGAGGATGTCCTTCAAGGGCGCCTGGCGCGTGATCATCTCCAGCACCCGGCTGCGCAAGCGCTCGTAGTCGGCGCCGCGCCGTGCGTGGGTGACGTCGATGCCGAAGGCGAAGTCCACACCCTCGCCGTTGTCGTCCGCCGGCCCGACGATGGCGGTCACTTCGAAGAAGCGCCGCCGCCGCCCGCCCGCCGCGGGCTCCACGCGCTCCTCGACGTGCCGTGTGCCTGGCGGGCTGGCCGCCAGTTCCCGGTAAATGGCGGCGCGACGCGGGCCCAGCACATCGGCCAGCGGACGGCCGATCAGGGCCTCCGGCGTGAGGCCATGGCTCTGCGCCATGGCCCGGTTGGCGTAGACGTAGCGCAACTGCTTGTCGGTCATCACCGCGTAGCCGGGGAAGGCGTCCAGCAACCGCTGCAGGCTCTGCGCGCTCTGGTGCGCTGCGGCCTCGGCCTGTTTCAGGGCCGTGACGTCGGTGAGCACGCCCACCATGCCGCCGCGGCGGCCGTCGGCCAGGTCAAAGGCCTGCCGTTGGTAGAGGACCGTGTGCCGCTGCCCGTCGGCCCAGAGCTCCTCCTGCTCGCTGCTGCGCTGCCCGCCTGAGGCCAGCAGCGACTCGCAGTCGGCCTGGTGCGCCTGCCGGTCCTTGGGGTCCAGGTAACTCAGCTCGAGCACGGTGCTGCCGATCAGCGACGCCCGCGCCACGCCGTAGGCGCGCTCGTAGGCGCGGTTGCAATACAGGAGCCGGGTGTCGGGGCCCCGGACGAAGACGGGGCCCGGCAAGGCCTCCAGCAGGGCCTCTTGCGAGGCGAGCTGGGTGGCGAACTGCGTGTCACCGACCTGTTCAGGCTCGGTGCTGGTGCGGGCACGCCGGCGCGTCCAGGCCCACAGCAGTGCAACCGCCAGCGCGCCGGCTGCGAAGCCGATCAGCAGCGAAACGGTGGACGGATCGGGGACCATGTCCACGATTGTGGCGTCCTCAGGCGCCGGCCCCGGGTTGACCCAGGTCGTTTCAGGCCATCTCAGGGCACCTCAGGGCACCTCAAGGCGCATCTGGGTACGTCCTGACTTACCCACGGGGCAGTGCGCTGACTCCCTCAGCCAAATTCCGCGCGGATGGCCGCGCCATCGGCGTCCAGGGCGGGCGCTTCCTCGAAGGTGTCACCGTCCCAGTCCATGCCCCAGGGCGGGGCGGGCACGTCCACGGGCTTGCCGCGCACCTGCATGCGCCGGGTGCGCAGCTGGGGGTGCTCGATGAGGTCGTGCACGGAGTTCACGCTGCCGAAGGCGGTCTGCGCCTCGGTCAGGCGGTCGACCATGGCCCCGCTGGGCAGGCTGGCGAAGACCTCGGCCACCGTCCCGTCGACAAACGCCCGGTTCGCCACGCGCGCGGCGTTGCCGGCGCAGCGCGGGTCCTGCACGAGATCGGGCCGCTGCAGCACGGTGCGGCAGAAGTCGGCCCACTCACGCTCGTTCTGGATGGAGATGACGATGTCGCGCCCGTCGGCGCAGGTGAAGGCGCCATAGGGGGCGATGCTGGGGTGCTTGAGGCCCACGCGCTCTGGGGCCTTGCCGCCGTAGCGCGTCTGCAGGTAGGGCACGCTCATGAGCTCCGCCGCTGAGCCGAACAGCGACACCTTCACTGCCGAGCCCTTGCCCGTGCGCTCGCGCTGCAGCAGCGCCTGCTGGATGCCCACCAGGGCGTTGAGGCCGGCGTTGATGTCGCACAGCGACACGCCAATGCGCCCCAGCGACTCCACGCCCTCGCCCGGCGCACCGCTG
>Ga0315901_10010618_pt1 | contig 10447 bp, 21 predicted proteins | sample LakEriMetagenome_10_FD_203761 | JGI IMG/M metagenome (GOLD analysis project Ga0315901, IMG submission 203761) | Freshwater fungal communities from buoy surface, Lake Erie, Ohio, United States - Buoy 2 MA116 | ecosystem: Environmental > Aquatic > Freshwater > Lake | place: USA: Lake Erie, Ohio... | reverse complement strand
ATCGTAATCGGCGGTTTTCGCAGTACCGTCCGCCTTCCACAATCGCAAACCTCCATCGTGAAATAAGCCCCGCCTTAATCCCCGCTTTAAGCAACGGACAAGGCGAGTCCTTCTTCCGCTTGCGTCGATGTAATACTTCCTGTCTTCAAGGCGGAAATCGGCAGGTTTGTGGATGCGGTAGGCGATGATACCGATGATGCTGTCATCACGGGACCAGAACAAATAATGCGATTTGCTAGTAAATGAAACGCCATTGCGAAGCTTTACTTTGACCGTTGTATCTTCCGCCACCGGGCACTCTCCCCCGTGCCAAGGAATGAAGCCTTTTGGAATGAAGGGCTTCTCGATCAGTGCGTTTTCAGTCATGGTTATTTTCCTGATTAGCGGATGCATCGAGTATGTCGGCGATCATGCGTAGTAAAGTAGGACACTTCGGCACAGGCGACACTTTATTGAAAAGCTCGTTTAATTCATACGCCTGCGCTTCTGTTAGCTCTATCGACAACTTTTGGCCTTTCAGATGTAATACAACGTCGTGTCGCAAATACGTACGATGAATGTCTATGTTTTGCATCCTCTTTCTCCTCGTATCAAGCGGACTTCACACTGGAAGTTGTCTCTCCATCGCCAGTCTGCAAAGACTTCGGCCTTCCCTTCAGCAATTAGTTCTTCGATGGCTTGGTGCTCTTCTGGATAGTGTCTAATATGCCACTCTTCCTGCACTAAGGTACGCCCTTTGGAGAATCCTTCCGCTAGTTCCTCTTTCGTCATTGTGTAGTTCATTACTCCGCGTCTTGCCCTAGAGAGTGTTCTTCGAAATAAATTCCGTTTTTGCCGTAGGAGATTGGAAGATCAACGAGTTCTATATTCGCGTCCTCTAAAGCCTTCCACATGCAGTCTACAAATTTGCGCGGACTGCGCTCAGTATGTCCTCCGACCTGAAATAGAACACGCAGTAGAACAATAGCCTCTGTCTTAGTAAGTTCCAGAGTAACACCGTCAGGCACTTGCTTAGTAACGATCTTGTACTTTCTGGATGCGGTAGCCATTAAGCAGCTTCCTTGTATCCATAAACAGCGTTCTGATTGTTCTTAATGAAGTTACGCACAGCGCGGTATGCGCTGTCGTAAGTGCGCTGCTTATCATACGCTACAACTTTGTACCCGTCGTTAATGGCGTACACAGCCCAAACATAGTTTTCTCTATCCGCGGAAGGAAAAATATACCATTCTGCACCAGAACGTTCGATATATGGCTTCTTAGGCATAGTACATCTCCTTTGAAACGTGAGCATAATTAAAGTCGTCAGTTTTTTCGCGAAAGTCAGCAATAGTTTCGCTATTCACAAGAATAACTTCACCTTCGTTGTGTTTAGTACCGTCATCGAACCACATATCGCGCAACGCCATTACGCTGTCGCCAATGTTAATTCCGGAATTACAAAACGGTTTTGTGTTCTTAGGCATTGTAGTTTCCTTTCTTAGGTGCGCGGTAGCGATCTTTTGCATTATTGAAGATCTTTGTCTCAGTATCGAGATACTGAGATGTTTCTTTAGAAGTTAGGCTTAATCTCACTGAACGTGTAGCCCATATCTTAGGAGATGCACCACGACGGATTGTAATACCTAGTGTATCAAGAACAGACTTAGGCATTTGCTTTATCCTTGCGCTTGACCCGGAATATAAGTCGAAAGCTACTACTCGTTTGGAGCCTTCTATGCGCCCCGCCATCCACTTTGTATAGTGCATAACTTGAGTCACAGTAATACACAACAAGCGTACCTTGCATGTTACCTCCTCGTTACGATGTAACTAACCAAACATCCGAACAAAAACGCCACGAAATTAATCACGTCTTCCATTTAATCCTCCATAGGATCAACTGTGCCGGGAACCATCCATATGCATTCAGAAGGATAGAATTGCGTCCACGGATAACTCTCGGTGTCGATGACAATGCTTCCGTATTTACCCGCCATAAGATCGTAATACACGTACATTGCTTTGCCTCATTGAAAGAAAGAAACGATCGTAAACGCGACTAACACAACGATCACGAAGTGCCAGAAGTAGAGTTCTGCGAATGTATCACCGCTTGTCATTATTTACTCCTATTAAGGCGCATGATTTCTTTATCAAGCACATCCCGCGCTTGGTCCTTCTTTATAATTAGCTCAGGATTCAATGGGTTTTGAGCCAAGCGTGAAATGCATCGTATTCTGCTGGTCAAAAGCCTACTTCAACAATTTGTAGTTCTTTTTGTTGTCCGTAAACAGACGGAAGTAAGAAAGGTTTTTTTCTGTGACTTCGAAAACTTCTCCCTTGATGTTCTGCGAACCATCACAGAACGAAAAATTTCTCAATGCTTGGACCTTACTTCCGACCTTTACAGTATCCTCTGGTGCTGACGTTTTCATCAGGGGGGTGCGTCCTTCTCTTTGGATTGTTCTGCACGGTTCCGCAAATACGGATCAGGAGGCAGACTATCAACGTCGATAGTATACCAATCGGTCCGCGTCAGGCAATCAACCTGCATCCAATAAAGATCATGGTTAGGCGTCTTACCCTTAACTAACCTATTACGGATCCAGTCCATATGACGAAAAGCGCCGATGCTGTCGCAATGCACAAGAACATTATCAACAAGCATCCAAGCGCCGATCATATCAGGATTGCGGAACGGTTTACCAGAAACAATACACTCGTGGATGTTCATCGGAATGCATACCTTTTCTCTGAATTGTTGTGCACGGACATAGCTTGCTCAACCGTAGGGATATACCACGGAAAACGAGTATACGTTGTGGTGCCATCGGGTTTGTCCTTGAACAAGTCAGTGTAACACAACGTCAAGCCGGTTTCACGGCAAGGTAAGCGCACATGCTTAACACGATAACTTACCTTGCCTTTAGTATCTCCTGCGTCAATGCGCATCATGCGGATTGTCAATCGAGCCAGAGGGAATAGTAGCGGCATTGCGAAGCGCATGGATCACCGCGCTATGGTCGATCTTGGTCTCCTTGCTATCGCGCTCAAGCTTCTTGATCGTGCCGGCGATCAGCGCCGCAACGTCAATAGCCTCGTAAGGCACTCCTTCATTCGCCTTGAATTTCCAGAACGGCTTCTTCATCGCATCAGCGAGCTTAATACCGTTGTTCGTGAGGACGATATCCTTGCCTTCGAACTTCACGTTACCAAAGGTCTCGAACCAGAGACGCAGCGAATTGTTACGAGTAACATCAGGCATGGCGTTCAGGAGCTTGTGCAAAACGCGGATATCGCGATGCTTACCGACATGAGCAAGAACGCTGCAAGCAGCGATATGCATATCAGTTTGCAGGCTCTGGCCGCGCTCATGCAAGGACAGGATCGCGGCGTCAATCGCCTTGAGGCTCGTCAAGAGCGTGATCTTGACAGGAGCGGCCTTAGGAGCGCCAGCGGCGGCAGTTTCGGTCTTCTTGGGCATAGGAGTGTCTCCGAGGAAAGCGCCCGCCAGCGGCCTTCCTACGGCCAGCACGGGCTAGGTTGAGGTTCAGTTGGTTCAGTTGGTTCAGTTGGTTAAGTCGGTTTAACAAGCAGAGCATTTATCGCGTCACTGAATTGTATTGCTTGCGCATAGACTGCGCAGTAAACAATGCATCTTCTAAGTCATCAGTGTAATATGCACGATCCTCTGTATGGCGAGCATACAAAGGCCATTCTTGCAGAGTAACTCTGTATTCTCCGTAGTCCTTATCGAATTGAATACGTGCATTGATAAGGCTCAATCTCTGGCGAACTTCGCGCAGGGTCAGCATGTTGCACCTATAAGCCAAGGTTAAAGATCAATAGTCGGACCGCGATGCACGCGGAAAGCGTTCTGTCTGCGCTTCTGTTTACGCCAAGCATGCACGCCGACGAACACAATGCCAAGAGCATACAAGACAATGAACCATGCCGAGATAACCCCAGTCAAGGTTAGCACAACAAGAGCCGCGAGAATAGGCAGCATTGTATTCTCCTCTGTATCTCTACTTGAATAATCAAGCATTAGTGAGTTACAAAAACGGATAGATACAAGGTCCGCTAAGACCCTGTAACCGTATGGATGCAATCCTGCATCAACTTTTATCGGTCTATAAGTTAGCGCTTACGTCTATCCGCTTTTGGAACTCACTAAGCACAACTAGCGTTATGCCTAGTGAGAACACCAATCTAGCCTTCGCTAAGCATTCGCGGCTTATAACCTCATCAGCAACAAAACATTCGGAACTCGCGTTTGTCGAATGTCCTTGTCGTTGCATAGCTATAAGAGCTAGCACTTAACACGGCTCTACCAGAGACTTAAGGCTTGCGCTTGCACAAGTGTCGGACTGCCGACTGTTCGTGCAAAGGGTTCCATCCTGCTAGCTGCACTCGATTAAGAGCGACCGTTTGTCAGACAGTCTTGCTAGGTAGCCCGGCTCTCCACCGGATTTCATCCCTGCGAGGCTATCCCTAGTGTCATGACTAGAGAACACGGTGCAACTCCCGCCACCGCCTGTTTCGCCTTCATTGCAGCGTATCCGCGCTTGCTTCGGAATACCCTTTAAGCCGGTATCTAGCTTTCAATTCCTTACAGCATTAGGCTTATGCTGTCAACCTGTTTGTGAGGGAAGCCTCACTATTTATATGCTTATGTCAGTGTCGAGAGTTACAGAGCTAGGAACACGTTGCCGAAGCGGTTTGTTACCTAGACCGTCATTCCGATCTGACTGATCCCTTATAGAGCATCTTTAGATCGATGTCTATAGAGATTTATGAGATAGACCGTGAAATTCCAGAACCCGGTCTATCCTTAAATCTCTTCGTTCTCAAGCCTTCATAAGGCGATTGAACGCTGCGACGAAGATTGTCATGAACACGCACGACACAATGAAATTCGTTGCACTCTGGAGCGGATAGAAACCAATCAACCCTGCTAGACCAAACGGAAGAAACAGGAACGAGAGGATTGCACCAACTAGCATCGCGATCAGCAGGACCGCCTTGGTTATCTCTTTCATATTCTGCTCTTTCTCTCTAATCAGGATCAGTTGGTCAATCCAACCTTGCATCTGTTATATCCATACTGATTGTGTCTGTCAATCCCTTTTTATTGCATCCTTGCATTTTTCTGATGCATCCATGCAATCTCTGTAATTTTTGTATCCTATTATAGAGTATCAATCTCTAGTTGTATCTGTATCTTATATCATATCAGTCTGTATCAATATATGTATGTATAATTATATATATTCTTGTATTATATATCTATTTATATTTCTATCTTCGATAGTATAAGGATACCGATACAGTAAACAACAAGATTGCTTCTTATATCTAATAAGGAGGGATATAGGATTTAATTAGATATCTAATGATATCAATGAGTTAGAATATAATGTATTCTATCTAGTAGTATAATCAATTATATCTATGTATATTAATCAGGATAGGATGAAATAACAATCATAATAGCAATACAGATGCCCACAAGAGCTAACACAATCCATACCAGTTCAAGCACTCGTATGCTATCCGGCTTAATGTCATTTATATCTATGCTTATAAAATGTAGAACCAATATGTATTTTCAGGATTAAATACTTCTGTATATTTAAGGGCTATGGGGGGAATCCAGCATCGGCAGATTGTTAGATACCCGCACAAAAAATTCTGCAATTTTCGCCATCAGCCAGAATATACGCGAACCCGTATAAACAACGGATATACGAACTCGCGTATAACTAGGCATAACTAAATACAACTAGATGTAATCTACGTACCCGATAATCTGAGCAGCCGCCGTAGCCGTTGCATCATTGTTAGCAACAAGCCCTGTGCATGCAAACGCAAGTCCAAGCGGAAACACTCTACCAAGCACTGAAGTAAACACAGGAGAAGCGCCGTTAGCTGGAACCTGCACAATAGCCACAGGAATGTCTGAGGCAAGCACTGGAGCCGAAGCTTTGTTGTACAGCTTCACAAACGCCGGTGTAGCAGTAAGATTCTGGAATCCATACCCGTAAAGTTTACGAGCACCCGCAGCACCAATAAGCTGCGTGTTTGTACTAGCAGTAGATATGAACGGAAATGAAAGACTAGCACGATCTAGCACATTAACAGGAAGTGTTCCACTGCCGAAGCCGACAGAGGCTACCACACTACCAGACGTGTACGCTGTAATACGCGCACGAATCCGGCCCGCAAACAACGGGAAAAGATACTGACCTCCGGCTGTGATAGGTCCAGTGCTGTAGATGTTAGAAGCAGATGTATTGACGTACGGGATTTCAAACCAAGTTTGACCATCAGTCAGAGTAGCCTGCAACTGCACACTAGCATTGAACGTACCAGACAGTTCCAAAAAGCCGTAGCTGAACAGCCCAACGTCTACATCAAACAAGTCGGCATTAAGTGCAGATCTTTGTACAGCAACAATATCGTTATACTTATGAAGATTAGAATTTTGAGCGACCAATATAGTCTCCTTAAAAGAGGACCTGTGCCCGAATTAACAGGCACAGGATATTAGTGCTATTAGGTCTGAACGTTATTATCAGACGGCTGAGTACGCGTAGTGATTTCCTCGTACTGCACAACCACGTCAACCTGAGCACCGGCCCACGCAGTCACAGCTTCCACGAACAGCGTCTGAGACGTAACCTGATAGTTTTCAATCGTCGGAAGAGTAGAAAGAATAGCGTTAGCACCGATAGCCTGCGCAGTAACAATTTGCGTACCGCCAGCAGACGTACCAATACGAATACCGCCCGTCACAACGTTAGCGGTACGGTTACGGAAGTAGATGCGCCGGAGCATAACACCAGCCGGCAGAACAATCTGACCGTTGGCAGTAAGTGTAGCAGTACGATTGCCGCGAACAGGCGCAGCACGCTGAGCTTCAAAGAAATTCGGCAGAGCCATATTATAGTTCCTTGTATAGTTTTACATGTAAAAATTGTGGTTATAAATCCTGAATACCGCGCCTGTCGGCCTCTCGGCCATCTAGGGCGCACGGGGCCCGCTCAGGCGGCTTAGGGAGGGCCGCTGGCCGGCAATCTAGACCCGGAAGCTACGTGTATAGCCTCGGATCAAAACGCCCGCTGGCGGGCCCTCCCTGCCTCGCCTAGGAAAGGATCAACCTAGGCGATCTAATCCCCGCTCGGGAACTCTATAGCCCCGTGCTAGTCTTGCACAGGGGTCCCGTAGACACGGCCAGTGCCGTTCTGCCGGGCAATCCGGTTATTCTCGTACTCAACCTCGGCTGCAAGAGCCGTCTTATCTGCGCTAAATCGCGCAATAGCGTGCAGAGCAGCGGTCTTAAGGGTGTTCATGAACAATTCATGCTTGTCGTCCTGCCCGCGAATGTTACCAGCAGCCAGCAGGAGTTCTTTACGGAGGGCCGAAAGAAAGCCCCACTCGTCACGCGGCCATTCAACAAGAGCAGAATTAGCAGAAACGCCAGTAACAGGGGTTACTGCGGGGGTTTCTTGAACCTGCTCCGCATCTTTTTCAGATTGAACTTTACCAGATTCAGTAACAGCCCCAGCATCAAGTTCAGTAATGGTTTCATCAGTCATTATTAGCCTTTAAAATCGTCTCTGAAACTTACTCAGAGCGTTAGGAGTATTATTGCGCAGACCGTGGAAACCCGGAAGTTTCCTACCGTCACCAAGCGGGTTATTCATAAGCTTTCTGTACTGCTCTTGCTTTGCAGCAGCGGCAGCTTTAGCCTCGTCTTGCGCTAGAGCCTCTACCCAATACCGGGCAGAACCTGCAACAGCGTCTAGCCGGTCATCATGCAGAAGAGAACCGGGCTCTCGTGTAATACGAGACATCTGCCAAAACATACTGTACGTACTGCGCTTATCGGCAGGGTACTGTTGGCATTGTTTCCAGTCTTCAACAAGTAGGTCTTCGTGCACAGCGAACTTACCAGAGCCAATCATGGGCTCTAATGTATCAATGATACGTAGTTCTTTTTGTCCACTCTCCCACACGTCCTCAAGGCCGCACTGATGCGCCTTAATTAGATGCGGTTCCCACACAGCGCGGAACGCGCCTTTACCATAGTTCTCTTCGATGCTGATATGACGAGGCTTCCAGCGCTTAGCAACTTCTGTAAGCCAGTTCAGTTGCCTCTCTGTAAATCCACCAGGCATACCGCCAACGGCGTACAGCCAGACACGTCCAGCAAGGAAGCCTGTAATTGCGTATGCAAGCTCATCCGCGTTCTTACCGCCACCAGACGGATCTACGTACATATGCCCGCCTTTCAGTGCACCGAAATCTTCGGCACTACTGACACGGAATATGCTTTCTTTATGCACGGGATGGTCTGTAGGAAGCTGAATCTTATGCTCATCAGTACGAGCAAAGTTCAGAATCATGGGAGCACGCTTTTCGTCCCTGTCAAAGGCCATAACCCGAAGGTTCAGTAGCTTCAATGGGAAACGCTCTGCATCAGACAATGCAGTACTAAGCATGTGCTGTAATTGGAAGTAAGCAGCGCCTTGGTCGATCTCTTTCTTGTTTAGTGCCTCTTCATTAAGCAGCACTTGATCGGTGACTTGGCCGCGTTCGCCAGTAGGCCCGCCTCCTGTACGGAGAGTAGGATTCTTTGCGAGGCGCTGTTTAATCAACGGAGCCAGATACGACCCGTATGAAACTTCTTCTTCTTTAGTAGGATACCTACCCGGCCAGATACGAATATCGTACCCGCGTCCCGGCAACGTATTGTACACGCTATCAATACTCTGCGGTGTACCAAGCCAGACAATATCTCCGGTAGAACAAATCGAGGTAAAGTCTAGAGTAAGGTGTAGCAAGCGCGCACGCTGATGCTGAGTTTGGCTGTTCTTAGAACTTTCCACATCGTCAGCAATTAACAGGTCCGCACGCTTGCCCTGCATGTTTGAGGTAATACCGATGCACCTGATAGAAGGTGACTTTTCAGGACCCTTCAGAGTGTAGTGAATATCAAACGCCTCGACACTGGCTCTATCACCAGCAGACCGATCAGGACGCATGCACTCTAGCTCATCCATACCATTAATGATCTGGATGATCCAGTTAGAGATTTCTTCGGCCATATCAGAGCCAGACGATACAATAAGAACACGCGTAGACGGATCATGAATAAGACGCCACACCGCATAAATAGCAGTAATGGTAGTCTTAGCCTGTCCACGCTGTGCTTGGATCATTCGGTACTGAGGACCGTTAGCAAGATACTCTCCGATATCTATTTGTAGCTCGGAGCACTTAAAGCCCATAAAGTCTTCGATAACGTCAACCAACAGGTCTTCAAATTTGGCATAATGTTTTTGTAGAAGCTCAAGATTCTGCCATCTTTCGAGAGCTTGTTCTTCTGTCTCTCTACCGGCCATCTGGCCTCCATTATAATTGATTTATTGAGACGGCCACCGTAGCAGCCGTCTTGTAAATCAATCTGTGTCTGGTTCTAGATGCACAACGTTCCCAACCTGACGACGCTTCTTTGCCTTAGCAGCAAGCTTCTGTTCAAGTTCAGACATTGTGTTTCCAACTTCCGGAGCACACGTAATTTTATTTGCATCAAGAAATTTTACAGCCACAGAGAGCAGCGCAGGATTGATAATAACTTCTACATCGTTACCGTTTTCATCATGCGGTGGATTCTCTTGCTGCGCAATTACTGTATCCAAGGCATTAATCATCACCTTGGCAACCTTAACATGCAGATCACCAAGGACGCCTTCTGAGGCTGGCCCCTTAGTTGTCATCTTTCTTTTCTTTCTTAAATAGAACGTTCCACGCCTTCGGCACTTCTTGCACAAGACGGGCGATCAACAGCAGGAAACCTAGCACAGCCGCAATATGACTGTAGTAAGAAATAAATCCTGCAAAAAACATGCTCACGATAGCGATAATATACGTAGTCGCTGCGGTTGCATACGTTGAAATTGACTCCTGAATCTGCATCCGCAGCGTTCCTTTAATATGATAATAAGTCAGTAGAATGCGTTTATCTGTAGCTAATGCTAACAGAGCCCGCGTCAAACGTGTCGGTTCCAGTGCGGGTAAGGCGAACACGATCAAGTACCGCCGCAAGAGTTTTAATGCCGCCGCCATAATAAGCGGAAAAGTCAACAGGACCGCTAATCGTTGCCCCTGCGCCACCGAGAGATGCATTCCACGTATTACCGCTCATTCTGCGGATAAACAGTTGTCCGTTAAACGCCCAAACGATTCCGATTGCGGGGATTACAAACCCTGCCACAGATGTCGCGGGAAAGTTTCCAAGACCAACGGTATTGAGAGCATTGCCCGCAGAAACATACGATGCGGTTTCAACGCCGCTTGAAGTGCCAAGCTGCACAAGAAACTGGTCTGTCCCCGTCAACGACACGCCGTTGAAATGCACCACGAGTTCATTGATGCCCGCTGGCAATCCTGTGAAATC
>Ga0315901_10010616_pt1 | contig 10448 bp, 9 predicted proteins | sample LakEriMetagenome_10_FD_203761 | JGI IMG/M metagenome (GOLD analysis project Ga0315901, IMG submission 203761) | Freshwater fungal communities from buoy surface, Lake Erie, Ohio, United States - Buoy 2 MA116 | ecosystem: Environmental > Aquatic > Freshwater > Lake | place: USA: Lake Erie, Ohio... | reverse complement strand
GCGATGCTCGGCGGGGGGAGCGGCTACTGCCGCGACAGGCGCAGATTGTCCGGCATCGCGGCGCCCGGCAAGGCCCGGAACGGATTGATGTCGAGACCGCCACGACGGGTGAAGCGCGCATACACCGAGAGCTTCAGCGGGGCGCAGCGCGTACGCAGGTCGAGGAAGATGCGCTCGACGCAGGCTTCGTGGAAATCGCTGTGCGTGCGGAAGCTGACGAGGTAGCGCAGCAGGGCCGCGCGGTCGATGCGCGGGCCGGTGTAGGCGATCTGCAGGCTGGCCCAATCCGGCTGGCCGGTGACCGGGCAGTTCGAACGGAACAGGTGCGAGACGAGGGTCTCCTCCACCGTTTCCTGGGCGTCGGACTTCAGCAGCTCGGGCGCGGGCGGGCCGTAGTGCTCGATGGTGATGGCGACGCCATCGATCAGCTCGCCGGGCAGCACGCTCACCGGGAAGGCCTGCGGTGAGGTCGGCGCGATCAGGCTCACCGACACGGGCGCGCCGGCGGCGGCGGAGAGGTCGGCGATCAGCGTCGCGCGCAGGGCGTCGGCGTTGGCCAGCCGCTCCTGCGCGAAGGAGTTCAGGTACAGCTTGAAGCTCTTGGATTCGACGAGGTTCGGCGAGGTCGCGGGCACGCGGAACTCGGCCAGCGCCACCTGCGGCTTGCCGCGCAGGTCGAGCCACGAGAGTTCATACGCGTTCCAGAGGTCCACGCCGACGAAGGGCAGCGACTCGTCGAGGCCCAGCTTGGCGCGGGCTTCGGTGCGCGGGATCGGGAACAGCAGGCCGGCGTCATAGGACGACGGAAAGGCGACGCTCTGGCCGAGCGTCGAGGTTTCGGGGGTGTTGGTCATCGCGGCGGAGGATAGCGCCTGCAGGGGCAAGAACCGCTGAATCCCGCGCCGCGTTTCCGGCCTTCAGCGGCCGTCGCGGGGCACCGGCAGAACCAGCAGGACGAGGGCCAGCAGGGCGGCCACCACCAGCCACAGCAGGTAGCGGAAATCGGCCGCGGTCGCGAGCGGCACCAGCGGCGCGACCATCGCGAGGCCCGAGGCCGACAGCGCTGCGGCGGCCGTGCGACGCCGCCAGGCGGCGGCAGCGAGCACGCCAGCTGCGAGCAGCAGGTAGAGCCAGCCCATGAAAAACGGCCCATCCACCCATCGGTGCCACGTGGCGACCAGCACCTCGCGCAGACGCGAGGGCGCCATCGTGAGCGGTGGGTTGTCCTTGAACGGCACGAGGTCGGGCATCAGCACCTGCGTGTCGGCGAGTTCGGCGTTGCGGAAGCCGAACAGGTAGCCCGACAGCCGCAGTCGATGCCGCGCCCAGGCCTGCGGTTCGCGCAGCGGCAGCGTGAGCCAGGCCTCGCGCAGGGTGGCGAGGTCCTCGGCGCGCAGCACGATTTCGTAGCTGAAATGGATGGTGCCGGTGGTGAAGCTCGGCACGTTCACGGCCGGATCGAATTCGCGGGCGAGGTCGTCGACCGTCGCGCCCGGCTTCAGGAAGGCCGCGGGGATGGCCATGCGCCCGGTCTCGATCGAGACGGCAGCGAGATCCCACAGCGCCATGACCGGCCACACGGTGACGTGCCGGACGTTGCCGAGCCGGTCGGGCAAGGCCGCGAGGCCCAGGAGCACGGGGAAGCTGAGCAGGGCGATAGCGACGCGAATCCGCGCAACGGCCCGCGTCGCCCCGTCCTGCGGCGCGGCAGGGTTCGAGGCCACCGGCACGCGGGCGATGCGCCACGCCAACCACGCCCACAGCGGCAGCACGCCAGTAAGCGCGTTGAAACGAAAGGCCGTGGCCAGCGCCAGCATCAGCAGGGCCATCCCGCGCCACCGCCACGCCGGGGCGTCCTGCTCGCGCAGCAGCGCGCCCACGGCCCACAGCAGCGCGCCGACCATCCACAGGTCCTTCCAGACCTGCGGCTGAAGCGCGACGAAGGCCGGCCACAGGCCGATGCCAAGCAGCACGGCGACCCGCCATGGCGTGCGCAGCGGCAGCGCGGTGGCGACGAAGGCCAAGCCGCCCCAGACCAGCCCGAGTTGCAGCGCGAAGAACCCCTGCGGATCGGGCAGCAGCGCGCGGCTGGCCTGCCAGAGCCGCACCATCACCGCGGGATGCGTCGAATCGAGCTGGCCCGTGCGCGCCATCCACCACTGGTGGGCGGTGTCGAAGGTGAACCAGCCGGGGGCGAAGAGCGCGAACAGCGCGGCCGCCGCGAGCGCGGCGACGCCCCAGGGCAGCCACGCCACCGCGTGCCTCACGGCCGGTGCGCCCGCGCGAGGTACTCCTCGCTGCGCATTTCCACCAGCCGCGAGATCGTGCGTTCGAACTCGACGCGCAGCTTGAAGCCCTTGTAGAGCCCCTGCGGCTGTGCGGCCGCGGTGGCGACGAGGTTGACGTTGCGGTCGTAGAGCTCGTCGACGAGGTGGATGAAGCGCCGCGGCGCGTCGGTGCTCTCGTCGCTGAAGATCGGCACGCCGCTGAGCAGCAGGGTGTGGTGCTCGCTCGCGATCTCGATGTAGTCCGCCGCCGAGCGCGGGCCCTCGCACAGGGCTTCGAAATCGAACCAGGCCACGCCTTCGCCGAGCGCCTTCGCGGGGATGTCGCGGCCGTTCACCGACAGCGGGCACGTCTGGCACACGCCGATGCCATTGAGCACGCGGAAGTGCTCCGCGAGCTGCGCCTCGCCAGCCGCGTCGATGGGCACATGCCAGGTGTCGGCATGGGTGAGCTGGCGCAGGCGGAAATCCGTCTCGCTGCCCAGCTTGTGCACCACGCAGTCCTTCTCGAGCAGCGCGATCGCCGGCAGGAAGCGCGCGCGCTGCAGGCCGTTGGCGTACAGGCCCGGCGGTGCGATGTTCGACGTGGTCACGAGGGTGACGCCGCGGTCGAACAGCTGCTCCAGCAATCGCGAGAGGATCATCGCATCGGCGATGTCGTTGACGAAGAACTCGTCGAGGACCAGCAGCGGCGACATCGCGGCGTACTGCGCGGCCACGACGCTCAAGGTGTCCGCGGTGTCGTGCAGCGCCTTCATGCGCGCGTGCACGTCCTGCATGAAGCGGTGGTAGTGCAGGCGCTGCGGCTTCAGCTCGGCGCAGGCGTCAAGCAGCAGGTCGCAGAGCAGGGTCTTGCCGCGGCCGACGCCGCCCCAGAGGTACAGGCCGCGCACGCCGGCGTGGCCGGCGAGCCGGAAGCCCAGCTTCTTCAGGAACCCGGCGCGCTGGCGTTCAAGCAGATCGACGGCGACGCGATCGAGTTCAACCAGCGCGGCGAGCTGGCCGGCGTCCTGCGTCCAGCGGCCTTCGGCCACGCCGTCGAGGTAGCGCTTCGAAGGCCGACCCGGCATCGCGCGATCAGGCCTGGTGCTGCAGCGGCGGCAGGTTCTTGCGCACGCCGTTACGGATCGCGCCACGCAGGTCGACGAGGCGGCCGTGGAAGAAATGCCCCGCTTCCGCCATGCGCACCAGCGTCGGCGGGTTCTCGGCGGCAGCCGCCCAGTCGAACACCTTCTGCGGATCGACCACGTCGTCCTGCTCGCCCTGCACCACCAGCCACGGGCAGGTCGGCGGCGGCACGCCGGTGAAGTCGCGGAAGCCCACCGGCGGCGCGATGCAGACCATCTGCTGGACGGGAAGCTGGCGCGCGGCGCGCAGCGCCACCCAGCTGCCGAATGAGAAACCCGCCAGCCACAGCGCGTCGGTCGGACGCTGCGCCTGCAGCCACTGCGCCACGGCGAGGTAGTCGAGCGTTTCGCCGCGGCCCTGGTCGTACACGCCTTCGGAATGGCCCACGCCGCGGAAATTGAAGCGCACCGAGGCGATGCCCGATTCGGCAAGCGCGCGCGCGATCGTGGTCACGACCTTGTTGTTCATCGTGCCGCCATCGGGCGGGTGCGGATGGCCGATCACCGCGACGCCACGACGCACGTCCTCGGCCTTCGGCAGCTCAACGGCGGCTTCGATCACGCCGGCCGGGCCCGCGAGGCTCAGCGGGCCGGAAACCGTCGGGAAGGTGGGCGCAGTGCTCATGCGTGATGGAGTCTAGCCGTGCCGGCTTCAGCGCGCGGAAGCGTTGTCGAAACCGAGCAGCAGCGGATCGTGGTCGGAGCTGCGCCATGGGCCGGCCTCGCGACCCAGCGCGCCGTCGTAGGCGAAGCCGATCGACTCGTCGCTGTTCACCGGCCACTTCGCCGCGCCGCGCAGCATCGCCGTCATCGACGGGCTCAGCATGGCGTGGTCGAGGCGCCCGGCCTGGCCGTCGAAGACGAAGCTGTGCGGGGTGTGGCCGTCCTCGGTGGCCATCGGTGCATCGACCCAACCACGCTCGCGGAGCACGCGGATCGGGTCTTCCATCGCGTAGGCGTTGTAGTCGCCGATCGCCACGACGCGGTCGCTGCCGCTGCCGGTCGGGTCGGTCGCCAGCCACGCGTGCATGGCTTCCGCGCTTTCCACGCGCTTGGCGTTGTAGCAGCCCTGGCCGTCGTCCTGGTCGCGGTCCGCACCCTGCGCGTCCTCGCAACCGCCCTTGCTCTTGAAGTGCACGCTGGCGACGGTGAACACCGGGCTGTCGCCAATGCGGAAGCTCTGCGCCAGCACGGGCCGGCTGCCGTACTCGAACGGGCCTTCGGTGGCCAAGGCGGGCGCGCCCACGGCCTCGGCGCGATCGGCGCGATACAGGATGCCGACGATGATCTGGTCCGTGCCGGGTCGGCCTTCGTTGGCCACCGGCGTCCAGCGCGCGCCGGGCTGCGCCGCGTTCAACGCGTCGGCCAGTTCCTGCACCGCCGATTCCGGGCCGAAGCCGTCGTTCTCCAGTTCCTGCGCGGCGATGATCGCCGGGTCGAGCGCGGTGATCACGGTGACATGCTTCGCCAGCTGCCGCGCGTAGCCGTCGTAGTCCTTCGCACCGCGCTCGGTGGGGAAGCCGCCGCCCTGGCCGTCGCCGTTGAAGAGGTTGAGCAGGTTCATGCCGGCGATGCGGATCGCGCCCTCGACGACCGGGGCGGCGGGCCGCGGCGCCTGCTGCACCTGGCCCACCACCGCGTCGGCCTGCAGGCGGTAGCCGCCCCAGCGCTGGTCGAGCACGCCCTGCACGCCGATGAGCGTGCTGCCCGCGCGCAGTGGCGCCTCGGCCGACAACGGCGCCGACAGCCAGGCGATCGTGTCGGGATTCTCGGCGCTGGTAGCGTCGTCCAGCACCAGCAGGCGGCGACGGTTGTCGGCGCGCTGTGCGATGGCGGCGTCGCCGGGCGCGGCGATCTCGGTCGGCGTGTAGAGCCGGCCGTCGAAGGCGAGGTCCACTTCCCCGAAGCGCAGCAGCGCGTCGTTGCCGGTGACGGTGAGCGGGGCCTCGACGCGCAGGCGCATGCCTTCGAGGGCCTCCCAGTCGGCGGGCGGCGCCGAAAGGGCCTGCGGCTCGGGCAACGCGGCGGTGCCACGGACGTCGATGCGCGCATCGGCCAGCGTGGTCAGCGTCGCGCCGTCGCCGGATTCCGCGACGAGCCCTTCGGCGACGACGTGCTGGCCGACGTCGAGGGCCGGCTGCCCTTCCGCGGGAATCACGAACAGGCCTTCCGCGGTCGCGTCGTCCGTGTCGGGCTGCAAGCTCTGCACGAAGGCACCATCGGCCATGCGCATCGTGACCACGCCTTCGATGCGCGCGTGCTGGCCCTCGAAGGCGCTGCGCTCGCCGCGCCCCTGCACGGCGGCGATCCCGTCCGCTGCGACAGGGGCCGGACGATCACCGCACCCGGCGGCAAGAAGGGCGAGGCCAAGGGCGAAAGCGAGCGGGGCGGGACGGAAACGCGTCATCAGGACTCCAGAGACGGCGACGCCGCCCGGAGGCGGCGTCGGGAACGACGGGACGGATCGAGCTTACTGGTACTTGTTGACCATGTACTCGACGCTGGCACGGACCTGCTCGTCGGTGAGGCGGGCGTTGCCGCCGCGCGCCGGCATGATGCCCGCCTGGCCCTGGAAGCCTTCGGTGGCGTGCTTCACCAGCGTGTCGAGGCCCTGCGCGATGCGCGGCGCCCACGCCGCGGCGGTCGGGGCCGGAGCGCCGCCGGCGCCGTTGGCGTGGCAGGCCGAGCAGAGGTTCTGGTAGATCACCGCGCCGTCCAGCGTGCCGCCGTAGGGTGCACCACCGGCAGCGGCGGCTTCGGCGGCGGCCTTGGCAGCCGCGGCAGCGGCGGCGGCGCCGGTTTCGCCGGCATACACTCCGCCCAAGGGACGGATGCGCTCGACCGTGCGCGCTTCGGCGATCGGGTTGGGTTCGTGGGCCTTGCGACCGTTGAGGTAGAGGCCGATCAGGATCAGCACGACCATGATGCCGAACAGCACCGCGATGACCTGCGAGAAGTGCTTCAGGAAGACGAGATCGTGATTGCGCACGGGGATACCTGGTTGGGCTGGGCCGCCGAAAGGACGACGAAGTATATCGGCCCCTTGCGCCGACGCGAAGCGCCGCGGCACGGGGTGGCGGCGTGACGTCGCGCGCGGACGGCCCGGGGCCCTGGGCGGCCGCGCTGCTCCTGCTCGCCTATGCGCCCGCCTGGATGCTGCTGGACACGCTCTCGACGCCGCTGGCCTTCTGGCCGGTGGCCTTGCGCTTCCTCCTGCTGTGGTTCCTGCCCTTGCGCTACTGGCCGGCCCTGGTGGCGGTGGACGCCGCCGGGGGGGTGCTGGCCCGGCATTTCCTGGGGGATGGTCCGTTGTTTGCCCTGGAGGCCTGGCTGCTGGCGCTGGCCCCGGTGCTGGTGTACGCCGCGATGGTCCGCGCGCTGCGAGGTGCCGATGCGCCCGCCGCGCCGGACACGCCGGGCGGAATGTCGCGATTGCTGGCCGCGTGTGCGCTGTGCACCTTCGGCGTCGCGCCCCTGCTGGCCCTGCATGGCGGCGGCTTGGACGCCCTGCTCGCCTTCGGCTTCGGCGACCTCTTCGGCCTGCTGGTCGTGGTGCCGGCCGCGCTGACCTTGCGGACCGACCCGACCGGCCTCTGGCGCTCGCGGCGGTGGGGCTTCGAAGGGGCCCTGGCCTTCGCCGTGACGCTGGGCGTGATGAGTCTGGCCCGGCAGCGGCCGGCGCTCGACGAGCATCTGCTGCTGATCGTGTTCCTGCCGGCCGTGGTCTTGGCGTTCCGGCACGGCTGGCGCGGCGCGGCCTGGTCGCTGGCCGGGCTCGGTGCCCTGCTGGCCCTGGGCTTCAGCGACCGGCCGGATCCGATGCGCCTGCAGGTCATGACGGCGGTGATCGGTGGCGCCGCGCTGCTGCTGGGCGCCGCGGCCACACAGCTGCGCGAGCAGCGCGAGACCGTGGAGGCTCAGCATGCGGCGCTGCGGCTGGCCCTGCTGGAACAACGCGAACTGGCTGGGCGGATCGTGGCGCTTGAGGACGAGGGGCAACGCCACGTCGCCGAATCGCTGCACGAGCAGGTGGCGCCGCCCCTGCAGGAGCTCCGGACCCTGCTGGCCATGGCCTGGCGCGGCAGCGGCGACGAGCGCGACGCGCGCATGCTGGAATCCCTGCGCGGCCACACCTGGCAGGTGCAGGACGGCCTCGAACGAGCCCTGCGCCGGCTCCAGCCGCCCTCGCTGGCCCGCGGTGACCTCCATGCCCTCCTGGCCCACGGGCCGCTGTGGGAATGGGCGCAGGAACAGGGCGCCGCCTGGTCGGTGCAGCTCGACGGGCCGGTGCAACGCCTGCCCGAACGCTGGAAAGGCGTCGTCCACCGGATCGCGCAGGCCGGCCTGGAGCACGGGTTGGCCCAGGGGGCGCGGCAATGCCGGATCCACCTCGTGGCCACCGCCAACGCCGGCAGCCTCGACATCGACCTTCAGCTCGATCTCGACCACCCGCCCGGGGCGTCGGCGCAGGGCCTCGGCATCGAAGCCATCCGCGACCGCACGCTGGCCGCCGGAGGCCGCTACCGGGCCGAACCGCGGCCCGAAGGCAGCCGGCACCGCGTGCACCTCGTCGATATCGCCATCGCGCCGGCCTGAGCCGGGGGCGCCGGCGTTGCGAATCCGTCGCAACAGCGTTCCATAGCCGGAACAGCGTCCGGACTTATTTCTGTACAAAACGTCCTGTACAGTTGCGCCCCTATGACTCGCCCGCCCAAAGCCCGCCAGAAAGTGCTCGACGCCGCCCGCCGGATCGTCGAAACCCGCGGCGCCGGCCACCTAACCTTCGAAACGCTGGCCGAAGAGTCCGGCGTGACCCGCGGCGGCATCACCTACCACTTCCGGACCAAGGAAGACCTGCTCAAGGCCCTGATCGAAGCCGACATCGCCGACTGGAACGCGGCCTCCGAGCAGCTGGGCGGCGACGCCGGCATGCCTTGCCCGAAGGCCTGCCGGATGATCGGCCACGTGCGGTCCTCGCTGGCCGACGACGACGACGCCCACAAGCGCTTCGTCACCGGAATGATCAGCGCCGCAATGGTCGACCCGCAGCTGCTCGACCCCGTCCGCACCCACCTCGCCGAGGAATTCGCCGATTGGCGCTGGGACGACGCCGACCTCGAGCGCTACCTGCTGCTGCTCGCCGCTGACGGCCTGTTCTGGAACCAGCTGTTCAACGTCAGCCCGCTACCGCCGGCCGCGCGCCCCCGGCTCGCCGCCCTGATCGAAGCCAAGGTGCGCGCCTTCGCCGCCGACGCCCCGCCCCCACCCGAATCCCCGAATTCCTCTTCCGGAACCTGAACCATGGCCCCGACACCCCACGCCGGCTTCGCCCCCCGTCCCGCCCTCGCGGCACGCCTCGCCCTCGCGAGCGCCCTGGCCCTCGCACTCGCCGCCTGCGGCGGCGGCGGCGGTGGCATGCAGATGCCACCCACCGAAGTGAACGTCGCGCCCGTGGTGGCGAAGTCGGTCGCGCAGTGGGATGAGTTCACCGGCCGCATCGAAGCCATCGAAAGCGCCGAAATCCGCCCGCGCGTCGGCGGCACCGTCGTCGGCGTGCACTTCGACGAGGGTGGCCTCGTGGCGAAGGGCGACCTGCTGTTCACCATCGACGACCGCGAGTACCGCGCCGCCGTCGCCAGCGCCCGCGCCGACGTGGCCCGCGCCGAAGCACGTCGCGCCCTCGCTGCGACCGAACTGAAGCGCAGCGAGACGCTCATCGCCGCCAAGGCCGTCAGCGCCGGCGAGCTCGAAAGCCGCCAGAACGAGGCGAAGCAGGCCGACGCCGACCTGCTCGCCGCGCAGGCCCGTCTCGAGACGGCCGAGTTGAACCTGTCGTTCACCCGCGTCACCGCGCCGATCGCCGGCCGCGTCGGCGTGGCGCGGATGCGCACCGGCAACCTCGTGGCACCGGGCGAGCCGGCGCTCACCACGGTGGTCTCTCTGGACCCGGTGTACGTGAGCTTCCAGGGCGACGAGCGTGCCTACCTGCGCTACCAGGACATGGCGCGCGAAGGCAGCCGTCCGAGCTCGCGCAACGCCGCCAACCCGGTGCGCGTCGGCCTCGCCAACGAGCAGGGCTTCCCGCACACCGGCCGCATGGTCTTCGTCGACAACGTCGTCGATCCGGCCACCGGCACCATCTTCGCCCGCGCCGAACTGCCGAACCCGGATGGCGTGTTCACCCCCGGCCTGTTCGCCCGCGTGCAGCTGCTCGGCTCTGGCCAGCGCGATGCGCTGCTGGTGCACCCGCAGGCCGTGCTCACCGACCAGGACCGCCGCTACGTCTACGTGGCGGACATGGTGACCCTGCCGCCCGAGATGGGCGGCACCGGCGAGCCGCACCTCGGCGCTGTGCGCAAGGACGTCGAGCTGGGCCCGACGATCGACGGCCTCGTGGTCGTCGAGAAGGGCCTCGACGCCGACGACAAGGTGGTGGTGAACGGCATGCGCAAGATCTTCTATCCGGGTGCTGCGATCGCCCCGGTCGAGGTGCCGATGGACGCGCCGAACACCGTGGTCGCCGCGCCGGGCCCGGCCGATGCCGCCGGTGGCGCGACCACCGCCGACGACACGGCCGAGGGCTGAGCCATGGCCTCCGGACACACCGATCTTTCACGCGTCTTCGTCGACCGCCCGATCCTCGCGGCGGTCCTCTCGATCGTCGTCTTCGTCGCCGGCCTGATCGCCATCCCCAACCTGCCGATCACCGAGTACCCGGAAGTCGCGCCGCCGACCATCCAGGTCACCGCGATCTACCCGGGCGCCAACCCGAAGACGATCGCCGATACGGTCGCTGCGCCGTTGGAGGAAACGATCAACGGCGTCGAGAACATGATCTACATGAAGTCGGCGGCGTCCTCGGACGGCACCCTCGTCCTGTCGATCACCTTCGGCCTCGGCACCGACGTCGACCTCGCCGCCGTGCAGGTGCAGAACCGCGTGGCGCAGGCCCTGCCGCGCCTGCCCGATTCGGTGCGCGCGCTCGGCGTCACCACCGCCAAGGTGTCGCCGAACATCACCATGGTGGTGCACCTCG
>Ga0315901_10010608_pt1 | contig 10455 bp, 11 predicted proteins | sample LakEriMetagenome_10_FD_203761 | JGI IMG/M metagenome (GOLD analysis project Ga0315901, IMG submission 203761) | Freshwater fungal communities from buoy surface, Lake Erie, Ohio, United States - Buoy 2 MA116 | ecosystem: Environmental > Aquatic > Freshwater > Lake | place: USA: Lake Erie, Ohio... | reverse complement strand
GTGGAGCTGAGGGGAATTGAACCCCTGACCTCTTCCATGCCATGGAAGCGCTCTGCCAACTGAGCTACAGCCCCGAATGGGACGGCTGAACGATACCAACGGGGCCCGACGACCCCAAACCCCGAGCCCGAGTTACGCAGGCCTCGCGTGCCGGGTCCGCTCACCGCACCCGCACACGAGCACGATCGACGAATTGGGCGGTTCGGGCGGGGGCGGTAACGGGTCGTACACGCCCTTGTCGCGCCACTCGTCGGCGCGACGACTCGCCACCTCCAGATCCGACCACACATCCGACGACGCCGCATCCACGACCGAGTCGGCGACGTCTTCCACGCGAACATCGGTGCGCTTGGCGACGAGCCGCCACGACGAATCGGAAACGTCAGCGGTCCAGGTTCCGCAACGCGGACAGGTCAGTCGCGCCATTCGATGCGCGGCGCGTCTTTGTACAGACGCTCGATCTCGTAGAAGTCGCGCGTCTCCTGCAAGAACACGTGCACGATCACGTCGCCGTAATCGACGAGGATCCACTGCTGCTCGCGATGACCTTCCACGCGAATGGGTGACCGGCCGGTCGCCTCGCGAACCTTCTCTTCGATGTCATCGGCAATCGCGCGCACGAGCCGGCGATTGGGCGCTCCGGTGATCACGAACAGTTCGGTGATGGCCAGCACATGACCCACCGAGACGACCATGGTGTTGGTGCCCTGTTTGTCGTCGGCGGCCCGGGCGGCCACGCAGGCCAGTTCGATCGATTCAGTGGGCGCGGTCGTCATCAGTCCGCCACCGTATCGGCGACGGTGGCATCAGTGGCCTGATCGGTCGTGCTCGACATCGCTGACGCGGCTTGATCTTCGATCGACGTACCCGCGGTCGCCTTCAAGAACGCGACGAACGACTCGCCCAGGGTCACCTGCAGATCGATTCCGGCCACACGCTCGGTAGCCCTTTCCCACGTGACCTCGTCGAGAAGAATCGTGAGCGGCTCAGCCATGCCCCGGTCCATTTCATCGGAGTACGAGATGGTCGTCACTGCCGGCGGAGGATCGTTGGTGGTGCGCACCAACATCACATTGGCTCCCATGTAGATCAGTCGGAACACGGCCTGTCGGGTCACTTCCGCGTCCGCGTACGGACTGTCGACCTGCAGGCTCAAGGTGGGGAACACGGCCACCATCGCGCTCGGGGCGACACTCGCCAGCACCATGATCACTTCGCCGAAGTCGAAGCCGTACAGATCGAGACCGTCTGGATTGCGTTCGGTGTCGGTGATGAGTTGGTAACCGATCTGCCACACGCGCACCGGACCGGCGAAGAGGGCCGACATGAACGACGCCATGTCGGCCGGAACCTGCGCGCCCACGTCCTGAATCACCGTGGCCGGCACGGTGCCGATCTTTCCGGCACCCACTGTCTTCGCGATGGCCTCCCACGTGGTTCGCACGTCGGGGAGTCGCGCGTTCTCCGGTCGCTCGGGGTCGCGGGCCGCCAGCACGGCTGCTGCTTGCAGCGGTGTGAAGGTGTTCGGGCCGGCTTTGCCGACGATCCGCATCTCGCCGTCGTCGTAGTCGAGCACGTCGGTTCCGTACGTCACGTCGATGGTTCCCGCTCGCGCGATCAGATCACCCGTCCCCCGCTCCGGCTCGACCGCGATGAGGTCGATCTGCGTGTTGGTCTGACTCTCGACGGCCAGCTTCAGTGCATCGATTCCGTCCGAGCCGTACACATCGGCCAAACGCTGCGGATCACCCTCGGGTCGACCGTTCATCGTCATTCCGACCGGAAGCGACAGAACCGTTCCCCCGGCTCCGTTGGGCGCCAACGTGAGAATGCTGATGGACGCGAGGTAGTTCTGCTCGTCGGTCGTGGCCAGGATCGCCGTTGGCGTGGTGGGAACGGCGATGGTGGGCAGCGACACCACCGCTTCGGCCGCGCGCGAGTCGCGCACCGCGCGCCACGCGATCACACCGGACACGGGCAACAACGCCAGCACCAACACACCTGACACGAACGCCACGATGGTTCGCTGACGGCGCTGTGACTTGAGATAGCTCATCGCGTGATTTCCGAGGTGTACAGACCGCGTTCGCGAATGACCGCGAGTACCGAGTCGGTCACGAGATAGTCGAGCGGTCGACCGTCATGGAACCGAGCGCGCAGATCAGTGCTCGACACTTCGAGCCTCGGCACCTCCACGCGCAACCAATCGATGCCTGAAGGCAACTCGACCGGTGCACCGGGACGATCGACAACAACAATGCGACTCAACGTCACCACGTCGGCGAATCGCTCCCACGTTTCGAGACCAGCGGCCGCGTCGTCACCCACGATCGTGAAGAACTCGGCGTCGGGGTTCGTGCTCTTCAATGCGGTGAGCGTGTCGGCGGTGAAACTGGGGCCTCCGTGTTCGATCTCCCACGTTCCCACTTCCAGACCCGGAACTCCGCGCACCGCCGCGGTGACCATCGCCAGCCGATCGACGGCCGGTGTAATGCTGCGCAGGCCTTCTTTCTGCCAGGGCACGTTGGCCACCATCAAGATGACGCGGTCGAGGCCCAGGGCGTGGCGCACGTTGACGGCCGTGACCAGATGCCCCACGTGGGGAGGGTCGAAGGTGCCCCCGAAGAGGCCGATCCGGGGATTTGGCGCGCGGCCCGACACGTCTGCGGAGTCTACGGCCGGGCATTTCCCCTGTTCAGGCCGGGTGGCGACGAATTGCTCAAGTTCACGTGACGACCGACCGATAACTCTGGCGTCCCTGCCCGCCCGTTCGACCCCGAACCGATTACGACACCCCAAAGAACTCTGATAACTTACGGGTCCCCTTTCGGGACCCCCCAGTTCCGATCCCGAGTTCTTGACCCCCACATACCAAGAGCTCTCGTTCGTTGTTGTCCACGGACCGGTCACTGTCGTGCCGGTGTCCGATGTCACCGGCGGACACGGAACAACAGACGAAGACGAACAGTTGAGAAGAACATCATGAACGACTCCATCGGCATCTACCTGAACGACATCGGCAAGGTTCCCTTGCTCACCGCTGAAGACGAGCGCGTGCTGTCGCGTGCGATCGAAAAGGGCCGCGAAGCAGCCGCCAAGAAGGCTGCTGGCGAGAAGAGCCCGGCCATCAATCGCGACATCCGCGAAGCGGCCAAGGCCAAGGACCGGTTCATCCGCGCCAACTTGCGTCTCGTCGTCTCGATCGCCCGTCGCTATCCCCTGCCGCAGGGCATGGATCTTCTCGACCTCATCCAGGAAGGCAACCTCGGTCTCGAGCACGCCGTCGACAAGTTCGACTGGCGTCGTGGCTTCAAGTTCTCCACCTATGCCACGTTCTGGATTCGCCAGGCCATCGGTCGTGCGCTCGACCAGAAGGCCAGCCTCATTCGTATCCCCGGCGATCGTTCGGCCAGCCTGCGCGCCGCGTTGCGTCAGGCCAGTGGTGATGGCGAGACCCTCGACATGGCCAACGCCGAACTGCATCGCCTCACCACACCGGTGTCGCTCGACAAGACCATCGGCGACGATGGTGACGCGACACTCGGCGACTTGATGGCCAATGGCGATCCCACGCCCGAAGATCACATCATCGCGCAGGGCGAGACCGAGCAGCTCACCAAGTTGCTCGACACTCTCGATGCTCGCGCCCGCTACGCCGTCGAGGCCCGCTTCGGTCTCATCGACGGCGAGCGCAAGAGCTTCCGCGAAGTCGGCGAAAAGCTCGGTGTCACCGCCGAAGCCGCTCGTCGTCTCGTGTCACGAGCCGTGGCTGGTTTGAAGGAAGAGGCCGACGGCATCTTTGCTGCCTGATGCTCGGTCTTCTCTGAAGACAGCCAACTAAAACGACCCGGCGCCTTTCGGTGCCGGGTCGTTAGTCTTTGTGGCATGCCTACCGGGTGGTCTCCGACGTCATGGCGTGCGTTTCCCGCCGTGCAGCAGCCCGAGTGGCCCGATGAGGGCGATCTCGAGCGAGCGCTGAAGCAGATTGCCTCCTATCCCCCGCTGGTGTTCGCTGGGGAGGCTCGTTCGCTGCAGTCGGCCCTGGCCCAGGTGTCGGCCGGCAATGCGTTCTTGTTGCAGGCTGGCGACTGTGCCGAAAGTTTCGACGACTTCTCGGCCAACAACATTCGCGAGAAGTTACGGGTCATCCTCCAGATGGCCGTGGTCCTCACCTACAGCCTCGGTGTCCCGACGGTGAAGGTGGGTCGCATCGCTGGTCAGTTCGCCAAGCCCCGCAGCAGTCCCACCGAGAAGGTCGGCGATCTCGAACTGCCGAGTTTCCGCGGGCACATCGTGAACGACCCCACGCCCACGCCGGCCGCGCGCATTCCCGATGCCGAGCGACTCGTGCAGGCGTACCACCAGTCGGCTTCCACGCTGAACCTGGTTCGAGCGTTCACCAAGGGCGGTTTCGCCGACCTGTCGCGCGTGCATGCCTGGACGCAGGAGTTCGTGGGCACGAGCCCCGAAGGACAGCGGTACGAGCAGCTGGCAACGGAAATCGATCGTGCGCTGCGATTCATGCGGGCCTGCGGTGTCGACACCGAGAACACGTCATCGCTCCACGAGGTCGACGTCTACACGAGCCACGAGGCGCTACTCCTCGGCTACGAGGAAGCGCTCACGCGCCAGGACTCGCTCACTGGCGGCTGGTACGACTGCTCGGCTCACATGCTCTGGATCGGTGAGCGCACTCGTCAGCTCGACGGTGCCCACATCGAATTCCTGCGCGGTGTCGGCAACCCGATCGGCTGCAAGATCGGTGCCAGCACGTCGGTCGACTTCGTCCTCGAGCTGTGTCAGGTGCTCAATCCGGCGCGGGTGCCCGGACGTCTCACGCTCATCAGCCGCATGGGCGCCGACAAGGTCGAGTCGGCGCTGCGCCCGCTGCTGCGCGCGGTCACCGATGCCGGACATCCAGTGGTGTGGGCCTGCGATCCGATGCACGCCAACACGTTCACGTCGTCGTCCGGATTGAAGACACGCCACTTCGACGACATCATCCGCGAGATCTCCGGCTTCGTGAACGCGCACCGCGCGGAAGGCACCTGGCCCGGCGGCATCCACGTCGAACTCACCGGCGACAACGTGACCGAATGTCTCGGCGGCGCCGACGATCTCACGGTCGAAGATCTCGACCATCGCTACCAGACGGTGTGCGATCCGCGACTCAACGCCCGCCAAGGCCTCGACTTGGCATTCGGCGTGGCCGAGCTCATTCGCTCGTCGGGCTTTGCCTGATCGTCTTCTCGACGTCGTCAGCACCTGGCCCGTCCCGCACGCTTCGGCCGCTGTGCTGCGCAACGGGTCGGTCGTCGCGCGTCGCGGTGACCCGTCTCTCTCGTATCGCTTGGCTTCGCTGTCGAAGATGATCACCGCCTGGGCCACTCTCATCGCCTGCGAGGAAGGTGTGGTGTCTCTCGACGATGAAGTGGGCCCAGCCACGTTGCGTCATCTCCTCGCGCACGCCGCCGGATTCGGGTTCGACGGTGACACACCGATCATGGGTCCGGGCAAGCGTCGTATCTACTCGAACACCGGCATCGAGACCGCCGCTGCGCACGTGGCCGAACAGGCCGACATGCCCTTCGATCGGTACCTGCACGAAGCTGTGTTCGAACCGCTGGGCATGAAGTCGTCGGTGTTGCGGGGCTCGGCAGCGTTCGCGGTGTGGAGCACTCTCGACGACACCTGTCGCTTCGTCGCGGAACTCATGCGACCCACATTGGTGTCGACCGACTCCGCTCGCGAGGCCATCACCGTTCAGTTCCCCGATCTCGGAGGCGTCGTGCCCGGCCTGGGTTCGTTCAAACCGTGTCCGTGGGGCCTCGGTATCGAGATCCGCGGCGACAAGTGGCCGCACTGGACGGGCTCACGCAACTCTCCGCGCACCTTCGGTCACTTCGGAGGCAGCGGGACCATGGCCTGGGTCGATCCCGAGATCGATGTTGCACTCGTGGCGCTCACCGATCGCGATTTCGATCAATGGCCGGCCGAGGCGCTAGCGGCGTGGTCGAGTCTGAGCGATGCCGTGGTCGACTGGGCGAGGTCGTGAGATGACATCCACTCGCGCCACCGAGCGTGTTCTCCTCGCTTCGGCATTCATGTTGTCGGCGAGCAACAGCGTTGTGTTCGCACTCATGGGCAACCTGCAGGACGAGTTCGGGTTCAGCGCGGCTGGGCTCGGGTTCATCGCAGCCGCCGGCTTCCTCGCGTCGTTCATCATGCAAGTGGTCGTCGCGCCGTTCGCCGACCGCGGTCACGCCAAGTTGCTCATGATCCTCGGTCCGGTGCTGGCGATCATCGGTAACGCCACGTTTGCCACCGGGTCGACTCTCGTGCAGTTCGTGATCGCCCGCGCGATCGCCGGTTCGGCCACCGGCTGCTTCTATCCGCCGGCTCGCGCACTGATGGCCAACCTCAAAACGGAGGGCCAATCCGAACGTTTGGGAGCGATGGCCGGCATCGACCTGGCCGGATTCGTCACGGGTCCGGTGATCGGCGGACTGCTCGTGGGTCCGCTCGGATTGCGTTGGCCTTTCGTGATCTTCTCGATCGCCGCTGGCATCTCGTTCTTCTTGGTGTCGACGCGACCGTTGCCCGATCTGCCGCGCTCCACTCAGCGCGCCGGCTTGCCGTTCGGATTGTTGCGCGACCGTGGTGTGCTCGTGCCGATCTTGTTGTTGGTTGCACTGGCACTGCCGGTGGGGTTGTACGACTCACTGTGGGATCGCTTCCTCACCGACCTCGGCGCCTCCGATGCAGTGGTCGGCTTGTCGCTCGGTGCGTACGCGATTCCGTTCGTCGCGCTGTCGCGATTCGGTGGACGTCTCGCCGATCGTCGCGGCCACTTGCTCGTCGCGTGGTCGGGCATCTTCGTGGTTGCTCCGTTCACCGTGTTGTACGGGCAGTTCTCGGCGGTGTGGATACCGATCGCGCTGGGCACGATCGAGTCGTGCGCGCAGGCATGTGCCGCGCCGGCGGCAGCTGGATTGTTGGCCCGCAACGCACCTCCAGGGCGGGCCGCAGCGGCTCAGGGACTGGCGGGAGCGTGCAATCAGTTGGTAGCGGCGGTGGTCGCGTTGTTGGCCACGTGGGGGTACGGGCACACATCACCGAACGTGCTGTTCGCGGTGGCGGGTGTTGCGGTGCTCGTGGTGGGATCTACGGCCCGCCTCATCCATCACTCTCCCCGAGGATCTGGTTAGAGAAATTCACCCATACGGTCAAAATTCCTCACCAGATCAACACACAACAACGCGGTTAGCTGAGGCGTTCGACGATCATGGCCATGCCCTGGCCGCCGCCCACGCACATCGTCTCGAGTCCGTACTGCTTGTTGCGCTCCTGCAGACCGTGAATGAGCGTGGTCATGATGCGTGCACCCGTCATACCGAACGGATGACCGAGGGCGATCGAACCGCCGTGCACGTTCAACTTGTCCATCGAAATCCCGAGATGCTTCGCTGACGGAATCACCTGTGCCGCAAAAGCCTCGTTGATCTCCACGAGGTCGATCTGATCGATGGTCAGTCCCGCGCGTGACAAAGCCTGACGACTCGCTTCGATCGGGCCGAGTCCCATGATTTCGGGATCGAGCGCCGACACACCGCTCGACACGACGCGCGCGAGGGGCTTCAAGCCGAGCTTCTTGGCCTTGGTGTCGCTCATGACGAGAACCGCCGCCGCGCCATCGTTGAGCGGACACGCGTTGCCGGCCGTGATCTGACCGTCGGGACGGAACGCCGGCTTGAGCCCAGCAAGACCTTCGAGCGTGGTTCCCTCGCGCGGGCAATCGTCCTTGTCGACCACCGTGCCGTCGGGCAGCGTAAGCGGCGTGATCTCATCGGCGAAGAAACCGTTCTTCACGTTCTCCGACGCGCGATCCTGGCTCAGCTTGGCGAACGCGTCCATTTCCTCGCGCGAGACGTTCTCGACTTCACGAACGTTCTCGGCCGTCTGACCCATGGCGATGTAGATGTCGGGCAGACCGGCCGCCGCGGTCCACGTGGGCTGGCCACCAGCCGAACGCAAACGGGTGCGCTCGCCCGACTTCTCGAAGATCGAGTTCGGAGCGGTGTCGCTGGCTCCCGATCCGTACCGACTCACGGCTTCGACGCCAGCCGCGATGAAGCAATCACCTTCACCCGACTTGATCGCGTGCGCGGCCATGCGAATGGTCTGCAACGACGACGAGCAATAGCGATTCACCGTCACACCGGGCGCTTCAGGAACGCCGGCCAGAATTGCGACAACGCGCGCCAGATTGAATCCGGCCTCACCGGCCGGTTGACCCACACCCATGATGAGGTCTTCCACGTCGGAACCCTTCACCTGCGGAACCTTGGCCATCAAAGCCCGCACGATCTGGGCCGCCATGTCGTCGGTGCGCAGCGACACCAACGAGCCCTTTCCGGCTCGACCAATCGGACTACGGGCGGTTGCGACGATGACGGCTTCGGTCATGATTCCCTCCTCAGGACTCACCGAAGAGTAGTCAGTGCGCCCCTGATCGGCCGAAAGGCTACGACGGGGTGAGTGTGCCGGAGCGGAGGAAGGTCGTGCGCTTCTCCTTGTCCCGCAACCCGAACATCTTCCACGCCCACCCACACAGCACCAACCCGGCCAGCTCGAGCGGAACGTTGACCCACCCTCGCTCGACCACCGGCAGACGCGCACCCTCGAACGACACCCCGCCGAAGGGCCACCAGAACACCTGGGTGTTCCCGAACGCCCCGTCGAACACCAAGTGCAAGAACGTCCCGATCGGGACCGCCAACAGGCGCCGGCGCAGCGGACGCTTCCCGACCGTCGCGAACATCACACCGGCCAGAATCGCCACGCTGCCAACGAGTGAATGCAGTGCTCGCGCACCACCCCACAGGCCGTCGATCACATCGGGCAACAACACCCCGATGATCAGCAGACGATGATCGAACCGCGAATCACGAAAGACGTACCACACCGCCAAGGTCGCGGTTCCGATGAACCAGAAGAGCACGTCTCTACCGTACGAGCCAGCGCGCACAACTCGGACATTCAGCCACGTCGTCCGCGGGCAACCGCTTGATCGCGTCGAGTTCCGATTTCGAGATCTCCATGTGGCAGCCACTGCACTTCCCGTGAGCGATCGCCGCCACTGCCACTCCCCCACACGCCGCGCGCTGACGCTCGTAGGCCGCAACATCGGTCGCCGACACCGCGCTCACGGCCGCGGCGCGGTGCGCGACCATCTCGGCGATCCTCGCATCGGCGTCGGCTTCGGCGACGGCGCGACGCTCGGCTGCACGCGCCTCCGCCTCGGCGGCTCGAGCCTCGACCTGCGACAACTGGGCGATCTCTTCGTCGGCCGCCGAAGACGCCTCCAGCAGTTCGAGTCCTCGATCGTCGAGTTCGTTGCGACGAGCGGCCAACGTCTGCATCTCGTGCTGTAGAGCCTCGGCTTCACGAGGCGCGATGATCGTCTTCATCTGCCGTTCGAGCCGCGCCCGATTCGCGTCGATCTCGGCGGACGACGCTTCAACCGTGTCGAGTTCGCGTTGGGCTTCACTCTGCTGTCGGCGGATCTCGGCGATCTGCGCTCGCACCGCGCCAAGATCCCGCTCAGCGGCTTGGTGCTCGAGAACTTCGGGGAGACGTGGCCGCGCGTGACGGGCCTGATCGAGAGCTGTGTCGATCGCCTGCACCGCCGCCAAGGCCACGAGGTCCATGGGACGACTGTACAGATGCCTGTCAATCGGAGGTCGACGGTGGGGCTGTTGGTGCAGTGGCGCAGATCTCGATGTCGAACTGTCGTGGATCGATGGTGGGAACCGGCCAGGTCGGATCGATCTGACCGCGCGGGATCGTGGTGGCGAAGTCGAACACGACCTGACCCGGGATCGTCGTCGACGTCGTGGTGGTCGTCGAGGTGCTCGTGGTCGACGTGGTGCTCGTGGTACTGGATGGCACCGCACTCGGATCATCCGTATTCGCATCGGTGCCCTCACTCACCGTGGTAGGTGGCGCGGTCGTGACCGCGACCGGACACTCGACGCCAGGCAAGAACAAGCGCATGGGCGGTCGGATGTTGGGCAACGGGGCGAAGAACGTCGACGGCGGAACACCAGCCAGCGCCGCATCCATCGTCGCTTTCCAGATGGCGGCCGGGAAGGTTCCGCCCTGCACACGCGGAACACCCGCAGCCACGAACTCGGGGATGTTCTCCATCTGCAGATACAGATCGGGGTGACCCACCCACACCGCGGTGGTCAACTCGGGCGTGTAACCAACGAACCAGGCATTCGTGTTGTTGTCCTGGGTTCCGGTCTTGCCGGCCGCGACGCGGCCCTCCAACGCCGAGCGCCGTGCTGTGCCACTACGCAGCACACCTTCGAGAATGCTCGTGGTGCGCCGGGCCGCTTCCTCGGTGAGCACACGTGTGGTGGCGCCCTCGTGCTCGTAGAGGAGACCATT
>Ga0315901_10010607_pt1 | contig 10456 bp, 1 predicted proteins | sample LakEriMetagenome_10_FD_203761 | JGI IMG/M metagenome (GOLD analysis project Ga0315901, IMG submission 203761) | Freshwater fungal communities from buoy surface, Lake Erie, Ohio, United States - Buoy 2 MA116 | ecosystem: Environmental > Aquatic > Freshwater > Lake | place: USA: Lake Erie, Ohio... | reverse complement strand
TGGCATAATCTCGCTGGGATAGCCTGTAGTAAAGTATTTTGTGAACCAATCATTTGTGTTATCAGTGGTCAAGAGCTTATACCAGCTTGCTGTGCCAGTGGCCAGATCGCTAAGTTTAGCGAATTGGTATGACCTTGAAGAGAAGATGCTTTCATCGCTATAGTCTTTAGGCACACCATCAAGATACGGGAATTCCTGAGTTAAGGCCAAAGGCTCAGTGAATCCTACTAGTCCGCTGGAAGAGAGATTGCTTATACCAAAAGCTGCAGAGTTGTCGAGCCTATAGTAGTTGTCTCTAGAGTCTGTGCCTTCTAAACTCCACTTACTGATGTATGGCACTACTTTTGATCTTACTGCGTATGCTGTATTGAAATTTTCACGTAGCCTATCATATTCAGACACCAAGAGCTGGTAGACAAATGCACCTACGTAATCACCAGATGATTTTAGAGCCGTGATAGCATCTAGATCAGAGTTGTTTAAGATTTCCTGAATACCAGCAAAGCCTGAAAACGTAAGTCTGTCTTTATCTTCTGAATAGTCGCTCTTGGAGACTCTAATTTGATTGCCAGCGCTCATCGAAGAGCAAGAGATTCTAAACTTAGTTGGAGTGTATTTCTCAATGGTTCCGTCTGTCAAAGTCCTATTGAGGTATCGCCTGTTGTAGTTTCTGAGACCAGCCGCGAGTACCTGAGGGTCTGCGCTAGCCACTGTGTAAGGGTATTCTTGATAGTCGTACGTATAGAGCGGGTAATATGTATTGATGTAGAATCCTCCAGTAAGGCCGCTCTGCGTCATATCGATAGAGAGAGTCTCAACGTTTACCCATGTTTGATTGTACTTGTCATAAGCATCAATGGAGAAGCTACCTGACGCTGCCACAAAGGATTCCTGTGCTGTGTCGTAGAATTTGACTTTCCAGTTTTCATAGAGTGGAAGTTCTACATATTCTCCAACAGCCGCCCTCTCATCGAAAAAGTATCTTAATGTTTCCAACGTAGGCGTATATGAATAGTCAGAGACGTAGTAGTCAAAATCAAAAGTTCTAATTGGTAAGAATGAGAGTATACCAAACGCAGGTCTATAGACCGTGTAAGCCACTATGTCATTAGTGTTTGACCTATAAAACTCGTACCTCTCATTTTCCAATTGAATTATTGAAAAAGAGTCCTGATTTGTAAAGCCATTCAGGAATCCATTTACATCATAGGTTGGCTCCTCGAGGTACGGTAGTGAATAGATGTACTTCCCTTGAACACTCCAGCCTTTTAGCCTATCGTACATTTGTTTCTGTACCTGGAACCATTTCTGGTATTCAACAGTGTCCCTCAGTGAACTTCCAATTCCATAGGTGACCAGAGAACTAATTGTCTGGGCTGGATCATTGTCAATTCTCACTTTTCCATCAACCTCCAAGATTTCAACAACTCTAGATCCACTTGGTATTCCATTACCAGACACAAGAGCTCCTACATAGATTCCTTGAATTGTGCTTGGCGTAAGCAGATCACTTCCAGCATTTATCTGTGTCTGTAGAGTAATTTTTCTATCTTGTCCGAACTGCTCGGCTGAGACTGAGCCAATTCTTGCTCTGTTTCTTCTCCTGGAGCTACCTCCAATAAAGAGCTGCTCAACCCTTTCAATATTATTCGATACGCTGAACGCATAGTACGATGTAACGCCACCTGGGACGTCTGTAAAGTCGAGCGTAAAGGGTATGTTTTCCACGTCAAAGGACAACCCATCGATATTATATGATTGTGTGGCGTTTGTGTCCTGCGCGGCAGAGAGGCTAGTTAAAGCCCCGTCGATCCAGATGTAAACAGCGGAATATCCACTCAGGTCTTTATAGATTCTGAATAGATATGTGTTTGATCCATAGATCTTGTCGTTTTCTTTGATTGTTGGATTGAGGTCCTCAGTGCTTGTGAAAGCTGTGTCAATTTGACTTGCCGTAGTCTCCCAAGATACATTTCCAGCCTCGTAGATCCCTAGATTAGAAAATCTACTCTGGTCGCGGACCAGACTTCTGGAAAAGAGTATGGTATTGCCTTCAGTCTCTCTTAGAGTGGACTTAATGTATACCTTAGATCCTGATGAATAAGCAACGACTGGAATGTTATCAAAAGTGTTAATTCCACTTACTATGGCATTGGCCACGTCATTGACAGAGCCCTCTCCGCTAATGTTAGTAATAAAAGCATCGTTGGTAGGATCATAGTTTGGATATTCCCAAGCATCTCCAGCAGAGAGACCTCTGTTATTTACTTTGAGAATCCATTTACTCTTTGTGCTTGGCTTATTATAGATCACGGAATACGATCCCGTGTCTGGAGAAAGCAGCCTTGAAGAGATGAGATTGTCCTTTTGTATGTCAAAAGAAAAGATCGCCCCATCGCTAATAGTTGAGAGAACCTGCAATTCTACACCTTCTCTAAGCGGGAATGGATTGTCTGGGTCGTTTGAATTACTAACTACGCCTACAAAATTCTTTGACACTATCAATTTAGTATACGCGGACGTGTCGCCAAAATCCAACTGATCCAATCCCAAGAGCCTAACTAGGTAGTTACCAGAGCCCAAGTCATCCTCAACAATGTAATAGCCAGATAGAGTGACGTAGAGAACGTCGCCGACTACAAAATCTCCGTAAGAATTTGCAAGGCTAATTGTAACGGTTTGACCTATAGCGCTGGGCTGTACAAATGTTGAGTCAGTGTACGCATAACTCTGATTGTTATCTGAATAGACGTAGAAGTCAGCATAGCCTGGAGAGGTCTCTATGACTTGTACGACATTAGATCCATAAAATTCTTCCAGTTCATAGAAGAGCGGAGAAAACTGTAGTTCTTCACCCTCTGCTAGAACATTTGCATCGTCAGTCTTTAAGAGATCGATGACTAGTTGCGCATCACCCTCATTGAGCAATTCAGAGCTAATCTGGGATGTGATTTGATTCACACCTCCATATTTACTGATGTTTTCCTCGTTGTCTTGCAGCCTAATCTCAGTGACTCTCTTATAGTCGTTTGTGCCAGGCACGCCGTAGTCTACTTCTCTTACTGAGTCAACTCTTTTTAGGACGCCATCTCGGTCTTTTACATAGAAGAACCTCAATGGATCATCGACCATAGAAGGCAATGGAAATTTACCATTGACCAGTCCCTGTTTCACAGGAATGTTAGTAGTATTTGTAGCAGTTGTTGTGTTGTGGTAGTAGTCTACTGGTAGAACAATGCCATTAGGGTTTGTTTGTGTGAATGTCCTGGTCGTGAATGGCTGAGCATCGACTCCAGCCTTTGGAATTGGTGTCTGAGAAACAATCTTTGAAAGCGCAGTTGGATCAATTTCAAATTCGGCCAATTGATTCTCTTTTACATAGAATCCAATGTACCTATTGATGCTGTAGTCGGTAGCCTCATCATCTGTGAATAGGAATTCCAGGTTCATGAGGTTATAGCAAATTACACCATTGCGCTCAAATCCACTAGTGATGTATTCTTCAGTCTCGATGATGGCCCTGTCCTGCTTCCAGAACTCGGAAAGGAATTCTCCTTTGTAACTCATAGTGCCTTCCTCGTAGCAAAATCCTCTCCAGTTGGTTGGTGTATTTTCTTCGTAACTCACTTGGACAGGACGATCACGGAAGCGATTGTCATTGACAACATTTCTGAGATACGTTCCAAGGTTTGATCCTTCTCTCATATCGTAAGTCTTTACGATGGAAGAGTTTTCAAAGGCTTCAACGAATCTTTCATTTGGAGTGGTTCCTTCAACGTAACTCTTTTCAGAGAGAGGACCGGGAATCCTAAAGATCACAAAGTAGTCCGGCAGGTCTCTTCTTAGCCAAATCGGCGCAAGGAAAGAGAGCTGCTCCTCGTAGAGATTGCTTGAGAGCTGTTCAACACCATAGTTATAGAAGTTGTCATACTGGTCAAAGAGGTTCCTCTTTGTGCTATAGTAGAGCTCATCCTTCTGGTATAGGTCAAAGACAATATTCCTTGGAGTCTTTCCCTTCTTGAAGAAGTTGTAGAGGTCCATGGAATAATTTGATTTTGGACTGACCTTGTACTTTTTATACGCAACATCTGAAAGCTCGTCGTTTGCGTTGAAAGAGTTTAACCAGAGAGCACCTACATTGTCTACTGTGAGTTTAACGTTACCGCTAAGTTTAGGGTTAGTCTTTAGCAAGCCATAGGAATATGAGTCCTCATAGATCGGTGTGGCTAGTGGATATTGATTCTGGTAGGTTGTTCGAGAAGTCCTGATTGGCGTTTCAGTATAACCAAAGAGGTGAACCTCTTGATAGTCAATGTTTGATTGGCCTCCGTTATAGCTCTTAAAGCCAAAAGCCTCCTCGGCGGTCCAGCCTGATATCATATTTGGCAGGAACGACGCGGGTGGATTCGCAGACCTAACAATAAGAAAGTTTAGTTTTATGTGGCTGTCGGCCGATCCTTCATAATCAATCCTATAAGTGATTGAATTGTTCTCAGTGTTGTTTGAATTGTATGGTAGAACCGCCCACCCGTTTACACCTCTTCCATAAAAGCCGGTTCCAGTCTGCCCAAAGTATGTGTTTTGTACACCGCCAGTAGAACCATCAAAAGGGTTGTCCAGGTAGATGGAAAAATCAATTTGATTGCCTTCTATTTGGTCGGAGTAGTCTTGTACATTATAGCCGTTGATCTTCCATTGAGAAGAATCGACATCATATTCTCCGGTCTGGTATGCTAATGCATCGACAGGGAATGATCCACCTCCGGTACAGCTGACGACTATGGTGCCGTCTAGTCTATAATCAACATCCGTGACAGTGACTTCTGTGTTAGTGCCGGACCTCCAAAATTCTTTTACTTTTTGACCAGACGCTATCTTGTTGAAACCGATGCCGGAATTCAGCTCAGCAGTGCCAGTGGAGATAGAGAGTTCTAGTGATGAACCATCCCCGCTTGCAGAGAAAGCCGCCGCCGTCTCAAACGTATTTGCCTGTGGATAGACAATGACATAGAGTTTTTCGCTTGAGGACATGACTGCCTCGTCTCGGCGTATTGATAGAAATGAAGTAGTCTTACCCTGAAAGACATTTTCTCTTTCAAAGTCTATCTTGTAAAAGCTTGGTCCTGTGGCCATTAAGTGTTGATAGTTTTAATAGATTGCTTTGTATAGGTCACGTCCTGTAGGCGTTTGTCCAGATCAGGTGTGGTTGAAGAGATTACCTGAGCCAGAGATTCTTTCTTGTATGTTGCATAGACAATTACATCGAAAGAGTAAGTGTCATTCTTCAAAAATACATCAAGTCCGACTCTTCGGGCATATGTGAGGTTAGTTGGTGGCACGGTTGAATCAGAGTTAAATCCGCCAACAATACCATTTCCATTTGATCCTTCGCCATAAAAGTCCTCCATCCTGTATTGGAATGTAAGTGGAATGCTGATTTCACTACCACTTCCAGTAGGGATGACCTTCACGCCTCGAGCATCTGTGCCGTTGACGAGCAACTGATCAAATGTAACCGGACTCACATTTAGGTAAGCTCCACAGGTTTTGTAACCTATTAAGTATCTATCCGAATCCACAAAGCCCGCTTTATCTGGAGTTTTGTTTAGCGATACTAACATTTGCGTCTGCGCGGGCGTGGGTACGGGCGTAAAACTAAGAGCAAAGTTATTTTGATAGTTTAGCTGTTTTGCTGGTTGAGCAACCGTTCCTTGCTGTTCAAACCCATACGCATGCTTGAATACTGAAATGGCTTCAGGTGCTATTGGATACCCATCGGTTCCAAGTGTGACTATAGGATTCTGCAAGTTAGAGCCTTCAGCAGTCACCTCAGTACTACTAGTCCTGTTGAGGACTGGCGAATCGATGTGTACGCAAAAATCTGTAAGATATCCGCCGCCGACTGCTGTTCCACCGGCTGCAATGGCCGCGCCGTTCCATACATAGTTGGTAGTTGGTCCTTGTGAACTTGTGAAAGTCACGCCATAGTATCGAGTAACACCGGGGATAGTTATAGATCCACCACCTAGCGTTGGCACTGTCAGTGTTGAACTTGTTCCGGTCAAACTATAATAGAGGTCATTGACAAGTCCGATGTCTTTGAACCTTGAATACATGAATTGCGACCTAAGCTGTCCGCTTTGGAAGAAAGCAGCAGAGATCTTGTTTGAATTGTTTGTGTCATCTACGCCAACACCCAGATTGTTGACTGGCACCATATCGTATTTTCTGTACTGTAGGTAGTCAAAGTCATTATAGCTGGTATTGGCAGTTGTAGAGTCTGGTAAATTTTGCGCAACGCCGCCATAGATTTTTGAGACAAGTTCTAGTGGTGTTGCCTCATTGTTTCTAAGAATGATCTTATACTGCTTTGTAGCGATAGCACCTTTCCTGAAACCGGTAGGCAGTAGACTTTGATAGTCTTGGTAGTAGCCCGCAAAGAGCGTAATGACGTTTCCATTTGGTACTGGAGTCTCCACATTAGTATCAGGATCCAGGATGAAAACAGAGAGTTCCGCGGTCGCCTGCTCGATCTGCGCTTTCAATGTTGCTATCTGATTGGTTAGATCATTTAGTTTATCGAAGAGCGAGATTACGTTACCTGCTGCATCAAAGAAACTTGATGAGATTACCTCAGCTGTGTGCGCATAGTATTTCTCAGCCGCTGTGAAGGAGCTAGAGAGGTGTTGGTCTATTCCCTTTGCTGCGAGGTCATTATTTACTTGAACGCGAATCTCTTCCTTATCAGCTCTTTCCAATGCAAGTTTTGCCTCGTCTTCACTGCTGAGTTGATCTGGGAATTCAATTGTAATGGTATTTGAATTTGCAGAGACTAGCGGATTTTCTGGCCATCCAGCCTCTGAGACGCTGACTACATAGAATTCAACCTTCTCACCCTTAGTGATTGAGATGTCAATCTGATTGATATTGACCGCGTCCGGGTTTGTTACGTCCTCACTAGCCCATACATAGTTTCCAGAATTGGTATCATAACTCTTTTTCCTGATAGGGCTAATAACCTCAACCAGGTTTGAGAAAGACGCTCTCTGGATCTTTCCGTTGGCGTCGGAATAGTTGAACTGTTCAACGTTGTTTGCGTCTCCTTGTCTAGAGACGTACCTGTAGTATGTCCTAAACTGGACCACCTGTTGATCTCCAACTGGACTAGCCTTTGGTGCAGGTATTGCAAAGAAACCGCGAATCCTATAAATTGGATCGTCAAGGGCTGCTGGTTTGTTTTGAGCAAGCGCGGCCAGTTCTTGAACAATTGAAGAGTAGAGAGAAGATTTGTTATTTCTCTCACGAATCAAGTTTTCTTGTTGATTCTTTACGCTGTTCTTTTCAGTTGCAGAATTGAACTTTTGCGTAGAGAGCTGTTCGGTGAGTTTGTCAATTGATTTCTGTAACTCGTTGATCTCAGCTGAAAGGGAAACCTTCGTGGCATTTTTATCCTTGATTGTTTGGATTTCAGCCTGTGAAAGTTTGTGTTCATTGATCTGCACCACCTTAAAGTTTGCGGCGTCAAGTACTGGAGCGTCCGGAACTATGCCATCAACAGCAGCAATGGATTTCTCTTTGGCCGATGCCAAGAGAAAGTTACCAAAGTCAGCCACGTTGTTTCTATAAAAGTCACTGAAAGTGACTGTGCCTGTTGAGAGATCAATTGAGAGATCGTTAGAATAGAAAGCAACTCCTGGCGAATACTTTGTGCCGATGAGATTCTCCTCATCATTGATACTCTTGAAGAAGACGACCTGTCTCTCATTGTTTCCAATACCAACGCTGGCAATCTTTGGTGAATATGTCTCAGAGTAAAAAGAGACGTTCTCCCCTATGACAAGTGGATCATAACCGCTGAGTCTCTTTACTCGCAAGAACCTGGTAGAGATGTCAATTTCAGCAATCTCGTAGATGGACTGTCCTTTGATCAATTTATCACCAACCTTAAGCGTCATGCTGTTGACCGAGGTGCTAAGAGAATCGCTGTAGTTGAGTGTGCTAAAGAGGTAGAACCTCTTTGTTGACGTAGTTCCGTCTGGATTAGATATTACACGATCCTCAAAGTTCACCACGAGGAAGTCTCCTGTATATCTCACGACGGAGAGTGGCAGATCATTTACACCTTCGTCTACAAAGTAGTTAATACTGTTCTTTTGTAGGTTGATGAGAAGTGTGACATAGTCAACGTCTGTCTTACCCTTTAACTCATTGTCAAAGTAGTCAATCTTGGCCTGTGTGTCCACATTAAGGATGAGTCTCTTTGTGTAGATTTTCGACTCCTTTTGTGGAATGTACTGTGTTACATCAAAGTTTACCTTCAATGAGGGAGACATCATACTTTCAAAGAACCAATTGGTGTCTGCTACAAACTTGGTTGGTGTCAGCAACTGCCCAACTGGTGTAGGATCTGTTGGAAGTTCTCCTTGGTAGATTTTCTTGAATGAACCGTCCGGCATTCTGATGTAGGCATCAGCACTGTCAAAACCCAGCATTGTTGAAATTGTATTGTCAATCCTCTCAATGCTACTCTTTAGGTAACCAAAGGAGGGTAGGACATACGTGGCTGTTCCACCAGCGCTGTTCTGTATTGTCACAGTCACAGTCTCTGAGTCAGACGTGGTTGCCTGTGAGAGCTTTTGAAGAGTCTCAATGCTATTGTTTTGCAGCCTGATAAAATTTGCCAGGACTGTAGAAAAACTGTTGCTAGTTGTATTTTCTTGGGCCATTTCTTTTTCTATTTTAGAAGATGTCTACAGAGAATGTGTATGTTGCAGGATCAATGCAGACTATATCAATTACTGGAGAATCACCTTTATTGATAAAGTCTTGATACGTGATGTACGCAACCTCAGCTGAATATGCTGAACCAGTATTTAGACTGTCAGTGGCATCACTGTAGAGTATGAGATTAAAGTTGCCATTGTTATTGCTCATGTCCAGACCATACGTGAATGAGATTCTCATAGTCTGGCCTTTTTGCCACTTTTGATTAGTGTCATCAAGGTAGATCACAATGTCTCTGTCGAGTTCGTATGGTTGGCTTGAAGAACCGTCTGTGATCTTCAAGTAGTTGCTAAATGGAAGAACCGCCGCTGTGTATGTGTAGGAACTTGCTAAGGCGTTAAAATTACTAGCAATAGAGACCAGCGGGCTAGAACCCAGATTGTAGTTCTGCTGACTGTTATTGACTACAACAGAACCAGTCTTTGATTTGTCAAGAGCTATTCCCACACCCTGTTGAATCACATCAAGGTTGTAGGCAACCTGAACGCTTGTCCTATTCTGATAGATGTTATTGATCTCGTCGTAGTTTCTCTGGATTAGATTAAGCAATCCTTGCGTACTAGCAAATACTGCGGAATTGGCTTCGATCAATTGCTCAATGTTGGAAAGCCTACTTTGAATCTCATCGTAGTTTTCATTATTGATGACTAAGTCCTGTAGTCCAGCAACTTGCGAAGAGAGCTTGTTGACTAGATCATTGTTCTCCTGAAGAATCTGTGAAGACTTTAAGAGTTCATCAAGAGAATCCATGTACAGTTGTAGTGAATATGGATTGTAGTCATTAATGCTTGTTTCAACAGCGGTGTCCTGTGCGTTGACGTCGAACTTTAGATTGACTCTGAAAGCATATGAATTACCATTGTCTCCTGTGAGCTCATTTGGCTTATACTTCTTTAGAGTAGGTATCTGTCCACCACCGCCTGCCGCAGGATCTACGTTATCGAGGAAGAGTACACCAAACAGGTTCTTTGTTGCATTTTCAGGAGCTACTGGATCATAGACATCGTAGTAGACAAGGACCGCATTGAATTCAAAGTTTCCTGAATAGATTGAGGAACTGTATGAAGCAAAATCGGTAATACCAGTGGTGCTGTTGATTGCCGCATAGTCTGAACCTGTAAAGTCAACCGTGATACCGTCAAGTCTTGAACGTGTATATTCAACATCCTTGTTATTACTCTGGATCTTAAACTTATCGTTTGAAGCGTCTCCAAAGGTGTTTGGCTCTAGGAAGTATGTATTTGCGATTGGATTTCCAAACCACCACTCAAACCCAACAACACCCTGTTGAATGTATTGTCCTTGAACTGCGTCATAGTAATAGAAGTCTGCGCTGTCTCCGTCAGGATCTAGCGTAGTAAAGTTAGCCGTGTCACTGTCATAGAATGCCAAAGTGCTAAGGCCGGCTGGCTGCACAGTATTTGGACCTCTTCCATAGAGGTATTCTATATCGAGTGGATCGCTTGGATTGTTTGTGAAATAGAGGCCGGGTTGGTAGTTTTCATCGGAGACAGTCTTAAAGAGAACGGTCGGAGTATAACCATGTGAAGACGGTATGTAGATGTACGCCTCAGTAAAAGCATTGACGTTATTTCTAATGCTATTGACGATGTTTACTTCACCAATGTATTTGATGACTCTTGAATAAGCAGAAGACTCATCCTCCTCCACA
>Ga0315901_10010606_pt1 | contig 10456 bp, 8 predicted proteins | sample LakEriMetagenome_10_FD_203761 | JGI IMG/M metagenome (GOLD analysis project Ga0315901, IMG submission 203761) | Freshwater fungal communities from buoy surface, Lake Erie, Ohio, United States - Buoy 2 MA116 | ecosystem: Environmental > Aquatic > Freshwater > Lake | place: USA: Lake Erie, Ohio... | reverse complement strand
CCTCGATGCTCGGTTCGATCAATTACATCACGACAGTGCTCCAGCTGCGGGCTCCGGGGATGACGCTGTTTCGGATGCCGATGACGGTCTGGGGATTGTTCATCACGGCGATCCTGCAAGCCTTTGCTTTGCCCGTGCTGACGGCCGCGCTGGTGATGTTGCTGCTGGAAAAGGTCTTTCAGACCGGCTTCTTTTTGCCCAACGGCCTGGAAGCGAATTCGATTCAGCCGCTGGATGGAAGCGGCGGTCAACCGCTGCTCTGGCAGCACCTGTTCTGGTTTTACTCTCATCCGGCGGTATACATCATGGTACTGCCGGCGATGGGGATGGTTTCAGACATGCTCAGTTGCGGAGCGCGGAAGCCGCTGTTTGGCTATCGTCCGATGATTTATTCGATGATTGCGATCTCGGGCTTGGGATTTATCGTCTGGGGGCACCACATGTTTGTCTCCGGTATGAGTTATTTCCTTTCGGTCTCATTCATGATTTCGACCATGCTGATTGCCCTTCCCAGCGGAGTGAAGGTTTTCAATTGGCTGGGGACGATTTGGGGCGGCAAGTTGCGAATGGACTCCCCTACCCTGTTTGGTCTCGGTTTTATCTCCATGTTCATCATCGGCGGCCTTTCGGGGTTGCTGATGGCGGCAACGCCAGTCGACATGGTCATTACGGACACCTACTTTATCGTCGCCCACTTTCACTACGTGCTCTTTGGGAGCAGCATCCTCGGGGTGTTTGGAGCGATTTACTTCTGGTTCCCCAAGATGTTCGGCCGGATGATGAACGATTTTTGGGGGCAGGTGCACTTTTTCCTCAGCTTTATTTTCGTCAATGGCACGTTTTTCCCGATGCATTTCCTCGGGGCCCGTGGTTTTCTGCGGCGGACTGCGGATCCCTATGTGGTGGAGGGATTTCGCGACTTGTTACCGGTGAATCAGTTCATCACCTGGTGCGCGTTTGGGATGGCTGCCGCCCAGGTAATCTTCCTGATTAACTTTCTCGGGAGTCTGTTTTGGGGGCGAAAAGCGGAAGCAAACCCCTGGCGAGCCAATTCGCTGGAGTGGACCGTGCCGAACTGTCCGCCGCATGGAAACTTCGCCGAGATTCCGCAGGTTTATCGGGGCCCTTATGAGTACAGCTATCCGGGGCATGATTCGGACTATTGGCCCCAATCGGAGGCTCCGGCATGAGTGTGATTGAGCGAACGCAGCAACCGGTAAAGCGGAAAGAACGTGCCGTCCTGGCTGAACAGCCAGCCGAAGAAGCGGTTCCCGGGTACAGTCCGTGGCCGTGGCGAGTTGGAGCCTTGTTGGTGACCGTGGTGTTTCCGCTGATTTGGTTCGGTGGGCTGGTCACCAGCAGCGATGCTGGAATGGCGGTTCCGGATTGGCCGGGGACCTATGGCTACAACATGTTTCTCTATCCCTTTTCGTCCTGGTTTTTTGGCCCTTGGGATTTCTTCCTCGAGCATGGACACCGTCTGATCGGTTCGACCGCAGGCTTGGTTGCGATCGGGCTGGTGGCGACCTGTATTCGTTGCGACCAGCGACGTTGGGTCTGGTGGTTGTCTGGTGGCTTGTTGCTGCTGGTCATTTTCCAGGGCTTGCTCGGCGGTTTGAGGGTTGTGATCGATGCCCGCACCATTGCCAAGCTGCATGGCTGCGTGGGCCCGGCCTTCTTTGCTTCAGCCGCCGCTTTTTGTGTTGTGCTCAGCCGCTGGTGGCGCGATCAGGGAATTCAGGCCAGTCGTTCAGCATCAGCAGGCCGGGCACCTCTCGCGCTTGGGCCGGCGGAACGCCAAGTCTGGCGCGGAGCCCATCTGTGGTTGGCGTTGAGTTTCACGCAATTGGTGATTGGTGCCTTCCTGAGGCACGTTGGAGTCGATGGGAGCCCTCAAGGATTTCAACATCTGGTTTACACGCATGTGGCCCTGGCCTGCATCGTGCTCGGCGGGACGCACCTGTATGCCGGCAGAGTTCGTCGCTTGCCTGGCGTGGAGCCTCGAATTCGATCGGCAGCCCGCTGGCTCAGTGCGCTGGTGACGCTGCAGTTTCTGCTCGGCTTGAGTACCTGGATCGTGAAGTACAACTGGCCGTCGTGGCTTGATAGCTGGACTTGGACGGCGCAGTTTGTGATCCCGGAAAAGACGATGTGGCAAACCAACATTGTGACGTTGCACGTGGCGATTGGTTCGGCCATTGTCGCCTGTTGGGCAGTGCTGACCGTGCGTTGTTGGCGGGTGTTCGGGTTGGCAGAAAAGGCTGCAGCGGGGGCTGAGCTGTCTGCAGAGCGGGCGGAACGCTGGCAAATCGGCCAAGGAACGACTGGATAAGTTTGGATGGAGAGAGAAAAGCGGCGTTCAGCGGATGATGTGGTCGATATAATGGTGACCGCGGCTGATGCCGGTGGGCATTGAGTCGGAGGTGAGCTCAGGCTGGTCCACGGCGGAACCGGCTGGAGACGGAGAGGGATTGAAACGGGTATGTCGATATCGGGATTGGATTTGGCTGAAACGCGGACGATTGAAAAAACTGGCGGCCGGTGGGCTGCTTTTGTAGAGCTGACCAAGCCGCGGATTTCGGCGATGGTCCTGATTTCGATCGTCGCCAGCGGAGTGGTTGCGGCGAGCGGGATGCCTGGCTTCTGGCCGCTGCTGCATGTCGCTGTGGGGATGTTTCTGGTCGCAGCCAGCGGCAATGCATTGAATATGTATCTCGAGCGGTACACCGACCCGCTAATGCCCCGGACTGCCCGGCGTCCCCTCCCCGATCGTCGATTGACGGCGCTCGATGTCTTGAATTTCGGCGCGATCACGTTTGGCATGGGCTGCTCGTATCTTTTGACCACGCTTAACTGGCAGACCGCCCTTTGCGCTGCGGCGACTTGGGTACTCTATGTTTTTGTCTATACCCCGCTGAAGACGCGGACGTGGTTGAATACCGAGATCGGCGCGGTGGCGGGAGCATTGCCGATTTTTTCCGGGGCTCTGGCGACCACCGAGACCCTGAATTGGCAAGCGTGGAGCTTCTTTCTCGTCCTCGTGTTTTGGCAGTTTCCCCACTTCATGGCGATCGCCTGGCTGTATCGCGAACAGTATGCGGCGGGTGGACTGCAAATGCTGACAGTGGTTGACCCCACTGGCCGCCGGGCCGGACGCAAAGCCGTGGTGACGGCAGTCGCTACCTGGCTCTGCAGTTTGCTGCCGGTCGTTGTGATTGAGCCGCGCTGGGCGGGCCTCGTCTTCGCGTTGCTGGCAACCGCCGCCGCAGCGGTTTATTTTCTTGCCGCCGTTCGCTTTCAGCGGGAAACCACCGACCAGTCAGCGCGGAAACTCCTGCGAGTTTCAGTGCTCTACTTGCCGCTGTACATGCTGCTGTTGGTGCTGTTCAGCCGCTGGTTTAACTAGCCGCTTGCAGGCGCTGATGGCTGGACATCAAGGCGGTTGACATCAAGGCGGTTGACGACGGCATTCAAGCGAGATCGATGAGGAGCGAGAATTGGGTCAGGCAGTGATTGGTCATTCCCAAGCGGCTGGCGGTGAAGCCTTGCCAGTCAGCAATGGCAAACTGGCGATGTGGCTGTTCCTGTCGACCGAGGTGATGTTTTTTGCTGCCCTGCTGGGAAGTTACCTGGTGTTGCGCTGGAGTGCACCGGGGGGCGAGTGGCCAGACCGGCATGCGGTGCATGTGCAGCCGGTCTTGGGCGTGGTGAACACTCTGATTCTGGTTGCCTCCAGCCTGGCGATGGCTCGGGCTGCGAGCCTGCTCCGCTCCGGAGCTGGGGGCACTTGCAGGCTCTGGATGCTGGTCGCTTTTTTGCTGGGGCTCTCATTCCTCGGGATCAAATCGATTGAATACAACGAAAAGTACAAGCTGGGGTTATTGCCGGCGGGTCGAGCCAGTCTGCTGCACGACCGGGCCGACGTTTACTATCTCTCCCGGCTGAAGGCGGTTCTTTCGGGAGCGCTGGGCGTGAGCGCTTCTGGAGGCAACTCGTCAACTGACCGCGGAGCGACTGAGGGAGCGACTAACGGAGTAACAACTGCCGGCGAGTTGGCTGACAGTGCTGCTCCTGCTCTCAGTGCTGCTCCTGATCTCGCTGCGGGGGCGGGGGGAGCTTCGAACGGTTCGGTGGGTTCTGACAGCGCGCGGACTGCGCTCCTGTTCGGTGGAGTGAATTGGACAGAGCAGCAATTGGGGAAGACCAGTGACGCCGCGCAGCAGCAAGAGCTACTCGACCGGCTGGCGGAGGCGGTTTATCCCCTGCACGGTTCGGAACAGCGGGCGGAAACTGCCCGGCGAGAACAGTCTGGGCTCCGGGGCCAAGTTCAGGAGTTGCAGAAAGCGCGGGCTGTGCGTTCTGCTCGCTTGAATGAACTGCAGGAACGGATTTCCCAAGCGCAAGCCAAGCTGGCGGAGGTGGGCGATGCTGATAAACCAGCGTGGACATCGGCATTAGAAAAGGCGAAAGCGGAGGCGTCTTTGGTGACGACCGAGCTGACTGCGGGCAAGGCGGAAGAGAGTGCCGTGGCCTCCCGGATCGAGTTTCTGCAGTTGTTGACCGCTCAGCCTGAAGCTGCGGGACTCGACAGAGCTTTGGACTTGAACCTGCCCAAGGTCCTGCCGCAGGGGCGGACTTGGGCAAACACTTATTTTTTGCTTACGGGCTGTCACGCACTCCATTTGATTGCGGGCCTGATTGTGATTGGCGGACTGTTGTGCACTCGCCTTGGTTCGCGGCAATTGGGCTGGGTGGAGAACACTTCGCTCTATTGGCAGTTTGTTGACGTGGTCTGGCTGGTGTTGTTTCCGCTGATTTATCTCCTGTAGTCCCTGAGACGGGCGAGGCCGGAAATGGAATCCGAGCCAGGGAGTTCATTTGCCAAGGGTGAGCGAGGGGTGATGAGACCGCAGTCGAGACCGCGAAACTGGTTGCCCATCGGGCTGTGGGCTGCGGTGTTGGTGTTTGCAGCCTACTTGTTCTGGTTTAAACCAGCCGAGTCTCTGCCGGTTGCCGAAAGCGGAGTGGTCCTGGTCGATGTTCCCTGGGAGCATCTGCCGGATTTGGGGCGGTTCAGGCTGACCGATCAGACCGGAGTGGAGGTGGATTCCGCCGATTTGTCGGGCAAGGTCACGGCCGTTTGTTTTTTCTTTGCTCGCTGCCCCTCGATTTGCCGGGACTTGAATCGTCAAGTCCAGCGGATGAGTGAACAACTTCGGGATGTCCCTCTGCAGTTTTTGAGCGTCTCCGTCGACCCGGAGAATGACACGCCGGAAGTGTTGGGGCGGTACGCAGCCGATTTTGGTGCCCAGCCCGAGCGGTGGCGGTTTTTGACGGGGCAATTGTATCGCGTCAAGGAATTGGGGCAGCAGAGTTTCCGCGTCGATGTGAATCCGGAGACACACACGGACAACATTTTTCTGATTGACCGCTGGGGCCGTTACCGGGACCGATTCAAATGGGACGATCCGACAGACATGAAACGCTTTGCAACCGTGGCCCGCGAGTTGGCAGTGGAGCAGCAGCCGCCGCTGGGTCAGGTCATTCGGACCCGCAACGCCCTTGCGGGAGTCGAGCCCAAAAATTGGGACGATGTCCCATGGGTTCGCGAGTTTTTTCTGACCGATCAGACGGGGCGGAAGGTTTACAATCGCGATTGGACCGGAGAGGTCTGGATTGGCAGCTTCTTCTTTTCAACGTGCCCCGGGATTTGCCCGCGGCAGAATGCGTATCTGGCTGGATTGCAGGAACGTTTGGGGCAGCGAGCGGTCAAGTTGGTGAGCATCACCACCGACCCGAAGACGGACACGACAGCGGTCCTGGCGGAGACCGCAGCCCGAATGCGGGCCCAGGCCGAGCGTTGGCTATTCTGTCGGGGTGATGAGCAATTGACCCGGCGGATAGCGGCAGAGTTTTTCCGGGCTGAAGCGGGGACAGAGCATCACACCAGCCGGTTGTTCGTCGTAGACCGTTGGGGCCAGGTGCGTGGCAGCTTTGATTGGCAACAACCTGAGCAGGAAGTGCAGATGTTGCAGTTGATTGACCAGTGCCTGGGCGAGCAGGCTCCGGTCCGGGATTTCAAGTTGATTCGTCCTTGATCGGCGGTGATCGGGCGGCGTTGGTTGAGCAGAAGGCAAATGGGCAGGGGGAACAGGCAATGATTTGGGACTCGGTTTTGGCCACGAACTCGGTGCTGCCGCATGTCAATGCCAGCCTGAATTTGATTGCCTGTTTGCTGCTCTGTGCAGGGTTGTGGCTGATCAAGCGAGGCCGGGAGCGGGCGCACAAAATCGCAATGCTCTCCTGTTTCGGAGTGTCGGTCGCTTTCCTTGCCTGTTATCTTGCCTATCACCTGCAGGAAACCAGCAAGCCTTTTCCCCGGGATGAATATCCGCAGGCGGCTTGGGCGTATTACATCGTCCTGTTTACCCACATCCCGCTGGCGGCATTGGTCCCAATCCTGGCTTTGGTGACTATCACGTTGGGATTGCGAGACCGCCGGGCAGCTCACCGGAAATGGGCTAAAATTACTTTTCCGATTTGGTTGTACACCTCGGTGACGGGTGTGTTGATTTATTTGATGCTGTACGTTTGGTTTGTTCCCAAGGTGCCGTAGTGTAAGCTGGTGGTTAAACTCCCGCCGGGAACTGGATTCAAAGCTCACTGGAACGCCATGATGAAACGCTGGTCAGGACAAAACAGGACGGCAAGCCCTGTGTCGAGCCTCCTCGGCAATCGCCGGGTGGTTGGGATGCTTCTGCTGCTCATGGTCCTGGCCCTCGCGGGCCCGGGGGAATTGGCGGCCTGTCCCAATTGCAAGAACGCTTTCCGGGCCGGGGTGGACCGAGCCTATGCGGCCAGCATCCTGTTCATGCTCGGGATGCCCTTCGCCTTGCTGGGAGCCTGGGGGCTGGCGATTTTGCGAATGCTCCGCCGGAGAGGCTAGGGGTCGGAAAACCGAGGCGCCAAGTTGATCGCCGGCGAGGCTGAGCGCTCGTTGGGCCGATCCGCGGCCTCGCCAGGCAACCTGAATTCAGCGCTCCTTCATACAGCGCTCCCTCATACAGCGCTCCCTCATACAGCGCTCCCTCATATAGCGCTCCCTCATACAGCTCTGTGATCGCTTTGGCGTTTTGCGATCACTCCGGCATTTTGCCTGCGGCGAGTTCGTCTTCGTAATCGTCCATCAACGGCCAGTCGATGGCGCAGGTCCCGAAATCGGCCATGTGGAGATAGCGATTCAGTCGTTCAATCGCCTGATCGAGCAAGGCGTTATCTTTGCGGAAGATCGGGCCGTGACTGGGAAGCAGCCATTGGATGTCGCTGTTGCGAATCCGCGTCAGCGATCGGATGAACGAGGGGAGGTCGCTGCCGTGGTGGGCATCGATTGCCCCGACACAGCCATCTCGATAGATATTATCGCCACTGAGCAGGATATCGCCGAGCCGAAAGGCGAGTTGGCTGTCGGTGTGTCCCGGGGTGAGCCAGACTTCGAGTTGTTGTTTGCCAACTTGCAGGAGGTCACCGTCATTAATCAGGTGCTCGACCTCGACGGGAGGCATCGGCATGTCGATTTTCTGCGGCTCGATCAAGGCAAACGTCTTGAGGCGGTCACCTGATTTCAGCGGGCTGGCCGCGAGTGGATGGGCGGTGACCGTCGTCTTGAGAAGTTGTTTGGCCTTGGCAAGCCCTTGAATGTGGTCGACATCGGCATGTGTGGCGACAATCGTTTTGCACTGGGCGAAGGGGAAATCGAGCATCCGAATGGTCTGCACGATTTCGTCAACGACTTCTTCGTAGCCAATGTCGATCAGAATCCACTCATTCTGGTCAAAGACCAGATAGACGTTGCAACCGAGGACGCGGCCCAGTTGATGATTGATTTCGATGATGTGGGGGAAAATCGGTTTGCGTTTGAGCATGGCCGGCCGGGCGCAGTGGGTCAGGCGGAGGGAACGCCGGGGTTCCCCATTCATCGGGAAGGATCTCATTTCGCGGACGGTGCGTCAACCCAGCAGTCAGCCTCGCTGCCGGGAAAGGCTGGGAACTCAGGTTCTTTCCACAGACCTGTTGGCGGCCGGAGAGCGGGTGGTTTGAGGAGGCCAGCTCGTTTGGCGATTGTGGCTTGAGCAGTTTTTCGGCCTCCGCTCAGTGAGCGAACGGGGGGGAAGCGGAGCGCCCGCCGGCAAACTCCGGCCTGAGTCGATGCATTCGGTTTGGGCCGGGGAGGTTTCGAAGCGGGCGGGACAGAAATTCGCGGCGCGGGGGTGTTGGGGTTTGAACGGTTGTGGCGGTTGTTAACTGGACAGGCGGTGGGAACTGGCGGATTCGAAGCCGAGGGGGCTGAACTGTGCTGAATTGGCCCAAAACGCCGCGTATTTTTAAGTGCCGAGCGGTGAGCGGGGATTTGAGAGGTCTCTTTTGTTGTCCGGCTGGTTAAAATTTGAATAAAATTCCGTAAGGTTTCCCCGTCAGGTTTCCCTGTCTAACCATCAATGGAGTTGGCATGTCGACTGGAACGAACAACTGGAGTGGACGACGTCAACCCCGATGGGTTTTGGGGCTGGTCGCGCTGGTGGCCATCGCCCGCTCTTTTGGCGGGGTGGATTCGCAACCCGTTTTCGCCCAGTCGGTCCCCGCCGGGCAGGAGCAGGTCAATTCCGGAGCTTCCGCGGATGATTCAGCCTTTCTTTTTTCGGGCCGGGCTCCCGCCGATGTCGAGCAGCTGAAGGTTTTGGAGCAGCGGTCCGGCGAGTTGATGACCGAACTGCTGCCGGCGATCGTCAACGTTCAGGTTGGCGCCGCTCAGGGAAGTGGCGTGGTCGTGTCGCGGGATGGCTATGTGTTGACTGCGGCTCACGTGATTGGTCGGCAAAACCTGAATGCCAAGATCAAGTTTCCCGACGGGCGCGAGGTCAACGCCAAGACGCTGGGAATGAATCGCGGAGTCGATTCGGGAATGCTCAAGATTACGGACCCGGGGAATTACCCTTACGTTGAGGTCGGTGAGTCGGGCGACTTGAAGAACGGCCAGTGGCTGTTGGCAATCGGGCATCCCGGCGGATGGGATGAAAAACGGGGCTTGGTCCTGCGCGTCGGTCGTTTGCTGTACAAGAATCCAACCGTTTTGCGAACGGACTGCGTACTGGTAGGTGGAGATTCCGGTGGCCCGCTGTTTGACTTTGAAGGTCGCGTGGTGGGGATTCACAGCCGGATCGGTAACGCCCTTTGGGATAACTTCCATGTCCCTGTCGATAGCTTCTCAGAGGAGTGGGACCAGTTGGTCGCCGGCAAAATCGTGGGGGCGTCTACCAAGGCTTACATTGGGCTCTCGCTCAGTGGCGATACCAATCAGGTTTCCGAAGTCGCTCCCGGCAGTCCTGCGGACCAGGCAGGCGTGAAAAAAGACGATCGGATTATCAAGATGGATGGCAAACCTGTGAAAGACAAAGCCTCAATGGGTGAAATATTCCGCGAACTGAAAATTGGGCAAAAGGTCGAACTGGTGGTGCAGCGGGGAGAGCTGGAAATCACCATGCAACTCGAAGTTGGCGAAAATTAAACTGCTCCCGGTCAGGACCTGTTTGCGGTCGAAATGCTCTGAAGTTGAAGGGACGAGTCTGATGAAACGCGTGCAACACCTGAAATGGTTGGCCCTCTGCTGCTGTGGCGCCTGGATCAGTAGCGGGGCGGTCCTCGCCCAGGACGATCAAGCCGAGAAGTCGAGCCCGCTGAAGGTCACCTTTGACGAGATTGCTAAAAAGCTGGGGCGATTCAAGGACAGCTCGCGGCACGCACCAGAGTTTGAGAAAGTCTTCGTCCCGCTCAGCACATCGGTCGCTCCCTCGACCGTTCAGCTTTGGGCCAATGATCGGCAAATCATGCTCGGGACGATCATCGACAGCTCGGGGCTGATTTTGACGAAAGCCAGCGAGCTGAAATCGCCGCTGGAGTGCCGCCTCGAAAACGGCAGCAAGTTAAACACGCGAGTCATCGGGATCGATACCCAAACCGATTTGGCGTTGCTCAAGGTCGATGCGGAGTCACTGACCCCGGTCAAGTTACTCCCGGTTCCGCCACCGGGTGTTGGGAGCTGGCTGGCGACAGTGGGACCGGAGCCGAAGCCGATCACGGTCGGGATGGTTGGAGTCAAGGAGCGGGAGATCGCTCATGCCCGGGCCTATATCGGGATCATGCCCGTGGACATTACTGACCGGGACGGAGTCCGGATTAACCAGATCACGGCGGGCGCTCCGGCTGATTCCGCCGACTTGCGGGTCAACGATGTGATTTTGAAGATCAACGAGCAGGAGACGAAGAAGGTTTCCGACTTGAGGGCGATTCTGGCGACACACGCGCCGGGTGACCGTATCGAGTTGACTGTCCAGCGGGGCGAGTCAACGTTTACCGTGAACATTGAACTGGCCAACATGGAGAACATCGACCCCGATTTTGA
>Ga0315901_10010605_pt1 | contig 10457 bp, 7 predicted proteins | sample LakEriMetagenome_10_FD_203761 | JGI IMG/M metagenome (GOLD analysis project Ga0315901, IMG submission 203761) | Freshwater fungal communities from buoy surface, Lake Erie, Ohio, United States - Buoy 2 MA116 | ecosystem: Environmental > Aquatic > Freshwater > Lake | place: USA: Lake Erie, Ohio... | reverse complement strand
GCCGAGTCCGTGCGCCGCAACGACGCCAAGCGGGCGACAGAGCTGCGTGCCCAGTTCGCCAGCATGCCCATCGAGCGCCGCATGGCGGAGCTGGAGGCCATGGCTTCCGGCAACGACGCGCAGGCCCGTGTGGCGAAGGCGCTGCTGTCTGAGGTCCGCACCGAGAACCAGGGTGCGCAGATAAACCGACTGCTGGGCCAGAAGGGTGCCGCACCCAAGGCTGGCGTCGGCAGCGGCGGCCCCAAGGCCAAGCCATCGGTGGCCATCCCTGAGGCGGGCGAGGTGGCATTCGGCCCGCTCGACACGAACCTGCAGCCGCTCGACGACCAAGGCCGGGCCAAGGCTGAAGGTGAAGCTGCCGCGTGGCGCGACCCATCTATCCGCGAGAAGCGCATCACCTTCGACGCATCGGAGGCTGCGAGCGCTGAGCGTGCGCAACAGTTCGCCAGGGACAACCCGGTCAGCGCCAGCCTGCTGAGCGGCCTGTCCAACATCAGCCGTGGCGCCCGTGGCTTTGGCACCTACCTGATCGACCTGGCGCACAGCGCCGCGACGGGCGAGGACACCCAGACCCCGCAGAGCGAGGGCCAGCGCCGCCTGCAGCTCATGGCCCAAGAGCTGGAGCCAGAGGTCGGCCGCCAGTCGATGGACGACGCCTGGAAGAAGGGCGAGTTCGGCGCATGGCTGGGCACGAAGCTGCTGGTCAACACCCCGCAGATCGCGCTTTCCCTGGGGACTGCCCTGGTCCCTGGCGCGCAGGGCGTTGGCCTGGCCACCATGGGCGCCACCGCCACGGGCTCCAAGTACCTGGACACCGGCAACAAGCTGGCTGCGCCCCTGTCTGGCCTGGTGGAGGTCGTCTCCGAGAAGCTGCCGCTTGGCGTGACGCAGCGCGCATACAAGGCCCTGGGCTCTCTGCAGCCCGTGGTCCGTGGCCAGGTTCTTCGGGCGGTGGCAAACAACGCGCCGATCATCCTGGCCAAGACCGGCAGCGTGGGCCTGGTCAACGCCATCGAGGAGACGGCGGCCCAGCTCGGCAACAACGCCATCGACATCAACATCCTTGGCGAGCGCAAGAGCTACACCGATGGAGTGGGCGAAGCCGCCGTCATCGGCGCCGCCATGGGCAAGGGCATGGTCGCCCCGGGTGCAATCAAGGCCCTGACGCCAGTCTCCCGCGAGCGAGCCATCGCCAACGAGATCGACGCGAACCTTGGCAATTCCCAGTGGGCCGTCTCGGCTGACGCCGTGGCGCGCGAGAGCCTGCGTGGCCAGGCCGCGGATCCGACCCTCATCCCGTCGAACCCCCTGATGCCGGCGCAGCGCCCGACCCCCAAGGTCGAGGAGCAGCCCGACACCCCGCTGACGCCGGAGGCTATCGCGCAGATGGGCGCCGAGCGCGCTGCCGCGCAGCCTGTGGTGCCGGTCGATCAGGCTGAGCAAGCCAATGTCGCAGTCCCCCAGGTCCCGGTGCAGCCGGTTGCCACCACTGAGCCAGTCCAGCCCAATGTGGCCCCTGGCCTCAATGTTGGCGTTGCTGCTGTCACCCAGGGCAACCTGGCCCAGCGCGCAGCCACCGAGGTCGAGCAGGCCAAGGAGACGGTGCCGCCTCAATTCGAGGGCGCCACCCCCGAAAAGCTGCAGCTCACAAACTTCAAGAGCCCCGACGAGGCCATCATCTATGCCGCCAACAACCGGCTGCAGGGCACCAAGCCAGTGCAGATCGAGCCGGGTCGCTGGGGTCTGACTGGCGGCACGCTGTCCATCTCCCAGGAGAAGGCTGCCACTGTCGGAGAGATGGATGTCTACGATGAGGCGACCAAGGCTGACGATGCTGCGGCCGTGGTCGCCTACAACCAAGGCGTCGACTACCGCAACTCGAAAGACCAGAAGCGCGGAGAGAAGAAGGCCACGTTCGACGCCGATCCATCTCCTGTGTTTCGCGCTCTGCGCGGCCTGTCGAGGCAGGTCTTTGGGCTGCAGATGGTCAGCGTCGAGGGCATCAAGGGGGCGGATGGTGTGCAGTTCGTGCGCAACGGCAAGCCCGTTGTGCTTGTGCGCAAGGGCGCAAGCTCTGCTGAGCTAACTGTTGCCGTGGCGGGCCATGAGGCAACGCACGGCCTGTACCGAGAGCGGCCCGATCTGGCGCTGAAGTACCAGACCAAGCTAGAGAGCCTTCTGCGCGATGGCGTTGTGGAGAGCCGACGCCTGTACGAGGGCACAAAGAACAAAGACGGCAGCATCACGCCAGCCAGCCGCGAGTACGCGCTGGAGGAAGTCGCCGCCGATGTCTCCGGCTCGATGTGGCTGCGCGAGGACTTCTGGCGCAAGGTCGCAGAGCTCGATACCGACCTGTTCCGTGGCTTGCGCTACCGCTTCATGGCGAACATGGCCAAGATGCTGAACGCGCTGGGAGCGAACAAAAAGTTCGCAAACAGCAGTATGTCTGGCGAAAAAGATCGTTTTCACCTCGATCGACTTGTCAAAGACATTGAGGCAGCAAGGGACATCACCGCTCAGCTCTGGGCGGAAAATGCCATGGGCAAGAAGCTCACGGCCGCCGAGCAGAAGATCGACGCCGAGGTGGATCAGGCGCTGGGCAAGGTGCGCTCGAGCCAGGACGGCGACTCGCCGCCTTACGGCCGCGCGCCCAACACGCTGATGGGCTACCCCAAGTCCAAGCCGCCCAAGGCATTCGGCCAGTCGAAGTTCCGTCACGTCGAGTATGTGCGCGTGACCTTCGACAACGGCGACACGATGGCCGAGGCGATGGACGGCCTCAACAAGCCCCACGCCCTCGAGCGTGCGCGTCGCAACTGGACGGACGCCAAGGTCGAGTCGATCACGGCGGAGGAGGCGGAGAGCCTGGACCCAGGCATCGTCGAGACGGTTGAGCGCATGCGCTTCAAGGCGGAGCCGCGACTGAGCCGGGATGAGCTGGCACAAACGACCACCTCGCAGGTAAACTCGGACACCGAAGGAAAGTCCAATGAAAACGCCGAAAGCACCGGGCTCCGAGCTGGAGCGCTTTATCAACCTGCCGCTGGACGAGCGACTGAAGGCGGTGCGCGAGATGCCAGCCGAGTCGCGGGCGATGACCCGCGCGGACGAACTGCAGGAGGGTCGGCTGCGGGTCAGCAGGATGGTGCGCGACCCCAGCAAGCGCGCAGCGATGTTGGAGCAGATCGACAAGGAGCTGGCAGCGCTCAAGCGCTGAAGCCGCTGCCTGGTGCGCCAAGCGTACCGGGATTCAATGGCCCTGATCCGCGCCTTGTCGCGGTGGCTGAAAGCTACGCCAAGGCCAATGGCATCACCCTTCGCCGACAGTCGTCCTATGTCGAGGTCGACGAGGCCCGAGCGCGTCGCCTGGCCCAGGCCTACGCGGACATGCCGCATGCGCCCAACGATCCCAAGGTCCGCGAGGCGTACCAGAACCTGATCCGCCAAACCGAGGCTCAGTACCAGGCCCTGGTGGAGGCTGGCTACCGCTTCTGGTTCATCGACATCGACACTGCGGCCGGACAGGAGTACGCCAAGAGCCCCTGGAACGCGATGCGCGACATCCGCGCCAACAGGTCCATGGGTGTGTTCCCAACGGCCGAGGGCTTTGGGCAGGGAGAGATCAGCGATAACCCGCTGGAAAGCACGGTCACGAAGCATCGCTGGCCGCTTGGACCCAAGGGTGAGCTGCAGCCGGTCACGGCCAACGACCTGTTCCGCGCTGTGCACGACGCCTTTGGCCATGGGCTTGAGGGCGCTGGCTTCCGCGCTCGTGGCGAGGAGAACGCCTGGCAAGCCCACGCTCGACTATTCACCGGATCTGCCCTTGGGGCACTGACCAGCGAGACGCGCGGCCAGAACAGCTACCTGAACTACGGCCCCAGCGGCGACGCCAATCGCAACGCCAGCACCGAGGACACCAAGTTCGCGCCGCAGAAGACCGGCCTGATGCCAGAGTGGACTTGGAGCGAGGGCCTGGCCAGTGACGAGGGCGGTAAGTCATACGGCACCGCCACCAAGGGCGCTGCCGCCCCTGTTGAGGCCTACCACTTCAGCAAGCAGCAGCGCACGACCGTCTCGTCCTGGGCTTACGGCACCGGACTAAAGGGCGCCGAGGCGCAGCGATTGGCTGGCGCCGACAAGCGCTTGCGTCAGCGGATCAGCTTCTACGTCGATCAGGGGACCGGCATCAAGCCTGAGTCTGGCGTTGGGGGCCACGCGCACCGCGTCACGCTCAACAACCTATACGACGATGCCTCTGGCGTGATCGGCGGGTCGGGCAACGACTTTGAGCTGGCCGTTCTCAAGGCTGGCTACGACGGCTACTTGGTTCGATTGCCAGGCAGCCAGTCGGCGCAGGCCGTTCTTCTGGGCCGCCATGACGTGCCTGTTGACCACCTTGGCACTGCCCCGGTTGCCGGATCGACGCCGCTTCCAAGCGTGGCCAAGCCGGTTTCGCGAAAGTCTGGCGGGGATCTGGTGGCAGAGAAGGCTCCGGATGCTGCGGCCATTCGCGCTAGGTCGGCCATCATGTCCTCTGCGCCGAGTTTCCGCATCGAGTTCGGGCGGGCTCGCATCAAGGCCCAGGAGCGGGACGCCGCGAACCGCGCCCTTGAGGAGGCTGGATCTGAGCTGCGCTTCTCCCGCGACAAAAAGTGGGACGACGCTGAGTGGGGCATCGAGCCCGACGACGGCGCCTTCGCTCGCATGGGCGACATGGAGAAGATCGAGCTTGGAGACGGCGACCTGGACATGGTCAGCCTGGAGGACAAGCTGGCGCTGCAGGATGAGCTGGACGCCCAGATGGGCCAGGCCCCTCGTGAGCGCCCTGGCGTCACGCCCATGGAGGGCAAGCCCGCCGAGATCAAGGCCGCCGGCCTGATGATGGAGGAGGCAATGCCGTCGCTGGACTACCAGCAGGATGGCAGCGGCTACTGGGCGCGCGCCGTGGTGGACGGCCAGAACTACACGTTCAAGCTCACCCCATGGGGCGTCGATGACGACGCATGGAGCGCTATCCCGGACCAGCCGCGTGGCGAGTACGGCGAAGCCCTGCGCCTCAACAACGTGAGCGAGCAGCTGGCTCGGGCCTACAACCAGCGCGCGGCAGCGTCGATCGCCCTGTTCACTGAAGGCTATGACATCCTCGGCGCAGTGGATCGCAAGCAGCGCGGCCGCATCGACAAGCTGTGGGCAGATCTGGCCCAGCGCCCTGAGGCCTTCGAGTTCTCGACCGACATCCCGGACCAGCAGTACAAGCCCGGCCGCTTCACCGGCGCGTCGTTCGTGGCGCGCGCCCAGGAGATCGTCGACTCGATGCTGGCGGGGTCCAAGTTCCAGTTCGACATCGAGCCGGCCGGCAACCTGCTGAACCTGCGCCTGCGCAGCGACCCGAGCCAGGAGGCTCAGATCGAGCTGGACGACGACGGCCGCAGCCCTCGGATCTACCTGCACGCCATCCAGCTGAACAAGGGCTCCGGCGCCGGCAAGGCCTTCTACCAAGTGGCCGCCAAGATCGCCAAGGACTACGGCGCACCCGTGGTCGCAGACCCTCAAGGCCTGACCGCGGTCAACACCTACCGCCGCACGGAGCAGATGCTCTCATCGGCGCTGCGCAACCGCGACTCCAGCACGGTCCAGCCTGGCTACGGCCAGCGGATCTACGGCTGGAAGCCTGGCAAGGCCAAGGCGGTGCAGGCAGAGAACCTGATCCGCCTGGCCTTGGCCAACGCGCGCAACGCGAAGGAGGCGGTGCCGATCGCCGACCAGCTCCGCTACGACCTGGCCACGGGCAAGTTCACCATGGCCGGAGAGGATGCCGAGGCTCGGGTGGCCGAGGCCCTGAAGCGGCCGGACGTGCGCGCGATGTCGGTCAGCCGGTCGACTTTGGCCCGCGCTGCGCTGACTTTCGAGGCGATGGAGAAGGATGTCGAGATCCCCGACGAGCTGAGCGGGCCGGTCCTCTACAGCAGGGACGAGTCCTATACCCCGCTGGAGCAGTTGGCTGCCGACGACTACAAAGCCGCCGAAGGGCGCGAGGTCGTGATCAGCTCCGGCGACGCGAGCTTGCGCATTGACGCCGCCTCCGTTTTGCGCGACATCCAGAAGCGCAGGGATGCGGTCAAGCAACTGCTGGACTGCCTCGCTTGAACCTCGACAAATCTCAGCTAGAACGCCTTGGGAAACGCTCTGGTGCTGCACTTACGCAGCCCGAAGCGCCCAAGGCCGTTGTCGCGCCACCAAAGCCGGACCCTGTTCTGGCCGCCGTGTCGGAGCTGGGGCGAGCCGTGCGCGATCTCCCGGCCATGCTGCCTCCGGCTAAGGTGATCGAGGTCCCAGTCCCGGCAGCGATCAACGCCGACGAGCTTGGGCGGGCGATTGCCGCCGCCCTTGGCAAGTCATCCACCAAGCCTGTCTCATGGAGCTTCAAGGTGAAGCGCGACGTGGACGGGCTCATCGAGTCCATTGAGGCTACGCCTCGCACCTGAAGGAGCCATCATGGCCAACATCGTTTTCAACATCGCCAAAGGGCGCGTTGTCGAGCTTTACAACCGGGTCAAGTCCAACGACCCAGCCAACAGCGCGCTGATCCTGGTCCCCATCGAAACCTCTGGCTTGGAGTCGGACGCCACGCTGATCGACGTGGACACGCTCGCCGCTTTGCTGGCTGGCACGACCAACGAGCAAACGACGATGGGCCGCAAGACCCTGACCGATGTGGACTTGGCTGCGCTGCCCGCGCCTGACGACGCAAGCGACCGCTACGAGGTGAGCCTGCCGACGACGACTTGGACGGCCGCCACCGGCAACGCCATCAGCAAGATAGCGGTGTGCTACGACTCGGACACTACTGGCGGCACGGATGCCAACATCATCCCGCTGACGATGTTTGATTTCGTGCAGACCCCGAGCGGCGGCGACATCCAGATGACGACCGGCGTGTTTTTCCGCGCGACCTGAACATGATCGTCACCAGCACGCACACCGAAGGCCCGACGCAGCCCGATGGACGGCGCTGGGTCAAAGAGCGCCACACCGACGACCGGGGCGAGGTCTACGAATTTGAGTGGCTTGGCGAACAAGCGGCTGACCTTGTGTTGGCCGCCCGAGCCGACACCCTTTCTCGCCAACTGTCCGACCAGCGCGCAACCGAGGCATTGGTAGCTGGGACTCGCCTGCCCCTGACCAAGCTCCAATTCCGCGAGCTGTTCACAGCCGCTGAACGCGCTGGCATCGACGCCTTCCGCGCCAGCTTCGAGCAGATTGCCGCCCTGACCGCCGAGCAGAAGGCGAGCATCCGCACCGGCTTCGCTGACTTCGACACGGCGCGGAACATCGTTCGCCCCTTCCTGCCGCCCGTGCTGGCGATGCTGGGGCTGTTCGTGTCGCTGGGCTTGCTGACCGACGCACGCCGACAGGCCATCATTGAGGCGGGCAATGCCTGATTTCTACGTCAAGTCGGGGCAGGCCACCGAGCGAGCCAACAGCACCGCCTACGCGCTGGGCGCCAAGATGGTGCCATTGCGCTCTGACGCCAGCACGAACCACGCCATCGCAAAACGCTGGGTGTGGGAATGCACCGTCGCGGGCACCAGCGGCGCAGCCGTTCCAACGTGGCCCGCATCTGTCACCCAGGACACGACGACCGTCACCGATGGCACGGTGACATGGCGAGCCCGCAAGCCGGGATTCAGTAGCGGCACGACTGCCAACTGGACGTTCGCGCACCCGTATCTCGACATGATGCTGTCGGGAACGGCGGCGGGGGATCGCATCTTTGTCTCAAGCAACCACGCGGAGACTTCGGCGGCGGGCCTCACCTTCATCCTCCCCGGCACCAATGTCAGCCCGACCTATGTGCTGAGTGTCAACGACAGCGCGGCCCCGCCTACTGCGCTGGCGACGGGCGCCTCCATCACAGTCACAGGCACCAATAACGCCAGCGCCCGAGGTGTCGGGTACGTCTACGGTGTCAATTTCAACATTGGCACCGGCACCAACGACGCCAACTTGACTGTGAGCGATACCGATGGCAGCTACTTGTATCTGGACAACTGCCGACTTCGGATAGTCGCATCGGGCGTAAACAGCCGGATCAACTTTGGTGTCAACACTGCCGCCAATGAAACCGCCAGCTACCTGAGAAACACCACGTTCAGGTTCGCCAACGCTTCCCAACGCTGTTCGCATAACCAGCACCGCATGGTCATGGAGGGCGGCGGCATCGAGGCGGGTGGAACAGCCGTCACGCTGTTGACGAGCGCCCTGAGTGGAATTGACTTGCTGTTTACCGGGTGCGACCTGTCCGGCCTAGCAACTGCCGCCAACATTTCAGCTTCTGGCAATGCGGCGATTGGCAAGGTGACGCTCCGCAACTGCCGGATGCCAGTCTCATGGTCAGGGCAGCTTGCGGCTGGCGACCCCACGCATCAGATGCTCGACCTGTCGATGACCAGCACCGACAGCAACGGCGGCGCAACCCGCTTCCAGAGCCGGAACTACTCGGGCTCCGTGTTCAGCGAGGGCACCGTGAAGCGCACGGGCGGCGCAGCGACCGGCTGGCGCATGGTGACGACCGCAAACGCCGAGTTCCCGCTGCTGGCCCTCTCATCGCCGGAAATCTACTTCTACAACAGCACGGTCGGCTCGCCCCGCACCGTGACTGTGGAAGTGCTGACGGACAACGTGACGCTGACCGATCAGCAGGCATGGCTTGATGTGATGTCAATGAACACGGCCAGCCAAGTGCTGGGCACTTGGACGAGCGATGCGTCGTTGTTGCTGACTACGGCCACAAACCAGCCCACCAGCACCGACCCATGGACGACGACCGGCATCACCACGCCGGTTCGCCAAAAGCTCTCGGTCACGTTCACGCCCCAGGTGGCGGGCGATTTCATCGCCGTGGTGCGACTGGCTCGTGCGAGCACGACGATGTACGTTGACCCTGCTGTTGTGGTGACGTAATGACTGCGCGCCTGACGCCAGGGGGCGGCTACGTCGCCAACACCAGCGACGGGCGGCTCCTGCCAAATGGTGGCTTTCAGCCCGCCATCCCGGTAGGAGGTGGGGGCGGGTCGGTTGGCCTTGCATCGGAGGCTGATTCTTCCCTGGCCCTTGCTGGCCGACAGATCAAGCAGGCTGGTCTTTCGTCCGAGACTGATGTCGCACTGGCCTTGGCTGGGGTTGCTCGTCGCGCTGCTGGCCTTTCGACGGAGGTCGACACCGCGCTTGCCCTCGGGACCGGTGCCGCCAATGCCGTTGGCCTGGCCACTGAAGCGGATGCGGCCCTTGCTCTTGGAGGGGTGCAGAGGAAGTCCGTTGGCCTGGCATCTGAGGTCGACACCGCCTTGGCGCTTTCGTTTGGCGCCAACACCCAGGTGGGCCTGGCGATCGAAGCCGATTCGGCCCAGGCCTTGCAAGGTCGATCCATCAGGCCGGTCGGCCTGGCTGCGGAGACTGACTCATCGTTGGCGTTGGCGCGCGTTTCCATTCGCGCCACGGGCTTGTCCGTTGAGTCGGATGCCGCCCTGTCGCTGGGCAGCAGAAACTCCCTGCCCGTTGGATTGGCGCAAGAGTCCGGCCAGGCGCTTGCTCTGCAGCCCGTCACCATCCGGGTGGCCGGACTGGCCATCGAGTCGAGCATTGCGGTTTCTCTTGGCTCCGTTGGGGTTCGCCCTGTCGGCCGGTCCAACGAAGTCAGCACGGCATTCGCCTTGGCCCCCGTTGGCGCGGGCGCCACGCCAGAGGAGCTTTGGGCGCATGTCCTGTCCAACGGACTGACTGCTGGGGAAACCCTGGCCCAGACCCACGCCATGCTGATGGATCTGCACCGCATCCACGGCTTGCGCCTTGGCGATGACCTGACCGTGACCCAGACCCTGCGCTCTGCTGGGCCGATCATCCAGGCGTTGGCCGAGGCGGCTGGCACCGTGACCGTGACGAGGCAGTGATGGCAACGCCAACCGAGTTTTGGGCGCACACGATTTCCGGCATGACGCAGCCAGCGGGTGATGCGCTCGCGGATCTGCACGCGCAAGTGACTGAGCTTCACTTGATCCATGGCCTCAAGCTGGGGAGCCCGCTGACCGTGACGCCAACGTCACGCGAGGCTGGGGCGGTTTCCCAGACGATCGTCACGGCTGGCGAAACCGTGACCGTGACTCGTGATTGATCCGCGCCTTGTAGCCCTCCAGGGCCTAGAGGTCCCACTCAGCCCGATCGCTTTGGCGGTTCAGGGCTTGATCGCCGAGATCGAGGCGGGCCTGTGGCCACCCAAGCCTGCTGATGGCGGAGGCGGCTCATCCCGTCGAGCGGCCAAGCGTGCCGCCAGAGTGTCGCGTCGGAGGCTGCTGGATGACGACGATGCCGTCATCATGGCCATCGTCAGCGCAGTGACCACGGGCGCCCTGGCCTGATACCTGGCGTGCAACGCGCCTCCCGCCTGGGTAGGGTGG
>Ga0315901_10010604_pt1 | contig 10458 bp, 3 predicted proteins | sample LakEriMetagenome_10_FD_203761 | JGI IMG/M metagenome (GOLD analysis project Ga0315901, IMG submission 203761) | Freshwater fungal communities from buoy surface, Lake Erie, Ohio, United States - Buoy 2 MA116 | ecosystem: Environmental > Aquatic > Freshwater > Lake | place: USA: Lake Erie, Ohio... | reverse complement strand
GTGATCTTGCTCGCCCCGAAGCTGGCGTGGCCGAAGGCATCGCGAACGATGAACTCTTCCGGAATCGGCAGCCCATCGATCTGCAGCCCTTCGCTGACGACGACCATCGCGCGGCCGTGCTCCTTGAGCGACTTGTTGACGTTTTCGAAGATCTGGTCGATGTGGACCTTTCGCTCGGCAAGATAGATCTGCAGCGGCAGCTCGCGGTTCGGGTCCCCCAGGCGAGCGGCAGCGGGGATGTAGCCGATCGCGCGGCCCATCGCCTGCATCACCAGCACGGGGTCGGCCGGGCAGGAACCGTTGTTCTCTTCGTTGGCCATCTGGACATAGTGGGCCCAGTAGCGAGCGGTCGAGCCGTAGCCGGGCGTGTGGTCGACCAGCTTGAACTCGCTGTCGCCGACGTCGTTGTCGATCGTCTTCGGACCGCCGATCCCGACGACGTCCAGCCCGCGCTTCCGGGCCAGTTCGGCGACCGTATGGGCGGTGTGCATCGAGTCGTTGCCGCCGATGTAGCAGAAGTACCCGACGTCATGGGCCTTGAAGATCTCCATGATCCGGTCGAAGTCCTGGTTCTGCCAGTCCTTCAACTTGTACCGGCAAGTCCCGATCGAGCCTGCAGCTGGAGTGGTTCGCAGCAGAGCGATCTCGTCCGGGCACTGAGCGGAGAGGTCGATCAGCTCTTCCTTGAGAATCCCCTCGATCCCGTGCCAGCCGCCGTAGACGGTGCCGATCTCGGACATCTGCCGAGCGGTCTCGACGATCCCGCGGAGCGTGTTGTTGATGACGGGAGACGGGCCGCCCGACTGGGCGACGATCATGTTTCTGGCCATGGGGATGTCTGATTCTGGGACTGTGATTTGCCGCGGGGTTCCGCACAGGCGGGCATGATAACGAACACCCGAAGCTCGGCACAAACTGAATGGATTCCCAGAGTCTCCTATTCACGGCGAGTGATGTGTGAGAGCTGCTTCCATGATCCGGCGGGGTAGTCGGACGTCGTTCTGCGGAAGCGAGGCGAGAGAGCAACGCCTGCGGCGGCCCCAGCTGCGTCAGGCCGACCTCCCATACTCCCTCGGAAGCACCGCCGTCTCTCACGGAGGCATTCCCCGAGAGTTCTCGGTAGCAGTGCCGACCAGCGCTGGTCACGTCGCTCCGTGACAGTTCTTGAACTTCTTGCCGCTGCCGCAGGGGCAGGGATCATTACGACCGATTTTCCGTTCGGTGTTCCGGATTGGCTCGACGGCAGCCTGCGGCTGATTCGTCTGTGTCGTTGGCTCATCGACCGGCTGAGCGACTTCCTGTGCAATCGGAGCGGCGGACTCGTGAATTGCGGCCGTCTCGTGCCAGACGTTGCTGAGGAACTGCCCGTCGGCCTCGCGCTCGAGTCGGAACACAGCGGATGTGACCTCTTCACCAATGCGGTCCCACATGGCTTCGAAGGCCTTCATCCCCTGCCGTTTGTACTCGACCTTGGGGTCCTTCTGGGCATAACCAACAAGTCCCACGTTCTGCCGCAGGAAGTCCATGTGGTACAGGTGTTCTTTCCAGGCGGAATCGAGCAGCTCGAGCAGGACCTGGCGTTCGGCCTGACCCATCTCGGGTCGGTACTTCATTTCATAGGCCTTCATGGCCTGAGTCTTGATCTCCTCTTCGGGAAGCTTCTTGAGCTGCTCCAGATCGAGGGTCACATCGAACTGCTGCCGCACGTACTCCCGCAGCAGCGTCAGTCCGCCCACATCCTTGAGCGGACCGGGCTTCCCCTTGATGCGCGGGAACGCCCGCTCCAGGAAGCCGTTCACCTTGGAGGAGACTTCTTCCTTGGGCAACCAGGCCCGGCTCGCGTTGAGAATCTCACCGGCCAGGGCTTCGATCGAGAGCGAAGCCGTCGCCACCGGGTCGATGTTGCAGCGGAAGCGATTGTTGGCCCAGCGAATCAGGCCATCCCGGTCTCCCGGCACCTCGGCGGTTCCCTGGAACCGCATCAAGCTGATGATCACGGGGAACCGGGCATCCTGCTCATCGTAGCGCTCTCGAACTTTCTCCATGATGAAGTTGATCGATTTTTCGGGCTCGTCATAGACCCCGAAGCTCGACGGCGGAATCACCAGTCCGTACTGCTTGTGCAGCCACCCCGAGAGCTGATTACGGCCGAAGTCTTCGTGCAAGAAGAGATCGAGTGGGGCAAAATCGGTCTTGCCGATATGCTCAACAGCTCGATCGAACAGGTTCCGTTGCAGCCCATCCAGGTCGAACCCTTCTTCCGGCTTCGCGAGGCTGCGCAGTTCGCGCGGATTCAAATTCTGGCCATAGAGCCGGTTCATCCAGCTGGCCATGGCTCCCCAGTTCCATTCGCTCTCCGGCTGTTGTTTAGGCAGGTTCTCTTCGATCTGTTCGTAGAGCAGCCGGTCGGCCTGACGCTCAGCTTCGCTCGTCAGGTAGTTGACCGCCATGTCCTTGTCCATTCCGCGGACATCGGACTCGACCAAGGTCAGTCCCAGTTCCTGCGAGGCCCACGCCGCTACTGTCTCATACGGATACTTCTTCGACAGGAAAGTCTCGACCGACTTGGTCACCTGCCGCTGCATCATCTGCTGATAGTTCTCACGACAGCTGGCCCCTTCCAGGATGCGCTGCCGGAACGAGTAGACGCTCTTCCGCTGGAAGTCCATGACTTCGTCGTACTCGAGCAGATTCTTGCGGCTTTCGAAATGCCGTTCTTCAACCTTCTTCTGAGCCTTCTCGATCTGCTTGGTGACCATCGAGTGCTCGATGGCTTCGCCTTCCTGCATCCCGAGCCAGGCCAGCACGTTGCGAACCCAGTCGCCCGCGAAGATGCGCATCAGGTCATCTTCAAGCGACAGATAGAACCGACTGGAACCCGGATCACCCTGGCGACCGGAACGGCCACGCAGCTGGAGGTCGATGCGGCGCGAGTCGTGCCGCTCGGTCCCGATCACATGCAGGCCACCGACCTCGGCGACCTTCCGGCCTTCGGCCTTCATGCCGAGCTGTTCGGCGATCTCATCGCTGGCGGCGTCCCACTCGACCTTGGGAACTTCCAGACGCGATGCATAGCGTTGCTTGAGCTTCTCCCACGCCAGATATTCCGGGTTACCACCCAGAATGATGTCGGTCCCGCGACCGGCCATGTTGGTCGCGATCGTGACAGCTCCGGAGCGACCAGCCTGAGCGATGATCTCAGCTTCGCGTTCGTGATGACGAGCGTTGAGCACCTGATGCTTGATCCCCTGGCGACCGAGCATTGCCGAGAGCAGTTCGCTCTTCTCGATCGACTTGGTTCCGACGAGGATCGGGCGACCCAACTGGTTGACTTCCTGGATCTCCTTGACGACCGCGTTCCACTTTTCGCGCTCGGTCCGGTAGATCACGTCGGGGCTGTTGATACGTTGGCTCGGCCGGTTGGAGGGAATTGCGACGACTTCGAGACCGTAGATCTTCAGGAACTCGGTTGACTCGGTCATGGCGGTCCCGGTCATCCCGCCCAGCTTCTTGTAGAGCTTGAAATAGTTCTGCAGTGTGACCGTCGCGAGGGTCTGCGAGACCTCCTTGATGCGCACTCCTTCTTTGGCTTCGCAGGCCTGATGCAGCCCGTCACTCCACTGGCGACCGGGCATCTTACGGCCGGTGTTCTCGTCGACGATGACGATCTCGCCGTTCTCCACGACGTAGTTCACGTCCCGCTTGTAGAGGTGATGGGCCTTCAGCGCCTGGTCGATCAGGTGCGGCCACTCCATGTTGCCGGTGGTGTAGAAGCTCTCGACGCCCGCCAGCTGTTCTGCGCGGCGAATCCCCGCTTCGGTCAGATGGCAGGAGTGTTCCTTCTCTTTGACTTCGAAATCCTCGTCCCGCTTGAGCTGGCGCGCGACCTTGTCAGCTTTGGCGTACTTGGTGACATCGTCGTGCGCGGGACCCGAGATGATCAGCGGGGTGCGGGCCTCGTCGATCAGGATGTTGTCGATTTCGTCGACGATCGCGAAATCGAGTCGCCCTTGTACCTGCATATCAAGCCGCGGCTTCATGTTGTCGCGGAGATAGTCAAAGCCGAATTCGTTGCTCGTTCCGTAGGTGATATCGCACGCGTAATGCGGCTGACGATCCCAGGGCTGCATCGCGGACTGAATGGCTCCGACCTTCAGGCCCAGCCCGATATGCGTCGGGCCGACCCACTCCATGTCGCGCTTGGCGAGATAATCATTGACCGTGATCACGTGGACCTTGCCCGACAGCGCATTGAGAAACGCTGGCAGAGTACAGACCAGGGTCTTCCCTTCCCCGGTCACCATTTCGGCGATCTTGCCTTGATGCAGTGTATAGCCACCGACCATCTGCACGTCGTAGTGCCGCATCTTCAGGTAACGCTTGCTCGACTCCCGCACCGCAGCGAATGCCTCGGGCAGAATGTCATCCAGCGTCTTTCCGTCAGCCAGCTTGGCCCGCAGCTTCGACGCCGTCTGCTTCAGCTCCCCTTCAGTCAGCTTCTCGTAGTCGGGTTCGAGCTGATTGATCCGGTCCAGGATTGAGCCGGGGATAATCTGGCTGCGACCGTCCCGGTGGCGGATGAAGCCCACGCGGCGCACAGCTCGATCGTTCGACGACCCAAAGACGCCGCGAATCCCCCGCTCGGCGAGCGCAGTCATTCCGTGAAAAAACTCGCCGACCTTGTCGAACACGTCCATGGTGTCTCTCGTTTCGTCCGCTCGGTCGCTCCGGCGACATCTGCCGGTCTTCTCGACCCAATCCGCCTGGTTTTCCGCGGCTGCTTGACTGACGCAATCGCCGTTCCGGGGTTGGTTCCCGGCTCAAGCGACATCCCGCCTTCGTGCCGGAAATCCCTGTCGGGCAGGAGTTTATTGCTCGCAGGAAACAGGGTCAATATGGCACAGGCTGACGCCCCCCAGCGGTTGCATGCCGAACTGGCAGGGACATTGAATAGACCAAATCTCAGCGCGACTTCGGAATACTGTTGATCCGGGTAACCTGGAATCCGTTCCGCAAGACGAACCGCGATCGATCGGCCCGTCCCCAATCCCGCCGATCCTCTCACAGGCTGTCGCCAGTCTCTCATGCAACACAGCGAATTAATCCGCTCCGAGGTCGATCACCCAGTTGAGTCACGCCGCCACGATTTGGACGCTCTCCGGGCGCTTGCCATGCTCTTGGGGATCGTTCTGCATGTATCTCTCAGCTTTTTTCCAATGTTCTGGCCGGTTCAAGATACTCAGAAGACCGACGCCTTCGGCTTGCTCTTCTTGATGATCCACGGATTTCGAATGCCGCTATTTTTCCTTCTGAGCGGCTATTTCACGATGATGATCTACCGGAAGCGGGGGCTGGCGGAACTGCTGCGGCAGCGAGGAAAGCGGATTCTGCTCCCTTGTCTGTTGGGCCTGGTGACGGTGGTTCCGCTCATGAAACTCGCCACGGGATGGGCCTTAAGCCGCTCGGTTCTTGCGGCTCCTAAGCTCAAAGAACCGCTGTTTGAGGCGATCCGGTCCAACGCCCCCCGGGCCGTCCAGGATCGAATCCGTCAGGGAGACAAACCTGATCAGCTCGATGCGCGGTTCCGAGTTTCTGCCCTCAGCTGGGCTTGCCTGACGGGAAATGCAGAGATCGTCGAGGTGCTGCTCAAAGCCAAAGCCAATGTCAATATCCCCAATGGAGACGGCAACACGCCGATCCTGGCCGCCGCGTTTGTCGGCCAGGACAAAATCGTACAGCTCCTGCTGGAACATGGGGCCGACCCGAACGGTCCGACTCCGAACGGGACTCGCGCCATCGATTCGGCGAATGCTCCGCACGAACTGACAACCGGAGTCCTGCAGCTGCTGGGTCTTCCCGCCCCGGAACTGGACCAGATGGAGGCCGGGCGGGCGCGTGTTCGTGAACTGCTGCGGCCACTTTCTCCGGAGGCGGGGAGAGTTGCTGACACTGCCCCCTCGGCAGTTCAAAGAGCGGACAGTTTCCTTAAGGCCAGCGTTGCAGCCTATACCTCATTCCTGAAGTCAGGCCGATTCCAGATCGGTTCCGGGGCGCAGTCTTTTCATCTGGTGACGACCTCGGTGTTTGATCACCTGTGGTTCCTGTGGTTCTTGTGCTGGATGGTGGCGGGCTTTGCGATCGCGGAACGATTGGGCTTCTGGTCTCCACACGGACCTTTGCGTGGGAATCGGAATCTGTGGCTCCTGCCCGCGACCATCCTGCCCCAGCTCTTCATGGGAGCCGACATGCCGGTCTTCGGTCCGGATACATCGACCGGGCTCCTTCCGATGCCGCATCTGCTGGTGTATTACGCGATCTTCTTCGCCTTTGGAGCTGCGCACTTCGATGTGCGGGAACAGCAGCAGAATCTGGGAAATCGTTACTGGCTGTTGATCGGGAGTTCGGTATTCCTGGTGCTTCCGCTGGGGCTGGCCACGATGGGCCAGCGCATCCCGTCTGCGCTGATCCAGCCGATTTATGCCTGGGCGGTCAGTTTCGGGTGCATGGGACTGTTCCGGCGCTATCTTCCCACCCCGAATTCGAAGATCCGATATCTATCGGATGCTTCCTACTGGATGTACCTGATTCATCTGCCACTGGTGATTGGGCTGCAGTCGCTGTTCCAGAGCCTGAGCTGGCCCGCGCTGCTGAAGTTCGCCCTGATCAACCTGATTGCCATGGGACTGCTGCTGGTGACTTACCAGTTGCTGGCCAGAAACACGGTGATTGGACTCCTGCTGAACGGACGCCGAGCGGGCGGACCTTCAGTTCCCTCCGCAGTGACAGCAAACTGAGCCATTGTTGCCAAAACGCCACATGGCCTCACAACGTTCCCGGCACATGGCGGTTTCCGGCAACATTTCGCAACAGATCCGACCTTTCCGTGTGAATCGCCAGTTAAGCTGGAGAAGGCCGGAAGTCTTGCTAAAGTGGAAGTTGGGTCTGGCCCGTCGGGGAGAGCTTCTCATGCGTCGATTGATCGTTGCGGGGTGTCTGGCATTCGGTTTGGCTTCGGCTGCGGATCGAGCCTGGGCTCAGGCTCCCGCTGCAACACCGGAAAAGCCCAAGTTCGATCAGATGATCGATGGCAAGACCAAGGTCACGGGGCTGTGGAACTTGTACCACAAGGACCAGACCCTCTTCGCCGAGATCCGGCCCGAGCATATCGGCCGCGACTTTATCGTGTTGCCCACGATCGCCCGCGGCATCAGCCAGCGACCGATCATCGGCGGGATGACCTGGACCACCGGCGATGACGACATGCTCTGGTCGTTCCGCAAGGTCGATGACAAGCTGATGCTGCAGCGCCGCAACGTCCGCTTCAAGGCCAAGCCCGGCAGCCCCGAGGCCAGCGCCGTTGAGAAGGCCTACTCCGACAGCGTGCTGTTCGCCCTTCCGATCATGGCGACCGGCCCCAGTGGCGGAATGCTGGTCGACCTGACCCGCGTCTTCATGAATGACAATCTCGACATCGGTCGAGCCATGGGCGGCTTCGCCTTCATGGGGGATCGCTCGACCTGGGCCTCAATCAAGGGGTTTGCCGAAAACGTCGAGATCCAGGTCGCAGCTGTCTACAGCTCCACGAACCCGTTCCAGTCGTATGACACGGTGGCCGACCCCAAGGGGGCTCAGGTCAATATCCACTACAGCATCAGCCTGCTGCCTCCGGTCGGAGCCAATGGCTACAAGCCCCGCATCGCCGATGACCGCGTCGGGTACTTCCTGACAGCTGTCAAGGACTTCTCCGAGAACGCGGACGATGAACACTTCATCCGCTACATCAACCGCTGGGACCTTCGCAAAAAGGACCCCGCAGCTAAGATTTCACCCCCTCAGAAGCCGATCAAGTTCTGGATGGAGAAGACCGTCCCGGTCTGGCTGCGGCCCACGGTCAAGGCCGGCATCCTGGAGTGGAACAAGGCGTACGACAAGCTCGGTTACGACGGAGCTGTCGAAGTCGGCCAGCAGGGCGACAACGACACGTGGGACCCGGAAGATGTGAACTACAACACCTTCCGCTGGATCACCGCCGAGGCCGGTTTCGCGATGGGACCATCCCGCGTCGATCCGCGGACCGGTCAGATTCTGGACGCCGACATCATCTTCGATGCCGGGTTCCTCGATTCGTGGAACCACCGCTGGGAGACGTTTACTGCTCAGTCGATCGCAGCTCTGGCTCCGAATGCTACGCCGTTCGACAAGACGCCCGAGGGATCGGTCCCGTTCGCTCATCGCCATGCCTCGGGACACACCTGCTCCTACTGTCAGGACCAGCAGTGGCAGATGGGTTACGCCGCCTCGGTGTTCCTCGCCATGGACAAGGCCGCAGCTGATGGCAAGCTCCCCGAAGAGTTCATCCATCAGGGGCTGAAGGAAGTCGTGATGCACGAAGTCGGCCACACGCTTGGCCTGCGTCACAATTTCAAGGCCAGTGCCTGGAAGACCCTGGCGGAGATGGCCGACCTGGAGAAGGGGAGGGCCGAAGGGACCGTCGCCAGCGTGATGGACTACAACCCGCCGAACATCGCTCCCGCCGGACAGCCGCAGGGCCTGTACTACACCCAGACCGTTGGCCCGTATGACATCTGGGCCATCGAGTACGGCTATGCCACGATCGAAGGCGACGAGAAGGCCGGACTGGCGAAGATTGCCTCCCGCTCTGCCGAGCCGGGGCTCGATTACCTGACCGATGAAGACACTCGCGGCGGGATCGACTCCGACCCGTTCTCGAACCGCTTCGACATGGGTAAGGACTCGCTGAACTACATCCGTCGCCAGGTCCAGGTGACCCAGGAGACCCTGCCCAAGGTCATCGACAAGGCTGTCAAAGATGGCCAGGGCTATCAGCGGGCCCGGCAGATGTTCACCCGTCTGCTCGGTGAGCACTGGCGGTCACTGGGCTTTGCTGCCCGGTTCCCCGGCGGAGTCCTGGTCGCCCGCGACCACAAGGGAACACCCAATGCCCGCACTCCATTCAAGCCGATCGACGCCGCCACACAGCGCGAGGCGATGACGCTGCTCAATGAAGCTGCGTTTGGTTCTCCGAAGATCGATGGCACGGTGCTGAACTCGTTGACCTCGACCCGCTGGAGCCACTGGGGAGTCGAGGAACCAGGTCGGCTCGACTACCCGATCCAGGAGACGGTCCTCAACTGGCAGACTCAGATTCTGGGCCAGCTGTTGAGTTCGACCACGCTGACCCGGCTGTCCGATGGGGAAGTCACAATCCCCGCCGACCAGGATGCTTACACGCTGGCTGAGCATATGAACCTGCTGACCCGCGGGATCTACTCGGAGCTGTTCCCCGAGAAGGCCGAGGGGGAGTTCACGAACCGCAAGCCGTTCATCAACAGCTTCCGCCGCAACCTGCAGCGGGCCACGCTGCGGTCACTGGCTACGATGGTGACCCAGCCGACCGGCGTCCCCGAAGACGCCCGGACCTTGGCCCGCATGCACCTGACCACCCTCGACCAGCAGGCAACGACGCTGCTGCAGTCCCCGGGCCTGAAGCTCGACGACTACAGCCGGGCTCACCTGCTGGCGATCCAGGACAAGATCAAGCAGACCCTGAACGCCAGCGTCCAGGTCTCGGCGGGGAATTAACTTCCCAGTAGCACGGACTTCCAGCCCGTGGTTCATGGGCGGGACGCCCATGCTACGCCCCCTGTGCCGTCGGGCTCGCCCGACGCGTTTTGAGCTTGAGCGCTGTGAGTTCACCCCTCGGGGGCGACGCTCATCAGAGAGTTGACCATCTCGTTCTTGCCATCGAGCCGGTTGTTGAGGCCCCTACTCTTCAATGACCCGAATTCGTCGGTACTCCATCTGCCCGTTGTCCCCTTCCAGGCCAATCGGGCCGGATTCCGGCAGCTTGAGGGCCTCTTCCAGCACTTCCCCGTTACACGTGCAGTGGGCCACGTTGTCTTTGACGACCACAACCATCTCGTTCCAGTCCTGGGCCTTGTAGTTCTTCAGCATCTTGTACGGCCCGGCAATCGGGTAGTCGCGACACTGCAGCTGGGGCCGGCGGATAAAGACGCCGCTGTCGGCGTTCGGAGTGGCCCGGAACTCGAGCTTCAGCGTGAAGTTCTTGCCGAACTCCTGAGTCGTCCACAGCTGTTGCACGCGGCGGCCTTCGGGGGGAGTCGTGACGACGATCCGGTCGTGCAGGGCCACATACCGTCCATCGGGGCTGGCAGTCAGCCCATCGAAGGTTGCCTGCTTTTCCTGAGTCTTCTGATCGCGAAACCCCCAGCCGGTCAGGTCCTTGCCGTTGTAGAGGCGGATCGCGCCCGGCTCATAGGCGAACGTGTCGTCTTCCGTTTCGAGGAATCCGAGCGTCGCAAAGATCGGACGCAAAGCTGCAGCCCACTTGGCGTAACCGGCCTCGTTCGGATGCAGCAGGTCCGGGAACTCCGCAGCCTTCGCATCGCCCTTCTCGTCCGCGAACAGCTTCCAGGT